>WPCK01139458.1_pt1 | contig 338097 bp, 311 predicted proteins | sample 5399851 | NCBI WGS metagenome assembly WPCK01 (sample SAMN12869471, study PRJNA574797) | sludge metagenome | isolation source: wastewater treatment of pH11 | place: China:Beijing | collected 2019-05-20
CCTGCGCCCGGGCGCCCAGCTCGACGTCTATGGACCCCCACCGGAGGGGATGAGCCTCGAGGAGGCGTTCCGGGGGTTCCTGCGTCCTCCGTTCTTCCCGGTCGAGATCGAGGCCCTCAACGGCGAGATCACCTTCCATGACCTCTTCGACGACCAGGTCGTGGTCGGCGACGCCAAGGTCACCAGTCGGACCGTGCCACACGTCGGCCGCACGGCCGGGTACCGGGTCGAGTACGCCGGGGTCACCGTGGCCTACGTCAGTGACCACCAGGCGCCCATCGACGGCAGCATGGACGTGGCCGAGTCGGTCCTCGAGCTGGCCGACGGGGTCGACCTGCTCATCCACGACGCGCAGTACACCCCGGCCGAGTTCGCCACGAAGGTGGACTGGGGCCACTGCACGATCGACTACGCCGTGAACGTCGCCGCCCAGGCCGGGGCCCGTCGGTTGGCGCTGTTCCACCACGACCCCGCCCACGACGACGACACCCTCGACGCCTTGACCGCGGCGGCCGCCCAGCAGGGCGAGGCGCTCGGGGTCGAGGTCATTGCGGCCTACGAGGGGCTCACCATCGCGTTCGACCGCCTCGAGGGGGCCGTGGCCGGGCTCCCGACCACCAGCCCCGCCCCCCGCTGAGACCGGCTCGCCCGGCTCCGGCCCGGGGGGCCCCGACGAGTAGCCTGCGGCCTTCGTGAGCGACTCCACCCCCTCCTCCGGCCCGGTCATCGACGAAGCCAGGTACCGCCAGGTCCTCGGCCACTTCCCGACGGGGGTGACCGTCGTCGCCGCCCACCCCGAGGGCGAGGCCCCGGTCGGCCTGGCCGTCGGCTCGTTCTTCTCGGTCTCCCTCGAGCCCGCCCTGGTCGGCTTCTGCCCGGGGAAGTCCTCCTCGAGCTGGCCCCGCATCGAGGCCGCCGGCTCCTTCTGTGTGAACATCCTGGCCGACGACCAGGAGGACGTCGCCCGGGTGTTCGCGGGCAAGGGTGAGGACAAGTTCCAGAGCGTGGGCTGGCGTCCGGGAGCCACGGGCTCTCCGGTCATCCGGGACGTCCTGGCCTGGATCGACTGCGCGCTCGAGGACGTGCACGACGCCGGTGACCACTACATCGTCACCGGACGCGTGCACGAGCTGAAGGTCGAACGGGAGGGCAAGCCCCTCGTGTTCTTCCGCGGCGGGTACGGCACCTACGCGCCGTAGTCCTTGCCGATCTACGCCCTCGGCGCGGCCGAGCCCGAGATCCACCCCACGGCCTTCGTCCACCCCGACGCGGTGGTGATCGGCCGCGTCCACATCGGGGCCGAGTCGACCATCTGGCCCACCGCGGTGCTGCGGGGCGACGACGGCGACATCCACATCGGCGAGGCCACCTCGATCCAGGACGGCACGATCATCCACACCACGGCGTTCCAGCCCACGACGGTGGGCAGCCGGTGCGTGGTCGGCCACAACGCCCACCTGGAGGGCTGCGTCATCGAGGACGGCTCCCTCGTGGGCTCGGGCTCGGTGGTCCTGCACCGGGCCCTGGTGCGCAGCGGGGCCCTGGTGGGGGCCAACGCCCTCGTGCCCGGGGGCATGGAGGTGCCGTCCGGCGCCATGGCTCTGGGCGTGCCCGCGAAGCTGCGGGACGGTGCGGTGACCCCGGGTCAGTTCGAGGAGGCCGTCGTGTCGTACGTGGAACGAGGGCGGCGCTTTCGGGACGAGATGCGGCGCCTGGACTGAGGCGGGCGGCAAACCCCTCAATGGGGCTCGGGGTCGCTCGGTAGATTCGGGGTCATGGTGCTGTCCTCCGTTGATGACTCGCGTTCGAGTCGTGACGGGTGGAAGCTCATCGGCGAGACCATGCGGGCCCAGTGGAAGGGCATCACCGCGGGCGTCGTGGTCGGCATCCTCTGGACCGTCGGCAAGGTCGCCGCGCCGCTGCTGGTGCGCACCGCCATCGACAAGGGGATCGTGGCCGACGACGGCCAGGCCCTCCTGTTCTGGTCGCTGGCCATCGCCGGGGCCGGCGTGATCGCCGCCACCTTCACCGGCCTGCGTCGCTACATCGCCTTCCGCGAGAGCCGGTGGACCGAGCTGGTCCTGCGGGACCGGCTGTTCGCCCACCTGCAGCGCCTCCACTTCGCGTTCCACGACGAGAACCAGACCGGCGAGCTGATGAGCCGGGCCAACACCGACCTCCAGCAGATCCAACAGCTGGTCGTGTTGATCCCGCTGACCATGTCCAACCTGCTCACGGTGGTGGCGGTCACCGTCATCCTGGTCAGCATCAACCCCGTGCTGGCGGTGCTGGCCCTCGCCGGCCTGCCCTTCGTGAACGTGCTGGCCAAGCGCTTCTCGACCCGGCTCCAAGGCCCCGTGATGGGCATCCAGCAGGAGTCGGCCCAGCTGGCCAGTGTCGTCGAGGAGACCGTGTCGGGCGTCCGGGTCGTGAAGGGCTTCGGCGCCGAGCGCGTGCAGGCCGAGCGTCTGCGCATCGAGGCCGAGGACGTCTTCGAGGAGTCGATGGCCGCCGCCCGCATCCGGGCCACCTACCTGCCGGCGCTCGACCTCCTTCCGAACATCGGTCTCATCGCGGTGCTCGGCTACGGCGGCCACCTCGTGCTGACCGACCAGTTGAGCCTCGGCGACCTCGTCGCCTTCAACGTCTACGTGGTGCTCCTCATCTGGCCGTTGCGCATGCTGGGGATGATCGTGGCGCAGTGGCAGCGGTCGGTGGCCTCCGCCGAGCGGGTGCACGAGATCCTCGACACCACGCCGGTGATCGTGGACCACCCGTCCGGCGCCGGCCTGCCGCCACGCGTCGAGGGCGAACCGGTGGGGGAGGTGCGCTTCGAAGGGGTCCGCTTCTCCTATGCCCCCGGGGCGGCGCCGATCCTCGACGGTCTCGACCTCGTCGTCCCGGCGGGGGAGTCGGTCGCGGTGGTGGGCGCCACCGGGTCCGGGAAGACGACCATCGCCCGCCTGCTGCCCCGCTTCTACGACGTCGACGACGGCCGCATCCTGATCGACGGGGTCGAGGTCACCACCCTGGCCCTGCGCTCGCTGCGGCGGGCGGTCGGCATCGTGTTCGAGGACACCTTCCTGTTCAGCGACAGCGTCGCCGGCAACATCGCCTTCGCCGACCCCGACGCGTCGGTGGAGGCCATCGAGCGGGCCGCCCGCCTGGCCGGTGCCCACGAGTTCATCGAGCGGCTGCCCGAGGGGTACGCCACCGAGATCGGGGAACGGGGCTTCTCGCTCTCGGGCGGCCAGCGCCAGCGCATCGCCATCGCGCGGGCCATGGTGCTGAAGCCGGATCTGATGGTGCTGGACGAGCCGACATCGGCACTGGACCGCACGATCCAGAAGCAGATCGTGACGCTGCTGCGCGACCTGCAGAGCGCCCATGGGCTGACGTATCTCTTCATCAGCCACGATCTCGCGGTGGTGCGGGCCATGTCGGACACGGTGATGGTGATGCAGCACGGCAAGATCGTCGAGGCGGGGCCTGCGGCGGATGTGTTCGAGGCGCCGCGGGAAGATTACACCCGCCGCCTGATCGCCGCCGCCATGCTGCCCGCGGCGCATGCGGCCGCGTGATCTGTGACGAAAAACCTCTCCCGGATGGCTCCGGGAGAGGCTGATATGCGTGAAAGGCGGTCGGGGGTCAGCCCTTCACGGCCTCAGCGACCATGACGGCCAGCGGCGTCGTGGGACGGCCCGTCAGGCTGGAAAGCGTCTTGCTGTTGTCCTCAAGGTCGCCCTTGGCGGTGCAGGTGTCGCAATCAGCCAGAATGGCGGCAAAGCCTTCCGGCAGGCCGACCTGCACGAGAACATCCTTGTAGGCCGCTTCCGGCAGGTTGGTGTAGGTCACCGGTTTGCCCGAGGCGCGGGACAGTTCAGCCGCATAATCCGCCTTGCTGAAGGACGTATCTCCGGCCAGTTCATAGATGGTGCCGGAGGGTGCGCCCTTGCGAAGCACTTCAGCGGCGGCGGCGGCATAGTCGGCGCGGGCTGCCGCGGAGATGCGGCCATCACCGGAGGCGCCGACGACGCCATGAGCAATCTCGGCCTGCACGGCGGAGAGATAGTTCTCGATATACCAGCCGTTGCGCAGCAGGACGTAGTTGAGGCCGGACGCGGCGAGCATGTCTTCGGTGGCCTTGTGTTCACCGGCAAGGATCATGCCGGACTGCTGGGCGCGCAGGACGCTGGTGTAGAGGACGAGGCCGACGCCGGCAGCTTTCGCTGCCTCGATGACGGCCTTGTGCTGCGGCACGCGCTGGCCGACTTCGCTGCCGGAGATGAGCAGCAGGCGGTCAACACCGGCGAGGGCAGGGGCAAGGGTTTCCGGCTTTGAATAGTCGAAAGCCACCACTTCCACGCCGCGTGCGGCAAGATCGGCCACCTTTTCCGGGGACCGGACGAGCAGGCGCAGCGAGGCGGCCGGTTCGGTGGCGAGCAGGTTTTCGGCGACGAGGCGGCCAAGCTGACCGGAAGCGCCGGTGATTGCGAGTTTCATATGCGGCTCCATCTGCTGATTTGCTCCGGCGGGCTCGCCGGGTCAATGCGATGCGGCAGATATGCGCTATGTACTTTCTTTTGGAAAGTACATACAATTTGGTAAGTTAGAGGAAAGGTGTCCCGGCTGGATGTGCCTTTCAGGAGAAAAAATATGGAAAACAGTACCTTGGACAGGGATGAAAAAATCTCTGACGAAGCCGGAACTGTGGACGTGGCCCCGGATCTGGTCACCGGTCAGCCGCTTTCGGAGCTGATGCGCCGGGGCGCGCTGTTCAGTGTGGCCTGTCCGTCGCGGGAAATTCTCAATCATCTGACCAGCCGCTGGGGTGTGCTGATCCTGCTGGCGCTGCTGGAGGGCACACACCGTTTCAGCGAGCTGCGCCGCAAGGTCGGCGGCGTGAGCGAGAAGATGCTGGCGCAGACGCTGCAGCAACTGGAGGGGGATTGCATGATCGACCGGGTATCGCTGCCCGTGGTGCCGCCGCATGTGGAATATAGCCTGACGCCGCTGGGCCGCGAGGCGGCCGAGCGGGTGAAGACGCTGGCAGACTGGCTGGAGGTCAACACCCCCAACATCATGGCGGCGAAGGCGGAGCGGCTACGGGGGACCAGTTGATCAGCTGCTGTGGGCGGCCCGCCAGCCCGCGGCAATGGCTTCCGCTTCCGTGCAGAACCAGCGCTCACCCTTGCTTTCGTTGATGCTGGTGCGGGCGTAGGAAGCGGACCAGGGCATGTGATAGATGCGGCCGTTCTTGGAGATGTTGCCCTTGATCGGGCATTCCCTGTCCGCATCCGCCGAAGCCTGGACGTGTCTTTGAGTGCTGGCATTCTGCCACTTGGCGGCCCTGAACTCCCACGGGGCTTGGGCTGTGCCTGCGAACATGCCGATACGGCCCGCACGGGCACGGGCTTCCTCGGACACGTAGCTGGAGGAATAGCGGACGAAGGCGAATGCGTGACCGCTTTCCACCATGGCCGCGTTCACGTTGACGCCGCCGGAATAGCAGGTGCCCAGCCGGCGGCCATAGGTGTCGGTAACATCGCCCTTGCAGGTCACCGGCCCACGTGAGAGCAGCGCCTTCAGGGCATTTGCCGCCTCTTTGCCACAGTCGTATTCCCTGCCGGAAGACGAAAGGCAGCGCTGCGCCAGCTCGGGCGCATCAATCCCTTCCAGGCGGATCTTCTCGCCGTTCAGCACGATCGTGTCGCCATCCGTGACCTTGAGCCCCTGAAGCGCGAGAGGGGCCGCACCGCCGGTGACACATGCAGCAATGACAAGCGCGCCGAGCGGAAGGCGGCTCCGGAGAGAGGGCCGGATTGCGTTTGTTTTCAAGACTGTAATCCCGGAATCAGGCGTGGCCGAGGTGGCGTGCCGGGAAGTGTGGGGAGCAAGGGTTAACGGGCTGTTAAGATCTTGCCTCCGGTTTTAAGGGACGCGCGGATTGGCCGTCTGTGAAAGGCGGGAGGCGCTGAACGCGGCGCGCCGGAAATGGTTCCAACTAATAAACCAAGAAAAATATTTTTTTATTTGCCCGGACGCATTGCCCACGAGCGAGAAGACGCCTATTTTGCATCCCGGCGCGAGCTGCTTCCCCGCAGCTCCGGAAGGGCCGGGCCAGCATGAACGCATGCAGCCGGGCCGCACCACAGCTTTCCTGAAGGAGGATTTGCCATGTCTTTCGAACTTCCCGAACTGCCGTATGCCTATGACGCCCTTGGCCCCTACATGTCCAAGGAGACGCTTGAGTATCATCACGACAAGCACCATCAGGCCTATGTGACCAACGGCAACAACCTGCTGAAGGACAGCGGCCTCGAAGGCAAGACGCTGGAAGAGATCGTCAAGGAGAGCTTCGGCAAGAACGCCGGTCTCTTCAACAACGCCGGCCAGCACTACAACCACATCCATTTCTGGAAGTGGATGAAGCCGAATGGTGGCGGCAAGTCCATCCCGGGTGCTCTGGCCAAGGCCATCGACAGCGATCTGGGCGGCTATGACAAGTTCCGTGCCGACTTCATCGCTGCCGGCACCACCCAGTTCGGCTCCGGCTGGGCCTGGGTTGCCGTCAAGGATGGCAAGCTGATCATCTCCAAGACCGCCAACGGCGAAAGCCCGCTGGTGCAGGGTGCGTCTCCGATCCTCGGCGTCGACGTGTGGGAGCACTCCTACTACATCGACTACCGCAACGCCCGTCCGAAGTACCTCGAGGCCTTCGTCGACAACCTGATCAACTGGGACTACGTCCTGGAAATGTACGAAGCTGCGGCCAAGTAAGCTTCCGTTTCGTTGAAAGGCCCGGCCAAGCGCCGGGCCTTTTGGCATTGGAGGGGAGGCTGAAGGCATGACCATCCGGCTTCGCGGACATCATCTGTTGTGCATGCTGACCTTCGTCGGGGAGGGCTATTCCCCCCGCTTTGTCGCCAATTATGCGAGGGTGATCCGGCGGATGAGGGCAGGGGAGCCTGTGGTGATCGTTCAGGGGCCGGACGACATCTGTGCGCCGCTTCTCACCGAAGACGCTCCCCATTGTCACCGTGACAGCGTTCTGGAGCGTGACCGGCTGGCTCTCGAAAGTGCCGGAGCCCTGCTCGGGCGGCGGCTGGAAGCTGGCAGCGAGGTGATCGTGGACGGGGACATGCTGAACCGGATGCAGCGTGGCTTTGTTTCGGGCGAACTCCGCCCGGCCTGCAGTGGCTGCGAGTGGTCCGGCCTGTGCGACAAGGTTGCCGAGACGGGGTTTGAAGGGACCCGGCTTAGGGCAGGGACGGGGGACTGACCCGGCAAACATCTGATTCGGCCCCTTGCGATGCGGGGCAAGATCTCGGTGGGCAGTGCCAGGTAAACGTGCCGTTCAGGCAGCTTTTCTACCCGGAGATTTTCGTCCCGGGGTGCTCCTTTCCGAATTGCCGCAGCGTGAAGGCGCGCGGTCTTGCGATTATGGCGAAAAGTGGTCTTCGCGCCCTTGTGCAGCACCTCGACAGAGCCTAACTCGATCAAGATTCTTAACTCTCGGCCGCTACACTGAGAGTCCCGATTTGCATGTACTGGCAATTTGCCCTAGCCGAAGAGTGAGCATGACACCCGCCGCACTCGACACGACCATTCTCGCCGTGCTTGCGCCCTTCGCGGCTGCAATCATCGCGCCATTCGCCACGAAAGTGCTGAAGCACAATGCGGCCTGGCTGCTTGCCATCGTGCCGCTGCTGATCTTCCTGCACTTCACCCGGTTCGTGCCGGGTGTGTCCGAGGGTGAAGTCTATACCGTCGCAAAAGAATGGGTGCCCGCCTATGGCGTCACCCTTTCTTTTTATCTGGACGGGCTTTCGACGCTGTTTGCGATGCTGATCTCCGGGATCGGCACCTTCATCATTCTCTACGCGGGCGGTTATCTGAAGGGACATCCGCAGCAGGGCCGGTTCTTCTCGTTCCTGTTCATGTTCATGGGGGCGATGCTGGGACTGGTGACGAGCGACAACCTGTTGTCGCTGTTCATCTTCTGGGAACTGACCTCGATCACGTCCTTCCTGCTGATCGGTTTTGATCATCTGAGGGCTGCCTCGCGCCGTGCTGCGCTGCAGGCGCTGCTGGTGACCGGCGGCGGCGGACTGGCGCTGCTGGCGGGCTTCCTGCTGATCATGCAGGTAACCGGCATGTCGCAGATGTCGCAGGTGCTGGCGGGAGGCGATGTGCTGCGCAACAGCGGCCTCTATCTGCCGATCCTGATCCTCGTTCTGGGCGGCGCCTTCACCAAGTCGGCGCAGTTCCCGTTCCATTTCTGGCTTCCCAACGCCATGGAAGCGCCGACCCCGGTGTCGGCCTTCCTGCACTCGGCCACCATGGTCAAGGCCGGTGTCTACCTGCTGATGCGGATGCATCCGGCTCTGGGCGGCACCGAAGTCTGGATGACCGTACTGCCGCTGTTTGGCGGTATCACGCTGCTGGTGGGCACGGTCCTGGCCGTGCGCCAGACCGACCTGAAGCTGATGCTGGCCTATACGACGGTTGCCTCGCTCGGCCTTCTCGTCATGCTGACGGGCACCAGTTCGCAGAAGGCGCTGGAAGGCGCTGTGCTCTATCTGCTGGCGCACTCCCTGTTCAAGGGCGCTCTGTTCATGGTGGCCGGTATCATCGATCATGAGACGGGCACGCGCGACGTGACGAAGCTGGGCGGGTTGCGCAAGGCGATGCCCATCACCTTTGCGGCTGCCGCGCTCGCCGGGCTTTCCATGGCCGGCCTGCCGCCCTTCATCGGCTTCATCGCCAAGGAAGTGCTGTATTACGGCACCTGGGGGCTCTCCAGTGGCGCTCTGCTGATCACCGCCGTGGCTGTGGCGGGCAATGCGCTGATGCTGGTGATTGCGGCAGCTGTCGCCATCAAGCCGTTCTTCGGGCCCGAGGTGCATACGCCCAAGCATGCCCATGAAGGCCCCGCATTGCTGTGGGCTGGACCTGTCGTGCTGTCGCTGACCGGTCTTGCCGCCGCTCTGCTGGCCCATTCGACGGGCGAACTGTTCATCGGGCCGATGCTGTCCTCCCTGATGGGCGCGCAGACGGCCGTGGAACTGCATCTCATCCCCGGCTACATCTCCGCACCGCTGATCCTGTCAATCATTACCGTGGCGCTGGGGATCGGGCTGTTTCTGATGCTGGACCGTTTGCGCGCGGCGGTGGCCGGTGTGCTGAAGGCCATCGGCTGGGGACCCGACAAGGGGTTCGACCAGTTTGTGGCTGCCATCGTCAGGCTCTCCACCGGCATCACCCGCCTGCTGCAGGGCGGTTCGATGCAGACCTATATGGCCGTCGTCTTCCTTGCCACGGGGGCCGCGCTGCTGTTGCCGGCAGTCTTTGCCAATGGCATGCCGCAGGTGCCGGAATGGCCCGAGTTCCGCTTCTATGAGTGGGCCGTGATCCTGATCGCTGTGGCTGGCCTGGGGGCGGTTCTGTTTGCCAACACCCGCCTGACGGCCATCGTGACACTCGGCATCCAGGGCTTCGCGGTGGCGCTGATCTTCATGCTGTTTGGTGCACCGGATCTCAGCTTCACCCAGTTCATGGTGGAAACCCTGTCTGTGGTGATCCTCGCCCTCGTCATGACCCGGCTCAATCTGTCACCCCGCGACCACCGCCCGATGCTTGCGCGGATCGTCAGCCTTGGCATTGCGGGTGCCGTCGGCCTCGGCTTCACGCTGGTGCTGCTGGCCATCACGCAGCAGCCCTTCGACGCGCGTCTGTCCGAGTTCTTTACCCAGTACAGCCGCGTGATTGCTCATGGCCGCAACATCGTCAACGTGATCATCGTCGACTTCCGCGGTTTTGATACGCTGGGCGAAATCGCGGTGGTGGTTCTCACCGGGCTTGCCGTGCTGGCGCTGATCCGGGTCCGCACCAAGCCGGAACCCGAGACGGCCAAGGGCGGCAAAACCACGAAGACCAAGCCTGCGGAGGCACGCTGATGCGCACGATCATCTTCCGCACCTTTGCGCCCTATATCGCGGCCCTGATGGTGCTGTTCTCCATCTTCGTGCTGCTGCGCGGCCACAATGAGCCCGGCGGCGGTTTCATTGGCGGCCTGATTGCAGCTTCCGCCCTGGCCATCTACGGCATCGCCTGCGGTGTGGAGGGTGTCCGGAGGGCCATCGGCGTGCATCCGATGACGCTCGCCGGTATCGGTCTGCTGCTGGCTGCCGCTGCCGGGCTGCTGTCGGCTTTCACGGGGCAGGCGTACATGACTAGCCAGTGGGCTGTCGTGCATATTTTCGGCACGGATGTGGATCTGTCCACGCCGATGTTCTTCGATATCGGGGTTTATCTCGTCGTGGTTGGAGCCTTCGGCTCCATCGCGCTCGCGCTTGAGGAAAGGGAGAGCGACTGATGGAAGCCGGACTGTCCATCCTCATCGGCCTGTTCTTCACCGTGGCCGTCTATCTGATGCTGTCGCGCATGTTCGTGCGGATGCTGATCGGTGTCGTCATCCTCGGCAATGCGGTCAACATGCTGATCTTCGTCAACGGGCGCCTGACCCGTGAAGTGCCGCCGCTGATCCCGCTGGATCAGGCGACTGTCACGCAGGCAACCGCCAATCCGCTGCCGCAGGCCCTCGTGCTGACGGCCATCGTGATTTCCTTCTCCTTCTTCGCCTTCCTGCTGGTGCTGGCCTACCGCACCTATCAGGAACTGGGCACCGATGACGTGAACGACATGCGCATCGCCGAGCCCAAGGGTGAAGCCGGTCCTCCGCAGGGGTACTGATCCATGGCCGGACCTTCCTATTCGGTTGATATTTCTCAGGCTATGACCACCGCGCCGGTGACGGCGGCGGACTGGCTCATCGTCGTGCCCTCGATTCTCACCCTCATCGGCGGTTCACTCTGCCTGCTGCTGCGCAAGAACACGTCCCTGCAGCCGAAGCTGGCGCTGGCCTTCCTCGGTCTGCTGGTTCTGGCGACCGGAGCCCTGCTGGTGCATGTGCTGAAGGCCGGCGTCGTGACCATGGTGATGGGCAACTGGCTGCCGCCTTTTGGCATCGCCTTCACGGCCGATCCTCTGGGCGCAGTCCTTGCCTTCATTGCCTCGGTGGTGGCGCTGTGTGCGGGCATCTACGGAGCAGGGACCATTGACACCTCCGGGCGGCGTTACGGGTTCTATCCGTTCCTGCTGTTCCTGATGACGGGTGCCTGCGGCGCCTTCCTGACCGGCGACATTTTCAACATGTATGTCTGGTTCGAGGTGCTGCTGATCTCGTCCTACGGTCTTCTTGTGCTGGGCAACGGCAGGGCGCAGCTGGACGGCGCCGTGAAATACGGTGTGCTGAACCTGATCGGCACAAACCTCTTTCTGATCGCCACAGGCCTGCTCTATGGCCATCTGGGCACGCTGAACATGGCGGATGCCGCCATGAAGCTGGCGAATGCAGAGCCTTCCGGCCCGGTGATGACCATCGGTGCCCTGTATCTGCTGGCCTTTGCGATGAAGGCGGCAGCCTTCCCGGTGAATGCCTGGCTTCCGGCGTCCTATCACACCCCGAGTGTCGCGGTTTCGGCGATCTTTGCCGGGCTTCTGACCAAGGTTGGCGTCTATGCGCTGCTGCGCGTCATGGTGATGCTGATGCCGGTGGCCCGCGCCGAAATGAGTGAAGTGATTGCCTGGGTCGCGGCTCTGACCATGCTGGTGGGGGTTATCGGTGCGCTGGCGCAGTCCGATCTCCGGCGTCTGCTCGGCTATCTGGTCATTTCCGGCATCGGCTCGATGCTGGCGGGCATCGCCATGGGCACCCCCGCGGCGATTTCCGGCACCATTTTCTATGCGGTGCATTCGATCATCGTCATGACGGCGCTCTATCTGGCCGCCGGTGTGATGGCTTCGATGTGCGGCAGCAATGATCTGCGCAAGCTGGGCGGCCTTTACGGCGAGAGCCCGGCCCTTGCAGCCGTGTTCCTGATCCTTGCCTTTGCCGTGGCCGGCCTGCCGCCCTTCTCGGGATTCTGGCCCAAGCTGATCCTCGTCGATGCCGCGCTGGAGACCGGCTGGTCTTGGCTGGCGGCCGCCATCCTCGTGACAGGGTTCCTGACCTCGATGGCCGTTGGCCGGGTGTGGATCTATGCGTTCTGGCGCGGCGGGCCCGAGGGAACGGCTGACGGCGGCCAGGTGGCGCTGCAAGGCGGTGGTTCTGCAGCGGTTGCCGTGCAGGCCTCAGGCCTTGCTTCTCCGGCGCTCTGGATCCCGGTTGGCGCGCTGACGGCGCTGGTTGTCCTGTTCGGACTTGCGCCGGAGTGGCTGATGAACATCGCCATGCGCGGTGCCGGCGGCCTGATTGATCCGGCCGGTTATTTCCTGTCTGTCTTCGGAGGTGCAGCATGAGCGGCCTGTTCCTCGTCAATATCCTGCTGGCTGCCGCATGGGGGGCGGTGACTGGCTCCTTCTCGGTGGTCAATCTTGCTTTCGGCTTCGTGCTCGGACTGGGAGCGCTGTATTTGATCCGCGAGCAGATCAACACCGGCGGCTATTTCCGCCGTGCCTCGCGCGTCATCGGGCTGATCCTGCTCTTCCTCTACGAGTTGGTCATGTCGGCCTGGCGCGTGGCACGGATCGTGATCCGCCCGAAACTTGACCTCAATCCGGGGTTCATCGCGTTCCCCCTGACGGTTGAAAGCGACTTCGAGATAGCGCTTCTGGCCAATCTGATCACGCTGACGCCGGGAACGCTGTCTGTGGATGTCTCCGAGGACCGGAAGGTGCTCTACATCCACTGCATTGACGTTCCTGATCCGGAAGGGACCATTGCGGACATCCGCAATGGGTTCGAACGCAAGATCATGGAGGCCTTCCATTGAGCCCGCTTGACCTGTTTGCCGAAAACTTCCTTGAGGTCTGCATCCAGATTTCTCTGGTGCTGCTGGTCTTCACCTTCGCCGTGACGGTGGTGCGCACAGTGCTCGGACCGAGCCTTCCGGACCGGGTGGTGGCGCTCGACATGCTGGTGGCGACGGCGATCGGCTTCATTGCCGTGATCGGCATTGCAACCGAGTTCTATCTCTATGTGGACATTGCCATTACCCTTGGCCTTGTCGGTTTCCTCAGCACAGTGGCGCTGGCGCGCTTCATTCTGAACCGGGGGCAGGTCGGCGATCCGACCATCTCCGCGGAAGTGAAGGAAGATCTTGCCCGCAGAAAGGCTGGAAAATGAACGCTGCAATCGAAATCGCCAGTGGGCTCTTCCTGGTTGCCGGAGCGCTGTTTGCGGCAGCTGCCGCACTTGGCCTCATCCGCTTTCCCGACGTGTTCTCGCGCATGCATGCCGCGTCAAAGGCCGGGACCCTGGGGTCCGGGCTGATGCTGATCGCGCTGGCTCTGCACGCGAGGGAACTGGATGTGATCACCAGAGCGATCGCTGGCGTTGTTTTCTTTCTGCTGACCGCTCCGATCTCGGCGCATCTTGTGGCCAAGGCGGCTCTTGCTGCCGGATACCGCCCTTGCGCGGTGACAAAAATGGACGTCCTCGCACCGCTTCTCGACCGGAAGAAGAAGCAGAAGACCTGACAGGGTTGCCCTTCCGGTCAGGAGAGGAAAGTGCTTGTTGCAAGGCCTGGTGTCAGACACCGGGCCTTACTTTTGTCGGGACAAGTTTCGGCTCAGTGAAAGCTTGCAGGGCCGGGCAGGGCACGGCCAAAGGCTGGTTGCGCGCGGGATGCGGGAAAGCCGCAACTTGACGGCACTACAGCGGGTTTTTACCACAATATGGACAAATTTGGACTACAGATGACGGAGGTGTTTCGTTGAAAACAGGCCGTTTTACTTTTTTCTTGTTTGTTAGGGCTTGTCCAATGAATGAAGCATCTATATAAGCTCGAATACGTTGCCTCTGCATAAGAATCAAATTTTTCTCGTCGCGCTTCCCAAGTAAGCTTGTGCTGCAAAGCGTCGATTGGTGAAGACCTTGGGTTTGTGCAGGAATGCGAACACGCGACAAATTTACGAGATGGGTGAGAAATGACTGACACGCCGGTAGATGCAAACCTGATCGACCTGACCGCTGAGATTGTTTCCGCTTATGTGAGCAATAATACCGTAGCGGCAACTGAGCTTCCGGGCCTGATCAACGAAGTTTACGGTGCATTGCAGCGCACGTCTGGCGCCCAGGTCGAGCCGGAGCCGGAGCCGCTCAAGCCGGCCGTTCCGGTCAAGAAGTCTGTGATGCCGGACTACATCATCTGTCTGGAAGACGGCAAGAAGTTCAAGTCGCTGAAGCGTCACCTGCGCACGCACTACGACATGACCCCGGAAGAGTACCGCGAGAAGTGGGACCTGCCGGCCGACTACCCGATGGTTGCTCCGAACTATGCTGCTGCACGTTCGGAACTGGCCAAGAAGATGGGCCTGGGTCAGCAGCGCAAGCGCGCCAAGTAACTGGCAGCCCTGCTCTGCAGGGATGAATTCGAGGCCGCTGCGGGAAACCGCAGCGGTCTTTTGCATTTGTGGCTGCAGTGCTTGGAGGCTCAGGCGCCGCACCGGCCGGAGCTCTTTCGGTGAAAACGATGGCGCTGACAGGCTCTCTCTTGGCCTTGAAGTAAGTATGGACGAAAAGCCGGTTCCCGCTTCTGTTCGAATTGCCTGAGATGAGCTGCTGGCAGGACAAGCTCACCGGCGGCGGCATGAGTGGCGCAGGGGCCACAATGTGCGGAAGGAGGCGCGTAGTCCGGCAAGGCGGTTGATATCGCCTGTCCAGTGCGCTTGCCGGCACCTTGCCCGCTCTGCCCGCATGGCACGGATCAGGCGGAGCAGCAGGGCGGGAATGCCGATGCCACGGTCATGGTGATCAGTCCCTCCCATTTCTGCCCCAAGCCCAAGACGCGCAAGACGCATCCAGAACAATCCGTCCGGCACTGTCGGTTTATGCATCCGGGCTCCCTTCACGCCTCCTGGAGCAAACCAAGGCTTCGATGCTGATGCGTCATTCCAAGGCTTTCGATGCTGACGCATCACGCCTTGAAGCTGCTCAGGCGCCGAAGAGGCTCGCGCTCCGGTTTCCCGTCCGCAGCTGCAGACAGGAATTTATCCATCATCGCCGGACTGGCTGGCATGGGGAGAAATGGCGGATATCTGCGCTCCCTTAAAAGTTGCTAGGAAACTTATCCCTCACCCCGGATTGCTGACGTATTATGTAGGAATATAAGCCTAAAGGGGAAGCCCACGGGGAGATTGGTGATGGAGTGCGTAGCGAGGACTTCTATCCGGCAACAGCGTCAGGGTGGAGGCGGGGGACAGGCGGGACAGGTGAGGAACAGAACCGTCTTGGCCCGGCTTCTGCTGATCGAGGGGTTGGTTGCGGAAGTTTATGGCATCAGCCCGCCGGAGCTGCTCAGTGAGGGCCGTGGCGTCCGGCTGATTGCCGATGCCCGGCAGCTGGTGATGTATCTGGCCCATGTCGCCCTTGGCCTCTCCTGCGCCGAGGTAGGGGACTACTACGGCCGAGACCGGTCCACGGTCGCCTACGCCTGCCGCAAGTGGGAGGACCGGCGCGATGATCCTCAGGTCGACGCCGTACTTTTCAAGATTGAACAACTGATTGCAGGTGGCATGACTGTCTATGGTCTTGCCCGCTGGGAGGGTTTCCGATGAGCAGAGCGCTGACAGAGGAAGGTCGCAAGGTTCTCAAGTTTCTGGCTGCGACAGGGGCGGTCATTGTGTCCGGCAGCGGTCAGGAAGAAGCTCCGGTGCGGCTTGAGGGGCGCCAGGAGACCGGCGGGAAGCGCCGGCAGATGATTGTGACGGTGCGGGTGCTCCACGAGCTGAAGCGTCTGAGCCTGACCCGCGAGGCGCCGGATGGCGCATTGAGGCTTTCGACTGAAGGCCGCCTGCATGTACGCAGGATGTTGAGCGGCGGCAGCGACGGCTTTCAGCTGCAGCACCAGATCCGGGAGGCGCAGACGCTGCAAACAGGGGCTGGCAGCCCGATCCGGGTGACGGTCAATCTGGCGGAAAGCCCTCTTGCCTGGCTGGCGCGGCGAAAAGACGGCCAAGGCAAGGCGATGCTGACGGCGGCGCAGTTTGAGGCAGGTGAACGCCTGCGGGAAGACTTTACATTTGCGGCGATGATGCCGAACCTGTCCGGCGGCTGGCGCACGGAAGCCGGAGCCGGGCGCCATACCGGCCGTGGCCCGGCCGGACCGGACATGAGCGACAATGTGATGGCGGCGCGGCTGCGGGTGGAGCGGGCTCTGGATGCCGTTGGCCGCGGGCTTGGCGGCGTGCTTGTGGATGTCTGCTGCCTGCTCAAGGGGCTGGAGACCGTCGAGCGGGAACGGGGCTGGCCGGTCCGCTCGGCAAAGGTGGTGCTGGGGATCGGCCTGTCCGCTCTGGCCTCGCACTACGGCATGGCGGAAGCGAAAAAAGCACGCCGGAAATGCGAGGGCCCGGCGGTCACGCCGCAGCCAGAGCCGAGGCCGCGTCGTCCTTGATGCGCTGGACCATGGACTTCAGGCCGTTGGAGCGCTGCGGCGTGAGGTGATCCTTGAGACCGATGCGGGCAAAGATCGCGTCCACATCGGTCGCAAGAATGTCTTTGGCTGAATGGCCCGAGAAAACGGCAAGCACGATGGCGACAAGACCTTGCACGATCAGGGCGTCGCTGTCGCCGAGGAAGGTTAGAATGGCACTGCCATCCTCGCCATGCGTGATCTGGGTGACGAGCCAGACCTGGGACACGCAGCCGCGCACTTTGTTGTCTTCGGTGCGTTGGTCATCAGGAAAGGCGGGCAGGGCGCGGCCCAGTTCGATGACATACTTGTAGCGGTCTTCCCAGTCATCGATGAATTCAAAGTTCTCGAGGATTTCGTCAAGACTGGCGGTCATGTGCCGGGGTTCCGCTTTCTGGAGCACGTCAGGTGCGCAGATATAGACGTTGCGGCCCGTCAGGCAAGGGCGCCCGGCATTGCGGCGGGAAAAAAGACGCCGCAAGTGGAAGGGGCAGCAATCCACTTGCGGCGCGGCGGCATGGCCACCGAGTTTTTCCGTCTCTCCAGTCCGGCCCCGGGTCAGGACGGGGGACCGGTCCGGTCATGCGGGCGCAAACCACCGCGGTCCGGAATGACAGGCCCGGTGCCGCGGCAGGGTCGGTCAGACCCGGGGGACTGACCTGGGATTGGGCCGTGGCACCGGCCCAAAGGAGGCCTCCGGAACGGAGGAATTCTGCTGTGCAATCTCCGGCGCAGGCAGATGCCACGACGGGATGCTGAGTTCACCGCCGGATGTGCCATCCGGGGCTGGAATGGAGCCAGTGACGTCACCGGGGGCAGGGTGCGCTGCCAGCGCCGGATCGTTTGTTCCACTTCCTGCCTCTGCGCCGTCGAAATACTGGTAGACCAGCTTTGCGCCGTCGCGGGCATTGGCGCCGATGGCCGCAAGGGCCTCGCCGCCGGTTTCGCAGGCCTGCGGATTGCGGCCGCAGAAGCCTGTCAGATCACTTACGGTTGCCTGAGCGGCCATGAAAGCCGCCACAGGGTCGACGTTGAAGCCGCCTGCCTGCTCCTTGCCGGCGAAGAACGGCACCATCGCCAGCACCAAGACAAGCCAGAAGGCTTTCCTGACGAGGAAGAACATTGCGCTACCCTTCAGTTTTCCGGTTCCGCCAGTCTCCGTGCCATGGGCTGACGGTTTTGTTATGGCACGACATTAGCCGGTACATCCAAAAGCGGCGTTTCTCTCCGGGGGGTGATTTTCTTCAAAGAAAACAGAATGTTGAATATATTTTTCGGCAAACTTGATTCAAATTTGAGCGGAATTGGGCCAAGGGGCTGCACGGAACTGGTGTTTTTTTGCCCGGGCTTTTGAGGAGTTTCGATCCGCCTTCAACGTTCCTTAAGTGATCCGGGCGAAAAATCGGGTAACGAGAAACTGGAGGTACCGGGCTTACCGGTCCCGTGGTGAGTGTGTTGCGTAGCGTATCCAGGTTCCTAACCATCTATGGCCAGCCCATAGCCCGTTTTGTCGAGGGACTGGTTCATCCATCCGTCGAAGGGGATGAGCTGCGCGCGCCGCGCCACAAGGCCTTTATCACGGCCAATCTGGTGACAGGCTCGGCCGCTCTGCTTCTGTTTCCGCTGCATCTCGCTGTCGCCGGGCCGGCCTCGCTGCCCTTGACGCTGATTCTCGGCTGGGCACTGGCTCAGTGGCCGCTGGCACTGTTCCTGTCGCGCACAGGCAATCTGACGGTGGCACAGGCCGCCTCTGCGGCAGTCTTTGCGCTGTTCATTGGCGGCATTGCGGCCATAACGGGCGGCATTGCGTCCTTTGCCCTGATCTGGCTGATTCTGGCGCCCGTTGAGGCGGCCTTGACCGCCGACCGGCGCGCGATTCTCTACGTGACAGCGCTCTGCATAGTCGAAGTGGGACTGCTGGCTCTGCTGGGAGCCGTTGCACCCGTCTATGCCCTGGCTGGCAGCCCGGAAGCGGCGCTGGCCGTCTCCTCTGGCGGTGCTCTCGCCTATGCCATGATGATGAGCGTCAAGCTTGCGCGCGAACAGCAGCGCGGCGAGGGCCTGTTCCGCCATCTGGAAAGCCGCCTGAAGATGGTCAATGACGAGGCCAGCGGCATGGTTGCATTGCTGGGCGAAGGCGGTGACGTGATTTCCATCGGCGGATCCTGCGAGGCATTGCTTGGCGCCAGCGCACGGCAGGTCCAGCGGGAAGGGCTGTTCCAGCGGCTGCATGTGGCAGACCGGCCGGCCTTCCTGAAGATGGTGTCGGACGTGGAGCGCGACCGCTGTTCTATGAGCCTTGAGGTGCGTTTGCGGCAGGGACGGAACCGGCCCGGCGAGGCTGGAACGGCCGATTACCGCAGTGTTCTGATCGAATGCCGCCCGGCCTCGCGTGCCGATGCAAGAGACAGGTCCGGCCGCGTGCTTGCGGTGCTGCGGGAAGCGGCGGGCCACAGCAATGCAGGATCTGCCGAAGAGAATGTGTCGCGGACAGTTGCTGAAGCCGGGCATGAATTGCGTGCGCCGCTGACCGCGATTGCCGGTTTTTCCGAGGTGTTGCGGGAACGGCCAGACAGCCTGAGCGATGCTGCCCGCAGGCGCGAATATGCTGACCTGATCCATGCATCCAGCACCCATCTTCTGGATGTGGTGGACGGGATGATATCCGGGCAGCACAAGCCGGCCGTTCCTCTCAAGCCCGGCAGCCGGGCTGAGGCGGATCTGGTTGCCTGCCTGCAGGAGTGTGTGCGGGTGGCAGCGGATGAGGCGCGGCTGCGCAATGCTGCGCTGGTCAGCGAAATCGATCCGGCGCTGGGAAGTTTTCCGGCGGATGAGGTGGCTTGCCGCCAGATCGTGATCAATCTGCTGTCCAATGCCGTGAAGTCGGCACAAGCGGGCGGGCGGGTCGAGCTTCTGGCCCGGCACCTTGGCAATGGCGCGGAATTCCGCGTCACGGCGACGGGGATACTGCCGGATGCAGGCGCGGCCTCGCGGCGCGGGCAGCCGGAGCCGTTGCCGGGCGCTGAAATCGGTCTTGCCCTGGTGAGAGGTCTTGCCGAGCTGCACGGGGGCAGCTTCCGTGTTGATGCGACACGGGGCAACGGGACAAGCATGACGGTTCTTCTGCCGCCCTCTGCGGCAGGGGCAAAAACAAATTCACCGCGCAAGGCAGGTCAGCTGCCGGTGCGAACGGTGGCCTGAGGCCGGAAAGCGGAGAGCGGACTGGAGCGCATGGCACGCAAGCGAGTTGACCCTGAACCGCCGCCACGCGAGGGGCTGGTTGCCCGCATGGGCACGGCTGCGATGGACAATCCCGTCGCGGCCGGTGGTTCCATCGTCATGGCGCTGACCGGGTGCCTGATCATTGCCAATGCGGTTGGACTTCAGCCAGGCCGTCATCCGGCGCCGCTGGTCGTGACGCGCGAGCGGCACAGCGAAGTGGTGCCCCAGGAAAACCGTGCGGTGATGCCGCAGGCGGTTTCGACGCTGGTTCTGGACGTACAGACCGAATTGCGCCGCATCGGCCTGTATGAAGGGCTGCTGGACGGCATGGTGGGCCCGGCGACGGAACGGTCCATCCGCCGCTACGAGATCCTGACCGGTTTGCCGGAAAGCGGCGAGGTGAACAGCGCCCTGCTTGCCCGTCTGCTGATGGAGACCGAAGGGCTGGTGGAGCGGGCCGCTGCCAGCAGCAGCGGCGGCGGCGGGGCGGTGCCCTTGCCGAGACCCTCACCTTTCGCCAGCCCGGCACATCGCAACAGCGCAGCTGCGGCGAGCCCGGCACCGGCTGCGGCTGCTCCTCAGCCTCCGGCAACGATTGCGGCTCTTGTCGAACAGTCGCAGCCGGTGCGCCATGTGCCGCTTCCCACCGCAACAGGCACAGTGCCTGTGCCCCCCCAGGAGGTGGGCAGAGGGACACAGGTTGCGGAGAATGGCGGTGGGCAGCTTGCCAAGGTGCAGCGGCTTCTCTCGGAACTTGGCTATGGCCCCTTGCGGGCAGACGGCATGATGAGCGACAACACCGCCAACGCGATTCAGCGCTTCGAGCTGGACCGGGGGCTTGCCATCACCGGACAGGTGTCGCCCTCGCTCATTCGTGAGCTCGAAGAATTCACAGGGATTCCGTTCGAGGGATAACCGGGCCTGCCTTGCGGGCTGGCCCGCAGGAAGGAAATGCGCATGCCGCGGCTTACATCCAGATTTTTCGTCAGCGCGCTGGTGCGGCAGGTCTTCACGGCCGGTAGCTTTGCCGCGACCACCCGCAAGGGCGCGGAGGAAGCCGGGGTTGTTTTCGTGCTGGTGGACCGGATGGACGGCACGGTCGACCTCTACGGTCCTGCGCCGCAGGCCTTCATGGATACGGCGGCCGATGACAGGGCTTTCGAACTGCTGATCTCCCAAGGCGCGCGTGAGGACGCACAGGCGCGGCTTGAGAGCGAAAAGCGGATGGACCCGGATTTCTGGGTCGTCGAAATCGAAAGCAAGGGCGGGACGGATCTGCTGCAGGTGGTGGATACGGGCGCCTGACCGCAAGGCTGGGGGGAGAGAGTCAGACGCCCGCCGCCGTCACGCCACGGCTCTTGCCGGACGGAAGCTGACCTTCGTGAACATCACCAGATTGCCAAGACCGGTCAGCGCCAGCCCGGCGATGGCTTCGGGCGTCCACTGATAGCCTTCAAACAGGCTGGAGGCGGCAAGGGCGATGACCGGAAACAGCACCGTGGCATAGCCTGCCTTGGCCGAGCCGATGCGTGCGACAAGCATCAGATAGGCCGTGAAACCTGCCACAGAGCCGAAGACGGCAAGGTATCCGGCGGCGAGCCAGTAGGTCGAAGAGGGCGGGGTCACCAGGGTGTTGCCGGTGGCGTAGATGATCGCCAGCAAGGCAATGGCGCCAAAACTCATGCCCCAGGCGTTGGCCGTGGCTGGGGGAACGCCTTCTGCCGTGTTGCGCCGCGAGGCCATGTTGCCGAGCGAAAAGAAGCAGGTGCCGAGCGCCGCCCAGCCGATGCCCTTCAGCACGGAAATGTCGAAGTCGACCGTCAGGTCGTGCCAGAACAGCAGCAGCAGCCCGCAGGCCCCGAGGGCAGCGGCAACCAGGGTGCGCGGCGTGATCCTGTCGCCGAAGAAGATCCGCGCATTCACCGCATTGAAGAGCGAGGCCAGCGAGAAGATCACCGAAACGAGGCCGGAAGGGATGAGCGTTGTGGCCGTGTAAAGCGCGATGAAGTTGCAGCAGAACAGGCAAAGCGCCTGCGCGAACACAAAACGCCAGACACGGGGGCGGCGCAGGCGGCCCATGAGCGCCAGCCCTGCGACCATGACAAGGGCTGCCAGCGCAAAGCGGTGGAAGATGGAGACGAAGACCGGGACGGGCGCAGCCTCAATCTGGAAGGCAATGGCGATCCAGGTGGTACCCCAGAGCAGGACAGTGGAAGCGAAAAGCAGAATGTTGGTCATGGGCAGGCTCCTTACCTGCCGGTATTACGCTGCAAACAGGGGCAGCGGCTTGCACGATCTTGCGGTATTCTCTGTCCAGCCTCTGCCTTGCAGGCAGCCGATGATGTAGACAGTGATCATGCGCCCGACCGTTCACGATGTTCTCAGCCAGTCTGCCACCGCCTTTGCGGCCGCCCATCTCGGCATGGGGGCTGAACGCTCTGTGACGATCTGGGAAAATCATGACGACGAGGTGTCCTATGAGACGCCGGAGCGGCACACGTTCAGCCTCTATCTTCAGGGCGGAACAGGCACGTCAAGGCTCGACAAGGGCGCCTTGCCCGGCTGGCAGGGGGCAGTCTGCGTGATGCCGGAGGGTGAGGCATCGGACTGGAAGATCACCGAGCCTTTCCGCTTCGTGCATCTCTATGTCAGCGACAAGGCGTTGCGTGCGGCTTTCGCCGAGGTGCATGACTGCGACGCGCGGCGGCTGGACCTGAGGGATGAAACCTTTGTGGCGGCGCCTTCCATCGCTGTGCCGTTGTTCCAGATGGCCGAGGCGGCCATGGCCGAAGATGCTCTGAAGGCGGATGAGGCCTTTGCCGTGATGGTGGCGCATCTCACGCGTGGTGCACCGTTGCTGAAAGGCGGGCTCAGCCCGCATCAGCTGCGGCGGGTGGATGAGTGGGTGCGGGCCCATATGGACGGCGTGATCCATCTGGAGGACCTTGCCGCGCTGACGGGCCTTTCCGTGTTTCATTTCCACCGCATGTTCAAGCTGGCGCGCGGCATGGCGCCCAGCGAATGGGTGATGATGCAGCGGATCAATCTGGCCAAGCAGCTGCTGAGGGCAGGGGAAACGGCGGCAGGGGTTTCGGCTGCCTGCGGCTTTGCCAACCAGAGCCACATGACGCGGGCCTTCCGCAAGCAGACGGGAATGACGCCCGGCCGCTATGGCGAGCTGACCGCTGGCCGGTGAAGCAGGCCGGTGAAGCAGGGGTGGTGAAGCAGGGGTGGTGAAGCAGGGGCGCTGACCCCTCTGCCCCGGTCAGACGCTGGTGATACGGCGGGTCGAAGGAACGGCGCGCGGTGCGGGCCTGTGGGTGGGCAGCGGGCGTTCGCCGGGGCGGGCAATGTCCTGCGGCCGCTGGCCGGCGCGGGCACCTCCGGCCTGCTGCAGCCGGGCAGTTGCGGCCTGCTGAAGCTCTCCGTCGATGATTTCGCCCCTGTGGCGCCAGCTTGACAGCAGGCAATCGGCCGCATCAAGGGACATGTTCTCGAACAGGTGCTGAAGCTTGCGCAGGCGTGCAAGATCCAGTGTGACGCCGCCAAGGCGCACCAGCATTGCGGTTGCGCTCTCGCTGTCAAAGCCCAGGACCTTCAGGCAGACCGTCAGGGCTTCGCCCTGTTCGTCTGCGGCCAGATGCAGGGCAAGTCCGGCATCGAGCCCCAGTGCATAGGCAATACCTTCCGCAAAAGCCTCGTGGCCACCGGACAGGGCAGTCTCGCGCAGCCGCTGCAGAAGGGCGGGCTTGAAAGCCGGACGGGGCGGGCGCTTGCCGCCCTGCCGGGTCAGGTTGCCAAGGGCGCGCAGCTCCGCAGCGCCAATGGCCAGCAGACGGTTTGCGTGATCCAGGAACGGGAAGTTGGCGAGCAGAAGCGGCGTCGGCAGCAGGGCGCCGGCGGCCAGATCCGGCCCGATCACGGCCATGACATCGGCGCGTTCGCTGAGCGCTGCGAGGATTTCGGGACGGTTTGCAAGATCAATGCGGGGCAGAAGCTGCTGAAGCGATTGGGCATCGGCAGTTCGGGCGAGCACGGTCTGGGCGGCAAGGACGAGATCTTCACGGCGGATCAAGGCCCGGCGCAGGCTCTCCGGTCCGCGCTCTGCAATGAGAAGCTGCGCCTGTGTGCTGATCATGGCCGCATGCAGAACAATCGGATAGGCGACGAGCGCGTCTTCATCGCGGGCGAGAAGATCCAGAAACTCGGCCGGAATATCACTGGCGCGGGCGGCGAGGCAGGCGATGCGGCGGCGGTCTGCCACATCGGTTCCTTCGTAGAGATTGATGGCCAGCTCGCCAAAGGCGCGGATCTCCTGCCGGTCGTGCCGTTCGCGGGCCACAAACAGCTCGGTGGCCGCCAGTAGCAAGCGTTCGCGCCGGGTGAGATCCGGAGTGCCGCTCAGGAAGTTGGGACCGCGACCAGGCGGAACTGATGACATGATACGCGCCGCTACAGCCAGATACTCAATACAAGGACGGACAGGCTACCCCTAGTCCAGTGGCTAAAATTAGACATAAACCGTTAGCGGCCTGTTAACCCTGCAGGGGCGTTACTCTGAAAACCAGCATAAGTGTCCACAGTCCTGAAACAGCCCGCGCCTTTTGCCGGAGCTGCTGCCGAAGGAGGAAGCGATGGGATACGTGCTTGATTTCCGCATGGCACCAAGGCGGCCGCAGCGCAAAGCAGCGGGCGGGCAGGGGCCTGTTTCACAGGAAGACGTGGTCGTTCTGTTCCCCGGAGCGCGTATCGAGCGGGAAGCGCTTGATCTTGCCGCCCGAATCGGGACCATCGGAACACCAGCCGGACAGGCTGCGCCCGAGGCGGAGTGACGCGCAAGGCGTGCCTGCCGCCACCCATGGCCAGGGAACGCCAGCATGACCATTACCAGGGCAGACAGTGCCCGACCGGCCTGTGTTGCGATCCGGCCCATCCGGACGAAGCGCGGCCCCTCGCGTTCTGCCGTTTTGCCGCTGCTGTGCTGTGCTGTGCTGGTTGCAGGATGCAGCCGGCCGACGGGAGATTTCGGCAGGGCGGAGCCCTCCGTCATACATGACACGATCATGCCTGAAGCAGGCAAGCTGGCGGCGCGGGTGCGCGGTGAGCCGGTGTCGGAGTTTATTCTCACGGACGATGAAAAGCTGCTGCGGGATCTTGGCTGGGGGCTGATTCGGCCGCCCTGGGCGAAGGACTGGATCGGTGGCACCAAGGTGGAACTGGCCCGCACGCGAGTGCTGCCGGAAAAAGAGGGCAAGGTTCCGGTGACGCTCTATTCGGTGTTCCTCGGATCCGAAAAGTTCAACTCCAGCGAGGCGCGGTTTGACCGGATTGCCGCGGATGCCCGCGGCGACACCAAGCTGGTGCCGCCGTTCTGCGAGGTGGCAGCGCGCGTGGAGGCCGCCGACCGGGAGAGGCTGGCTGCGGTGTCGCGCCGGGATATGCTTACGCAGGATACCTTCGAAGGGGCCAATGCCCGCGTCTGGGAGAACCGGGCCTATATCGGCTGGGTGGCGCAGGCGCTGCGCTTCCGCATCCAGGCCTATCAGACGGCAACAGACCATTTCGAGATCGAGACCCCGTCCGGATCCCGGCTTTGGGACACGAACCGGGCGATCAAGGAACTGGAAGACGTGGTGCGTCTGACGGAAAAAGGCTGTGCGGCGGAAAACCGGTTCGATACCCCAGACGATCTGAAGCGGTCGCGTATCTATAACAACTGGGGGCTGGAGCGTCCGCCAGTTCAGAAGTGATGCCAAGGCTTTCGATGCTGAGACGCATCACGTCTTGAATTTGCTCAGGCCCGGTGCGTCTCAGGCTGGTTTATGTATCCGGCGTGAAGATATCCGCACATCTGGCGGCACCCAGTTCATCCGCAAGGACGGGGTCTGCGGCGGCATCCGGCACGAAGGCGCGCAGGAGAGCGAAGCCCTCGTTCTGATCGGTCTCGATGACGATCATCTCATCCAGGTTTTCCGGCGGGTTCTCACGCAGGATCGACAGCTGGCTTGATGTCAGGACCAGCATGGCGAGGGCGCCTGAGCCGGAGGTGCGGTTGTTGAGGCTGTAGACCACTTCTCCACGCCCGTTGAACAGCGCCATGGACCAGAAGGGCGAGTCCACGTTGGCTGCAAGTGTCAGGGGACCATCCTCCAGGCGGAACCAGCAGACGGCATGGCGCATGGCCGGGTCCAGCATGGGGGCGAGTTCTTCCCCGCCGGTAATGGGGGGCAGGACATGGAAAATGCGGTCCGGGCCGAGGTGACGCAACTCGGCAAATGCCTTGGCGCGCACGTGGCCGGGAACAGTCAGAACCACGAAGATATGAATGATGCCGCCGATCAGCAGCATCGCGAGCAGCCAGAGCGAGAACCGGGGCAGGACGGCCCGGACGTGTCCGGATGCACGGCTCAAGAGACGGGGCAACCGCAGAGATCCGGTGATGGCGCGGCTCATGGACAGGAGACCTCGCTGATCGCGGGCATGGTCAGGCCTGCAAGGGAGGAGCCCGTGGTGATGGGCGCATCATAGAGGCGCAGAATGAAGGAAAGGCCCTCGCCTTTGCCTGTCGGCAGCCAGTTTCCGGGGGCAGGGCGGGCGGAGGCGGTGATGTCGAAGGATCCGTCCGGTTTGCGCAGGATCTGGTTGCTGTCGAGATAGAGCCGGTCCATCGGTACCGGGACGAGACGGGCCTCTCCATCAGCGGAGGTCAGTGTCCACAGGCGTGCGGATGGAGTCAGGCCTGAAATCAGATAGGTGCAGCCGGGGCGGAGCGGGCGTCCGGCGGAGGTTTCCTTGGCGATGAAGGCCACCCCCTCGCCGGAGGCCAGGGGAACACGGCCCAGCCGTGCAAAAATGGCTGCGGAATAGGGATCGGCCTCCGGTGTTCCGGCCAGCGGATGAGCACCCCAGACACCGATGCGCACGCTTTGGAAAAGATCCTCACGGCTGAGGGCCAGATAAGCAGAGCCGACGCCGATGATGAGCGCACCGGCAAACAGCAGCGTGATGGTGAAGGCCCGCCACAGCGGATGCGGCTTGCGGCGTGACAGGACGGCGGGTGTTTCCACCTCTTTCCAGTCGAGTTCCGGGCCTGAGTCAAAGCGGGCGTTCATGGTTGGGCCGCCCCGCTGCTGTCCATGCCGGCCGCGCTGGCCGTCTGGCCAATGGCCGCGAGTGCGTCGCCGATCTGCGTGATGACCGCCAGCGAGCGGCTGTTGAGAATACGGGGCTGGCTGCCGGTGCTGGCCACTTCCGGTCTTGCAGCCAGCTGCTTGGCAGGCTTGACCTTGGCCGCATCAACGCCGGGAATGGGCTGGATTTCAATGCCCTCATGCGCATAGGCCATGAAACGCTGCCAGATCATGGCCGGAAGCGTGCCGCCGGTGACATTGTTCGTGCCGGTGAAATCGTCATTGCCCACCCAGACGGCGGCGGTGAAGTTGCCGGTATAGCCCACGAACCACGCATCTCGGTAGGCCGAGGTGGTGCCGGTCTTGCCTGCTGCCACGACCCCGTCCAGCAGGGCGCGCCTTCCGGTGCCGCGCTCCACCACGTTGACGAGAATGTCGTTCATCTCGAAGACCTTCTCCTCCGGCAGGATACGCTGGGGCTCAGGCTCGTTTTGAGCGCGGTCATAGATGACAGTGCCGCTGGAGCTGCGAACCTCCAGAATGGTGTAGGGCGTTGCCTTGTAGCCGCCGTTGGCGAAGACGGAATAGCCTGCGGCCATGTCGATGACCGAGACATCCGAAGAGCCGAGCGCCAGAGAGGTGGAGTTCTGCAGTTCGTGGCTGATGCCCATGAGATAGGACATCTCGATGATCTTCGGACGGCCAAGGGCAATGGACAGTCGGACGGGGATCGTGTTGATCGAGCGGGTGAGGGCTTCCTTCAAGGTGATTGCACCGGCATAGCCGCGCGAGTAATTGCGCGGGCTCCAGTTGCCGATGGAAACGGGGGCATCCGGAACGATGCTGTCCTTCGAATAGCCGTTCATGAAGGCCGTCATATAGACGAAGGGCTTGAAGGCCGATCCTGGCTGACGCAGCGCGTCAACGGCCCGGTTGAACTGGCTGGCGCCATAGTCGCGGCCGCCGACCATGGCGCGCACCGCGCCATCCGGCACCAGGGCGACGATGGCCGCTTCGCGGGCACGCCGCTCTTCCGAGAACTGACGCATGATGGCGTCAATGGACTGCTCGGCTTCCCGCTGAAGGGCGGGGTCGAGTGTGGTCCGGACGGTGACGATACGGTCGCGGGCGAGGGCAGGATAGCGGCGGGCGAGACGCTTGACCTCGTTGAAGGCCCAGTCGAGATAGAAATCGGGGGCCTGCTCACGGGAGCGGTCGACTGCAACGGCCGGATTGCGCCGCGCACCGATGACTTGGCCTTCCGTCATGAAGCCGGCCTGCACCATGTTGCTCAGCACCTCGTTGGCGCGGGCACGGGCGGCGGGAAGGTTGATATGCGGGGCGTATTTCGAGGGAGCCTTGTAAAGGCCTGACAGCATGGCGGCCTCAGCCAGCGTCAGTTCCCGGACATTCTTGCGGAAATAGAATTCGGACGCCGCTGTGACGCCGAAAACGCCGCCGCCCATATAGGCGCGGTCCAGATAGAGTTTCAGGATCTCGCGCTTGGAGAGGTTGGCTTCCAGCCAGAGGGCGAGGAAAGCTTCCTTGATCTTGCGCTCCAGCGTGCGTTCGTTGGAGAGGAAGAGGTTCTTGGCCAGCTGCTGGGTGAGAGATGAACCGCCCTGCACAACGGTGCGGGCGCGCAGGTTCTCCACCATGGCGCGGGCGGTGCCCAATACGTCGATGCCGAAATGCTCGAAGAACCGGCGGTCTTCCGTCGCCAGCGTTGCCTTGATCAGGATATCGGGAAGTTCGTCGAGGGGCACGGTGTCGTTGAGCACAATGCCGCGCCGGCCGACTTCCTTGCCGAAACGGTCGAGGAAGGTGACGGCGAAGTCATCCGTCGTGCGCCAGTCCGCCACACGCGTTGCCTCAAAGGCGGGCTGGGCAAAGGTGAGCAGGATGATGAAGCCGAGAAGGCCGAAGGTGAAGCCATCCGAGCCAAGCTCTGCCAGCCCACGCCAAAGGCCGCGGGCCCGGAAGCGGCGCAGGAACCTCGAATAGGCATCCCAGCCGTCCGTGATGGCCTGCCAGCTGCGCCACAGGGCCGTATCCAGCCAGGCGTCAATTGACATGAGCAGGGCCGGCAGCGACCGGCGCGGACGGGTGGCAAACGGCTGGCGGGGTTTTTCTTCAGGAGGTAATGGGACGGAATGGACTTCAGCCTCGGGCGGCGCGTGAGTTTCAGCGCTCACCGCATCCGGCTGGCCAGCCTCCGTCACTGCAGCCTCAGAAGGGCTGTCCATATCCGGTTTGCTGCCGTTCTCCGGCGGGCTTCCGTTGCCGTTGTGCTGGTCCGACGTCACCGCAAGCTACCTGTGCCCTGCAGATGGTGATAAGGAAACTATCGAGTGACATACCCTGTCCCGCAAGGGAAGCCGAAAGCGAACATGAAATCAATGACCGAAGCGGAAAACCCGGGAAATGCGCCCTTCTGGAAGACAAAAACTCTGGAGGAGATGACGCAGACCGAATGGGAATCGCTGTGCGACGGCTGTGCCCGCTGCTGCCTGAACAAGCTGGAGGACTGGGACACGGGGGCAATCGTGTGGACGGATGTGGCATGCGAGCTGCTGGACGGCACCACATGCCGCTGCCGCGACTATGCGAACCGGACCGATAGCGTGCCCGATTGCATCCAGCTGACGCCAGCTGAAGTGCGGACGCTGACATGGCTGCCGCCAACCTGTGCCTACCGCCTGGTGCGGGACGGGGAGGATCTGGCCTGGTGGCATCCGCTGATCTCGGGCTCGCCGGAGACGGTGCATCTGGCAGGCATCTCCGTATCCGGCCGCACGGTGACGGAAGCAGGGATCGAGATCGAGGACTACGAGAACCATGTGGTGAGCTGGCCGGAGGAATGGCCGGAAGAGGCACTTGAAAGGCCCGCGCAGAAGGCCTGAAACGTGCCGCCGGACAGCACCTTGCGGGTGCCGTCCGGCGGGTTTTGGTCACAGATGAGAGCTGGCGAAGGCGGCGAGTGCCTGTACTTCGCCCTGGCGCAGCTCATGGCCGCCATCGTGCCACACCAGTTCCACATCCGCTGTCTGGCCCGTGAACCAGTCCGCCAGCGACTGCGTGAGAGGCGCGGGGCAGATCGGGTCGCGCCGCCCCGCGGTGATCAGGACCGGCAGGCCGGAGAGGCCTGCATTCTCCTTCGGTGTGAAGGGAATGAGCGGATGCAGCAGCGCGATGGCGCTGAAGAGTTCCGGCCGCTGGAACGCAACGCTCGCCAGAATGTTGGCGCCGTTGGAATAGCCATAGGCGAAGACCCTGGACGGTGCGAGACGCGCTGTCTGGTCCGCGATGAAGGCAGCCATCCGATCCGTGCGGGCCGCAAGGTCCGCCATGTCATAGACGCCTTCGCCTGTGCGGCGGAAGAAGCGCAGGGCGCCGCCTTCCGAGACATCGCCTCTGGGGTTGAGGAGCGTGGCCTCAGGGAAAAGCTCCGCCGAAAGCCCCGCGAACTGGTGCTCATCCCCACCCGTACCGTGAAAGGCGAGGACGAGGGGAGCAGGCACCCCGCCGGGGGCGGGGCGCTGGTAAGTGGTGTAGGATGCTGTGGTCATGTCATACCAAGTCTTTCGATGCTGACGCATCAAGCCTTGAACAGGCTCGGACGCCGCTCGGGCATGATCCTTTCCCGGTGAGACGTGCCCACCGGGGAAGAATTTCAGCCTTCCAGTGAAACCAACTGCTTTTCCAGATAAGGGCGCAGGTGGGCATGCTGGGTGGGAAGCTTGAGTGCTTCGCCCAGATGGGCCGTGTCCTCATCCCGGTTGAAGCCCGGTTCATTGGTGGCGATCTCGAACAGCACGCCGCCGGGCGTGCGGAAATAGATCGCGTAGAAGTAGTCGCGGTCGATCACCGGGGTGACCTGATAGCCCGTGTCCATGAGGGCCTTGCGGACCTCAAGCTGGGCGGCCCGGTCCTCCACCGCGAAGGCGATGTGGTGGACGGAACCGGCACCGGAGACGGCCGGGGCAATCGAGGGCATGGTTTCCACATCGATGACATGGGCGCCATTGCCGCCGGGCACCGCGAAACGCTTCACGCCATCTGCGGAGTCTGCCAGTTCATAGCCCATGAAGCCGAGCAGTTCCGCCGTTGCACCATCATCGCGGAGGCGCAGGCTGGTGGAGTGGAAGCCGCGGATGGCCGCATCTTCCGGGACGCCGCCCGCCGTCCAGGGCGCGCGGGCGTCTCCGTCCACTTCAACAAGCGCGAAGGCATCGTTGTCGGGGCCGAAGAAATGCAGGCGCTTCTGGCCGAAAGCCGTGTCTTCGACAAGTCCGGCCGCCCCGGCGCCGGCAAGCCGCGTCTGCCAGAAGCCGAGAGAGTCTTTCGGGACGGAGAAGAGCGTGGTGCCGACTTCCCCCGTGCCCGGGCGGCCCTGACGGGCACCTGGGAAGGGGAAGTAGGTCATCACCGTGCCGGCGGAACCGGTCTCGTCACCATAGTAGAGATGATAGACATCGGGCGCATCGAAGTTGACCGTCTTCTTCACGCGGCGCAGGCCGAGCACGCGGGTGAAGAACGCATTGTTCGCCACAGCATCGTCAGCAATCGACGTGACATGGTGCAGGCCTTTGATCTGCGTGATCATTTCCTATCTCCTGATCTGGCGCGGCGGGGCCGCGCCTTCGTTCTGGAGTGAACATAGGTGGTGAACAGCGATCTGATTAGCCGGTCCAGACTTCGACTGATGTTCAGTATATGTGAACAGTTGCTGTGAGCCAGCCTTACTTTGTGAAAGTCAGGTCAACAGTTCCCACGGTGATACCATATTTCATGACGGTGGCCGTATTGCGGACCGTGCGGGGGCCGGTCTGGGTGAGCGTGTCATAGAAACGCAGAGCGACACTGCCGTCCTTCAAAGGCACCTCGACCGGATAGGTGAAGACGATGCTGTCGCCCTGATAACCGATGTTGACCGGGGTCAGCACATCGGAACGCTGGCCGATATAGCGGTCTTCTGCGACTTTCTGGAAGAACCAGACCTTGGTGTCCTTCTCGCCGTCGTCGTAGACGAAATCCTCGCGCAGGCGGAGGGTGAAGGTCCTGGGATCCCATGTGCCGGTGAGCTTGACGGTGAACTCGCGCCGCACGCCGGCGATCCTGCTTTCGAAAACTCCGTGGGCGGTGGTGGTGCCGCGGAAGTAGTCTTCAAGGACGAGCCGTTGACTTGCGCTTGCAAAATCCGTCCATGATATTGTCGAAATTATCAGGGCGAAAATCACTAGAAAAAATGACTTTAACTTCCTGGTTAAAAATAACTCAACCCTGAATTTCATGAAATTTCCTCCTTTTGGATTTTTGTGTACGATCGGAGGGAGATCATGGATCCCGAATTTATGCATTTGAACAGATCCGTGAGGTTTCGGCCGCGTCCACAAACACATCCGACAATGTTCAGACGGTTGCTGCAGCCTCCGAGGAACTGGTGGCTTCGATTGCCGAAATCAGCCGGCAGGTGAATCAGGCCAGCGGAATTTCTGCGCAGGCGGCCGAAGAGGCTGCCCAGTCCCGCCAGATCATGGAAGGGCTGAATGCCAATTCGCAGAAAATCGGCGAGGTTCTGGAACTGATCGAGGCGATTGCCGGTCAGACCAACCTTCTGGCCCTCAACGCCACCATCGAAGCTGCGCGCGCCGGTGAAGCAGGCAAGGGCTTTGCGGTGGTGGCGTCGGAAGTGAAGAACCTCGCTTCCCAGACCAGCAAGGCGACGGAGGACATTGCGGCACAGATTGCCTCGGTGCAAAGCTCAGCGGACCGCGCCGGGGAGGCAATTGGTTCCATCCTGGCGACGATCGAGAGCATTCGGACCATTTCGTCCACGATCGCAGCGGCCGTGGAAGAGCAGACAGCCGTGACGCGGGATATTTCGCACAACATGCAGGCGGCCTCCACGGGAGTGCAGTCGATCACATCCAGCATGGGCGATGTCAGCAACTCCTCGGAGCGTATTGCGCAGGCGACGTCTGAAGTGCGGGAAATGTCGCGCAGGATTGCCTGAGGCGCAGGGATTTGAAACCGGCCCGAACCTGGGCCGGTTTTTTCTTGCAATGGAATAGGAAAATAATCCTTGACACCCGCACGCTGTTTGGGTAGGGTTTTGTCATGATCCGAAAAGTGCGGCTGCGGCGCGCATCTGGGTTCAGCGGCAGTTTAGGCTGACTTGGACCGGTGAGGGATAGAATTCGGATGACGATTTTGGCGGGCGCCAGCGAGGGCTGGTTGGCCCGCTTTTTGTTTGAGCTGGAATGAGCCTGGGCAGGCGGTGGCCTGCACCGGCTGGTGAGACTGGTGCAGGCGGTTTGCCTGTGAGCGCGGCAGGCGCGTTTTGAACACTCCGGAGACGGCGGGATGACTGGAGATGCAACGGCGGAAGGGCCGGGCAGGGACGGGACACGTGTGCCTGCAACGCGCAAGGGCATGCGCAGCCGCAAGGCGGCAGTTTCTCCAGCTGAGGCAGGCGGGGAAGAGCTGAAAGCTGAGGCGGTGCCCAAGGCACCGGTGCGGCGCAGGCGGACGGCGAAGGGCGCGGCGGAGACTGCGGTGCCTTCGCTGGATGCGGCAGCCTTTGCGGCGGCGAGGCCGGAAGCGCGGGGCGTGATGGTGGTCCGGCTCTACCGGGCCTTCGAAGCGCAGGTGGCGCAGCTGGAAGAGCGGCTGGCGGGGCTGGCCAAGGGCGAGCTGAAGCTGACCGAGATGGATCAGGGGGCCAAGACACTGGCGAGCCTGGCCCGCACGCTCGACACGCTGCTGGAATTGCACAGGGACCAGAGCGGGGAGGCGGATGAGACAGGCGATCCCGAACAGATGCGCGAGGAACTTGCGCGCCGCCTTGGCAGCCTGCCGGACGGCGGGGCGGATCGGCACGGTGCTGGACAGCCTGACCCCGGCGGAGATGGCGTTTCTGCTGCATGACTGGCCGACTTTCGCCCATGAGCACCAGCTGCCGCCCGAAGGGGACTGGGGCATCTGGCTGATGATGGGCGGGCGCGGTGCGGGCAAGACGCGCGCCGGGGCCGAATGGGTGCGGGCGATGGCGCTGGGCCATCGCTGGTGCGCGCCGCATGAACCTGCCGGCCGGATCGCGCTGGTGGGGGAAACCTATGGCGACGTGCGGGAGGTGATGATCGAGGGGGTCTCGGGCCTGCTCGCCATTCACCCCAAGGCGGAGCGGCCGCAGTGGAACGCCAGCCGCAGGCGGCTGGAGTGGCCGAATGGCTCCATTGCGCAGGCCTTTTCCTCGGAAGACCCGGAGGCCCTGCGCGGGCCGCAATTTGACATCGCCTGGGCCGACGAACTGGCCAAGTGGCGCCACGGCGAGGAGACTTTCGACATGCTGCAATTCGGATTGAGACTGGGGCTGCGGCCCCGGCAGCTGGTGACGACGACACCGCGCGCGGTGCCGCTGCTGAAGCGCATCATGGAGATGCCGACAACGGTGCTGAGCCGGGCGGGGACGCGGGACAATGCGCTGTTTCTGGCGCCGGGATTTCTGGAGCAGGTGGTGGCCCGTTATGCGGGCACGCGGCTGGGGCGGCAGGAGCTGGACGGTGAGCTGATCGAGGACCGGCCCGGTGCGCTGTGGCGCAGGGACTTGCTGGAGGCCTGCCGGGTGAGCCGTGCGCCGGAGAGTTTCGCCCGCATCGTCATTGCCATCGATCCGCCTGCCAGCGCGACCAAGCGGTCGGACGCCTGCGGGCTGGTGGTGGCGGGGATCACGGAGGCCGGGCAGGCCTATGTGCTGGGGGACCACAGCATGGCACAGGCGCGCCCTTCCGACTGGGCGGCGAAGGCGGTGGCGCTGTGGCATCACCATGAGGCGGACTGCCTTGTGGCGGAGGTGAATCAGGGCGGTGACATGGTGCGGGAGGTGATCCATGCGGCTGATCCTGCGGTGCCGGTGAAGTCTGTCCGCGCGAGCCGGGGCAAGTTTGCCCGGGCCGAGCCGGTGGCGCTTTTTTATGAGCAGGGGCGGGTGCACCACGTTGGCACCATGCCGGAGCTGGAAGACGAGATGGCCGACTTCGGGCCTTCGGGGTTGTCGAGTGGGTGTTCGCCGGACCGGATGGATGCGCTGGTCTGGGCGCTGACGGAGCTGCTGATGGGCGGGCGGGCAGAGCCGCGCCTGCGCCAGCTTTAATCCTCCGCCCGAATTCTCCGGCACTGAATCACAGTCTCAAGACGCTGATTCACCACGTGAAGACGGCGCAAAAAGGAGTCTGAAATCATGAACTTGGGACGGCTTCTGGACTCTTTTCGCAAGGCGCCTGCGGTTGAAGAGAAAGCTTCAAGAACGGCGCCGGTGATCGCCTGGCAGACGGCGGGGCGTCCTGTCTGGAGCCCGCGTGACTATGGCGCCCTGTCGCGGGAGGGGTACTGCCGCAACCCGGTTGTCTACCGGGTGATCCGCATGGTGAGCGAGGCGGCGGCGAGCGTGCCGCTGCTGCTGTTCGAGGGAGAAGAGGAGCTGGTGCGCCATCCGCTGCTGGCGCTGCTGGGGCGGCCCAATCCGGGACAGAGCGGGCCGGATTTCCTCGAGCAGGTCTATGGCCATCTGCTGACGGCGGGCAATGCCTATGTGGAGCAGGTGCCGCTGGACGGCAGCCCCCGCGAGCTGCATGCGCTGCGCCCGGACCGGGTGAAGGTGGTGCCGGGAGCGGATGGCTGGCCTTCGGCCTTCGACTACAGCAACGGGGCGAAGACCGTGCGCCTGTCCGGAGAGGCAGGGAATGCGGGCGAACCGGCGCAGGTGCGCCAGCTGAAGCTGTTCCATCCGCTGTCGGATCACTATGGTTTCGCCCCCATCGAGGCGGCGCAGGTGAGTCTCGACATCCACAATGCGGCATCGGGCTGGAACAAGGCGCTGCTGGACAATGCGGCGCGGCCCTCCGGCGCGCTGGTCTATGGGGCGGGGGAGGGAGTGAACCTCTCGGCGGACCAGTTCGAGCGGCTGAAGGCGGAGCTGGAGGCGGGCTATCAGGGTGCGCGCAATGCGGGGCGCCCGCTGCTTCTGGAAGGCGGGCTGGACTGGCGTCCCATGGGGCTGACGCCGAAGGACATGGACTTCATCGAGGCCAAGCGTGAGGCGGCGCGGGAGATCGCGCTGGCCTTCGGCGTGCCGCCGATGCTGATCGGCATTCCGGGCGACAACACCTTCGCCAACTATCAGGAAGCCAACCGGGCCTTCTGGCGGCAGAGCGTGCTGCCGATGGTGCGCAGGACCGCACTGAGCCTTTCAGCCTGGCTGGCGCCTGCCTTCGGCGAGGGGCTGAGGCTGGAGCCGGATATGGATGCCATCGATGCCTTGTCCACCGAGCGCGAGGCGCTGTGGCGGCGGGTGGGGGAGGCCGACTTCCTGAGCCGGGACGAGAAGCGGCAGGCGGTCGGCTATGGCACGGAAGGCGGCGAGGCCGGGGCATGAGCGGCGTGACGCAGGCCGTCATCGAACGGGGCGACCTGGCGCATCTGGCGCTGTTTCTCTGGGCGGCCTCCGCCTCGGCACTGGCCGTTGCGCTGCTGAAGGAACTGGCGGCCTGCAACCGGCGTTTCGGTGACTTCGTTGATGAGATCGACCGCTTGAATCAGATCTTCAACGACCGTGATGCGGGTTGAGGGGATGCAGGTAGAGCGTTGGAATGACTCATAGAACGGGCTTCATTCTGACGTCTGGTGAAATTGGCCGGCACGGCATTCCGGACTCAGGATGTGAAGCCTCTGACGTGGCGTCAGAAAAGCCTCGTCCGGAATCAGACCGGACAGAAGAGGGAAGAACCTCATGACATTGCTGGGATTTTTGCGAGGGCGGGCGCCGGATGCCCGCCGCGAGGGCTCAAGCTTGCCCAAACACACGGGCAACCGCTGCCATCGCTTTGTTTTTGCAGCCTTTGTCTGCCGTCTGGCACAGCTGGCCGGGGCTGGAGAGCGGACCGGTGACGGGAGGGCCTCATGAAGGCTGGCGTCAAGCGCCTGGCGGCGGCTTCTGCCGGTGAGCCCGCCTTGCGGATCGCAGGCTATGCCAGCCTGTTCAATCTGAGCGATGGCGGCGGCGATGTGGTGGCCAAGGGGGCGTTCCGGACCGCGCTGGGCCGCCGGGGCGCCTCCGGCGTCCGCATGCTCTGGCAGCATGACCCGTCGCGCCCCATCGGCATCTGGGACCGGATCGAGGAAGACCAGCTGGGCCTTTATGTGGCCGGGCGGCTGCTGACCGGGCTGGAACTTGGGCGGGAGGCGGCGCTGCTGATCACGGCGGGGGCTCTGGATGGGCTCTCCATCGGGTTCCGGGCGATCAGGGCCCAGAAAATGGCAGGCGGCGCGGCGCGGCGGCTGGCCGAGATCGATCTTTGGGAAGTGTCGCTGGTGACCTTTCCGCTGCTGGATGCGGCGCGGCTGAAGCCCGTGCCGTCTCTGTCCTCTTCTGCAACTGGAGACGCATGATGGATTGCGAGATGAACGGCATGACGGTGGATCACGGCCTTGAGACCAAGAGCGTGCCGCCCTACGAGACCAAGGCGGGTGCTGCTCCGTCCGTTTCCGGCGAGCATCCGCTGAACGAGATGTATGCCGCCTTTGCGGCCTACCGTGAGGCCAATGAGGAGCGGCTTTCGGATATCGAGCGGCGCGGTTCGGCCGATGTGCTGACGCTGGAGCGGCTGGACCGGCTGGATACTGCGCTGGATGCCACCCGCCGCCGCCTTGACGAGTTGTCGCTGAAGAGCCGCCGCCCGGAGCTGAGCCACAAGAGCTTTGAAGGCAGCACACAGGTGCTGGAGCACAAGACCGCCTTCGAGGGTTACATGCGCTCCGGCCGCGAGGAGGGGCTGCGGCCGCTGGAGGTGAAGGCCATGTCCATCGGCTCGGATCCTGATGGCGGCTATCTGGTGCCGGAAGAGACGGAAGCGGGCATCCTGAGCCGCCTTGCGGCAGTCTCTCCGATCCGTGCCATTGCGGGCAACCGGCAGGTCTCGTCGAGTGTGTTCAAGAAGCCATTCGCCATCTCCGGCCCGCAGACCGGCTGGGTGGGCGAGACCGCAGCACGGCCGCAGACGGCCGCTCCGGCGCTGGCAGAACTGACCTTCCCGGCGATGGAGCTTTACGCCATGCCGGCGGCCACCGCCTCGCTGCTGGAGGATGCGGCGGTGAATGTGGATGAGTGGCTTGCCGAGGAGGTGGAAACCGCCTTTGCCGAGCAGGAGGGCGCAGCCTTTGTCAATGGCGACGGGGTGAACAAGCCGGTTGGCTTCCTCTCGGTGCCGCGGCTTGCGGACAGTGCCTGGGCCTGGGGCTCGCTCGGGACGCTCAACACCGGCGTCAATGCCGCCTTTGCCGCCACCAGCCCGGCGGACAAGCTGATCGACCTCGTCTATGCGCTGAAGAGCGGCTACCGGCAGAACGGGCGCTTCGTCATGAACCGGCGCACGCAGGCGGCGGTGCGCAAGATGAAGGATGCTGACGGCAACTACCTGTGGCAGCCGCCGGTGAGTTCCGATGCGCCGGCGACCCTGCTGAACTTCCCGGTCAGCGAGGCGGAGGCGATGCCGGATATTGCCACGGGAGCTGCGGCAATTGCCTTCGGTGATTTCCGCCGCGGCTATCTGGTGGTGGACCGCACGGGGGTGCGCATCCTGCGTGACCCCTACTCGGCCAAGCCCTATGTGCTCTTCTACACGACCAAGCGCGTCGGCGGCGGCGTGCAGGACTTCGCGGCCATCAAGCTGCTGGTGTTCTCCGCCTGAGGGCAGGCTGAGCCGATGAGATGAGAATTGGCCGTCCCGGCTGACCGGGGCGGCCTTTTTTCTGCCCGTCTTTTTCTGGCCGCGCGGGTGGCGTGATTTTCCGAGGACAAGATGACCCATATGGTGACGAGCCCGCCAGCGGTGGAGCCGGTGAGCGTGGCTGAACTGCGGGCGCAGGTGCGCCTTGTTCACACGCAGGAAGATGCCCTGCTGGAGCATTACATCAAGGCGGCGCGCCAGCATGTGGAGGCCCTGACGCGGCGGGCGCTGATCACGCAGACGCTTCAGGTGGTGCTGGATGCGTGGCCTGCAGGGCGGGCGGTGCGCCTGCCGGTGGGGCCGGTGCAGGACGTGCTGGCGGTGAACCTGATGGACGGGGACGGGGTGCCACAGCCGCTGCCTTTTTCTGCCTGGCGGTTCTACCGTGGTTCTGAGCCGGGAAGCCTCAGGGCCGCGCCGGGAATGGGGCCGGTTGAGCCGGTGAACGGGATCCAGATCGAGTTCATTGCCGGATACGGGCCAAATGGTTCGTCGGTGCCGGAGCCTTTGCGGCAGGCAATCCTGCTGCTGGCGGCGCATTGGTACGAGAACCGGGAGGCCTCCGTCGAATTCGGCAACGGCACCATGCCGCAGGCGCTGGACCGGCTGCTTTCCACCTATCGTCTGGTGCTGCTGTGAGCGGGGCGGGGGATCTGCGCCGTCTGGTGCGGCTGTGGAAGCCGGAGCGGACGGCGGATGCCGGGGGCGCGGCGCAGACAAGCTTTGAGGACATGGGCGCCGATCATGCGGCGGTGCGGCTGCGCAGCCAGGCAGAGCGGGCGAGTGATGCCCGGGCCGATGGTGTGGCAACGCATGAAATCCGCCTGCGGCACCGCGAAGACATTGCGGGCGGATGGCGCATTGCGGACGGGGCGAAGAGCTACCGCGTGCTGGCGGCGGCGGACCCGGATGGGCGGCGGTGCTGGACCCAGTGCCTGTGCGAGGAGGAAGAGGCATGACCGGCGAAATGGCGCTGCGCGACGCGCTGATCGCCCGGCTTTCCACTGACGCTGATCTGACGCTGATTCTCGGCGCGGGGCACGTGCATGACGGGGCGCCGCGCAGTGCGGCGCATCCCTATCTGACGCTGGAGAGCATCACGTCCCGGCCTTTGGCCAGTGAGCCGGACGAGGGCATGGAGCATCAACTGGTGCTGGCGCTCTATTCCCGCGCGGACAGCCGCGACGAGGCGGTGAAGGGCGTGATGGCGGCGGCAGCGGCGCTCTTCGGTTCCGGTCTCAGCCTGAACGGCTGGCATCTGGCTGACCTGCGGGCCGTCGAGACTTCCAGCGAACGGCTGAGGGACGGGCGGAGCTGGCGGGCGGCATTGCGCCTGCGCGCCGTGACCGGCCCGGAAGACTGACTGCAACACATCAAACGGCAAGGAGCGCGCAATGGCGGCGCAGCGTGGACGTGACCTTTTGCTGAAGCTCGGCACGGGCAGCGGCAATTCCTTTGTGACACTTGCGGGGCTTCGGGCCCGCAGGATCGCGCTCAATGCGGCGGCGGTGGACATCACCAATGCGGACAGCGCCGGGCGCTGGCGCGAATTGCTGGCCGGGGCTGGCACCCGCAGTGCCAGCATTTCGGGCTCCGGCCTTTTCCGTGATGCCAGTGCGGACGAGACAGCGCGGGCGCTGTTTTTCAGTGGCGAGATACGGGCCTTTCAGGTGGTGATCCCGGATTTCGGCACGCTTCAGGGGCCGTTCCAGATCACGGCGCTGGAATATGCCGGACAGCATGACGGGGAGGTGACCTATGAGATCGCCCTTGAGTCCGCGGGCGAACTGGCCTTTACGGCCCTTTGAGGGGAGCGGCAGGGATGACGAACCGGCTGAGAGGCGAAATCAGCGCCATGCTGGACGGGCGGGAATGGACGCTGGTGCTGACGCTGGGCGCGCTGGCGGAACTGGAGGCGGCCTTTGCCTGCGAGGATCTGCAGGGGCTGGTGGACCGCTTTGCCAGCGGGCGGCTGGCGGCGCGGGACATCATCCGCGTGCTGGGAGCGGGCCTGCGCGGGGCGGGCAACAGTGTTTCCGACGAGCAGGTGGCGATGATGCGGGCGCCCGGCGGCGTTGCCGGTTTCGCGGCGATTGCGGCAGACCTGCTGCGGATCACTTTTGGCAGTGACGATGAGACGGCGGAGGCAGCAGGGGCCCCCACGCGCCCTTGAGTGGCGGCGCGGGGCAGAAGGCTGCGGCGGGCGGGGCCGGGGCGTTTCCATGGGAGGCGGTGCTTCATGCCGCCATGGGGCGCCTCGGCTGGAGCCCGGCCGGAACCTGGGCCGCGACGCCGCGTGAACTGGCCTTCGCGCTGGGCCTCCGGCGGGGAGCGGGCGCTCTCAACCGCCGGGGGCTGGAGGCGCTGATGCAGCGTTTTCCGGATGAAGGAGGAACTGGATGGCAGACGACAGCCTGATTGGCGCGGGGAGCGCGGACCTCGACCGCATGGCCCAGCAGATGCAGGACATGCAGAGGACAGCGGGCGACTTCTCCCGCGTGCTGAATGCCGGACTTCGAACGGCGGTGGTCAGCGGCAAGTCGCTGGACAGTGTGATGAAGTCGATGGTGCTGAGCCTGTCGTCGCGGACGCTGTCCAGCGCGCTGGCGCCGCTGACAAACCTGGCGGGAAATGCGGTGAGCAGCCTGCTGGGGTCGGCAGCCTCAAGCGTTGCAAGCGGTGTGTCCGGGCTGTTCAGCTCCGGCGTGTCGCTGTTTGCCGATGGCGGCGTGGTGTCCTCACCGACCTTTTTCGGCCATGGCAGCGGGCTGGGGCTGATGGGGGAGGCAGGGGCGGAAGCCATTTTGCCCTTGCAGCGCGGCGCGGACGGACGGCTGGGGGTGGCTGGACCTAGCGGCAATGGCGGGGGAACGGTGGTCGTCAACGTGACCACGCCGGATGCGCCCAGTTTCCGCAGGTCGGAAGCGCAGGTTTCGGCAATGGTGGCCCGCGCCGTCGGACGGGGACGGCGCGGGCTCTAACACCGGCTTGAAGAGGAGGGGCTCAATGGCCGGTGTTCCCGGGAAGCATTGGCCGGTCAGGTGAGGTACCGGACCGGCCAATGCTTGCATCTGTAAGCTTCAGGCAGCCAGCATGGCTGCAATCTGGTCCTTCAGGTGAAGACGTTTCTTCTTGAGGTCTTCCGTAGCTTCATCAGACGCAGGGGCAATGCCGCTCTCGATCCTGTGAAGCTCCCTGTTCACTTCATGATAGTCGTCGGCCAGTTTCGCAAAGTGGGCGTTGGACAGCTTCAACGCGTGAAGCGCCCCGGCCGCCTCCGGAAATTCCTCATGAAGTTCGTGGGCAACGTGGCTCATTCAGGTCCTCCTTATGTGTGCTGACCATGGCCGGGCGACCCGGAACCGTCTTTGAGCAAGATCAAAAAACCGCAAGAACACGGGGGAGCATGCCGTGGCTGGATTTCTGAATGAGAGTTTTCCATTGCCGGTGGCCTTTGGTGCCAGAGGCGGGCCGGAACGCCGGACCGAGGTGGTGCAACTGGCCAGTGGCCAGGAAGCGCGAAACGCCAGATGGGCGGACAGCCGCAGGCGCTATGATGCGGGCTCCGGCGTGCGGTCGCTGATGGACCTGCGGGCGGTGGCCGGGCTCTTCGAGCGGGCACGGGGGCGGCTCTATGGGTTCCGGTTCCGAGATCCCTTTGACAACAGTTCTGCCTTGGCCGGGGGGGCGCCCGGGGCAGGAGATTGTCTGCTGGGGCTGGGGGATGGATCGCGGACCCGGTTTGCGCTGGTGAAGACCTACGGGGCAGGCAATCTTTCCTATACGCGCAGCATCACGCTGCCGGTTGCCGGAAGCCTGCAGGTCAGCGTGGAAGGTGTGGCGCTGGCTCCGGCGGCGTTCAGTTTTGATGCCGGGACGGGCGAGGTGGTGCTGACCGCCGCGCCTGCAAATGGGGCGCGGGTGCGGGCGGGGTTCCTGTTCGACGTGCCGGTGCGGTTTGACACCGATACGCTGGATTTCAGTCTGACGCACTTTGAGGCAGGCGAGGCGCCGGCCATTCCGCTGGTGGAAATCCGGCTCTAGGAATTTTTGCCGCAAGCCGCGGAAATCGTCCGCACTGCGAAGCAGGGAAAGCATCCATGAAAACAATCGACGAGGCACTGGCCGCCCATCTGGCGGGCCGGATCACGACGCTTTGCGCCTGCTGGCTGGTGACGCGCAGTGATGGGGTGACGCTTGGCTTCACCGACCACGACCGGGCGCTGACCGTGCAGGGCGTGATGTGCCACCCGGCCAACGGGCTGGAGCGCAGCGCGGTGACGGAAGGGCCGGGACTGGCCGTTGGCGGTGGCGAGGTGAGCGGTAGCCTGACAAGCGACGGCCTGAGCGACGCCGAACTGGAGGCGGGGCTGTGGGATGGGGCCGGGGTGCGCGCCTATCTCGTCAACTGGGCTGATCCCTCGCAGGTGCTCCTGGAGCGGCGGGCGACGATCGGCGAGGTGACACGGGCAGGGCTTGTGTTCCGGGCCGAGCTGCGCGGCCTTTCGCAGGCGCTGGAGGCGCGGCGGGGGCGGGTGTTCTCCGGCCAGTGCGACGCGGATCTGGGGGATGCGCGCTGCGGTGTGGATCTGACCTCAGCCACCTTTCGGGGAACAGGAACGGTGCTCCTTTCGCATGATGCACGGCGGCTACAGGTCTCAGGACTTCATTCCTACACGAGCGGCTGGTTCGACGGCGGGCGGCTGGTGGTGACCAGTGGCACGCTGTCCGGTTTTGCCTGCGAGGTGGCCCGGCACGACCGGACGGATGAGGGTGCTGAACTGGTGCTGTGGCTGGCAGCGCCGCAGATGCTGGCGGCCGGGACCGGCATCACGGTGACGGCGGGCTGTGACAAGCGCTTTGCCACCTGTCAGGCGAGATTCGCCAATGCTCTGAACTTTCAAGGCTTTCCGCATATGCCGGGGACGGATTTCGTCCTGTCCTACCCGAACCGCAATTCAGGTGAGAACGATGGAGGGGCGATTGTCTCCTGACGGGATTTCACGGGCGGTGTTGCTGGCCGAAGCGCGCAGTTGGATCGGCACACCCTACCGGCATCAGGCCTCGCTGAAGGGCGTGGGGTGCGACTGTCTTGGACTTGTCCGGGGGCTGTGGCGCCAGTTCGTGGGGCCGGAGCCTGTGCCTGTGCCGGCCTATTCGCCGCAGTGGGCGGAAGCAGGCAGTGCGGGCGAGAGCCTGCTGAAGGCGGCCGGGACCTGGCTTGTGCCGGCGTCAGGGACTGGCGCGCCGGGGGATGTGGTGCTGTTCCGCTGGCGCGACGGCGCACCGGTGAAACACGCAGGTCTCCTGAGTGAAACGGGCGGCCTGATCCACGCCTATGAGCGGGCAGGCGTGATCGAAAGCCCGCTGGTGCCTGCGTGGTCGCGGCGCATTTCGCATGTGTTTTCCTTTCCCGGAGTTCTGCCATGGCAACCCTGATCCTTGCAGCGGCCGGTCAGGCCCTTGGCAACATGGCTGGAATTGGGGCCATTGGTGGCATTCTGGGGCGTGCGGCGGGCGCTGTGGCCGGGAGTCTGATCGACAATTCCCTGTTCGGCAGCAGCCGGACGGTGGAGTCCGGCCGGCTGGCCGACCTTTCAGTCCAGTCCTCTGTTGAGGGGGCCTCCCTGCCATGGATCTATGGCCGGGTGCGGCTGGCAGGGCAGGTGATCTGGGCGACACGTTTCGAGGAGGAAGTCAGCGAGGAGACCTCCGGCGGAAAGGCGGGCGGCGGATCACGCACGACGGTGCGCAGCTACAGCTATTACGGCAGTTTGGCCGTGGCCCTGTGCGAAGGGCCGGTGGCGCGGATCGGGCGCGTGTGGGCCGATGGCAAGCTGCTGGATCTCTCCGGCATCAATCACCGCATCTATACGGGCACGCGGACGCAAGGGCCGGATCCCTTGATCACGGCCGTGCAGGGTGTGGCCCCGGCCTATCGCGGAACGGCCTATGTGGTGTTCGAGCGGCTGCCGCTGGAGAGCTTCGGCAACCGCTTGCCGCAGCTGTCCTTCGAGGTGGTGCGGGTGGTGGAGCGGCTGGAGCCGATGGTGAAGGCCGTGACGCTGATCCCCGGTGCGGGCGAGTTTGTCTATTCCCCCACCAAGGTTACGGACGAGCCCTCCACCGGCACAACGGTGGTGGTGAACCGGCATACATCCATTGCCGCCAGCGACTGGCACGCGGCACTGGACGAATTGCAGGCTCTGTGTCCGACGCTCCAGAGCGTGGCACTCGTTGTGGCCTGGTTCGGAGATGACCTGCGGGCCGGACAGTGCTCCATCCGGCCGAAGGTGGAGACAGGGAGCCGCAGCACCTCCGGCATGACCTGGCAGGTAGGCCCGGTGACGCGGGAGGGCGCGCAGCTTGTTTCGCAGATTGACGGGCGGCCAGCTTTTGGCGGAACGCCCTGTGATGCGAGTGTGATCGCTGCCATCCGTGACCTGAAGGCGCGAGGGCTGAGGGTGGTGCTCTATCCCTTCATCCTCATGGATATCCCGGCTGGCAACAGCCTGCCTGCGCCTGAGGGCGGGGCGTCGCAGCCGGTCTATCCCTGGCGCGGACGGATCGTGCCCTCCGGGAGTGTTGCGGCAGATGTGGCGGCCTTCATGGGAAGCGCGATACCCGCTCATTTCAGTGTGAGCGGCGAGGCGATCGGGTTCAGCGGCAATGCGGAGGACTGGGGTTACCGGCGTTTCATCCTGCATCTTGCGCATCTGGCGGAAGCGGCGGGCGGTGTTGATGCCTTTCTGACCGGCTCGGAAATGCGCGGGCTGACAAGGGCAAGTGCTGGAGGTGGCAGCTATCCCTTCGTAACGGCACTGAGAGCGCTGACCGCAGATGTGCGCGGCGTTCTGAGGGCCGGGACGAAGATCTCCTATGCGGCGGACTGGTCCGAATATGGCGCGCATCAGCCGCAGGAGGGGGAGGTGCGGTTTCCACTGGATCCGCTGTGGGCTGACTCCGCGGTGGATTTCGTCGGCATCGACAATTATCTGCCGCTGACGGACCTGAAGGGTGCAGACGATGAGGCGCCCTATGATCTTGAAGCCTTGCGGGCCGGAGTGGCGGGCGGGGAGTATTTCGACTGGTATTACCGCTCGGATGCGGAGCGGCGGGCGGGACAGCGCACGCCGATCACCGATGGGGCCTATGGCAAGCCCTTCGTCTACCGGGCCAAGGATATCCGGGGCTGGTGGGAAAACCCGCATGTGGAGCGGGTGGGCGGTGTGGAACTGGCGGCTGCGACGGCCTGGGTGCCCATGTCCAAGCCCATCTGGTTCACCGAACTGGGCATTCCGGCGATTGACCGTGGGGCGAACCAGCCGAATGTGTTCGTCGATCCGAAATCGTCGGAATCCACCCCGCCGCATTTTTCCAGCGGAACGCGTGATGACGCTATGCAGCGGATGGGTCTGGAGGCGGTGCTGAGCTACTGGGGCGGCAATCATCCGGAGCTGGCGCGCGGGGACAATCTGGTCTCACCCGTCTATGGCGGGCGGATGGTGGATGAGGCCAATCTGCATCTTTGGACCTATGACGCGCGGCCCTTTCCGGCCTTTCCTGTCTATGGCGACGTCTGGTCGGACGGGGGCAACTGGGAGGTTGGGCACTGGCTGAACGGGCGGCTTGGCTCGGTGAGCGTTGCTGGTCTGATCCGGCAGATGCTGGAGGATTTCGGCATCGATGGTGAGGCTTGCGACGTGCTGGGGCCTGCGGCGGTTATCGAGGGGATGACGCTGGCGGGGCCGGTTTCCTTGCGTGATGCCATCGAGCCGCTGCTGGAGGCCTTTGGCGGGCAGGCGCTGGATCTGGGGGATCGGCTGCGCTTTGCCATTGCCGGGACGGGCAGAGTGTATGCGCTGGACGGGCACCTGCTGGCAGAAGAGGCGGAAGACCAGCCGCTGCTGAGCCGGGTGCGGGCGCAGAATGCCGAGCTGACGAGCGAGATCCGGCTGTCGGGCGAAGACCCGCAGCAGGACTTTCGCCGTCAGGTGGTGGCAAGCCGCCGCCTGGAAGGGGGAAGCCGGACGGTGACTTCGCAGGATCTGGCCGTGACCGCCAATCCGGTGGTGTTGATGCAGGCGGCGGATGTCCGGCTGCAGCGGGTCTGGGCGGAGCGGGAGAGGGTGGAATTCTCCCTGCCGCCCACTGACGCCAGATTTGAGGTGGGCGATCTGGTTGAGATTGTGGAAACGCCGGATCAGGTGTTCTCGCCTGCGCTGCGTCTGCGGATCGAGCGGATCGAGACTGCGCAGACGCGGAAGATCGAGGCGGTGCGCAGCGCGCCGGTTCTGGCGGTGTCCCGCACGCCGCAGAGCCGGGCATCTGTCTGGCAGGATACGGAAGCGGGGCCGCCGCATGTGGTGATGATGGACCTGCCGCTGCTGCAGGACGCGGATGGTGCCTTCTCGCCCGTGGTTGCGGCCTTTGCCCGGCCCTGGCCGGGGGAACTGGCGGTGCTGCGCAGCCGGACGGGCGACAGTTTCGAGGAAGTGGCGCGGCTGGAGCGGCCGGCGACGACGGGCACGCTGAAGGCGGATCTGCCGCCGGGGCCGGTGTGGCGGTGGGATGAGGCCTCCGTCTGCGAGGTGGAGATCCATGGCGGGTTGATGCAGAGCCGCAGTGCGGAAGCTGTGCTTTCCGGTGCCAATGCGCTGGCTGTTCTGAGCCGGACGGGTGGATATGAACTGCTGCAGTTCCGTCATGCTGAGCTGACGGGTACGCGGCGGTACCGCCTGACAGGGCTGCTGCGCGGGCAGAAAGGCAGCGAGGCAGAGGCGGCGGCTGGAGCTGAAGCCGGTGCGGTCATCGTTCTGTTGGATGGCACCCACGGGGTGCTGCCGCTGGAGGCGGATCTGCTGGGGCGTTCGCTGACCTATCGAATCCTGCCCGCCGGTGCGGCTTTGGACACGGCAGCCCGCAGGGATGTGGTCTTTGCGGCGAGCGGCCGGGCGGCCTTGCCGCTGGCGCCGGTGCATCTGAGGGCCTCACGGGAGAGCGGAGGCATCCACCTGTCGTGGATCCGGCGGACCCGAAAGGGCGGCGACAGCTGGGACCTTGCGGAGGTGCCGCTGGGCGAGACGGCGGAAGTCTACCGTGTGGACATTCTGTCTGCCTCGGGCGGAAGCGTTCTGCGGTCGCTGACCAGCACGGCCACCAGCCTGGTTTATCCGGCAGCGGATGAAGCTGCCGATTTCGGCGGGCCGGTGGCGAGCCTTGCGGTGCGGGTCTGCCAGATTTCGCCCGAGGCAGGGCCGGGCGCATTCCTGAAAGAGGTGTTGAATGTCTGAGACAGCAAGGCTGGGCCTGCCGCTGATTGCGGCGGCGCAGGCGCAGAAACACGTGACCCACAACGAGGCGCTGGTGCGGCTGGATGCGCTGACGCATCTGCGGCTGATCGAGGAGCGGCAGGCGCCGCCTGCCGCTGCCGGAGAGGGGGATAGCTTTCTGGTCGCCTCCGGTGCCTGGGGGGATTTCACCGGACACGAGGGCAAGGCGGCACATTACAGCGGCGGTGCCTGGGTGTTTTATCCGGGCTTTGAGGGGCTGCGGGCCTTTCTCGCGTCCGAGGGCAGGCTGCTGGTTTTCTCCGGTGGGGGCTGGCGGGACTATGCCGCACTGCTTGGGCCGCAGATGGTGCTGGCCCGCAGCAGCGGCGGGGCGACGGCAGGTCTCTCCGTGCTGGAGGCGACGCTCTCCGGGATGAGCGGGGCTTATGTCGAGGCGCCGGGCCTGATCCCGGACCGGGCGGTGGTCTTCGCCGTCTCCTGCCGGACACTCACAACAGTCACAGGTGCAGCGTCCTACGACTGCGGACTTTCTTCCGAAAGGTCGAAGTTTGGCGGAGCTCTGGGCATCAGCGCCGGAGCGCAGAATGCGGGGGTGATTGGCCCGACCGCCTTCTATGCGCCCACCAGCGTGCGCCTGTCGGCCAATGGCGGGAACTTCACCGGTGGTGTCGTCCGCGTGGCGGTGCAGTGCCTGATCGCGGGAGTGCCTGCAGCGTGAAGGCGCAAGGCCACGAGTTCAAGTGTTTTCGAGGGAGTGATGATCATGAATGTCAGTCCTGAAGGGCTTGCTTTTATTGCCCGGCACGAGGGCTTTTCCTCGCGTGCCTACATGGATCCGGCCGGGGTGCCGACGATCGGTTACGGCTTCACCCTTGCCTCCCGGCTGTTCCGTGACTGGTGGACGAAGCGGGGCCGCAAGGACCTCAAGGCCGGAGACATGATCGACCGCGCTGATGCCAATACCGTGCTGAAGACGCTGGCGGATCATGAATATGGCGCTGCGGTGCTGCGCCGCTTCGGCAAGCTGCCGCAGAACCAGTTCGATGCGGTTGTTTCGGCTGTCTACAATCTTGGGGAACAGTGCCTCTCCTGGCGCTGGGCGGCGGCGCTGGCGGCCGGAAACGTGGCCGAGGCCGCGCGGCTGCTGGCCATGACCGGCATCCGGGCCGGAGGGCGCATTCTGCCGGGACTGGTCCGGCGCAGGTCCGAAGAAGCCCAGCTTCTTCAGGGGGGCGATTATGGCTTCAACGGGCATAACTCCTTGCCCGAGCCGGACCCTGAGGTGATGCGGGGCCAGCAGATGCTGGCACGGCTTGGCTTCAAGCCCGGCCCTGCCGACGGGATCGAAGGGCCGATCACACGGGCGGCGGTGCTGGCGTTCCAGATCGAGCACCCGCCGCTGAAGCTCGACGGCAGGCTGGGCCCGGCAACGCTCTCAGAACTGGAACGTGCCGTTGGAAAGCAGAAAGGTGTGGCCGGAACACTCATCTGCGGTGCGACTGGCGCGGGCGTTTCCGTTTCGAATGGTGATGCCTGGGTGGAAGTCCTTGGCTGGGGGCTGGCGCTGGCTGGCCTTGCCTTCGTGACCTATCTGGTGTGGGCAAACCGGGGCCGTATTCGGCTGCTTGCCCGCCAGTTCATTTCCTGAAACCTGATGCGGAAGGACAGGCACATGAACGGTTGGAAGACACTTGCCTTCAATGGAGCGGTTGGCATCGCCAGTCTGGGTGGCGGAGTGCTGGATCAGCTGGAGGTGATCGACTGGAGCAAAATTTTACCGGGTGGCTGGGGGCCGTTTGCCGTCATGGCGATCGGCCTCATCAACATCCTCCTGCGGCATGTGACGACGGAGCCTGCGGCCTGGCGCAAGTAAGCGGGGCCTGAAAAGATGCTTGGGGCTGACGGGAGACTGTCAGCCCCGTTCATTTGCCATTCAGGCAGAGGCAGCTACAAAAGGGATACTTCCGGCCCGAACCGAAGCAGGAACAGTCCCGTGACCAGATCTTTTGCCGCCGCCATTCTCTTTCTTCTTGCCGGACTTGTCCCGGCTGCAGCCAATTGCCTGTCGCAGGGCGAGGCGCAACAGGCCGTGGCAAGCGGGCAGGCGCAGCCGCTGGGTGCTGTCGCAGGCTCCGTGGGCGGCGAAATCGTCAAGGCGCAGCTGTGTATCGAGGGCGGGCGCTATGTCTACCGTCTCTCCGTGCTGGCCAACGGACAGGTGACGACAGTCGTTGTCGATGCCAGCCGGTAGGCACAGGGCGAAGACTCGCCTAAATGTGACGATAGACAGATCCATCCGGGAAGACAGATGCGCCTCCTCATTGTTGAAGACGACAAGGACCTGAACCGCCAGCTTGCCGAGGCACTGACCGAAGCGGGCTATGTTGTGGACCGTGCCTATGACGGCGAGGAGGGGCACTATCTCGGCGACACGGAGCCCTATGACGCTGTGGTGCTGGATCTCGGCCTGCCAGTGCTCGACGGCATTTCGGTGCTGGAAAAATGGCGCCGGAACAAGCGCACGATGCCCGTGCTGATCCTGACCGCCCGCGACCGCTGGTCTGACAAGGTGGCTGGCATTGATGCGGGCGCGGATGACTATGTGGCCAAGCCCTTCCATATGGAAGAAGTGCTGGCAAGGGTGCGGGCGCTGGTGCGCCGCGCGGCCGGCCTTGCCTCCAACGAAATCGAATGCGGTGACCTGCGCGCCGATTTGCGCACCAGCCGGGTGACTGTAGGCGGCAATCCGGTGAAGCTGACGTCGCTGGAGTACCGCCTTCTGGCCTATCTGCTGCACCACAAGGGCAAGGTGATCTCCCGCACTGAGCTGGTGGAGCATCTCTACGATCAGGATTTTGACCGGGATTCCAATACGATCGAGGTTTTTGTCGGACGTCTGCGCAAGAAGCTGGGCGGGGACTATATCGAAACCATCCGTGGGCTTGGCTACCGGATGGGAGAACCGGTGTGAGCGGGCCGGATCAGGCTTCGCGGAATGAGGCGGCAGGGCCGCCGCGGCGCAGGTCTCTGGCAACACGGCTGGTGCTCGCTGCCTCGCTCTGGTCGACAGCCGCGCTCGTGATCGCGGGCGTCATTCTGGTTGGCCTCTACCGCGAGGCGGTGGAACGCGGCTTTGACAGCCAGCTTGAAGTCTACCAGAAGAGCATCATTGGCGCGATGGCGCCTGCCGCTGCCGGAGAGCCGCTGAACCGGCCGGACAACCTGGGAGAACCGCGCTTCTCCCTGCCGCTTTCAGGCTGGTACTGGACGGTGACGGATCTGGCGGGAGGCGAGCGGGTGTTCGCCTCGCCTTCGCTGCTCGGAGATCCGCTGAACCTTCCCGTGCTGGGCGAGGGCGAGCGCAGCGGCAGCGCCGCCATGATAGGCCCCGGCAACGACGAATTGCGGGTGACGCAGCGGATCATCTCTTTGGACGGCAAAAGCTATCTCATTGCTGTGGCCGGGCGTACTGCCGGGCTGCGGCAGGATGTGAGAGCCTTTGCCGGGCAGGTGGCGCTGACGCTGTTCGTCTTTGGCCTCGGGCTGGTGGCTGCGGTGTTTCTTCAGGTCCGCTATGGACTTATGCCGCTGAAGCGCCTGCAGGCATCGCTGGCGGCGGTCCGTCAGGGCGACGCCGAGCGGGTGGAGGAGGATCTGCCCTCGGAACTTGCGCCGCTTGCCGTGGAGCTGAATGCGCTGATTGCCTCGAACCGGGAAGTGGTGGAGCGCGCCCGCACCCATGTTGGCAATCTGGCCCATGCCCTGAAGACGCCACTGAGCGTGATTTCCAATGAAGCCCGGGCACAGGGTGGGCCATTTGCGGAAAAGATGGCCGAACAGGCCGGCATCATGCGCACGCAGGTTGATCACCATCTTGAGCGGGCGCGGATGGCTGCCCAGCGGCGGGTGATTGGCGTGGCAACTCCGGCCGAACCGGTTCTGACAAAGCTGGCCCGCGTGATGGAACGCATCCATGATGCCAAGGGGCTGGATATCTCCGCCGATTGCGCCGAGGGGATGCGCTTTCGGGGCGAGCAGCAGGACCTCGAGGAAATGGCCGGCAACCTGATGGACAATGCCTGCAAGTGGGCAAGGTACGAGGTGCGGCTGACATCGCGGCTGACAGACACCGGAACCCCAGGCCGTCAGTTCATCGAAATCATCGTCGAGGATGACGGGCCGGGCCTGACGGAGGAGCAGCGCAAGGAAGCCGTGAAACGCGGCAAGCGGCTGGACGAAAGCGTGCCCGGCACGGGGCTCGGGCTGTCGATCGTTGCCGATCTGGCGGGGCTTTATGGCGGCAGTTTCGAGCTGTCGTCTTCGGAACTTGGCGGACTGAAAGCACGCTTGCTGCTGCCTGCGGTCTGACGCCAGGTCTTTCGGTGCTGATGCATCACACCGTGACACAGCCCATGCGCCGCACGGGTTTGCAGGAGGGACTCTGTAAGGTTGGGTAATGCAGCTTTACTGGACGTCCGCCACCCTGTGACCTACATCACTAAGAGTGCGCTGCAACATCCCTAATGTTTCATCAAGATGGCGTGATTCGGCCATAAATTTGGGAAATTTTAAGGATAACGGGCGCAGTATGGGAACCTTGTTACCATTCTTGCGTTGTCGCGTTTGAGAACGCGCGAACCGGTCCTTGGCGGCCGGTTGATGGAGTGCGAGATGCGGTTGAGCAAAAGTGGGTTGATTGTGCTCTTGTCTGCAGGCCTGTCGGCTTGCGGCTCGCTCGGCAGTGACAGCAGCTCCGGCGGCGCGGATCTGTGGGGATCGGCTTTTGGCCGCTCCGAGAAATCGATCGCTGAGGCCGAAGCCAACGCAGCTATCAACAAGCTGCTGGAAGGCACCCCCGGCCTCGTGCTGGAAACGAGTGACCGGCGTGTGGCCGCCGAGGCGCAAAAGCAGGCTTTGGCCACGCCGGGCGCAGGTGGCGCCGTGCGCTGGGACAATCCGCGGACCGGACGGCAAGGTGAAGTTCGTCCGGGGCCCAAATATCAGGTCAACAACACCGAGTGCCGGGAGTTCACCCATCAGGTGACGTCCAAGGACAATCCCGTGCCTGTGGTGGCCCGCGCAACGGCCTGCACCGACGAAAAGGGGCTGTGGCGCCCGATCGGTTGAGCCGCATCAGAGCTTCGCATATCCCGGTCCGACTTGCGGCCCGCCGGTTTCCGGCGGGTTTTCTGTTTTTGCAAGCAACGCCGTGATCTGGAGGACGTGCAGGATTTTAACGTTCAGGTCAACCAATTGGAAAGGAACACTTAAGCCCTGAAGTGCTAGGCTTCCCGCCAGTCTTACCCGGTTGATCAAAGTTCTGCGTATCATGACCGATCAGGATCTTCTGAAAAGGAAGATACAGTCCTATCTCGGAGAGCTGTCTCCGGGTGCTGTCTCCATGCTGGCCAGAAGCCTGGAGAGGACACATGCACTTGGACAGAACGAGCCCCATGCAGAGCTTATTCTGGCGGCCGCGCTGGCTCTGTTGTCTGGGCAAGCCTCCGGCGAAGAGCCTGTGAATGCAATTCCAGCCCGGCATGCCGGCCGCGACGGGCGCCAGAAGCTGGAGCGGAGCTTTTTCGCGCCGCTCGATGCCTTTGCCATAAATGAACAGCTTCCCCACAAGCAGGAAGGCCGGATTTACCGGCCTTATCTGAGTGAATTCTGGAGCTGGATGGAGCGTGATGTCCTGGCGGACGACATTTCCCGGGCGGTCGAGTTTCTGAAAAAGCGTCCGGATGATGACGAGCGGGTTCACCGCGTGGCTGCGGTCTTGCGTAAGAAGGCGGGAGAGGCGCTGACGGGCATTCTCGAGGAATGCGCCGCATCTGAACGCGAGCAGCGCCGGCTGAAGATGATGCTGGGCGGCGAACGTGCGCTGCAGGATCTTGCCGATGTGGCCAAGGTGTTCAAGGCGGAGCCCTGGCTGAGAGCCTTCCTCCGGCGCATTCCTGACACGCTCAGCGAGCGGGCGTTGAAACAGGATGGGGACATCCTTGATCTGGTTTCCGCCTATGCCACGCGTCATCCCCAAGATGTGCCGGTGATCGCGGCCGCCATGCTGGACCGGGCGGAGGCACCCTGGTCGCTTGGCCCCTTTGCGGAGCGGCTGGCGAAGGTGCGCGGCGCCAGGTGGCTGACGAAGACCCGGTATGCGCCCTTTGCCTCGATTGTGATCTCTGAGGTGGAGCGGCTGCATCTGCTGGCCCATGAGCACCGCAAGAACAACCCCGACCCCGTTGGTTTTGCTGCCGCGCTATCCGCCTATGTCTGCGTGGTCAAAGGGGTGGAACTGGACATGGATCTGACGGGCGCCGACCAGTGGCGCAGCCGGATCGCCGAAACCCGCCGGAGCATTTCGGGGGCTGTTGCTGATGAGCTTTCCGGGGCTGCGGGCGCTGTCCGCCGCGCCTTGCTGGTGCCCAAGGCCGGAGAGCCGGGTGAGAATCGGCCGGATGAGGCGGTCCTTGATGCGGCCGTTCGCGCGCTCCGTGTGCTGGACCTGAGCCGTAGCGCTGCCGAGGTCCTGGCCGTGAATGAAGCTGGAAAGCGGGCACGCCAGTCGGTCGAGCAGACGCTGGAGATTATCTCGCGCTCCCTGATTTCCGATCTGGGAAAGGCGAAAGGAGCCCAGAAAGAGGCCGTTGCTTCTGCCGCCGAGGCAGCCATTCTGCTGAGTGAAATCTGTTTCGGGCAGGAATATGCCGCTCTTCTGAGGCGAAGCCGGCAAAGCGCGATGGCCGCAGCAGCCTGAGGGCGCCGGTCTGTCCGTGTTTTCCAGATCCGTGTTTTCACCGCGACCCAAGGTCACACACTCTTTTGTTGCCAGACGGGGTGTGTCTCGATCTATATGACCGCATGACACTGTGGATCTTTTTTGCCGTTCTGACCGCCCTGGCTGCGCTGTCCATTCTCGTGCCCTTGCGGCGCGGGCCCGCCACGTTTTCCAAATACGGCGAAGCGTCTGCGGGCGAAGCTGTCTATAAGGCGCAGCTCGACGAGCTGGAGAAGGATCTTGCCCGGGGCGTCATTGACGAGACCGCGGCCAAGGCGGCGCGCACCGAAATTGCCCGGCGTCTTCTGGCTCTGCGCAAGGGCGCAACGGAAGAGGCCGGCGAGCCGCTGGCTGGGTCCGGCAGCGGCGGGACCCGGCACACGGCAGTCTTGATGCTGGCGCTGGTTGCGGTGCCTCTGACAACTGTCGCTGTTTACCTCGCCATCGGTTCTCCAGCTTACCCGGACCAGCCGCTGCAGGCGCGGCTTGATGTGCCGGCCGAGACGTTGCCGGTGAGCCAGATGATTGCCCGCGTCGAGCAGCACCTCGCCCAGAACCCGGCCGATGGACGCGGCTGGGAAGTTCTTGCACCCGTTTATCTGTCGATGGGGCGCCCGGAAGAATCTGCAAGAGCCTACAGCAACGCCATTCGCCTGAACGGCAGCCGCGAGGATCTGGAATCGGGATTGGGTGAAGCGCTGACCGTTGCCGCCCGCGGCGTGGTGACCGCGGATGCCAAGACGGCTTTCGAGCGGGCGGCCGCCCTATCGCCTGATGCTGTGAAGCCCCGGTTTTTTCTGGCCTTGGCATTGGGGCAGGACGGCAAAAGGGACGAAGCCATCAGGGCATGGAAGCAACTGCTGGCAAGTGCTGATGGCAATGAACCCTGGGTGCCGGTCGCCCGGCAGGAGCTGGCAGTTGTCGAGGGGCGCGTCCCGCCTGCTGCATTACCAGGCCCGGCGGCAGAAGACATAGAGGCCGCCAGCGAAATGGCTGCAGAAGATCGTCAGTCCATGATCCAGAGCATGGTGGACGGCCTTCAGCAGAGGTTAAATGCGGATGGTGGCTCGATTGATGAATGGGAACGGCTCGTGCGCTCCCAGATCGTTCTCGGGGCGCGTGATGCAGCGAGGGACAGCCTCGGCAAGGCACGCGAGGCGATGGCGCAGGATCAGGACGCGCTGGCCCGCCTGACAGACCTGGAAAAGGAACTCGGGCTCGGATCCTGAGGACCTGAAATAGCTGGAACCGTGAGGGAGCGGAGCGGGGAATGACCAGAAAACAGCGCCGCCTTACGCTGATCGGAGGAGCCGGAGCCGTGCTTGCCGCTGCTGCCGGCCTGATCCTTTATGCGCTGAGCGACCAGATTGTCTTCTTCCAGACACCGACCGATGTGATCACGAAGCAGATTGCGCCGGGCCAGCGCATCCGTCTGGGCGGGCTTGTTGAAGACGGCTCGGTCGAGCGGCGTGCCAACGCGGAAGTTCTGTTCCGTGTGACTGACACGGCGAACACCGTGCAGGTGACCTACAAGGGCATATTGCCCGACCTGTTCCGCGAAGGGCAGGGCGTTGTGACCGAAGGCATGATTGGCCCGGACGGGGTGTTCAAGGCCGACAACGTGCTGGCCAAGCACGACGAGAATTATGTACCGAAAGAAGTCGCCGATGCCCTGAAGGAACAGGGCGTCTGGAAGGGCGATGAGGATCAGCAAAGCAATTGATGCCGTCCGTGCCGGGGGGGCGGACTGGCGTGAGGGAGAACAGGACGCATGATCGTTGAGGCCGGCCATTTCGCCCTTGTACTGGCGCTTGTCATGTCGCTGGTGCAGTCGGTGGTGCCCGTGTGGGGCGCCAAGACCGGCGATCTGCGCCTGATGTCCGTTGCGGCGCCTGTCGCCAATCTGATCTTTGTGCTGGTCGCGATTTCCTTCGCATCGCTGACCTGGGCCTATTTGAGTTCCGATTTTTCCGTCCTGAATGTCTGGGAGAACTCCCATTCGGCCAAGCCGCTGATCTTCAAGATCTCCGGTGTCTGGGGCAATCACGAAGGCTCCATGCTGCTGTGGGTGCTTATTCTGGTGCTCTTCGGGGCCCTGGTGGGCCTGTTCAGCAGCAATGTGCCCGCACCGCTGCGGGCGACTGTCCTGAGTGTCCAGTCCTGGGTGTCGACGGCTTTCCTGCTGTTCATCCTGATCACCTCGAACCCGTTCCAGCGGATCGCCGAGGCGCCTTTCGAGGGCAATGACCTCAACCCGATCCTGCAGGACATTGGCCTCGCGATCCATCCGCCGTTGCTCTATCTGGGTTATGTCGGCTTCTCGATCACCTTTTCCTTTGCTGTCGCAGCGCTGATTCTCGGGCGGATTGACGCGGCCTGGGCGCGCTGGGTACGGCCCTGGACGCTGCTGGCCTGGCTGTTCCTGACGCTCGGTATCTCCATGGGCTCCTACTGGGCCTATTATGAACTGGGCTGGGGCGGCTGGTGGTTCTGGGACCCGGTCGAGAATGCGTCCTTCATGCCCTGGCTGGCTGGCACAGCACTGCTGCATTCGGCCATCGTCATGGAAAAGCGCGAGGCGTTGAAGGTCTGGACGGTTCTGCTCGCCATCTTCACCTTTTCCCTGTCGCTGCTTGGAACATTCCTCGTCCGCTCGGGCGTTCTGACCAGCGTGCATGCCTTTGCGGTCGATCCGTCACGCGGCGTGTTCATTCTGGGAATCCTGTGCGTCTTCATTGGCGGCTCACTGGCGCTCTACGCCTGGCGTGCGCCGATGCTGAAGCAGGGGGGGATCTTCTCGCCGATCAGCCGTGAAGGTTCGCTGGTCCTGAACAATCTGTTCCTGACGGCAGCCTGCGCGGCGGTGTTTGTGGGCACGCTCTATCCGCTGGCGCTCGAGACGCTGACGGGGGAGAAAATTTCCGTAGGGGCGCCATTCTTCAACCTGACTTTCGGCCCATTGATGATTCCGCTGCTGATTGCGGTTCCTTTTGGTCCTCTGCTGGCCTGGAAGCGCGGCGATCTGCTGGCAGCCTGTGAAAGGCTCTATGCAGTGTTCGGCCTGACACTTGTAGCTACGCTCTTTGTCTTCTGGCTTTGGGGCATGGACCGTGTTCTGGCGCCGCTGGGTGTTGGCCTCGCAGTCTGGGTGATGGCGGGCTCGATTGCGGAAGTCATCTCCCGCAGCAGGCTTCTCGAAGTCGGCCTTGCGCGTGGTCTGCCGCGCCTGTTTGGTCTGCCGCGTTCGGCCTGGGGAACGGTGCTGGGGCACTTTGGCCTTGGCATGACCGTTCTGGGCATCGTGGTGGCTTCTGCTTTCCAGATTGAGGTGGTGCGTAACGCCAAGCCGGGCGATACGTTTGACGTGTCCGGCTATCAGTTCACGTTTGACGGCGTCGCGCCCCAGCAGGGGCCGAACTTCACGGCGCAGGTGGGGCATTTTACCGTGCGCTCGGGCGGAAGCGAAGTCGCAAAGCTTGATCCCTCGAAGCGGGTCTATACGGCGCGGGGCATGCCGACGACCGAGGCGGCGATTGCCACTTTCGGTTTCTCGCAGCTCTACATCTCTCTGGGCGAAAGCCACGCGGACGGCAGTGTGGACCTGCGCGCCTATCACAAGCCGCTGATCACCCTGATCTGGCTTGGCACGCTGGTGATGTCGCTGGGTGGAGCCGTATCTTTGACCGACCGGCGCCTGCGGGTCGGTGCGCCCAAACCGGCCAAGGCGAAGGCAGGCAAGCCGCAAACCGTGGCAGCGGAGTGAGCCGGATGAGACGTTTTCTTGCAAGCCTGCTCATGGTCTTTTCGCTGTGCGGAACTGCCCTTGCCATTGGACCGGACGAAATCCTGCCAGATCCTGCGCTGGAAGCGCGCGCGCGGGAGCTCTCTGCACAGCTGCGCTGCATGGTTTGCCAGAACCAGTCGATCGATGACAGCGATGCGCCGCTCGCCAAGGATCTGCGTGTGCTTGTGCGTGAACGCCTTGTCGCGGGCGACAGCAACGAGGCCGTCATCGACTATCTCGTTTCCCGCTACGGTGAGTTTGTGCTGCTGAAGCCGCGGATCGGCTGGAACACGATCTTTCTGTGGGCCTCTGCGCCCCTGGCTCTCTTCGCTGGAGGTATCGCGGTTCTGGTGGCGTCCCGGCGTCAGAAGCGAAGGGCAGCCATAGCCGAAGCAGAGCCTCTGACAGCTGCCGAAGAGGCAGAGCTGGCGGCGATCCTCAAGGAGGAACCAGAGGCAGACGCATCCGCGCAGGGCAGGTAATACCGCGCCTCCCGATGCGGGCTCCTCACGCTGCCGCAGCTGCCATGACAGACAGGCGGACCTTGATGAAGCGCATGGTGCGCTGTGCTTCTGCTTCTGAGAGGATCCGGTATTCTCCTGCCCAATGTTCAACCTGAGTGGAGGGGCAGCGCATGTGGCGGCAGCGGGCCTTGCAAAGCGCGCCGAAGGCGGTGTCGCTTACTCCGACTGATCTGCACAGAACGGCAATGGCCTCAACATCTGGGCGCACCATGATATTGCGGACAAACCTTTCGTCGATCTGGGCGAACTGGCCGAGCAGGAAAGCAAGCTCGTAGAGTTCGTTGGACAGACTGTACTCGATAACAGCCTGGTCCAGCTGCTTGTGACCGTCACGCAGATCCTTCAGTGTTGCCTTGGCATTCAGGCGTGATTTGCGCCGCTCCAGCTTTCCCTCGTCAACAAGGGCGCTCGCCTCCTTGAACAGGCTGCGGGCCATCCGCTCGTTGTTTTCAAAGATGTAGCGCAGCTTGGCCTGACGGTCGGCGGGCAGCATGGACAAAAGCCTGTCGAAGTTCGGCTTGGACAGATCGTGCCGTTCGGTCAGTGCCTCGCGCAGCTCCCGGTCACTTTCGGCGAGTTTCACCAGAAGCCGCCCGCCCCAATCCGAAAGCTCTGCGCCCGTATTGGCCGCAACCGAGTGCTGGACAGGCTTTTCGCCCCGTTCCAGCAACACATCGGTGATCTTCGGCCTGAGACTGCCCCGCCGCGAAATAGCCATCAGATGATCTTGCCCCTTGGTCCGGGCCAGCTGGAAAAGATCCTCATCCGTGAGCACGCATGAATGCTCCAGCACAGGTGCTGCGACATCCGCCTTGTCATTGGCCAGTTTGAGGATGAGCGGACGGGGCGTTGTATCTACATGCGCCATCCGGCCGGAAAATTCCCGGCGCTCATTGATGTCTATCAGATCAAGCAGATTGATCAGGATGTCATTGAACAGCGTCAGCTCTTCATCCGTGTGGCGGTCTGCGCCTTCAATGAAGAGGCTGGCGATATGGCCCATCAGTTCGCGGCGTTTGCCGCTACAGCTTTCCTTCGCCAGATCAACGAGCGATCTCAGCATTCTGTCCTCTATACAATGCGGTGTATGTGTGTTGGACATTGCAGAAAACAGATTTACGGAGAGATAAGTTGAATGCTGAAAATTTGATGTTTCCGGATGTATTTTTGCTAATTGTTACTTGTAACAGTGTCTGATTTTTCATGCGTGAAAATACATTACGAAGGTTTAATCCGCCGGTCAGGCGCCTGTAATGCGGCGCTCTCCATATTCGTTTGCAACAAGGCGCGGTGCCCCGCCTGCGCCGGAAAGACAGTCAGACGATGAGGAGTGATTTCATGTCCGAGCAGCAGAATTCTGAGCAGTCCGGCAAGCCTTCCGCCGGGTTCTTCGCCCGCCACAAGGCAAGCCTGCTGGCTGGTGCCATGGCTATTGGCCTTGCCGGAGCTCTGACCGTTCAGGGTCTCGTTCCTTCCAATTATGCTTTTGCTGCCCCCGTCGAGGTGAGCCAGCCCGCCCCGCTGAATTTCTCCAACGTCGTATCCGCCGTGCAGCCGGCCGTGGTCAGCGTCAAGGTGAAGCAGGCCGCCCAGCCGCGCATGATGAATTTCCGTGGCGGCGAAGACTTCTTTGGCCTGCCGGGGATGGATGAGCTGCCGGACGGTCATCCGCTGAAGCGCTTCTTCGAGCGCCGTGGCCAGGGAGGACAGGGTGGCGGCCAGCAGAATTCCCGTCCTTATGAAATGTCCCAGGGCTCCGGCTTCTTCATATCCGATGACGGTTATGTGGTGACCAACAACCACGTGGTCGACAAGGGCACGGAATTCACCGTGACCGACAACGAAGGTCATGACTACAAGGCCAAGCTGATCGGGGCGGACCCGCGCACGGACCTTGCTGTCTTGAAGGTGGAATCGGACAAGAAGTTCACCTACGTGGCATTCGCAGAGGATGCGCCTTCCGTCGGTGAGTGGGTTGTGGCCATTGGCAACCCCTTCGGCCTTGGCGGAACCGTGACTGCCGGTATCGTCTCGGCGCGCGGCCGTGACATCGGCGCCGGTCCCTATGACGACTTCATCCAGATCGATGCCCCGGTCAACCGCGGCAACTCGGGTGGCCCGGCCTTCAACATGAAGGGTGAGGTGATCGGCATCAACGCCGCCATCTACTCGCCGTCCGGCGGCAACGTCGGCATCGCCTTCGCAATCCCTGCTTCTACGGCGCGTGATGTTGTTGCCTCGCTGCAGAAGGATGGTGCTGTGACGCGCGGCTGGCTGGGCGTCCAGATCCAGCCGGTAACGGATGACATTGCAGCCAGCCTCGGCCTTGCTGATGCACAGGGAGCAATCGTCTCCGATCCGCAGAACGGCAGCCCTGCCGCCAAGGCCGGGATTGAGGCCGGCGACACGATCCTCAAGGTTGATGGCGCGGATGTGAAGGGGCCGCGGGAGCTGTCCCGCATGATTGCGGCCTATGCGCCGGGAACGAAGGTGGACCTGACGGTCTGGCGCAATGGCAAGGAAAAGGATGTCTCCGTCACGCTCGGCAAACTGACCGACAGCCAGCAGATGGCTGCCGCCGGTGATGAGGGTGCGGGCAAGACCGAGCTTGAAGATCTCGGGATTGATCTGGCATCCGCTTCCCAGGCCGGACTTGATGTTGAGGGCGTGGTGGTCCTGAACGTGGACCCGGCAGGGCCTGCCGCAGACAAGGGCCTTGCCCGCGGTGATGTGATTGCCGAAGTCGCCGGGCAGAAGGTCTCAACCCCGGCGGACGTTCAGGCGGTGCTGGCCAAGGCCGAAAAGGATGGCCGCAAGGCCGTGCTGATGCGGGTCTTCCGCGATGACAGCGCCCGATTCGTCGCCTTGCCGCTCAACGTCGGCTAAGCCGCATGGATTGGGGCGGGGCATCCGGCAGCCTCCGGAGATCCCCCGCCTCATGCCTGGCCTTTCGGGTCTCCGCTGCCCCCGATCCCATCCCGCAGAGGTCAGGCCAAGTGTCCGCAGCACCCGCAAGAGGGTTGCTGCGGACACTTCTTTCCGGTTCTTTCCGGGCAAAAGCTCAGGTAAAAGATTGGCATGCTGAAAATTCTCATCATCGAAGACGACAAGCAAGCCGCCGCCTATGTTGCCAAGGGGCTGCGTGAGGTCGGCCACTCTGCAGATCTTGCCGCCGATGGCGAGGAAGGGCTGCAGATGGCGCAGGACAGCCGCTATGACGTGCTGATCGTCGACCGCATGCTGCCGCGCCTGGATGGTCTTGCGATCATTCAGTCTCTGCGCAAGAGCGGCGACCATACGCCCGTGCTGATCCTCTCGGCGCTCGGCCAGGTCGATGACCGGGTGACGGGCCTCAGGGCAGGGGGCGATGATTATCTGCCCAAGCCTTTCGCCTTCACCGAGCTGCTGGCCCGTGTCGAGGCGCTGGGGCGCCGGCCCAAGGCCGGTGGTGACAGCGAGACAACCTACCGGGTTGCGGATCTTGAGCTGGACCGCCTTGCCCACCGCTGCACCCGCAGCGGCAAGGACATTCCGCTGCAGCCGCGCGAGTTCCGCCTGCTTGAGTATCTGATGCAGCATGCCGGTCAGGTGGTGACGCGCACCATGCTGCTGGAGAATGTCTGGGAATACCACTTCGACCCCCAGACCAATGTGATTGACGTGCATGTGTCCCGGCTGCGGTCCAAGATCGACAAGGATTTTGACGTGCCGCTGCTTCACACTGTCCGTGGTGCGGGATACACGATCCGTGACAGCGCTGGCTAGGCTCATCCGCACGACGGCTTTCAAGCTGTCGCTGCTCTATCTGGCTGTGTTCACCGCGCTGTCCGGGTTTCTGCTTTTCTCCATTTCCAGCAACACCAACACGCTGATCACCGGTCAGGTGGTGCAGACCGTTGATGCGGAAATCGAAGGCCTTGCCGACCAGTTCGCACGCGGCGGCGTCCGGGCGCTGGTCACGGCCATTGACGCCCGGGCGCGCCGGCCTGACGCCAGCATCTATCTTCTCATCGATTTTGCTGGCAATGCGCTTGCCGGGAACATCTCCCGCCTTCCGACGACCGTGCTGGAGGAGGCGGACGGCGGCGTGCGCCGGGTGACCTATTTCCGCCGCGAGGCCGATGGCGAGGTCAACCGGGAAAGCGAGCGGCAGGCCGTTGTCCGGACCTTCGAAATCCCCGGCGGCTTCCGTCTGCTGGTCGGGCGTGATCTTGGGGAGCAGCAGCGCTTCAAGGAAGTGCTGGCCGGGGCCATGCGGGTGTGGCTGCTGGTGGTTCTGGCCATGGCGGGCGTGTCCTGGCTCTTCGTCTCGCGCTATGTGCTGCGCCGCATCGACGCCATGGCTGCGACCGGCAACCAGATCATGGAAGGCAATCTGTCCCGCCGCCTGCCCGTCGCCGGAAACGGCGATGAGTTCGACCGTCTGGCCCTCAGCCTCAACGGCATGCTGGAGCGGATCGAGCAGCTGATGCAGGGCCTGCGCGATGTGACCGATAACATTGCCCACGATCTCAAGACGCCGCTCACCCGCATGCGCACCCGTATCGAGGCGGCGCTGCGCGATGGCGGAACCGGGACGGACTACCGGCAGGCCATGGAAGAAACGCTTGAAGACTGCGATGGCCTTCTGCGGATTTTTGACGCCCTGCTGCGCATCGCCCGTGTTGAATCCATGTCGCCGGAAGCCGGGCATGAACAGGTCGATCTGAAGCAGGTGGCGCTTGAAGTGGCTGATCTTTATCAGCCCGTCGTCGAGGATGACGGGGGAAGCCTCACCGTCGTGGGGGAGGGTGAATTCCAGGCTCTGGCCAACCGCGAGCTTGTCGCCCAGGCTCTGGTCAACCTCATTGAGAATGCTCTGAAATACGGCCAGCCCGAGGATGGACAGCCGCTCGCGATCACCTTAAAGCTCGAACAGGAGCATGACCGGATCGCCATAAGCGTCGCTGACAACGGGCGGGGCATTGAAGAAAAGGATCGCGGGCGTGTTCTGGACCGCTTTGTCCGGCTGGAGGAGAGCCGGACCGAGCCGGGATACGGGCTGGGCCTGAGCCTTGTGAAGGCGATTGCCCGGCTGCATGGCGGCTCCCTTGCACTGGGGGATGCCGGGCCGGGGCTGGTTGCGAGGATTGATCTTCCGGCAGCTCAAGTGGACATGCCGGGAGGCGCAAGACGTGACGACAGAAGCAGGGAAGCGGGAAGCCGGAGCTGAAAAGGGGCCGCTGCGCCATCGCATCAAGGTCGTTCCGCGGCCACAGTCTCCCGAAAGGGCCGAGAGCGTTCTCTCCGATCTGCTGATCCGGGCAGCGGAGGATGCAAGCACCTCGGATCTTGCGGCATGGCTCGGCCAGGACCCTCAGCTTCGTGCGTTTCTCGCCGGTGTCTTTGCCAATGCCCCTTATCTGCGCGAGCTTGCCATGGTGCGCCCGCAGCGTTTGCAGCGGGTGCTTGGGGAGGATCTGGAAGGCCTGATCTCCGGTACAATCCATGCTGCCCGGGAGGCGCGGCCCGCTGATGAGGCCGGGCTGTTGCGCGAGTTGCGCCAGCTCAAGCAGGATCTGGCCCTTGCCGTTGCCCTTGCTGACATTGGCGGGGCGATTGACCTTGATGATGTGACGCGCGCGCTGGCCGAACTGGCCGATGCCAGCCTCACCGCCGCCATCCGCCTGTGCCTGCGGGAGCTGGCCGCGCGCGGCAAGTTCTCGCCGCAGGATTTGGACGAGCCGGAAAAGGGCTCCGGCCTCATCGTTCTTGCCATGGGCAAGCACGGTGCCTTCGAGCTGAATTACTCCAGCGATATCGATCTGATCGTCTTCTATGATCCAGAGATCGCTCCGCTTTCCGCCAATGCCGAGGCTCCGGTGGAGTTCGTGCGCCTAACCAAGCGGCTGGTGAAGATCATGCAGGAGCGGACGGCGGACGGCTATGTCTTCCGCACCGATCTGCGGCTCCGGCCGGATCCCGGTGCAACGCCTGTGGCCATCTCTGTGCCCGCCGCTCTCGCCTATTACGAAGCGCTGGGGCAGAACTGGGAACGGGCAGCCTTGATCAAGGCGCGGCCCTGCGCCGGTGACATTCCGGCGGGCGAAGCTTTCCTGCACGAGATCGTGCCCTTCATCTGGCGCAAGTATCTGGACTTTGCCGCCATTGCGGACGTGCATTCCATCAAGCGCCAGATCCACATGCACAAGGGGCACGGCAAGATCGCCGTTGCCGGGCACAATGTGAAGCTGGGCCGGGGCGGCATCCGCGAGGTCGAATTCTTCGTCCAGACGCAGCAGCTGATCGCAGGCGGGCGCAATCCCGAACTGCGCGGGCGCCGCACGCTCGACATGCTCGACCGGCTGGTCGCCTTCAACTGGATCAAGCCGGACACCCGCGACGACCTGAAAGAGGCCTACCGCTTCCTGCGCAAGGTCGAGCATCGCATCCAGATGCTCAATGACGAGCAGACCCACCTGCTGCCGCAGCTGGGCGAAGGCCTGCAGCGCGTGGCTTTCCTCGCCGGTTTCGATGATCTGCCGTCCTTCGAGGCCGAGCTGCTGAAGCAGTTGCAGACCGTGCAGAGGCATTATGCCGGTCTGTTCGAGGATGAGCCGGAGCTGGCGTCGGACATGGGCAATCTTGTCTTCACCGGCGACGACGATGACCCGGACACGCTGGAAACCCTCTCCCGTCTCGGCTACCGCCAGCCTTCGGATGCGGCGAAGATCATCAAGGCCTGGCATTTCGGCCGTTATCCGGCCATGCGCTCGACCAAGGCGCGCGAGCGGCTGACCGAGCTGCATCCGGCGTTGATTTCGGCGCTTGCCCGCAGCGACAATGCGGACGCGGCACTGCGCGCCTTCGACGCGTTTCTGGCCCGTCTGCCGGCGGGCGTGCAGCTTTTCTCCCTGCTGCGCTCCAACCCCCAGCTTCTGCATCTGATGGCAACGGTCATGGGCTCCGCCCCGCGTCTGGCCGAAACGGTGGCGCGCCGGGTGCATGTGCTGGATGCGGTGCTCGATCCGGCTTTCTTCGGTGCCATGCCGAGCCGCGAAGAGTTCCGCGCTGGTCTGGATCAGACGCTTGCTCTTGCCCGCTACTATGAAGAGGCGCTGGACAGGGCGCGCATCTTTGCGCAGGAGCAGCAGTTCCTGATCGGCCTGCGGCTGCTGTCGGACACCCTGTCGGCTGATCAGGTCGGCCATGCTCTGGCCCGGCTTGCCGAAGTGGTGCTGGACCGCATTCTGGCGCGGGTGGTGGACCATGTGGCTGCCTCCCATGGCCACGTGCCGGGCGGAGAGTTTGCGCTTCTGTCCATGGGCAAGCTCGGCGGCGAAGAGATGACGGCCAGCTCCGATCTGGATCTCATCCTGCTCTATGAAGTGCCGGAAGATGCCTCCGGCTCTGATGGTGCGAGGCCGCTGCCGGTCAGCCAGTATTATATCCGCCTGACCCAGCGGCTTGTGACGGCCCTGTCCGCACCGACGGCGGAAGGCAGCCTCTACGAGGTGGATTTCCGCCTGCGCCCGTCCGGCAATGCCGGTCCGCTGGCCACCAGCATCACCGCCTTTGAAACCTATCAGCGCAACGAGGCCTGGACCTGGGAGCATATGGCCCTGACCCGGGCGCGTGTGCTGACCAGCTCGTCGGAAGCCTTCTCCGCCAAGGTCTCCGCCTTCCTGCAGGAAATCCTCTGCCGGCCGCGCGAGGCGCAGAAGATTGCCGCTGACGTGGCATCCATGCGCGGGCGTATCGAGAAGGAGAAGGGCACAAAGGATATCTGGGATCTCAAGCAGGTGGCTGGCGGGCTCGTCGATATCGAGTTCATCGCCCAGTATCTGCAGCTGGTGCATGGCCACGCCCATCCTGAGGTTCTGGCCCAGAACACGGAGATTGCCCTTGGCCGGGCGCTGGAACTCGGGCTCCTCAATGCAGATGACGCGGGCGGGCTCTTGCAGGCGCTGCGGCTCTATCACCGCCTGACACAGATCCTGCGCATGACGCTGACGGGCAAGTTCCAGCCGGTCGAGGCGCCGGGCGGGGTACTCGCGCTGCTGCTCAACGCAGCGGCAGCACCTGATCTCGCCCGCCTTGAGGTGGAACTGGCCGAGACACAGGCCAATGTCCGCGGCATCTTCGAAAGGCTGGTCGGCCCGGTCAATCCAGACTGACATCCTCTCTTTCTTGAACGAAGAAGAAAAAATCCCGGGATGCGCTTCGGTGCATCCCGGGATTTTTTTGGTTCAGGAAGCTGTTCCTGCTTCACGCCGCCACGGCATCCTGCGTCAGGGGCAGCGTGAAGGAGACGGTGGTGCCCTGACCCGGAACGGAGTCGATCATCATGGCGCCGCCCTGCATTTCGATCAGCGAACGGGCGATGGCGAGGCCGAGGCCCGAGCCCTTGTGCGTCTTGGTGAACTGGTTCTCCACCTGGACGAAAGGCTTGGCGAGGCGTTCCACGTCCGACTTGCGGATGCCGATGCCTGTGTCCATGACTTCGATCCGGGCAAATCCGTCCGCAGTCGTGGCCTTGAGGCGCACCTCGCCGTGGTCCGGCGTGAACTTGATGCCGTTGGACAGGAGGTTCAGCAGCACCTGCTTGAAGGCACGGCGGTCGGCGGTGATGTCGAGCCCGTCCTCGACTTCGCAGGTGACCTCGATGTCCTTCTCCTGTGCCGGGGCGCGGATGATGCGCACGGCTTCCTCGATCACCGACTGGGCGTCGAAGGGCGTCATGCTCATGTCCATGCGGCCGGCTTCGATCTTCGACATGTCGAGGATGTCGTTGATCACGTTCAGCAGGTAGGTGCCGCTTTCGTAGATGTCGCGGCAGTATTCTGCATAGCGCTCCGAGCCGATGGGGCCGAACATGGCCTTGTCCATGATGTCGGAGAAGCCGATGATGGCGTTCAGCGGCGTGCGCAGTTCATGCGAGATATTGGCCAGGAACTCGGACTTGGCTCGGTTGGCGTTCTCCGCGTTGGTCTTTTCCTGGGCGTATTTGTCGGCCAGTTCCACCAGCTGCTGCGCCTGCATTTCCAACGTCTGGCGCGACTTGCGCAGGTCCGAAACGGTGGCCATCAGGCGCCGCTCGCTCTCCATCAGCCGCTCTTCCTGCCGCTTCAGCGGGGTGATGTCCGTACCCACCGACACGAAGCCGCCGTCCTTGGTGCGCCGTTCGGAGATCTGCAGCCAGCGGCCGTCATCCAGCTGCGCTTCATAGGCGGTGTTGCTGCCCGGGATCAGCGTGGAGGGCAGGGAGGGCACGGTCTTGATGTGCGAGTTGCGCGCCGCTTCCATGACGGTTGTGTAGGGCGTGCCGGGGCGCACCACCGTGTCGGGCAGATTATGCAGCGACTGGTAGTTCGAGTTGCAGATCACCAGCTCGTTGTCCGAGTTCCACAGCACGAAGGCTTCGGAGATCGTCTCGATGGCGTCGCGCAGGCGCAGGTCGGCGGTGCGGCCCTGCTCGGCAAGCTGATGCTGCTCGGTCACGTCGATGCAGATGCCGATCAGATGCGGCTCATGGCGGCCCGGCTCGGTCTGGACTTCGCCACGGGCCCGCAGCCACACCCAGGAGCCATTGGCATGGCGCATGCGGAACATGCGGTCCACGGTCGTTTCGCCGTCCGCCAGCAGGCTTTCGGCCAGAGCGTAGAGGTTGATGTCTTCCGGGTGCGTCAGGTCGGAAATCTCGGCAAAGCCAAGGATATCGTCCTTCGGCTCACGGCCGAGCAGATGGTAGAGCGAGGCAGACCAGAAGATGCGTCCGCGCGAGAGGTCCCAGTCGAACAGGCCGCAGCGGCCATGGGTCAGGGCCGTGTCGATGCGGCTGCGGGTGGCGGCGTAGATTTCGTCTGCCTGCTCGGCGCGGGTGGCCTGCGCAAAAAAGCCGTAGATCATCACCAGCAGAACCGTCGATGTGCCGACGAAGAGGGTGACGTTGGTTGATACATCCGAGCGCCATCCGGCGAAAAGCTGATGTTCGGGCTGCATCACGGCAACCATGCCCAGCCGGCCGGCGAGGTGATGCACGGTGGCCAGAGCGGCCTCGTCGCTGCCCTTGTTGATCGTGAGCACACCGGCGCGAGCACCAAACACCGTCAGCGGCTGCGAGGGGCCGAACAGGTCGGCAATCATCGTGCCTTCCAGCTCCGGACGCATCGGGGAGGAGGCAACGATCTGGCCTTCCGGATCGGTCAGCAGGATCTGGCGGCCTTCGCTGGTGGCGCCTGCGGGCAGGGCGTCGGCCAGCACGCGCTGCAGCGCGGTCCGGTAGCCCACTTCCGGCATGGCGCTTTCCTCGCTGACGAGCCGCGACGACAGGACCGAGGCGATCAGCGCGATCTTGTCGCGCGCCTGCTGCTCGGTCTCCTGATAGGCAAATGTCAGCTCGAGCACGCGGTAGAGCGCAAGGCTGGCAATAAAGACGAGGCAAAGTGCCGGGATCAGGCGGCGGAACAGGGGTTCGGTCCGCAGCAGCCGCTGATAGGTCGGCTGAGCCAGAAGCCGGATGTGCCCGGTCAGAGAGTTCGTGGCCTTGTTAGAGCCAGTGATTTGGGCAAGGCGTCGCATGGACGCGCTGCCGGCAAAAGCCCGCGCCATCGGCAAGGTCCCGATTGTGGTGAATTTCGTTGATCCGGTAATTGGTTACGTCCGAATCAATTGCATTTGAATCCAGCTTTAATGGTTTGTCCAGATGCAAAATGAAAAAAATGGTTAACGCCAGAGGCTTGGCAAAACCTCTGGCGTTAACCTCTTCCGGTGCGGTTTTTGTGCTGCTCAGGCGAGGCAGCGTTCCACGATGTCGCTGCAATCACGCGACAGATCCGGCTGCGCTGCAATGGACTTCAGCGCCGCTTCGGCAAGCGCCGCGCGGCCCGGCTCATAGGCCTTCCACGAGCGGAACACCGTCAAAAGCCTTGCGGCCACCTGCGGGTTCTTCGGGTCCAGCCGCTTGATTGCCTCGGCGGCAAAGATGAATCCGGCCCCATCCGCCCTTGCAAATTGCGACTGGTTTCCGGTGGCAAAGGCGCCGATCAGCGCGCGCACCCGGTTGGGGTTGAACCAGTCGAAGGCTGCATGGTGTGTGAGGCTGTCGGTGGTGGTCAGCGCGGAAGGATGCGGCCGCGTGGCCTGCACGGTGAACCATTTGTCCATCGCCAGCGCATGGCCCCCATGCCGCGCCTCGAAACTGAGCAGTGCCTCTTCGGCCACCGGCAACCCTTCGTGAACGGCGGCCGTCAAGGCCGCCAGACGGTCGGTCATGTTGCCTGCGCTCCGCACGGCACGGGCCACAAGCTCCGGCGTCTCCGGCAGCCCGGAAGCTGCGGCATAGCTCAGGCACAGGCCTTTCAGGGCGCGCTGCCCGGCGCTGGCTGCATCCGGACGTAAGGTCCCGCTGTCATCCAGCCTGACCACCATATCCGCAAGAAGTGCCCCATGCTGACGGCCGATGGCCTGGCGCAAGGTCTTGCGTGCAGCAAGGATCGCGTCGGTGTCCACGTTGCTGCCGATGTCACGGGCAAGGTCTGCCTCGCCCGGCAGGGCCAGGATCTGCGCCCGGAAGGCATGGTCCAGATCCTCGTTGCCCAGAACGTCTCCCAGCGCATTCACCAGAGCCATGTCGCAGGCGAGCGTTCCGCCCCTGCGGGCCTCCTCGTAAAGCCGCATCAGTTCGCGCGTTGCCAGATCCTGCCCGGCCTGCCAGCGGTTGAAGGGATCGCTGTCCTTGCGCAGCATCATCAGCAGATCGGCCGGTGTCAGTCCCGCCTCCAGCTTCACCGGCGCAGAGAAGCCGCGCAGCAGCGAGGGCAGGGGCTTGTCGAAGATGCCTTCAAAGGTGAAGCTCTGCCGCTGTTCCGTCAGAACCAGCACGCCTTCCGGGCCGCCATCCCCGCGCTCAAGCGGCAGGTCACCGCCATCGGGACCAATGAGGCCGAAGCTGACCGGAATTTCGAAGGCATTGCACCCGGCATCCTGCGCCGCCTTGGAGAGTTCCTGCGTGAAGGTCAGGGTCAGGCGCCCGGCTGCCGCATCATGATGAATGTCTGCCTGCAGGCGCGGCGTGCCGGGATGGTCGTACCAGCGGGCAAATTGCGTCAGATCCCGGCCCGAGGCCCCGGCGAAGCAGGCGAGGAACTCCTCGATGGTTGCCGCCGTCCCGTCATGCCGCTCCACATAGAGGTCAAATCCCTTGCGGAACGCCTCAGCCCCCAGCAGGGTCTTGAGCATGCGGATGATCTCGGCACCCTTTTCATAGACCGTCGCCGTGTAGAAGTTGTTGATTTCCTTGTAGGCGCGCGGCCGCACAGGGTGGGCGAGGGGGCCGGCATCCTCCGGAAACTGATGCGAGCGCAGCAGCCGCACATCGGCGATGCGCTTCACCGGGCGCGAGCGCATGTCCGAGCTGAATTCCTGATCGCGGAAGACGGTCAGCCCTTCCTTGAGGCACAACTGGAACCAGTCGCGGCAGGTGATGCGGTTGCCGGTCCAGTTGTGGAAATACTCGTGCGCGATCACGGCTTCCACGTGGGCATAGTCCTGATCGGTCGCCGTTTCCTCATCGGCCAGAACGTATTTGTCGTTGAAGATGTTGAGGCCCTTGTTCTCCATCGCGCCCATGTTGAAATCCGAGACGGCAACGATGTTGAAGACATCAAGGTCATATTCGAGGCCGAAAACCTCCTCGTCCCAGATCATGGAACGGCGCAGGCTGTCCATGGCCCAGCCGCACATGTGCTCCTTGCCGGGCTCCACATAGATGCCGAGTTCCACCGCGCGGCCCGAGCGGGTGGTGAAGGTCTCCGTGAGCCGGGCGAGCTTGCCCGCGACCAGCGCAAACAGATAGGCGGGCTTGGGGTGCGGGTCATGCCACACCGCATAGTGACGGCCGGTGCCTTCGATCCGCCCGTGCTCCACCGGGTTGCCGTTGCCCAGAAGCACCGGCGCCTCGGCCTCATTGGCTTCGATCCGGGTGGTGTAGATGCTCAGCACATCCGGCCGGTCGAGGAAATAGGTGATGCGGCGGAAGCCTTCGGCCTCGCACTGGGTGCAGTAGGTGCCCGACGACCGGTAGAGTCCCATCAGCGTGCTGTTGGCCTCCGGATTGAGGCAGGTCACGAATGTGAGGGTGAAGGGCGCCTGCGGCGTCTGCTTCAGTTCAAACCGGCTGGGCGAAGCCTCGTAGCTGTCCTTGTCCAGACGCTCGCCATTCAGATGCACCTCCAGCAGCGCGAGGCCATCACCGTCCAGAATGAGGGCGCTGCGATTCTGGCTGGAAGGCTCGATCTCCAGTGTGGCTGTTATGCGCGTGTCATGCGGCGCCAGATGCACATCAAGAGAAATGCGCGGAATCTGGAAGGCGGGCGCCCGGTAGTCTTCGAGGCGTATGATGGCGTTTTCCTGCGATGACATGGGGCACTCCTGAAGGCTGGCTGGATGCCTGTTCAAACAGACCCGGCGGCCGCTTGCAACCCCGTGAAAAAGCGAAGGCCCCGCCTGCTGCCGGTTTGCATCTGTCAGGCCGCGGATTGTGGTGATTGCACCCGTGCGCCCAAGGCGCTACGCAGGGTCCGGCAATCGTTGATGAGGAGATTCCATCGTGGGCGCACCGCTCGAAGGTCTCAAGGTACTGGAACTTGCGCGCATTCTGGCAGGCCCCTGGGCCGGGCAGACGCTGGCAGACCTCGGCGCGGATGTGATCAAGGTGGAAAGCCCGGCCGGGGACGACACCCGCACATGGGGCCCTCCCTTCCTGACCGGCGCGGATGGCGAGCCGTCCGATGCGGCCTATTACCATGCCTGCAACCGCGGCAAGCGCTCCATCACAGCGGATTTCACCACGGCGGAGGGGCAGGCGCTGGTGCGCCGTCTTGCGCAGGATGCGGACATTCTCATCGAGAATTTCAAGGTCGGCGGCCTCGTGAAATACGGGCTGGACTATGACAGCCTGAAAGCGGTCAATCCGCGGCTGATCTATTGCTCCATCACCGGCTTCGGTCAGGATGGGCCCTATGCCCACCGGGCCGGCTATGACTTCATGATCCAGGGCACCGGCGGGCTCATGGATCTCACGGGAGACCGGGACGGCGAACCGCAGAAGGTTGGCGTTGCCATTGCCGACATCTTCACCGGCGTCTACGGCGTCATCGGCATTCTGGCAGCGCTCCGCCGCCGCGACATGACCGGTGAGGGCGAGCATGTGGACATGGCGCTTCTGGACACGCAGGTGGCGGTGCTGGCCAATCAGGCGGAGAATTACTTCATTTCCGGCAAGGCGCCGCGCCGCCTGGGCAATGCCCATCCCAACATCGTGCCCTATCAGGTGTTCCCCTCCAGCGACGGGCACCTGATCATCGCCTGCGGCAATGATGGCCAGTTCCAGCGCCTGTGTGCAATCCTCGGCTGCCCGCAGTTTGCCGCAGATCCGGCCTATGCCACCAACGCGGGCCGTGTGGCCGGGCGCGGTGTGCTGGTGCCGCAGCTGGCGGATCTCACGGCCCGCTTCACGCGGGATGATCTACTGGCAGCGCTTGAGACGGCAGGCGTGCCCGCCGGTCCGATCAACACGGTCGCCGATGTCTTCGAGGACCCTCAGGTTCTGCACCGCCAGCTCAAGGTGGACCTTCCGGCAACCCATGTTGCCGCCGGTTCCGTGCCTTCGGTGCGCACGCCCATCCGCTTCCGCAATGCGGAGCTGTCCCTTAAAACGGCTGCTCCGGGCCTTGGCGAGCATACAGCGTCGGTGCTTGCCGAAATCGGCTGGGAGAAGGGTGAATAGGCGCCTTCACGTTTGCATTGCCCGGCAAAGCGGGACAAGGATGTAAGGGCACCTGAGAGCGGGGCAGGTGCCGCAGCTTTTTGGAGGACGATGCGGAATTGAATATCTTCCGGATTTTCGGCGGCAGGCGGCGCAACTTTGCCCTGACCCGCATCGTGAGCTTCAGCTTCGGGCTTTTGATAGCCTCAGGCATGGCGCTGGTGCTCTTTATGTCCGTGAAGGCCAATTTCGAGAACACGTTCTCCCTGCTCAACGACAAGGCAATCCTGACGATCCAGAGCATGGAGCGGCAGGTTCGCGGCCATCTTGATCAGGTCGAGGATGCTGCCGTTGCGCTCAAACGGCTCTTTGACGAAGGCATGATGAAGCCGGAGGCAAGCGAGCAGACGCTGGCTGACCTCAGCGCCGCTGCGGCTGCCAACGGCCGTCTCTCCGTGATCCTGATCCGGGATCTGCGCGGCAACAGCTTTGGCATTTTCAAGGCTGACAATGGCAAGCTCTGGCCGTTCAAGGAAGCAGCCGACGTTCCGGGCCGCGCGCCGGACAGTCTGCCACGGCTGGAGCCCTCGTCCCGCCCGGTCTGGGGCCCGCTGGTCACGCATCCCACCGGCGTTTACGCCAATGTGACGGTTCCTCTGCTGCGTGATGGCCAGACTGTCGCCTATCTGACGGCGGCAACGTCGCTTGCCAGCATCGGCGAAGCCGTGAGGGCTTTGGATGAAGGGCCGGACACGACAACGTTCGTGCTCACCTCCGGCGGCGACGTCCTGGTGCATTCCGACCAGCATCTGCTGATCACCGGCACCGCCCCGGCCACCGCGCCTCCCGCCAGCCTGGAGGAATTCGGCGATCCGGTTCTCTCCGGCATTGCCACGGGGCAGCGTTACGCGACCTTCCAGCGTGCCGCGGATCTGGGTATCGAAGTGATCGGCATCAACGCAGCTGCTCAGGAGTTCATTCTGATGCGGGTGCCGGTTTCCGGCTACAGTCCGGAGCCTTGGATCATCGGGCAGTATTTCCGCGCCACATCTGTCTCGCGTGAGATCCAGCGCGTTTCCGGTTCCGCGCTTGTGGGAGTGGCGGCCATCGTCATCGGCGTCCTGATCGCGGTCTGGCTTGGCCGCCGCGTCGCCCGGCCTTTGCGGCTTCTGGCGGCCCAGTCCGAACATGTGGGCCGTCTCGCCCTGGATGAGGTGACGCCCCTGCCGAGGAGCCGCGTCAAGGAGGTCGATCAGGTGGCGCTGGCCTTCAATGCCATGGTCATCGGCCTCAAGGCCATGAACACCTATGTGCCCCGTTCCCTGTTCCGCAAGCTGATGCGGATCGGTCTTGACCAGGCAGCTCTTGCCCGTGAAGCGGAACTGAGCATCCTCTTCACCGACATCATGGGCTTCACCTCCCTGTCCGAGAGCCTGACAGCCTCGGAAACGGCAGCGATGCTGAATGAGCATTTTGCCATTCTGGTTGCGGCCGTGGAGGAGGAGGGCGGCACGGTCGACAAGTTCATCGGTGATGGCATGATGGCCTTCTGGGGCGCCCCCGATGCACGGGCCGACCATGCCCTCGCGGCCGCCCGCACCGCGCAGAAGATCGGCCATGCAATCATGGTCCAGAACCGGCAGCGGCGCGAACAGGGGCTTACGCCCGTCCGTGTGCGCGTCGGTCTGCATTCCGGGCCGGTCGTGGTTGGCAATGTCGGGGCGCTGGACCGGTGGAACTACACGATCGTGGGCGATGCCGTGAATGTCTGCGAGCGGCTGCAGTCTCTGGGGCGCGAGTTTGCCGGTGAGGAGGATGTCATCATCCTCGTCAGTGGCGAGACGGTCTGTCAGCTCCCGCAGGGCGCGTGTGTGCAGCGGGTCGGACAGCAGCAGCTGCGCGGGCGCAGCGGCGACATCGAGGTGTGGAGGCTCGATGTGCATGGCAAGGTCCTGTCTGCCATGCCCGCCGAAGACGCCTCCGCTGCGGAATAAGGTCCCGTCAGCACTGCATTTCTCCGGATCATCAACGCCTGTCTCTTGCCGCCGGGTATTCTGTGCGGATAGGCTGAACATGTGATAGCCGTCACGGAAGCGGCATGACTTCCCTATACCGTTATGAACACAGGTATTACGGGGGAGAGCATGCCATGCGGCAGGCGGCCTTCGTGTGCAGCAACTGTCTCTTGGGGGAGGGACACCAGAGTGAATGTACTCTCGATCAACGGCCTGACCGTTGATTTCCATACGGACGAAGGCGTCTCGCGCGCCGTCGACGGAATTTCTTTCGCCATTCCCCAGAACAAGACAGTTGCCCTGGTGGGCGAGTCCGGTTCCGGCAAGACTGTCGTATCCCAGACGATCATGGGCCTGCTGCCCGCATCGGCCCACGTTTCGTCCGGTGAAGTGGTGTTGAGCGATCCCACCGGCAAGACCCCGCCGGTGAATATTGCAGCGCTCGACCGCAAGGGCCCGCAGATGCGGCACCTGCGCGGCAACCGGGTGGCCATCATCTTCCAGGAGCCGATGACCTCGCTCTCGCCGCTGCACACCATCGGCGACCAGATCGGCGAGGCGGCGCGGCTGCACCGCAATTGCGGGGCGGGCGAGGCGCGGGAGCTGACGCGCGAGATGCTGCGTCTCGTGCATTTCCCGGACCCCGCCCGCGCGCTCGACAACTACCCCTTCGAGCTGTCCGGCGGCCTGCGCCAGCGCGCCATGATTGCCATGGCCCTGATCTGCCGCCCGGCGCTGCTGATCGCCGATGAGCCGACAACGGCCCTCGATGTGACGATCCAGGCCGAAATCCTCAAGCTCATCAAGGAAGTGCAGTCCGAGCTGCAGATGTCCGTGCTGATGATCACCCATGATTTCGGCGTCGTCGCCAACATGGCGGACGAGGTGGTGGTGATCTATCACGGGCGCATCATGGAAAAGGGCACGGCCAGCCAGCTGTTTTCCGCACCGGGCCACCCCTATCTCAAGGCGCTGCTTCATGCCGTGCCGCGCTTTCACATGGACAAGGCCGAGCGGCTGGAGCCGATCCGCCCGATCAAGGTGGACACATCCGGCATCCGCAGAACCGCATGTGCGGCCTCTGATCTGCCGGCCGGCAAGCCCCTGATCGAGATCAAGGGCGTTTCCAAGGACTTTACCACCCGCAAGGGCAGCCTGTTTTCGGGCAAGCCGCGCACGGTGAAGGCGCTCGACGATATCAACCTGACGGTCCGCAAGGGCGAGTGTCTGGGCATCGTCGGCGAGTCCGGCTCCGGCAAGACCACCCTCGCCAAGGCGATCCTGCGGGCCATTCCGGTGTCCGGCGGCTCGATCATCTATCACGGCGGTAAGACACCGGCCAATGTGGCGGAACTCTGCGGCGCCGAACTGCTCGACTACCGCCGCCGGGCTCAGTTCATCTTCCAGGATCCCTTCTCCTCGCTCAATCCCCGCATGACGGTGAACGAGATCCTCAGTGAGCCGCTGCAGATCCACAAGGTCGGCACGCCGAAGGAACAGGCCGAGCGGGTGCGCGAGCTGATCCAGCTTGTCGGCCTCGATCCGCGCTATCTGCGCCGCTATCCCCATTCCTTCTCCGGTGGCCAGCGCCAGCGCATCGGCATCGCCCGCGCCCTGGCACTCGGACCGGAGTTCATCCTCTGCGACGAGCCAACCTCCGCGCTTGATGTGTCCGTGCAGGCGCAGGTGCTTAACCTGCTGCAGGATCTCAAGGCCGATCTCGGCCTCACCTATCTCTTCGTCAGCCACAATCTCGCGGTCGTTGACTACATCGCCGACCGCATCGCCGTCATGTGCCGCGGGCGGCTGGTCGAGCTGGGCCGGACGAGGGACGTCATATCCAATCCGCAGCATCCCTATACGCGCGCTCTGCTGGCCGCCGTGCCGGAACCGGATCTGAACTGTCCGCTGGATTTTGCCGCTCTCGGCGCGCAGCGGGCCTCGGACCCATCCGCCTGGCCGGAGCCATACCGGCTTGGTGCTGGCATGGCGCCCACGCTTGTGGAAGTGGCGCCCGAACATCTGGTTTGCGCCCCGGGCCTTGCCGCAGGCGGCCCCTTGAAGGAGACCGCAGCATGAGCGGGCATGTTCTGGCGGCAGGCCAGCGGCTGGCCGCAGCCTGCCTTGTCGCCGCCGCGCTTCTGTCTCCGGCATCCGCGCTGGTGCTGAAGGAAACGGCCGGTCTTGAGCAGCTTGGCTTCATCAATCCGCCGCCGGTCAGCGAGCGCGTGCCGCAAGAGCCGCTGATCGTGGATCTGGAGGCCAAGGGCCGCAAGACCGGCGTGCCGGGCGGCGATATCAACACCCTCATCGGCCGGGCCCGTGATGTGCGCCTGATCAACGTCTGGGGCTATGCCCGGCTTGTCGGTTACAATGCGGATCTGGAGCTTGTTCCCGATATTCTCAAGGATGTCGAGGTGGTGGACGGGCGCATCTTCACGCTGCATCTGCGCAAGGGGCACAAGTGGTCCAACGGCCAGCCCTTCACCTCCGAGGATTTCCGCTACTTCTTCGAGGATGTGATCACCAATCCGGAGCTGACGCCGGCCGGCCTGCCGCCCTTCCTGCTGGCTGGCGGCAAGGGGCCGGTGTTCGAGGTTCTGGACGAGACGACCGTCCGCTACAGCTGGGAGAGCCCCAATCCACTGTTCCTGCCGGAACTGGCACTGTCCCGCCCGCCGTTCATCTACCGCCCGGCCCATTACCTGAAGCAGTATCATGCCCGCTATGGCGATCCGGCCATCATCGAACGGGCGGCGCAGGCACAGAAAGCACGCTCCTGGGCGGCGCTGCATAACAAGCTGGATGACATGTACAATGCGGGCAACCCGGATCTGCCCTCGCTGCAGCCCTGGGTCCGGATCACGGGTGAAAGTGACCAGCGGTTCGTTCTGGTGCGCAATCCCTTCTATCACCGGGTGGACAGCACCGGCCAGCAGCTGCCCTATGTCGACCGGGTGATCATGACCGTGGCCGACGGCAAGCTGATCCCGGCCAAGACCCAGGCGGGCGACGTCAACCTTCAGGCCCGCAACCTGTCCTTCGCCGATATCACGGTGCTGAAGAAGGGCGAGAAGAACCAGGGCTACAAGACGCTGCTCTGGCCGATTTCCAAGGGCGCGGAGATTGCCATCCTGCCGAACCTGACGGTGAAAGACCCGGTGTGGCGCACGCTTCTGCGCGACACCCGCTTCCGCCATGCCCTGTCTCTGGGCATCGACCGGGAAATGATCAACCGGGTGCTTTATTTCGGCCTTGCCGTGCCGGGCAATGACACGGTCATCGACATCAGCCCGCTCTACAGGGAAGACTACCGCACCCGCTGGGCGGACTTCGATCCGGACAAGGCCAATGCCCTGCTGGACGAGATGGGCCTGACCAAGCGGCGCGGCGATGGCATCCGCCTGCTGCCCGATGGCCGGCCGCTGGAAATCATCGTGGAGACCTCCGGCGAGAGCCAGACGGAATCCGATGCGCTGGAGCTGGTGGGCGAGACTTGGCGCGATATCGGCGTGAAGCTGTTCGTCAAGCCAAGCCAGCGCGACACCATGCGCGACAGGGCCATTTCGGGTGATCTCGTCATGGCGGTCTGGTCCGGCCTCGACAACGGCATACCCACATCTGAAATGCCGCCCACCGAGCTTGTCCCCTCCCGCGTCGACTGGCTGTCCTGGCCTTCCTGGGGGGATTTCTACGAAACCGGCGGCAAGAGCGGTGAAAAGCCTGACTGGGAGCCTGCCGTAAAGCTGATGCAGCTTTACGACGCCTGGCTCACCTCCATCTCGCCGGAACAGCGCGAACAGATCTGGCACCAGATTCTCCAGATTCACGCAGACGAGACCATCCGGATCGGCCTCGTCTCGCAGGTGCGCCAGCCGGTGGTGGTCAAGGGTGTCGAAAACGTGCCGGAGGAAGCCATCTACGGCTGGGACCCCGGTTCCCAGTTCGGGCTTCACCGCATGGACGAATTCTGGCTGTCCGGTCAGCGTTGAGGGGGTGTGAGAGAGAATGACTGTCCTGTTGTTTGAGCAGGTGTGCGCCATCCGCGCCGGGCAGAGAGAGGGGCTCTGATGTTTGTCTACATCCTGCGCCGGGTCCTGACGATGATCCCGACGCTTTTCGTGATCAGCCTGCTGATCTTCTTCATCATCGAGCTGCCGGCGGGTGATTACATCTCCAACCAGATCGCCATGCTGCGCTCCACCGGCGAGGCGTCCTCCATTGCCAAGCTGGAGTTCCTGCGCGCCGAATTTGCCATGGACCGGCCGTTCTTCGAGCGCTATCTCATCTGGATCGGTGCCTGGTCCGGTCCCCACGGCTTTGACGGCTTGCTCCAGGGCAACTGGGGCTGGTCCTTCGAGTTTGAAAAGCCGGTGTCCGAAGTGGTGGGGCCGACCCTGCCGCTGACCCTGATCCTGAATGCCGCCACCATCCTCTTCGTCTATGTCGTGTCCTTCCCCATCGGCATCTACTCGGCAACACGGCAATATTCCTGGGGGGATTACGGCTTCACCCTGCTGGGGTATCTCGGCCTTGCGACCCCGAACTTCCTGCTGGGCCTGATCCTGCTCTATTTCTTCAATCAATGGTTCGGCCTGTCGATCGGCGGCCTGATGGACCCGCAGTACATCGGCCAGCCGTGGAGCATGGACAAGGCCATGTCCGTCATGGCGCATCTGATCGTGCCGACCATCGTCATCGGCACCTCCGGCACGGCCGCGATGATCCGCCGCCTCAGGGCCAACCTGCTGGACGAACTGCACAAGCAATATGTCACCACAGCCCGTGCCAAGGGCCTCAGCGAGGGCAAGGCACTGGTGAAATATCCGCTGCGCATGGCGCTGAACCCCTTCATCTCCGACATCGGCAACCTGATTCCCTCGCTCGTCTCCGGCTCGGTCATCGTCTCCGTGGTGCTCAATCTGCCCACCGTCGGGCCGGTGCTTCTGTCGGCGCTGCAGTCGCAGGATCAGTTCCTGGCCGGCTTCATCCTGCTCTTCGTTGCCATGCTGACACTGCTGGGCATGCTGGTGTCCGATCTTCTTCTGGCGGTCCTTGATCCGCGCATCCGTCTGGGCGGGAGGGCCGGGGCATGAGTGCAACCGATCGTGACGAGGGGCATTTCGTTGACGATGTCCCCTTCAACCCGCGCGAAACCAAGGCCCTGACGCCGGAGCAGGAACGCTATTTCCAGGCCTCCCAGTGGCAGATCATGTGGTGGAAGTTCCGCCGCCACAAACTCGCCCTGTGGTCCGGCGTCATTCTGCTGCTGTTCTATCTCTGCGTGCCCTTCGCCGAGGTGATTGCGCCCTACAAGCCGTCGGAGCGCGATTCCCAGCATCTCTATGCGCCGCCGCAGATCGTGCGTTTCTTCCATGAGGGCAGCCTGACCACGCCCTTCGTCTATGACCTCAAGGCCGAGGTCGACATGGAGAACCTGCGCTGGGTCTATACGGAAGACCGCAGCACACCGAAACATCTGCGCTTCTTCTGCCGTGGCAGCACCTATGAGTTCTGGGGCCTGTTCGATGCCAGCTTCCGCCTCGTGTGTGCGCCGTCTGACGGGACATTCTTCCCGCTGGGCACAGACCGTCTCGGCCGCGACCAGTTCTCCGGTCTCGTCTATGGCGCAAGGCTGTCGCTGACCGTCGGTCTCGTTGGTGTTGCCATCTCCATCGTGCTTGGGCTGTTCTTCGGCGGCATTGCCGGCTATTTCGGCGGCTTCATCGACAGCGCCATCCAGCGCCTCATCGAGATCATGCGCTCCCTGCCGGAACTGCCGCTGTGGATGGCGCTCTCCGCTGCCCTGCCGGTGACGTGGAATCCGGTGTGGATCTATTTCGGCATCACCATCATTCTGGGCCTGCTCGACTGGCCGGGCCTTGCCCGTGCGGTGCGCTCCAAGCTCCTGTCCCTGCGCGAGGAGGAATATGCACAGGCGGCCTTGCTGATGGGCGCAAAGCCGTCCCGCGTCATCCGCAAGCATCTGCTGCCGGGCTTCACCAGCCACATCATCGCCTCGGCGACCCTGTCCATTCCGGGTATGATCCTGGGTGAAACCGCGCTGTCCTTCCTCAATCTGGGCCTGCGCCGTCCGGCCGTCTCCTGGGGCGTGCTGCTCAACGAGGCGCAGAACATCTCGGTGGTGACGGTCTATCCCTGGCTGATGGCGCCGATCATCCCGATCATCATTGTCGTCCTTGCGTTCAATTTCCTGGGAGATGGTTTGCGCGACGCAGCCGACCCCTATAAGTGAAGCCATGCGAGAATGAGCGCTTCCGGCGCTTCAGGAGAATACAGGGCGTGACGCAACTGCATGCCGGCGCCCTGGCACAGGAGTTTTGACATGTCGAAGAATGCCACCACCGCCGAAGGCTGGGACGAGGAATACGAGGCCGGCCGCTGGGCCTTCCTGCGTGATCTTCCAGAAAGCGGGCGCTACGGCATCATCGGCATGTGGCTGCTGCTGAACAAGGCCTTCGACCGGGTGCTGGATATCGGCTGCGGCGAAGGCCTTCTCTATGAGCGCCTCGCCCCGCTCGGGCTCAAGCATTACACCGGTGTGGACCTGGCCCCGCGTGCGCTGGAAATCGCCAATGTGGACCCGTCCATCGCCTCGCTGCGGGCGGGCGACATGCACAGCTTCACACCCAATGAGGGCGAGCGCTACAGCGCCGTCGTCTTCAACGAGGTGCTGCATTTCGCCGATGATCCGGCAGCCGTTGTTTCCCGCTACGTGCCGTTCCTGGCGGAGGACGGGGTAATCGCCCTGTCGATGTATTCCCCGAAGCGGCCCGAGTCCGGTGCGAACAAGCTCATCGCCCGCCTCTGGGAAGCGACGGACGATGCCAGCCGCTGGCAGGTGCTGGATGACTACCGGCTGGTGTCGGACAAGAAGGGCGTCACCTGGCGTCTGCGCCTGATCAAGCCGGTGCGCTGAGCCCGGATTCTTCCGCCTCCCGCCGCCGCAGGATGGCGTCGAGATCCGGGGCGGAGGCCACCAGCAGTTTCGTATAGGGATGGGATGGCTCGGTCAGCACGGTTGCGGTCTTCCCCTCCTCGACAGCCACGCCCCCATTCATCACCACCACCCGGTCGGTGATCGCCCGCACCACCGTCAGGTCGTGCGAGATGAAGAGATAGCTCAGTCCCAGCCGGTCCTGCAGGCTGGCGAAAAGATCGAGCACCTGCGCCCGTATCGACACATCCAGCGCCGATACGGGCTCATCTGCGATGATCAGCTTTGGTTCCGTCACCAGAGCCCGGGCGATGCCGATGCGCTGGCGCTGCCCGCCGGAGAACTCATGCGGGTACTTCTTCCCGTCCTTGGGCGTGAGGCCTACGGACACCAGCGCATCAGCCACCCGCCGCCGCTTCTGTGCAGGCTTCAGCTCCGGATAAAGATGCAGCGGCTCGGCAATCGCCTGTTCCACCGTCTGGCGCGGGTCGAAGCTGCCATAGGGGTCCTGAAACACCACCTGCACCTTGCGCCGCAGCGCCCGCATGGCCTCACCGCGCACCTCGTGCGGCGCCTTCCCGTCAATCAGGATCGTGCCGCCGGACGGTTTCTGCAGGCCGAGAATGGTCCGCGCCAATGTGGACTTGCCGCAGCCGGATTCGCCCACCAGCCCGACGCTTTCCCCTTCCGCGACTTCCAGGCTGACACCATCGACCGCCCTGAGCCGCCCTCCGCGTCCGGTCAGGCGGGAGAGAAATCCTGCACCGGGAACGGGATAATCAACCGTCAGCCGGTCCACCCTCAGCAGCGGAGTGGCCGCTGTCTGCTGGCGGCCGGCGACAGCCGGGCAGGCTGCAATGCGCTTTGGCATATGGCTGGAGGCCTCCAGCAGGCGGCGGGAGTAGGGGGCATTGAAACCGCGCAACAGCTGGCAGGTGGGGCCTTCCTCCACCAGTTCCCCGTCTTTCATGATGGCGATACGGGCGGCCATGTCGGCCACCACGGCCAGGTCGTGGCTGATCAGCAGCAGCGCGATCTTCTCGCGGCCGACAATTTCCTTCAGCAGATCGAGGATCTGCGCTTGAACGGTTACATCGAGGGCCGTTGTCGGCTCGTCGGCAATCAGCAGCTTCGGGCGGCAGGCGATGGCCATGGCAATGACCACGCGCTGGCGCTGCCCGCCTGACAGTTCATGCGGAAACCGGTCCGGCGAGACACGGGCGCGCGTGAGGCCCACCCGGTCCAGCAGCAGGGCTGCCTCCCGCTCCGCCTCCGCGCGGCTCGCCTTGCCATGCACGGCGAGGCTCTCCGCCACCTGCGCGCCGATGGTTTTCACCGGGTTCAGCGCCGTCATCGGCTCCTGAAACACCATGGAGACGAGATTGCCGCGCAAGGCGCACATGGCGGCCTCGCTCTTGTCCGTCAGTTCCTCCCCATCCAGCCGGATGGAGCCGGAGAGCCTTGCCCGGTGCGGCAGCAGGCGCAGGATCGAGAGCGCTGTCAGCGACTTGCCCGATCCGCTTTCCCCCACCAGCCCCAGCACTTCGCCCGCGCGGATCTCGAGGCTGAGATCGCGGATGATCTGCCGGGAGCCGATGGAAAGCGACAGGTTGTTGATGCTCAGCAGCGGCGCGCTCATGGGCGCCCCCGCAGTTTCGGGTCGGTCAGGTCGCGCAGGCCATCCCCCAGGAGGTTGAGCCCCATCACCGTCAGCACGATGGCAAGGCCGGGGTAAAGCGCCAGTTGCGGGGCAAAGGCCATCATCGTCTGCGCCTCGTTCAGCATCCGCCCCCAGCTCGTCAGCGGCGGCTGGGCGCCGAGGCCGATGTAGGACAGCGAGGCTTCGGCAAGGATGCCGAGCGAGAACTGGATGGTCGCCTGCACGATCAGCAGGTTGGCGATGTTCGGCAGCATATGTTCCACCGTCACCCGCACCTCGCCCTTTCCCGCCACCCGCGCCGCCATCAGATATTCGCGCGAGGAGAGGGCCAGCGCCGCGCCGCGTGCCACGCGGGCAAAGACGGGAATGTTGAACAGGCCGATGGCAAGAACCGCATTGAAGGCGCCGGGACCGGCCAGCGCCGTGATCAGCACGGCGGACAGCAGGGCGGGGAACGCGAACACCAGATCGTTGAAGCGCATGATTGCTTCGTCCATCAGGCCCCGCCGGTTCGCGGCCCACAGCCCCATCGGAATGCCGATCGCCATGCCGATGCCCACCGCCACCAGCGCCACGGCAATCGAGGTGCGCGCGCCCACCATGAGCATGGAGAGCACATCCCGGCCATAGTGGTCCGTGCCCAGCCAATAGGTAAGGCTGGGGCCCTGCAGCTTGGCGGATACCTTGAAGGTGGCAATGTCATGCGGCGTCCACACCAGCGACAGCAGGGCCGCGCCGAGGAACAGCAGCGTCAGCGCAAGGCCGAGTGCGAAGGAAAGATGCCGTCTGCTCACGCCGCCCTCCGCCGCAGCCGCGGATCCGCCAGCGCATAGGCTGCATCCACGAGGAAGGTCACGAAGATGACGAAGCCGACCATCAGCACCACGACGCTTTTGACGACGATCAGATCGCGCTGGGTGATGGCCTGGAAGATCAGCCGCCCGAGCCCCGGCAGGTAGAAGACGTTCTCGATGATGATCGTGCCCGTCACCAGAAACGACAGCTGCAGGCCAAGGATAGTCAGGACCGGGATCATCGCATTGCGCAGCGCATGACCCCAGAGCGCTGCACGTTCCGTCAGTCCCTTGGCACGGGCGGTGCGGATGTAGTCCTCATGCAGCGTATCGACCAGCGCCGAGCGCATGATGCGGGCAAGGATCGACGCCTGCGGCAGGGCGAGCGCCACGGCCGGCATGATCAGCGCGGCCAGCGCAGCGCCAATGCCTTTGTCCCAGCCCGGAAAGCCGCCGGAGGGCAGCAGCCGCAGGCTGACGGCAAAGACATAGACCATCAGCATGGCGAACCAGAAATTCGGCACGGCGACGCCCACCTGCGTCAGTGCCATGATGCCAGTGTCTGCCGCCCGGCCCCTGCGGCTCGCCGCCCAGACGCCTGCAGGGATGGCGATGACAATGCTCAGCAGCAGCGCGATGAGGGCCAAGGGCAAGGTGACGGGCAGCCGGGCAGCCACCAGATCGCGCACGGGCACCGAGTAGGTGTAACTGACGCCCAGATCTCCTTGCAGAAGGCCTGCGATCCAGAGCAGAAACCGTTCCGCCGCCGGGCGGTCGAGCCCCATCTGGTTGCGCAGGGCCTCCAGCGTGTCGGGCCGCGCCTCCACGCCCAGCATCAGCTGGGCCGGGTCGCCGGGGATGACTTCCAGGATCAGGAACACCGCCAGCGCCGCCGCCAGCAGCGTCAGGCACAGGCTCACGAACCGGCGCAGCAGAAAGCCGGTCATGCGGCCATCCTGCAGGGCGCGGAGACGTGAGACCCCTTTTGCGCGCTGGCCCCCATGCGTCTCAGTCTTCCCAGTAGACGCCGGTCAGGTCATTGGCCTGCACGGGCGCATTTTCCCAAAGGCCCTTCAGCTTCACGTCCCACACGCCGGTCTTGGGCAGCTGGAACAGGAAGCCGTTGACGGCATCCTTCGCCAGCATTTCCTGCGCCTGCCGCAGCAGCGTATTGCGCTCCGCCTCATCGCTGGTGACGCTGACCTTTGCCATCAGCTCGTTGAAGGCGGGGTTCTTGTAATTGAAGTAGTAGTCATCGCGCCCATAGATATCGATATCATTGGCTTCGGTATGGGCGACGATGCTGAGGTCATAGTCCTTGCCCTTGAACACCTGCTCCAGCCACTGCGCCCATTCCAGCGGAATGATCTCCAGCTCAATGCCGGCTTCCTTGAACTGGGCGGCCAGAATTTCCCCGCTGCGGCGGGCATAGGCCGGGGGCGGCAGTTTCAGCGTTGCCTTGAAGCCATCCGCATAGCCGGCCTCCGCCAGCAGAGCCTTGGCTTTTTCGACGTCGAAGGGATAGGTGCCGGTCAGGTCTTCATAGGCCGGAGCATGCGGGGCAAAATGCGAGCCGATGGGTGTGCCATAGCCGAACTGCGCCCCGTCAATCAGCGCCTGCCGGTCGATCAGATGCGCGATGGCCTGCCGCACCCGCAGGTCATCAAACGGTTTGCGGGCATTGTTGGTGGCCAGCACCGTCTCGCCCTCGGTGGTGCCCACCACCACGGCAAAGCGTGGATCCGCCTCGAACTGCGGCAGGTTCTCCGGCGCCGGATAGATCGGGAAGCCGTCCACATCGCCCGACATCAGCGCCGAGAAAGAGGCGGCATTGTCGCCAATGATCTTGAACACCGCCTTGTCCAGCTTCACCGGTGTGCCCCAGTAGTCCGCATTCTTCTGCAGTTCCACCCGGTCACCCTGCACCCACTGGCCGAAGCGGAAAGGCCCGGTGCCGACGGGAGCCGTCTTGTTGGTCTCCGCGCTTTCCGGCGCTACGATCACGGCGTCACCTGTGCCCAGCAGGGTGATGAAATCGCCCACCGGCTGTTTCAGGGTGATGATCACTTCGGAGGGGCTGCTGGCCTCGACGCTGTCTATCGCCTCGAACCGGGCTTTCTGGGCGTTGACACTGCCGTCTGCCTTGGCTCGTTCCAGCGAAAATTTCACGTCCTCGGCGTCGAAGCTGGTGCCGTCATGGAAGGTCACACCTTCGCGCAGCTTGAATGTGTAGGTCTTGCCATCATCCGAAATGGTCCAGCTTTCGGCCAGCGCGGGCTTCACCGTGCCGTCGGCTGCAACCTGCGTCAGGCCCTCGAAGAGGTTGATGAACACCACCTCGTCGATGGCGGCTGCCGCGCCTGCGGTGGGATCAAGATGGGGCGGCTCCAGCCGTACGCCGAGCGTCACGTCCGTGCGTGCCGCCTCTGCGGGAACTGCAGCGAGGATCGCAAACGTTGAGAGACTGCAAAGCGCCATCCGGCGCAGGCTAAGGGCTGAAATCCGCGTCATTTCCCACTCCCCAACGGTTGAACTCCGCTTTGTGTTCAGGAGTTTAACCACACACACGGGGAAGGGAAGTGAAAACTCGGCAAAACTGCCAACCCTGTCCGTCAGGCCTTTCCGCTCATGCCTCGGGCAGCGGGATGAAGTCTTCCTCATCGCCCGGCACGATGTCGAAGCGGCCCTTGCGCCAGTCTTCCTTGGCCTGTTCAATCCGTTCCTTCGACGAGGAGACGAAGTTCCACCAGATGTAGCGCCGCCCGTCCATCGGCTCGCCGCCCAGCAGCATGAAGCGGGCAGGGCCCTTCGCCGTGGCGCGGATCTCCAGCCGGTCGCCGGGCTTGAAGACGAGCAGCTGCGCCGGGCCAAAGGCCTGGCCGGACACCTCGACTTCGCCTTGCAGCATATAGATTGCCCGCTCCTCATAGCCTGCATCCAGCGGAATGCGGGCGCCTGCCTCCAGATGCACATCGGCGAAGAAGAGATCGGTTGCCGTTGTCACCGGCGACTGCGCCCCGTAAAGCCCGCCCGCAACAATGCGAACGGTTGCTCCCTGATCGCTCAGCGCGGGCAAAGCCGCATCGGAATGGTGGGCAAAGAAGGGCTCGCTCTCCTCCAGGTGCTTGGGCAGCGCCACCCAGCTCTGGGTACCGAACAGGGGCCGTGGCGCCGCCTTGCGCTCGTCCCGCTCCCGTTCCGAATGCACGATGCCGCGCCCGGAGGACATCCAGTTCAGCTCGCCCGGCTTGATCAGCTGGTCTGAGCCGAGGCTGTCGCGGTGGTAAAGCTCACCTTCCAGCAGGTAGGTGACGGTGGCAAGGCCGATATGCGGATGCGGCCGCACATCCACGCCGCCGCCGACGATCAGCTCCGCCGGGCCGATCTGGTCGAAGAAGATGAAAGGCCCGACCATGCGCCGCCGGGTGGAGGGCAGGGCGCGCCGCACCTCGAAACCGCCTAGGTCCGACGTGCGCGGCATGATCACCGTTTCGATCTGGTCGCAGCTTGCCGCATCGCCGGGAACCGGATCAGGTGCATTCAGCCAGGTCATCGTCTTTCTCCTCGTGCGAACCCTTGCCATATTTGAACTTTAAGGTGGCCTTCTTCGTCCGGCCTGTCCATTGAACAGTCTGTTTCCTCTCCCGTTCCCTTCTACTTCACCAGAGACAGAACATGCAGCGCGTGATGATTGTTGGCGGCCCCGGCTCGGGCAAAAGCATCCTGGCGCGGCAACTGGGCGAGCGCACGGGCCTGCCCGTCTTCCACATGGACCAGATCCACTGGCTGCCGGGCTGGGTCGAGCGCAGCAAGGAAGACAAGGACCGTTTGACCAGCGAAGTCCACCAGCAGGAGCGCTGGATCTTCGAGGGCGGCCATTCGCGCACCTATCCGGAACGGATCGCCCGGGCAGATACCTTCATCTGGCTTGATGTGCCGGTCTGGCTGCGCATGGTCCGGGTGCTGCGCCGCAGCTGGCGCTACCGCGGGCAAAGCCGTCCGGATCTGACGGAAGGCTGCCCGGAGCAGTTCAGCAAGGAAACGCTCAAGTTCCTGCATTTCATCTGGACGACCCGGCACTTCGCCCGCGCCAAGCTGCTGGAGGTCTGGCAATCTCCACCGCCGCATCTGGCCGTGCACCGCCTGAAAAACCTTGCTGAGGTCAGGGCCTTTCTCGGAACCGTGAAGCGGTCATAGGTCCGGCCCTCCTCACCCGAACATCGCCCTGTCCTCCGCCACGCAGGCACGCAGGAAGTCCTGCACGGCGGCAATGTGGCGCAGCGGGCGGGAGCTTTCGTGCGTCACCATCCAGTAGGCCCGCTTCACCTGCACTTCTGGCAGAACGGGCCGGAGGTTCGCGTCATTGCGGGCGATGAAGGCGTGCAGAATGCCGATGCCTGCGCCCGCCCGCACCGCCTCCGTCTGGCCAAGCGCCGAGGCGATCTCGAAGCGCGATGTCCAGTCGCGGGTGAAATCGGCCGCGTAGTTGAGGGCAGGGGAATAGATGAGATCTTCCACCGAGCCGACGAGATCATGTTCAGAAAGATCCGCCAGCGTCTGCGGCGCGCCGCACCGGGCGAGGTACTCCGTCGAGGCATAAAGGCCGAGGGCATAGTCGACAAGTTTCGCCGCCACCAGCCGCCCATGCTCCGGCCGCTCGATGGTCACCGCAATATCCGCCTCGCGCCGGGAGAGCGAGAAGGAACGCGGCATCGGCACAAGCTGGATGGTCAGCCCCGGATGCGCCCGCGTCAGCCGGGCGAGGCGCGGAGCGAGATAGGTGACGCCAAAGCCATCCGGCGCGCCGATGCGCACCGTGCCGCTGATCCCCGGATGCGTGCCGGACAGGCTGGAACTGGCCGCCAGCAATTCCGCCTCCATCCGCTCGGCTGCGGGCAGCAGGCGTTCGCCCGCTTCCGTCAGGCTGCATCCCGTCGTGCCGCGCTCCACCAGCCGTGTGTTCAGGCTGTCTTCCAGCGCGGTCAGCCGCCGGGCGACCGTGGCATGGTTCACCCCCAGCCGCTTTGCAGCGCCCAGCATCTGGCCCGAGCGGGCGACGGCCAGAAAGATCCTCAGGTCATCCCAGTTCATGCTGCGCTCCTTGATGTGCAAATATGCACAGCGGTTGCGGGAAATGCGCTGTTGTTTTTGCAAAATAACACAGGCAAGACAAGGGCATCAAAAGGGATGCCATGCGAGGCATCTTCAGCCCGGAGGACAGCAGATGCGCAAGATCGGACATTTCATCGGCGGCAAGCATGTGGAGGGCACCTCTGGCCGCTTTGCCGATGTCTTCAACCCGGCAACCGGTGAAGTTCAGGCGCAGGTGGCGCTGGCCACCAAGGCCGAGCTGCGCGCTGCCGTCGAAAATGCCGCTGCCGCCCAGCCCGCCTGGGCCGCGCAGAACCCGCAGAAGCGCGCCCGCGTGCTGATGAAGTTCGTCGACCTTCTGCACCGCGACATGGACAAGCTGGCCGAGGCCCTGTCCCGCGAGCATGGCAAGACCATTCCGGACGCCAAGGGCGACGTGATCCGCGGTCTCGAAGTGGCCGAGTTCTGCATCGGCGTACCGCACCTGATGAAGGGCGAGTTCACCGAAGGCGCAGGCCCCGGCATCGACATGTATTCCATGCGCCAGGCGCTGGGCGTTGTCGCTGGCATCACCCCGTTCAACTTCCCGGCCATGATCCCGATGTGGAAGTTCTGCCCGGCCATCGCAGCGGGCAATGCCTTCATCCTGAAGCCGTCCGAGCGCGACCCTTCCGTGCCGCTGATGCTGGCCGAACTGATGATCGAGGCTGGCCTGCCCGCCGGTATCCTCAACGTGGTCAACGGTGACAAGGACAGCGTGGACGCCATTCTGGACGACGATATCATCCAGGCCGTCGGCTTCGTCGGCTCCACCGCCATTGCCCATTACGTCTATTCGCGCGGCTGCGCGGCCGGCAAGCGCGTGCAGTGCTTCGGCGGCGCCAAGAACCATATGATCATCATGCCGGATGCGGATATGGATCAGGCGGTGGATGCTCTGGTCGGCGCCGGTTATGGCGCGGCAGGCGAGCGCTGCATGGCGATTTCCGTCGCGGTTCCGGTGGGCGAAGACACGGCCGACCGCCTCATCGCCAAGCTTGCCCCCCGCGTCGAGAGCCTCAAGATCGGACCTTACACCGGCGGCAACGACATCGACTTCGGTCCGCTGGTGACGAAGGATGCCTACACCCGCGTCAAGGGCCTCGTCGACAAGGGCGTTGCAGAAGGCGCCAAGCTCGTCGTCGATGGCCGCGGCTTCAAGCTTCAGGGCTATGAGAACGGCTATTTCATCGGCGGCTGCCTGTTCGACAACGTGACCAAGGACATGGAGATCTACAAGACCGAGATCTTCGGTCCGGTTCTCTCCGTCGTCCGCGCCAAGACCTATGAGGAGGCCATCGACCTGCCGATGAGCCATGAATACGGCAACGGCGCTGCCATCTTCACCCGTGATGGTGATGCAGCCCGCGACTTTGCCTCGCGCATCAACATCGGCATGGTCGGCATCAACGTGCCGATCCCGGTTCCGCTCGCCTACCACACCTTCGGCGGCTGGAAGAAGTCCGGCTTCGGCGACCTGAACCAGCACGGCCCGGATGCCTTCAAGTTCTACACCCGCACCAAGACGGTCACCTCCCGCTGGCCCTCGGGCATCAAGGACGGCGCCGAGTTCGTCATCCCGACGATGCGCTGATCCGGTTCGGATCAAATTGGAAAGGGCGGCCCCGGTGGCCGCCCTTTTTGTCTTCGCCCATCGCCGTCCCTCCTCCTCTACTGCCTCTCCACCTCCCACTGCCCCTCCACCTCCGTCATGCCACGGCTCCGTCCGTGGCATCCATGCCGTGCCCTCTCTCTGCGGGGAGCCCCGGAAACTTGCGCACCCCGGCGCGGGCTGGAACGGCACGGCATGGATGCCATGATCAAGTCATGGCAGGACGGAGCGAGGGGAGGGGTGGCAGGCCATCGGAAGTTTCCTGTCCAAATGCGACAAAACGCGTTTTTTTCCCAAGTTGCCTCCCTCTGTGGCCAGTCTATAACCGGACTAAGGTAAAGCTGGCTGCCGTGACCCGCATGGCGGCTGGCCCTGTTGGGGGACAGACAAGGCTGCTTCGTGCGGCCGGTCAGGAAACGCATGAGTGAGCAGACAAGCGCCCACACCGCAGCGGACGGCTGCGCGGCGCATGGCGTGGAGGCCGGCAAGGCCGCAGCACAACCCGTTCCGGCTGGAACGGAGCTTCTTCGCGCCATCACGGCACCGGAGCGCCGGACCATCGCCCGGGCCGGGATGCTGGCCGGGTTTGCTGATTGTCTCTGGATTGTCCAGGCCGCCGCCATTGCCACGGCAGTGGTGCAGATTGCCTTTCCCGTTGCCCTGAAGCTGCCCGGCTGGCCCACGCCGCTGTCTTCCCTTGAAACGGCGCAGGTGATGGCCGGCATTGTCATCCTGCTGGCTGTCCTGCGTTACGCGCTCTCCCTTGCTGCAAGCCGCCTTGCCTTTGACGCCTCCGAGCGGGTGAAAACCACCTTGCGCCGCCGCCTGCTCACCGGCCTTGCCAAGGCGGGGCCTGCCGCAAAACTGCCGGTCAGCGGCGCGGTGGCGGCCGCCGTCACCGATCAGGTCGAGGCGGTCGGCCCCTATCTCCGCCGCTTCCTGCCGATCCGCATCCGGCTGGTTCTGGCGCCGCTGGCGATCCTGCTCATCAGCTTCTGGGTCAACTGGTTCGTAGCCGTGATCCTGCTGGTGGCAGGACCCATGATCCCGCTTTTTATGGCCCTCATCGGCATGCGGGCACAATCTGCTTCGGATGAACAGCAGGGCGAACTGGCCCGGCTTGGCGGGTTCCTCATGGACCGGCTGGCCGGGCTCGAAACCCTCAAGCTTCTGGGCGCGGCAGAGCGCACGGGCCGGCAGGTGGCAGAGGCTGGGCAGTCCTTCCGCGTGGCAACCATGAAGGTGCTGCGCATCGCCTTCCTCTCCTCCACCGTTCTGGAGCTGTTCAGCGCGCTGGGCGTTGCCTTTGTCGCCGTCTATGTCGGCTTCTCCCTGCTCGGGCAGCTCAATTTCGGCACGTGGGGTGCGCCGGTTGATCTGTGGTCCGGCCTGTTCGTGCTGCTGCTGGCACCGGAATTCTTCTCGCCCCTGCGGGCCTTTGCCGCTGCCTATCACGACAAGGCGGGGGCGCAGGCCGCAGCCGCCCATCTGGCACAGCTGCCTATGGCGGAGGAGGATGCGGCTCCCGCGCCAGCTCAGCCAGCCGTGACGCCGCCTGCCGGGCCGGTGGCCGTCACGTTCCGGTCTGTCACGCTTGGCCATGAAGACCGGCCAGTGCTCGCCGGGCTTGATCTTGATTTGCGCCCCGGCGAGTTGCTCCATCTGCGCGGACCGAGCGGCTCGGGCAAATCCACCTTGATGGATGCGCTCATCGGTCTCAATCCGCCGCTTTCGGGCGAAATCCTGATCAGCGGCACACCGCTTTCCGCGCTGGACCAAGGGCTCTGGCGCAGCCGCATTGCCTGGCTGTCGCAGGATCCGCGCCTGTTCTTCGGTTCCGTGCGCGCCAATCTGCGCCGCGCCGCGCCAGACGCCACAGATGCTGACATATGGGCTGCGCTGGAACTGGCAGGGGCTAAAACTCTTGTCGAACAGATGCCGCGCGGCCTGTCCACAAGCCTTGGCGAGGATGGCTTCGGCCTTTCGGTCGGCGAGGCGCGCCGTATCGCTCTGGCCCGCGCCATGCTGCGGCCTGATCCGCTGCTGGTGCTCGCAGACGAACCCACCGCCGGGCTCGATGAGGACACAGCGGCCGTCGTCATCGCGGGCCTTAAAGTCCTGTGCCGGGGCCGCAGTGCGCTTATCGCCAGCCACGATCCGGCGCTGCTCGCGCTGCCGGGCCGGGTGTTCGATCTTGAGCCCCAGAGCCTGCCGGAGGTGGCCGAATGAGATCCGTTCTCCAACTCCTGCGCCTGCAGTTCGCAGCTGGCCGCGCCAGTTTCCTGCTGGGGCTCGCTGCTGCCCTCGTCCCTGCGCTGGCGGGTTTCCTGCTGCTTGGCGTATCCGGCTGGTTCATCACCGCCTCCGCCCTCGCCGGGGTGGCCGGCACGCTGCTGAATTTCTTCGTCCCCAGCGCTCTCATCCGCGCCTTTGCCATTGCCCGCACCGCCGGGCGCTATGGCGAGCGGATGCTGACCCATGACGCCACCTTCCGTTTTCTGGCGGACCTGCGTGCCCGTGTCTTTACCGGCTTTGCCCATCGCCGCGCTGCCAGCGCCCAGCAGAGCCGCAGCGGCCTGAAGCTCTCCCGCCTGACGCTGGATATCGACCAGCTCGACCGGGTCTATCTACGCCTTGCCGTGCCTGCCGCAGCCCTTGCCGCCGTGCTGGCGGTGGCAGCGCTCATGGCCGCCAGCCTTGTGCCCGCCGCGCTGCTGCTGGTGCTGCTTGGCCCGCTGGTGCTGCTGGGCGCTGCCCGCCGTGTCATGGCGCCGGTCATGGCTGGTGAAGCGCGCCGCGCAGAAGCGGCAGAAGAAGCCATCCGCCTGCGCACCGTTGATCTCGTGGCTGGCCGGCGCGATCTTGCCGTCTATGGCGGGCTGGAGCAGCCGGTGGAGGCGGTTCTTTCCGCGGACCGGCGCCGAGCCAAGGCTGCCCGCCGCATCGAGCATGTCACCTCCCGCGCGGAACTTGCCGTCATGGCCTCGGGGCAAGCGATTGCCGCCATTGCGCTGGCCGTGATGGCACGTGAAGTGGAAGGCGGGCTTGCGGGCGCTGCCATTGCCGCAGGTGTCATTCTGGCCTCGCTTGCTCTCGCAGAAACGCTGGCCGGCTTGCTGCCCGGCGTTGCCGCCTTCACCCGCACCCGCTGCGCGGCGGACCGGCTGGTGCCGCTTGCCGCCGGTGCGGATGTCCGTCCGGCGGAACCTGCTGCGGCCTCTTATGCCGGAACCGCCCCCGCTGGCGCCGTGCTGGCACTTTCATCGGTCAGCTTCACCTATCCCGGCGCCATCCGCCCCGTGCTGGAGGATTTCAGCCTCACGGTTGGGCCGGGCGAATGGCTCTGCCTTGCCGGACCCAGCGGCTGCGGCAAGTCCACGGTTCTGGCCCTCGCCAGCCGCTTGATGCCGCCGGACAGCGGCCGGATCTGGCTGGAGGGGCAGCCCCTCGAAGCTCTGGATGAGGCCGCACTGCGCCGCTCTGTTGCCGTGGTCACGCAAAAGCCCGTTCTCTTCGCCGGGACGGTGGCCGAAAACCTGCGCCTTGCCGCCCCGGAGGCTACTCCGGACGAGATGTGGCAGGCGCTGGAGCGGGTGGGTCTTCAGGATGTCATCGCTGCCCGGCCGGAGGGGTTGCTGAGCCCCCTGGGGCAGGGCAGCACCGGCCTTTCCGGCGGCGAGGCCCGGCGCTTCACGCTGGCCCGGGCGCTCTTGCAGCGCCCCTGCTTGTGGCTGCTGGACGAGGTGACGGAAGGGCTTGACCCGATAAGCGCTGCCCGCGTGCTCGACACGATCGAAATCCTGCGCGGCGAATCTGCCGTTCTGATGATCTCGCATCATAGACGTGAAATGGACCGCGCCACCCGTGTTCTGCACTTCCGCCAGTCTTGATCTCAATCAGGCGCATCTATTGTCTGAAATCGGGGCTTGTACGTATCAAGAGGGGGCGAAACCTTTGAAATCAAGGCGTCATCAGTCTGAAATACCCTACGGGCTGGACCTTGTTGCCCCTGCGCGAAACCGCCGCGGCAACTGTTGGTAACAAAACGTCCACCAGCGTTCTATTATAGTTCGTCAAATCCGAAACTATGTCACCGGTGGAACGCGAGATGGGGCTCTCGCGCCAGTCCGGGACGGGAGACAAGCCATGGATATCGGGGTCGTAGAACTCTCTCGTCTGCAGTTTGCCATGACTGCGCTTTATCACTTTCTCTTCGTGCCACTCACCCTCGGGCTCTCTGTCATTCTGGCGGTCATGGAAACCGTCTATGTGATGACGGGCCGCGAGATCTGGAAGCGCATGGTCAAATTCTGGGGCACGCTGTTCGGCATCAACTTCGTGTTGGGGGTGTCCACGGGCCTCACCATGGAATTCCAGTTCGGCATGAACTGGAGCTACTACAGCCAGTATGTGGGCGATGTCTTCGGCGCGCCGCTGGCCATCGAGGGGCTGATGGCCTTCTTCCTCGAGGCAACCTTCGTCGGCCTGTTCTTCTTCGGCTGGGACAAGATGACCCCGCGCGGCCATCTGACCGCCACCTGGGCCATGGCGCTGGGCACCAATTTCTCCGCCCTGTGGATCCTGGTCGCCAATGGCTGGATGCAGCACCCGGTAGGTGCGGTGTTCAACATCGACACCATGCGCATGGAAGTCGCAAGCTTCTATGATGTGATCTTCAACCCGGTGGCGCAGTCCAAGTTCGTGCACACGGTCTCCGCCGGCTATGTCACGGCGGCGCTGTTCGTGCTGGGTGTGTCGGCCTGGTACATGCTGAAAGGCCGTCATCTGGAATTGGCCCGCCGCTCCATCGCCGTGGCCGCCGCCTTCGGCTTTGCCTCTGCCCTGTCCGTCGTCGTGCTGGGCGATGAAAGCGGTTACGAGGCCAACACGAACCAGAAGATGAAGCTGGCCGTGATGGAAGCCATGTGGGAAACCGAGCCCGCTCCTGCTTCCTTCAATATCATCGCCATTCCGGACATGGCAAAGCGCGAGAACAGCTTCGCCATCCACGTGCCTTATGTGATGGGCCTCATCGCCACCCGCTCGCTGGATCAGGAAATGCCCGGCATCAAGGAGCTGGTGGAACAGTCGAAGGACCGCATCCGCTCCGGCGCCATTGCCCTTGAGACCCTGCGCGAGATCCGCGCCGGAGACGACACGCCGGAAAAGCGTGAGCTGTTCCAGCAGCATGTGCAGGATCTAGGCTACGGCTACCTGCTCCAGCCGCATACGGATACGCCGATGGAGGCCACAGAGGCTCAGATTGACGCAGCCGCCTGGAACACGGTGCCCAATGTCTGGCCGATGTTCTATGCCTTCCGCATCATGGTCGCCTGCGGCTTCTTCTTCATCCTGCTGACGGCGGTGTTCTTCTATCTCTCCTCCGCAGGCAAGCTGGAGACGGTCCGCCAGAACCACCGCTGGCTGCTGCATGTCGCCGTCTGGTCCATTCCGCTGCCCTGGATCGCTGCGGAAATGGGCTGGTTCGTCGCCGAATATGGCCGCCAGCCGTGGATCATCGAAGGTGTGCTGACCACCGCTGCCGGTGTCTCGAGCCTCACGGTCGGGGATGTGCTCATGACGCTGGCCGGCTTCGTGGCGCTCTACACCGCGCTCCTCGTCATCGAGGTGAAGCTGCTGCTGAAATACATCCGCAAGGGGCCCGAAGAGCCCTCCCTTCCCGAGACGGGCATGACCTCGCCCCGTCCCATCCAGATTGCTGCGGAGTAAGACCATGGTCCTTTATGAACTCATCGACTATTCCGTCCTCAAGCTCATCTGGTGGGGCCTGCTCGGCATCCTGCTGATCGGCTTTGCCGCAACGGACGGCTTCGACATGGGCGTCGGCACCCTGCTGCCTGTTGTCGGCCGCTCCGATATCGAGCGGCGCGTCGCCATCAATTCCATCGCCCCCACATGGGAAGGCAATCAGGTGTGGCTGGTGCTGGGGGGCGGGGCCATCTTCGCCGCCTGGCCCGCGCTTTATGCGGTCAGCTTCTCCGGCTTCTACCTTGCCATGTTTGTGGCGCTGGCCGCGCTCATCCTGCGCCCCGTCGCCTTCAAATACCGCTCCAAGCATCCCGATCCGGCCTGGCGCAGCCGCTGGGACTGGGCGCTGTTCACCGGCAGTGCCGTGCCTGCGCTGGTCTTTGGCGTGGCCGTCGGCAATGCGCTGCAGGGCGTGCCCTTCAGCTTCGACAATGATCTGAGAATGACCTATTCCGGGTCCTTCTTTGGCCTGTTCTCGCCCTTCGCGCTGCTCTGCGGCCTGCTGTCCGTCGCCATGCTGGTGATGCACGGCGGGGCCTGGCTCGGCCTCAAGGCTGATGGCGTGGTGGCGAAGCGCGGCCGCTTCTACGGCACGGTTGCCGCGCTCGCCGTCATCGCCCTCTTTGCGCTGGGCGGCCTTGCCGTCTCCTCCGGCTTTGTCGAGGGCTACCGCATCACCAGCGCCATTGACCCGCAGATGCAGGCCAACCCGCTGGCCAAGGTGGTGGAACGGGCGCCCGGCGCCTGGATGGAGAATTACAGCCTCTATCCCTGGATGATCCTTGCCCCCGTGCTCGGCTTTGCCGGGGCAGTGGGCGCGCTCATCGGCCTCAACACCCGCTTCGAGGCGCTGACCTTCATCTCCTCGAAGCTGGCCGTCTTCGGCATCATCTCTACGGTGGGCGTTTCCATGTTCCCCTTCATTCTGCCCAGCTCGCTGCAGCCGCAGGCCGGACTGACGGTATGGGACTCGCCCTCAAGCCATGCCACCTTGTTCAACATGCTCGTTGCGACCATCATCTTCCTGCCGCTGATCCTCATGTACACCGCCTATGTCTACCGGGTGCTGTGGGGCAAGGTGAGCGAGGAAAGCGTCGCCAACGATCACGCCTCTTACTGAAGGAACCTGCCCATGTGGTACTTCGCCTGGATCCTCGGTATGCCTCTGGCCTGCTGCCTCGCCATCCTCAACGCCATGTGGCTTGAAATGCGCGAGGACACCGAAAAGCAGAAGAAGGCAAGCTGAAAACGAAGAAGCAGCCCGTCAGTGCTGCCTCATGCCACGGCTACGGCCGTGGCATCGTTGTTTCGTGGTCTCTGTGTTGGCAGACCCGTACAGTTCCACCGTTCATCCGATGCGGCGCGCATATTCCCTGGCAAGGTCCAGAAACGCCCGCACACCAGCGGAAAGGTTGCGGCGGCCGGGATAATAGAGGCACAGCCCCGGATAGGGTGGTGTCCAGTCCTCTAGGACCCGGACAAGGCGTCCCGCTTCGATGTCCGCAAGCGCTTCCTGTTCCATCGTATAGCCCACACCGGTGCCTTCAAGCGCGGCTGCCCGCACGAGGCTCGCCTCATCGAGGGTGATTGGCCCCGGCACATCAAGATGCAGCTGCTCTCCCTCCTTTTCGAACCACCAGCGGAACAGCGCGCCATCGGGCAGGCGGACGCGGATGCACCGGTGATTGAGCAGATCGGGCGGGACCATCGGCCGGCCATATTTCTCGAAATAGGCAGGGCTTCCCACCACCGCATGCCGCTGGGGTTGGCCCAGGGATACGGCGATCATGTCGCTCGGAACGAGCCCCGCAACCCTGACGCCCAGATCGAACCCGTCCCGGACAATATCGACCATCTTTCCTTCGGTGACGATATCGGCGTGCATCTCCGGATAGCGGCGCAGAAACTCCAGCACGAGCGGCGAAAGGATCGCGCGGGCTGCAAAGGGCGCGGCGTTGATCCTTATCGTTCCGGACGGGGTGCCGCGTTGCGCACGGACGCAATCCAAAGCCGTATGCAGGTCCTGGAGCGCAGGCGAGATCTGCTGCACGAAAAGCCGGCCGGCCTCCGTCAGTGACACGCTGCGTGTGGTGCGGTTGAACAGCCGCACACCCAGCCCCGCTTCCAGCTTGCCGACCGTGTGGCTGAGTGCCGTTGTCGACATGCCGAGTTCGATCGCCGCTGCCCGGAATGTTCCCCGCCGTGCAATGGCGATGACCGCTTCAAGTTCCCTCAGGCTGGCCTGTTCCATTGTCCCGATCCATTCATCACGATATGCATCTTTGTCCTGCTTATCCATACAATGCTTGAGGGCTAAAGTCGTGTCATCGGAAAAGGAGACACACGATGGATATGCCCGGTATCGTGAAAGCGTTTTTTGACGCAGACAGCCGCAACGATGCAGATGCCTTGTCGGACACCTTCGCAGCGGACGCGGTCGTGCAGGACGAAGGCGCCCGTCATCAGGGCACGGCTGCCATTCGCAGCTGGTGGAGCGCAGCCAAGGCCGCATCCCAGTTTGTTGCCGAACCGCTCGAAGCCACATCAGGAGACGGTAAGGCTTTCGTCCGTGCGAGGGTCAGCGGCCAGTTTCCCGGCAGCCCGCTGATCCTCTCCTATGCCTTCACCCTCAGGGACGGTGAAATCACCGCGCTGGAGATCACGGCATGAGCGGCTTTCTCGATCTGGAGGGCAAGCGGGTTCTCGTCACTGCCGGAACCAAGGGGGCGGGTGCTGCGGTGGTGAGCCTGTTCCGCGAGCTGGGTGCGCAGGTCCTGACCACGGCGCGGGCACGTCCGGCCAGCCTGCCGGAGGCGCTTTTCGTCGAAGCGGACCTGATCACCTCTGCGGGCTGTCAGACCGTCGCAGAGGCTGCGCGTCAACGGCTTGGCGGCACAGATGTCATCGTCCACATGCTGGGGGGCTCGTCAGCCCCCGGTGGCGGCTTTGCGGCGCTGACGGAGGATCACTGGCAGCAGGAACTGTCGCTCAATCTTTTGCCTGCCGTCCGGCTGGACCGGCTGCTGGTCCCGGAGATGGCGGCCCGGGGAAGTGGCGTGGTCGTGCATGTCACCTCCATCCAGAGCGTGATGCCGCTGCCGGAAGCCACCACCGGCTATGCCGCAGCCAAGGCGGCGCTGTCGGCCTACAGCAAGGCCCTCTCCAAGGAAGTCTCCCCCAAGGGCGTGCGGGTGGTCCGGGTGTCCCCCGGCTGGATCGAGACGGAAGCCTCGGTTCATCTGGCGCAGCGGCTCGCAACGGAAGCGGGCACAGACCTTGAGGGCGGCAAGAAGATCATCATGGATGCGCTGGGCGGTATTCCACTGGGCCGTCCAGCAAAACCGGAGGAGGTTGCCAACCTGATCGCCTTCCTGGCCTCCGGCCGCGCCGCCTCGATCACCGGCAGTGAATACACCATCGACGGGGGAACCGTGCCGACGGTGTAGCCGCCACTGCATGTAACCGCTGGTCAGGCGGGCGTGTCCCACCCGCCGAGCTGCGCATAGACTGCATCGCGCAGATGGCGGATGCCGCGGTTCAGATCAGCCAGTTGCTGTGGCGTCTGGGCCGAGGCGGCAAGCAGGGTGTCGCTGAGACAGCCCGCCTTGTGCTTCAAGGCGATGCCCTCTTCCGTCAAGGCGATCAGCACCTGCCGTTCGTTGTTCAGGTTCCGGGTTCTGCGCAGCAGTCCGGATGTTTCGAGGCGCTTCAGGACCGGGGTAAGCGTGCTGGATTCCAGGGCCAGGGCGCGGGCGATGGCACCCACTGTCTGGCCATCTTCGCTCCACAGCACGTTGAGCACCAGATACTGCGGATACGTCAGGCCCAGCCCGTCGAGCAGGGGCTTGTAGGCGCGCTGGATGGCGATGCCGGCACTGTAGATTGCGTAGCACAACTGGTCGTGCAAGGGCGGCGGTTCATTGGGGCGTTCGGTCATTCGGGGCTCCTGTCAGCCGGTATATAACCCATGCGCCGGCGAAAACCAATATCGCGATAACAATCCGCTTGACGCGTCGAGTGAGGTTCGATAATAGAGATATCGCGATAAATGTTATTGCAACTTAAGAAGGAGATAATCATGACCCGCCAGATCAGGACCACCATCGCCGCGATTGCAGCGGCCGCCGCAATGTCTGCCGCACAGGTGGCAAACGCTGCTGACAGCATTCCTCACGATCAGTCCGTCAAGAACGTCGTGCTCGTCCATGGCGCTTTCGCGGATGGCTCGGGCTGGAAGGGCGTTTACGACAACCTCACACAGCGCGGTTACCGCGTGACCATCGTCCAGAACCCGCTGACCTCTCTTCAGGACGATGTTGCGGCCACCCGGCGTGCGCTTGAGCGGCAGGACGGCCCGGTCATTCTCGTCGGGCATTCCTGGGGCGGCACCGTCATCACGGAAGCTGGCATTGATCCCAAGGTCGCAGGGCTGGTCTATGTCTCCGCGCTGTCTCCGGATGCGGGCGAGACGACGGCTCAGCAGTATGAGGGCTTTGCCCCGGCGTCGGAATTCGTGCTCGACGTCACGGCGGATGGGTTCGGCTATGTCAGCCCGGAAAAGTTCAAGGCTGGCTTCGCGCATGACACGACGGATGCCGAGGCCGCCTTCATGCGGGACTCGCAGGTTCCGATCAATATGTCGGCATTCGGCACCAAGCTCGAAAACGCAGCCTGGCGCATGAAGCCCAGCTGGGCGGTGATCGCCACCGAAGACAAGGCATTTGATCAGGCCATGCTGGTCCATATGGCCGAGCGCATCAATGCCAGGATCACCCGGGTGCAGGCGAGCCATGCTCTGTTCATGACGCAGCCGGAGACTGTCTCTGACACCATTGACGAGGCCGCCAGAACCGTCTCAGCCGCAAGCAAGTGATGGCCGCTGTGTGAACGGGCGGGCCGTTTGCAAGCCCCAGGCATAAAACTCCAGACACAAAACCCCGGCGCAATCTCTCGCGCCGGGGTTTGTTCTGTCCGCCGAACCGGAAAGCCGGATCAGGCAGCCTTGGTGGCCGCGTCCGCCTTAAGGGCTTCGAGGATGTTCTGCGGCGAGGAGACGCCATAGGGGTCGGTGGCGCAGTTGTCGGAGAAGCCTTCTTCCTCGAACCACTTCTCGACGCGGCCATTGTCGACAACGGCGGCATAGCGCCAGGAGCGCATGCCGAAGCCGACGTTGTCCTTGGCGACCAGCATGCCCATCTTGCGGGTGAATTCGCCCGAGCCATCCGGGATGACCTGAACGTTCTTGATCTCCTGAGCCTTGGCCCAGGCGTTCATCACGAAGGCATCATTGACCGAGATGCAGTAGATGGCATCGACGCCGAGCGCCTGAAACTCGCCGAACAGCTTCTCGAAATCCGGCAGCTGATAGGTCGAGCAGGTCGGCGTGAAGGCGCCGGGCAGGGAGAACAGCACCACGCGTTTGCCGGCAAAATAGTCGGCCGTGGTCTTGTCTTCCCAGCGGAACGGGTTCGGCCCGCCAACGCTTTCGTCACGCACGCGGGTGCGGAAGGTCACATCGGGAACGTTTCTGCCGAGCATGGGTCAACTCCTTGAAGTCATGAGTGTTTCCAGCAGCGCCGGGAGGTGTGCCGGGAAAGGGGGGCTTGCCGCCCCTGAATTTGGGTGCCTGGACAGCCGGGAGGGGCCATCCGCAAAAACCGCTACCCCAAATGCTGCAACGCCGCAACCCCATGCGGCAGTGCGGTGGAGAGTTCGCTGCCAAATGACGCGGCAAGGCTGCCATGACGGCGCCATAACACCCCCCAACACATGCGCCCAGCACCGCCGCACCGGTCTGTACTGGCACAACGGCTGGCCGGATAAAGGCGCTGGTGAGGCTGTCTTCCAACACCAATGACGCGCGATCCGGGCAGACTGGAATGCGGACGTCAAGATCTCCTCAGAAGCTGTCGTTGCGGACGTCAAGCGCATCACGCAGACCGTCACCGATGAAGTTGAAGCTGGACACGGCGATGGTAATCGCGGCGCCCGGAATGATCGCCATCCACGGGGCTGATCCAAGGTATTGTTGCGCCCCGTTCAACATGTTGCCCCAGCTTGGAAGGGGCGGCTGGATGCCGAAGCCCAGGAAGCTGATATAGGCTTCCAACAGGATAGCGCGGGCCACTGTCAGGGTGGCCGCGACGATGATTGGCCCCACGCAATTGGGCAGAATCTCGCGGAACATGATATGGCTGTGCGACAAGCCCAGCATGCGGCCGGCAAGAACATATTCCCGCTCTTTCAGTGACCGCACTTCGGCTTCGACGATGCGGGCCACTTCCATCCAGCCGGTAAGTGCGATGATCACCGTGATCATGATCGGGCTGGGTTTCAGTGCGACTGCCAGGGCCAGCAGAAGAAAGATCGTGGGAAAAGAGAGGAACCCGTCAACAAGCCGCATCATGACAGCGTTCACCGTGCGCCCGCTGTATCCTGCGACAACACCGATCAACGTCCCGAGGATCGTCGCCAGAAGCATGGCGAAAAAGCCGACGAGCAGCGAAATCCTGCCCGCCATCAGCAAACGTGCTGCAATGTCACGGCCCAGAGGGTCCGTCCCCAGATAGTGCTGGCCGGTAAGTGGTGGTGCGAAGCGTGCCCGCAGGTCGACCTGCAGCATGTCATAGGGAAGAAAGTAGGGGCCGAAGGCGCACAGCAATATGACAATGCTGATCATCAGCAGCCCCAGGAGGGCCAGCCGGTGCGTAAGGAACCGCCGCACGACGAGGCTTTGCCACCAGCGGGGCATCGGGGCAGGGAGAATTTGCACGGTGGTCATGGGAGCCTCCTTGAGCGCGGTTCAGGTAAGACGGATGCGCGGATCGACGAGTGCGACCACGATATCGGCGACAAGGTTGGCGGCGATGGTCAGCACCGCCGAGAACATGAGCAGGCCCATCACCACCGGATAATCGCTATAGCCCAGGCTATCGAGGAACAGACGTCCCATGCCCGGCCAGGTGAAGACGGTTTCGGTCACCAGTGCGCCCGTCAGCAACGAAGGCAGTTGAACCCCCGCAAGCGTGATCATCGGCAAAAGCGCATTGCCCACGACATGCTTCATGATCACCCGGCGTTCGCTAACCCCTTTTGCCCGGGCAGTCTTGACGAACTCCTGGCTGATAGCGTCCAGCGTGGCCGTGCGCATGAAACGGCTCCAGATCGCAATGTGGACCAGCGCAAGCACGACTGATGGCATGATGAGGTGGTGCATGTAGTTCAGCACCGATCCGTCGCCGATCGTGTACATGTTGCCCGCAGGCAACCAGCCGAGCTTCAGCGAGAATACATAGATGCCGATGAGCCCGAACCAGAAGGTCGGGATCGACAGCGCGATCATCGCACCGACAGTCGCCATGTAATCAAAGGCCGAATAGCGATGCGTAGCACCGCGGATACCAACCCATGTGCCCACGGCCACTGCAATCACGGTCGATGACCCCATCAGAAGGAGAGTGGCAGGCACATGCCGGGAAATCACCGACAAAACCGGACTGCCATCGCGAAACGACGTTCCCCAGTCTCCCAGTAACAGGCGCCCGGCCCAATCGATGTATTGGGTCCAGACTGGCCTGTTCAGCCCCAGCTGTTCCTTGATCCGCGCCATGTCTTCCTGCGTCATGCCGGGATCCAGGGCGTATTGCGCCAGAGGGCCGCCGGGGATCATATTCAGGACGGTAAAACCAATGATCGAAACGATCACCAGCAGCACCAGGCTCTGCATCAGTCGGCCTAACAGGAATGCAGCCATGTTTCCCTCCGGTGGCGTGCGGATAAGTTCGCCGCCCGCCACGAAGGACGGGCGGCGGCATCTGTGACGTCAGTCCAAGTACCAGGAAGCCGCGTTTGAAGATTCCGTGCGGGTGTTGCTGTTTGCCTCGAAACCCTGAACGTTTGACTTCCAGCCGTACACTGCGGTGTTGATGAACAACGGCAGGAAAGGCAAATCGTCACGAATGATTTCTTGTACCTTCAGGTAGATTGCACGCCGCGCTTCGGGATCGAAGGTCTTGGCGCCCTCTTCCAGCAGCTTGTCCACTTCCGGGTTGGAATACTGGGCGTTGTTCGATCCGCGCCCACCTTGAGCCGCAATGGCATTGGTATGGAAGCGGGTGGTCACATCAGGGTCAGCGCCGACCAGATAGGTGATGGCAACCATCGCGCTTTCGAATTGTGACAGTCTCCAGAAATCACCCCACATGACCGCCGGGGGCATATTCTCGATCGTCATTTCGACGCCGATCTCGGCGAAAGACTGCTGGATGAACTGCTGGGCCTGTTCGCGAAGATGCGCACCCGTCGTTGTGGAGTTCTTGAACGACAGCCTGACCCCGTCCTTGGTCCGGATTCCATCCGCTCCGCGTACCCAACCCGCTGCGTCCAGCATCTCCGCGGCCCGGGCGGGATTGTACTCATGCTTCGGCAGATTCTCATGATAGTAGAAGGACTGCGGCGGCATGAATGTCTCAATCTGACGTGCGACACCGTAGTACAGAATGTCGATGATCGACTGCCGGTCGATGGCGAGGTACAGCGCCTCGCGCACAGCCTTTTCCTTGAACTGCGGCAGACCCTGGTTCAGATAGATCGACTCGACGGAACTGCGCGGCACCAGGGTCACGGTGCGGTCCGGCAGGGTGCTCGCCTCATGATAGTTGTCGGGAGTTATGAAGGCATTTCCGACCAGGTCGATGTCTCCGCTGCGGAACTGGGTGTAGAGCACAGTCTGGTCCGGGATGTATTTGAAGATGAGCTTCTCGATATAGGGGCCGTCATCGTGGTAGTTCGGGTTGGCAACCAGCTCGACGTGATCGCCAGCCTGACGCTGACCCCACTTGAATGCGCCGGTGCCGACAGGCGCCTGGTTGAAGGCTGCCTCGTTGACGTTGCTCTCATCCTTCAGCAGGTGCTCAGGAATGATGAAGGTTTCTGTCAGGAAAGAGAGGTAAGGCGCGAAGGGCTCTTCCATGCGCCAAGTGATTTCGGTCGGCGAAACCACGGTAATGTCGCGAACCAAATTATGGCCGGTCGTCCGCCAGGCCTTGAAGTTGGGGTTGACGATCAGTTCCAGCGTAAACTTCACATCGTTGGCGGTAAAAGGCGCGCCATCATGCCAGCGCACATCGTCGCGCAGACGGATGCGCCAGGACAGGCCATCTGCTGAAATGCCGCCGTTGGCCTGAGTGGGCACTTCGACCGCGAGGTTCGGCACGATCTGACCTTCAGCCGTGATCCGGAACAGCGCATCGAAAACCGAGTAGATGACGCTGTCGTCGACTTCGATATGCGGCATCAGCGGGTTGAACACGGTCGGTTCCTGCGACAGACCGACGACAATTCGGCCACTTGGTGTGGCGGGCTGGGCGAAGGCGGGTTTGCCAAAGAGGTGCGGTGCAAAGGCCCCAATCGCGCCGCCTGCCGCCAGAATTTGCAGTGCGGCACGGCGGGAATATCCGGCAGGTCTGGTGATCTTACTGGTCATCTTGTTCTCCTCTGTTTTGTCACTTGTTGGTGATCATCGAATTCAGCGAGCCGCTGAAACTCTGGGGTCATAGCCTTCTCCCGGAATGGCCGAGACCAGTTCGCGCGTGTAGTCGGCTTGCGGGTTGAAGAAGATCTGTGAGGGCGGCCCCATCTCGACAATCCGGCCCTTCTGCATCACGGCGATTTCATCGCAGATCTGGCTGGCCACGCGCAGGTCATGGGTGATGAAGATCATCGCCACCCCGGTTTCGCGCTGGATACGGTCCAGCAGTTCCAGGATCTGTGCCTGGATTGAGACATCCAGTGCGGAGACCGCTTCATCGGCGACAAGCAGCTTCGGCTTGAACATCAAGGCACGGGCAATGCCGATCCGCTGGCGCTGTCCGCCCGAGAACTCGTGCGGATAGCGCTCCATCGCGCGGGGCTCCAGCCCAACCTTGATCAGAAGGTCTTTTGCGGCCTCACGCGCCTGCGCGGCGGGTACTCCATGTGCGACAGGCCCGACGGTCAGAATGGTGCCGATCGTCATGCGGGGGTTAAGCGAGGCAAAGGGGTCCTGAAAGATCATCTGGATCTTCGGCCGCATACCGCTGAAGTCCCTTTCGGAAAGCCGGGCAATGTCGCGCCCCTCGAAAAGGATTGACCCGCTGTCGGCCGGCATCAGCTTGATGAGCAGGCGTCCGAGAGAGGATTTGCCCGACCCGCTTTCGCCCACGACGCCCAGAGTGCGGCCGGGGCTGACGTCAAACGAAACTTCACGCACGGCAGGTACCACCCGCTCGGTGCGAAACAGTTTGCTGCCGCTGCGATAGGTCCGGACCAGGCCACGGACCTTCAGCACCGGCTCGGCGCTTGCCGTCACAACCGGCACCCGATCTTCGCTGCGCAGATGCGGCACGGCGGCTATCAGGCGTTGGGTATAGGGATGATCGGGGCTCTTCAGCACCTTCGCGGCCGGCCCCGCCTCGACCAAATGGCCTTTTTCCATGACAACCACAGAGTCGGCGATCTCTGCGACGACGCCGAAATCATGGGTGATGAACATCACACTCATGCCCTTGCGGCGCTGGATGTCCCGGATAAGCTTCAGGATCTGCGCCTGCGTCGTCACATCCAGCGCCGTCGTTGGCTCGTCCGCTATCAGGATCGACGGCTCCAGCGCCAGCGCCATGGCGATCATCACCCTCTGACGCTGGCCGCCCGACAGGCGGAACGGATACTGGTGATACATCAGCTCAGGCTCGGGCAGGCCGACCTCGGTCAGCAGTTCCAGCGAGCGTTCCCGGCGCGACACCACTGTGCCGACGCCATGGGCTGCCATTGCTTCGTCGATCTGGGCGCCCACGGTCATCAGCGGATTCAGCGCCGACAGCGGATCCTGGAAGATCATGGAGACCACGCGCCCACGCAGACTGCGCAGCTCTTCAGCGCCCATTCCGATGATTTCGCGATCTTCCAGACGGACAGACCCGGCAGTGACCCTCATGGCTTTGGGCAGAAGTCCCATGACGGTATTGGCCGTCATGGACTTGCCCGAACCGCTTTCGCCGATCACGCAAAGGATCTGACCACGCGGCAAGTCGAAGGACACGCCGTCGATCGCGTGTGCCCGCTCCATTCCCTCGGGCAGACTCACAGTCAGGCCACGAACCGAAAGCGCGATGTCCTTCTTGAAGGTACTTTCAAGTCCCTGGCTCATCGCGTCCCCTTCGCTACCGTCGCCGTCCCGCTTTTCCTTGGAATTCCTGCTGCCCTCGAAAGGCGCGGTCCGGACCAGATCTAAAGCTCCCGAGCATCCGTCTCTTCTTCTTCATGATTGGTCTTTTCAGGCTCAAAAAGCAGTCGTTTATGGTTGAAGCAGCAGCACGAACCACCGAACTTTCGCGGCTGTCAGGCATATTCTTCTGTGCTTTCTCTAGGGCAGGGAGAATGGGGTACGATGCGGCCAGCCCGCCTGTCCCTTCAAGGGGGGCAAACAGTGCCTGCGGCCATTGATGCTCATCCCCTCCAGAGCCCCAGAACGCCAGACCGGAACGATATGCCGGCGTGACAGAGGAAACGGGCTCATTGCCGGTGATAATCCGCATCTTGTTGCGGATACCAAGCTTATGCGTGGTCCTTCATGGCATTGAGGCCGGGCGTCTTCGGGCCACCCGTATCGTGCCGTTGATCCGCTGCCGGCCGGTGTTTCCCGTGCCCGCAAGCCCGAAAAATTCCACACCCGCAGTGAATTGCGCGTCGCTCGCGCGCTGGCCCGGCGTCTGGCGGGAGGCATCCGCGGCGAACGGCATTTTCTGCGGCCACCTTCGCAAGGGCTGGCGCAAACAGCCGCAAGAGCATGGGAACGGGCCAAAAATTCTGCAGCCGGCGGGATAATCTTCAGGAAACGAAACAGGGAAACCTGCAATGACGATGGTTGATACATCAGCTCTGACAAAAGTCGAGATCGTCCCCTTTTGCGCAGAACACTTACCCGGCGCGCTGGCCCTGTCGCAGGCTGCAGGGTGGCCGCACCGTATCGAGGACTGGCAGCTTGGACTGACCGTTTCTCAAGGCGTTGCCGCCGTCGCGCATGGGCAGGTGGTCGCAACGGGGCTGTGTTCCTTTCACGGCCCTGTGGCGACACTCAACATGATCATCGTCGATGCCGCCATGCGCGGGTGCGGGCTTGGGGGGCGGGTGATGAAAGCGATCATGGCCCTTGCCGGGGACCGCGAGATGCGGCTTGTGGCTACGGATGCGGGCTTGCCGCTTTACCGCAAACAGGGCTTTGTGCCCTCTGGACGGATCCTGCAGCTTCAGGGCCTGGCTCGTGCGGAGCGCCCGGAGCGCCCGGTCCGCGCCGGCCCGGCTGATATCGCCATTCTTCAGAAGATGGACCGTGACGCCAGCGGGATGGACCGTGCGGGGCTTCTGTCGCGTATTGCAGAAATGGGCGAGACCCTGACCACCAAGGGCGGTTTTGCCTTGTTGCGCCCATTTGGGCTTGGTCATGTGCTGGGCCCCGTGGTGGCAGATGATAAAGCCGCAGCGCGGGCGCTCATCGCTGCTTCCGCCACGCATCTGTCCGGCCGCTTCCTGCGGATGGACCTGCCCGAAGACCAGGGACTTGCTGCCTATGCCGAGGCGCTTGGCCTGTCCGTCGCAGGGAGCGGAACGGCAATGGTGCATTCACCCCGCCCCCGCCCGGCAACCGGCCTGCAGTCTTACGCCCTCATTTCGCAAGCTCTTGGCTGATCACAGGAGCAAAGCATGTCGTTCAGCCCGCTGTCCCTGGACACTCAACCTCGCGGCATTTCTTGCTTTTGAGCGTCTCGCATGGAGAAGGCGGAACGGAGTGAAAGCAGAGACCGCCATACAAAAATACTTTAGCGCTGGTCGAGCAACTTGATCTGCAGATCTTCCCAGTGTTCCTGAAACGCGTCGCGCGCAGTATCGTAATGGCGGCTTTTCAGGCTGATGATAAGCCGTTCGTGCTCTTCAGCCATTTCCGCCGCAGTGCCATAAAAGCCCTGCCGCTGCACGAGCAGCAACTCGATCTCGCCTTCGAGACCAGCGTAGGTCCGCTTCAGGCGGGGGCTGCCGCTCGCGGCGATGATGGCACGGTGAAAGTCCCGGTCTGCCGTGACCAGCGCAGTTTTATCGGCAGTGAGGGTTGAAGCCTGCATCACCGCGACGGCCTCGAGCGCGGCAGGCGGGATGATCCCGGTCAGCACGATCAGGCGGATGGCTTCGCCCTCGATGGCCCCCCGCACGCGTGTGATGTCGACGATGTCATCGGGCCCGAATTCGGGGAGCATGAAGCCGCGGTTGGGGATGTGGCGCAGCAGGCCTTGGGTGACCAAGACCTGTGCTGCTGTGCGGAAGGTGTGCCGCGAGGTTTTGTGTTCTTCGCACATCTTGATGTCGCGGAGGAATTCGCCGGGCTGGAAATCGCCCGACAGAATGCGCTGTCGCAGTGTCTGCGTGAGGAGGTCCACAGCGCTGACGGAAGCAGGTTCTGCTTCCGTCCCAAGATCGTCTGTTTGTGTCATGATGTTCAGCTGCATCGCTCGGCTCTGGTCGTGCTAGGTGCAGCTACGCCACAGGTGGTGGCGCAGGGCAAGCATGAAGGTGTGTCCGCCGGCACATCCCGCCCGAACTAGACGTGGACGGCGCGCAGCGCGGCATCGACCCCTTCGAGCAGACGCGCCGCATGATCCGGAGTGAAGACCAGCGGCGGCCGGATCTTCAGGATATGCGCATCCGCCCCCGTTGCGGAAATCAGGATGCGCTGCTCGCGCAAGGCATTGACGGCAGCGAGCGCGCGGTCCATGTCCGGCGTCTTGCTCTCGCGGTCCTTGACCAGTTCCACGGCGAAATAGAGTCCGGCGCCGCGCACATCGCCGACAAATTCATACTTCGCCTGCAAGTCGCGCAGGCCATCGAGGATCTGTCCGCCGACCTTCACCGCATTCTGCATCAACCCCTCTTCATGGATTGTGTCGAGAACGGCCTGTGCTGCAGCAATGGCGACGGAATTGCCGCCGAAGGTGTTGAAGTAACGCATGCTGGCGCCGAATTCGCTGACGAGTTCCGGCCGCAGCACAAGGCCCGCAACCGGATAGCCGTTGCCCATTGGCTTGCCCATGGTAACGATGTCCGGATCCACCCTGTGACGCGCGTGCCCCCACAGATGGGTGCCGGTGCGCCCGAAGCCGGATTGCACCTCGTCGGCGATGAACAGGCCGCCCGCCTTGCGGACCACCTCGGCGACCGGCGCCAGAACATCGGTGGGTTCGGTGTAGAGGCCATCGGAGGAGAAGACGGAATCCGCGATGAAGGCGGCCAGACCACCGCCGTGGCGCTGCAGGTCGGCGATCTGACGCGCGACATCTTCGGCCATCCTCCGGCCGATTTCGGCGGCGGGCAGGCGATAGGAATCCGGTGCCGCGACGGTACGCAGATAGGGATCGAGTGCCGATTTTTTGCCCAGTGACGGTGAGATCGCCGCCACTGCACCGCTGTTGCCGTGATAGGCCTCGGAGGTGACGATGACGCCGGTCTTACCGGTGTGGAAACGCGCGATGCGAAGAGCAAGATCGTTTGCTTCCGACCCGGTGCAGGTGAACATCGCGCAGCCGTTCCGGCCGAGTTCACCGCCGAAGGTGCCGATCAGAGCCTCAGCAAAGTCCAGCAAGGGCTCCTGCATGTAGCGTGTATGGGTGCAGAGAGTTTCCATCTGCTTGCTGATCGCCGCGACGACGCGGGGATGGGAATGGCCGAGCGAGACCACGTTGTTGTAGGCGTCCAGATATTCGTTGCCGTCCCGGTCATAGAGAAAGACGCCCTTCGCCCGCGAGATCTGCACCGGCGACTTGTAAAACAGCCGGTATGCGGGTCCGAGCAGCCGTTGCCGCCTTGCGACATGCGCCAGGTCTTCACTTTCGAGATGGGCTGCATCCTGAGGGTTGAAGCCATTCGCCATGTCGCCACGGAAGCCTTTGGGCAAGGGAGCGGTCTGCTTGGACATTTCGGTTCCTATCGGGTCAGGAGTTGGGAAATCTGCGCGGTCGAGAGTGCGTGAAACCACGCGAGGTGAGCCCATCCAGCCTCAGTATGACGCAGGATGTAGTGGCTGTTCTGGGGGAAAATTTCAGCGCGCCAGCAGGTCAGAAGGGCCCGGACCGCGAGCCGCCCCATCGCCAGGAAGGGGATGAGGCGAAGTTCCTCAGCGGTCAGGCCGGCATGGCGCAGATAGCCACGCAAAACGTCGCGCGGTTCGTCGAACAGGTCGCGCCGGTCCGCAGGATCGACGTTCTTCGGCATCTGGTTCATCAGTGCTGTCGAGACATCGACGGCGATGGCCGTGCGGACCGCGTCGCCGAAATCGATGACGCCGGTCAGGAACTGCGGACTGGCGTGATCGACGACAAGGTTCGACGTGTTGAAGTCGTTGTGCAGCACCTGACGCCGGCATAGGTCAAGCTGCGGCCTGATTTCGGCGAACCGCTCGAGCGCACGGGTGACCCAGTCCCGTTTGGGTCCTTCGGGAATGAAGCTCGTCAGGTCGGCGAGATCGAGCAAGTGGGTGACATCCCAGGCCAGCGTCCGGCCGTCGGCCGGATGGGAAAAGCCGGCCATGGCGTGGCGCAGCTTTGCCAGCACTTCACCGATCTGCTCCCGCTGCGGGGTGGTGGAGGTCGTCCGGTCGAGCGGTGTCCCGGGCAGAAAGGTGATGAGCCGCACGGCGCGCCGCTCGCCGGCGCGGGTGGTGATGATGGGCAGATCAGAGCCATTCAGGTCACGATGGGCACGGGGGACCGGCAGGTCAGCTGCGTGCGCCTCAAGATGACGCAATAGCGTAACCTGAAAGTCGAGTTCCTCCAGCCGTTCAGAGGGATGGGCGATCTTGAGCACGAACCGCCCCCGCTCCTGACCGTCGATCAGGAACGTATCGTCCTTTTCGGTGTCGAAGCGCGTGGCTGCGCCCGGCAGGTCATAGAGCCGGACAGCGATGTCTTCGGCTTCAGCGGCGTCCACCGGGCAGCAGGCTTCCGACAACTCGGAGGCGCGGGCAGGTCGGGGCGAAGGATTGTGACCCATTTTCCACTCGATTTAAGAGATGTCCCAAGGCTGGCCAGCAGCATGGATCTTGCGTATCTCATATCCATAAATTGTACAACAATAATATCATTCGGAACGATGTTTGATGCAGGTGTCACGCGCGTCAGAAGGGTGGATCTGACAAGGCTGTCGCCTTTTTTCAGTGAGGAAATACATAATTAAGTAATTGTTTTGTAATATGATTTTAACGACTCGCGCCCATGCATTGCAATCTCTTTTTTGGTGTTTGTCGTCAGAGCTCTTCATAAAATTGTTGTACAATATATTGCAATGACCTCGATGCTGTGCTTTTTTAGACCTGCAGGCTGAGCTGAGTCAGGCAAGCTGGAGTGTTCCGTCTGTCATGGCCGCCCTCAGGGGCGCCGTGCCGTGAAATCTTGAAGGGATACCCACCATGGCCAAACTTCGGTCGAAATACGTCACCTTTGACTGCTATGGCACGCTCACCAACTACGACATGGCCGGGGCTGCCCGGCGCGTGTATGGCGAACGCCTCTCGCCGGAAGCCATGGCAAGCTTCGTCGAGGCATTCAGAGGCTATCGGCTGGACGAGGTGCTCGGGGCATGGAAACCTCTCGCCGATGTGGTGCACAATTCCGTCGAGCGCAGCTGCAAGCGGATCGGCATCCGGTTCGACGCCGAAGACGCGCAGCGCATCTATGACGAGGTGCCGTCTTGGGGCCCGCACCCGGATGTTCCTGCGGGTCTTGCCCGTGTTGCCAAGGATATCCCGCTGGTCATCCTGTCCAACGCGATGAATGATGTGATCATGTCGAATGTGGAAAAGCTTGGCGCACCCGTTCACATGGTCATCACGGCTGAAGAGGTTGGCGCCTACAAGCCGCTCATGAAGGGCTTTGAATACATGCTCGACAAGCTCGGTGTTGGCCCCGAGGAGATCACGCATGTCTCATCTTCGTTCCGCTATGATCTGATGCCGGCCTATGATCTGGGGATCAAGAACAAGGTTTGGGTCAACCGCGGCCATGAGCCTGCCAACCCGTTCTACGAATACACCGAGATCAAGGGTGTCGGCGAACTGCCGGCCGCCTTGGGTCTTGAGCCCGCGCCGCAGCAGGCCTGAGGCCTGCTCGAACGCTTTTTCCATCTGGTAAGGGACCGGCGGGTCCATCCGCCCGGTTCCCGAGGTACACTTCCGGCAATGGCACGCTGAAATGACTGCGTGTCTCAGGAGCTCTTCATGCCTGCGCCCCTGCTACATATTGAGTCCAGTGCAGATCTGCCTCGCGAGGCGGATGCAGTCGTCATCGGCGGTGGCGTGGTGGGTGTATTCACCGCTTACTATCTGGCGCGCCGGGGTGTGCGGGTTGCCTTGCTCGAAAAGGGGCGCGTCGCCGCTGAGCAGTCGAGCCGGAACTGGGGCTGGTGCCGCCAGCAGAACCGCGACGCCCGCGAACTGACGATGGCGACGAAGAGCCTGCAACTTTGGGAAAATGTTGCAAGGGAGACCGGGGAAGACACCAACTTCCGGCGTTGTGGCCTGCTTTATCTTTCTCAGGACGAGAGCCTGCTGGCCACTTGGGAGGCGTGGCGGGATTTCGCGCGCACTGCCGGTGTGACCACATTTATGCTTGGCGCCGAAGAGGCCAATGAGAGAGGGAAGGCGACCGGACGGCAGTGGAAGGGTGGCGTGTTCTCGCCAACCGACGGAACCGCTGATCCCTCGCGAGCGGTACCCGTGGTCGCGCGCGGTATCATGGCTGCAGGCGGCTCTGTGCATCAGTTCTGCGCTGCCCGGGGCATTGAGCTGAGTGCCGGCCGGGTCAGTGGGGTCGTCACCGAAAAGGGCACAATCGCCACGAAGACGGTTGTCATGGCAGGTGGCGCTTGGGCGTCTTCCTTCTGCAATCAGCTGGGATTCAAGTTCCCCCAGGCCACCGTGCGTTCAACAATCCTGGCCGTTTCCCCCGGAGCACCGGAACTGCCAGCCGCTCTTGCCGGGCCGGACGTTGCCATCACACGGCGCTCCAATGGTGGCTATACTCTGGCGATCAGTGGCCGGGCGCGCCTGGACCCTACGCCGCAGCAACTCCGGTTCGGGCGGGATTTCCTGCCCATGTTCGCACGCCGCTGGCGCAGCCTTTCCCTTGGCGGACTGGAGGGTTGGCGGCAGGGCCATGAAACCTTGAAAAAGTGGCAGCTCGATCAGATCACGCCCATGGAGCGCAACCGGATTCTCGACCCGAGGCCCGACATGGCACAGGTTCGGCTCACCTATGAACGCGCCGGTAAGCTCCTCCCGGAGATCCGGGACCTCTCCATCACCAATTCCTGGGCAGGTTATATCGACAGCACGCCGGATGGCATTCCCGTGATCGGCGAGATCGAAGGGCTTCCGGGCTTCATCCTGGCGGCTGGGTTCAGCGGCCATGGTTTTGGCATCGGGCCAGGTGCAGGGCATCTGATCGCAGACATTATCACTGGGATGCCGCCAATCGTGGACCCGGCCCACTTCCGTCCCGAGCGGTTGCAGACAGCAGCCTGGGGGAAGGTTGCCGAGTTCTAGAGTTCCGCCCGGCAAGCAGCGAGTTGATATCCACGGCAAAGCGCCACTCTGCAGTTCTTGGAATGGGAACCGCCATGAAACTCGACAGGACCGACATCAGGATTTTGGCCGAACTGCAGAAGAACGCGCGGATCACCAATGTCGAGCTGGCCGAGTTGGTCAATTTGTCGCCCAGCCCCTGCCTGATGCGGGTCAAGAAGCTCCAGGCGGAAGGCTTCATCACCGGGTATAGCGCACAGATCGACATGGCGAAACTCGGGCAGACCCTGACGGTTTTTGCGGAAATAACGCTACGAAATCACAGCCCCAACTCTCTCGCGCACTTTCTGGAAGCTGTCGAGAAAATTGAAGCGGTTGTCGAGTGCCACCTGGTCTCGGGCGGATATGACTACCTGGTGAAATTTGTTACGGTCGGCGTCAGTGAGTATCAGGCAATCATCGACCGGCTGATTGAACTTGATATAGGCATCCACAAGTATTTCAGCTTCGTGATCCTGAAGTCCCCGATCGTGAAAACACAGATGCGCGTTGAGAACATTCTCAACGTCTGAAGGCGGTCGGCTGCGCCGGAAGGCGTGCCGGGAAAGGGGGGGGCTTGCCGCCCCTGAATTTGGGTGCCTGGACAGCCGGGAGGGGCCATCCGCAAAAACCGCCGCCTCAGATGCTGCGCTGCCGCAGCCTCATGCGGCAGCGCAGTGTGAAGGGGCCCATTTTTTGAACTTACAGGCGATTTATGTGACTTAAATTTTACTCATCGTTGTCAGTCACAATACTCGAGCCTTTTATTCCGGTGTTGCAGAATGGATGTAGTAACTGCCCATTGCAAGTTGTTCCACGCCCTCCGGCTGATACAGGCTTGATATGATCATAAGACACTGACTTAATTACATGCAAATATCCGTTGCATATTCGGCACTTGGGAGCTGTTTCTATGGCATTCTGAAGAAAAAGTGCCGATTTGGTGTCAGTTGAAAAACCGGAGGGTGCGTCAATTATCTTGAGATCTCCAGCGGCTCCTTGTAGTCCAAGATACTTTAGTATCTCAAAATCTTCTATCTCATCTTTTGCGTGGAAGTGGTCGACAAAATGTTTCAATAGATTTGCAACGCGATCAATTCGTTGGCCGCTGTTTACATTTGCAAGACCTTGATTGATTAGAGATTTTCGCCGGAATAGAGTTTCTTCTATTTTTTGGCGCTTGTATGTAAATTTCCTAAACCAATCCTGGTTATTGTTCCTAATCATCTCGGCGATTACACGCGCCACTCCGAGAAACAAGAAGCGACTGTGCTTTCCGCGCTCGGTATAGAAATATATAGCAGGATGAAGTCCTAAACTCTTTGGTGAATTTCCTGATATTCTTTCTATTATCTTCAAATTCTTCTTTAGTGCTTCAATTGTTTTTAATCCGTCGACATCCTCTTCAAGTGACTCGACAGTTTTCTTTAGGTCCGTTGCTCCATCTGCTTGTGTGAATAGATCCATGAGCATTTTTAGTGCGTCGACGGGTGATGATGTGCCGCCAATAGGTAAATCAAGAGTTTTAATAGGTTCAGTGACGAACGGATCAAATAACGTATTGTAATATGATGATGCAAGCCCTTCGATTTCACGTTGTGCTTCATTAGTAAATCGTGACCAGTATTTGTGGCCAGTGCCGCTCCGAACAATCGATCTTGCTGCAATGGCGTAAGATTTATTTCTGTTTCGCAAAAGCAATTCTTCAGTGCTATCAAGTGCGGTTCCTTGAGAGTTTATCTTAAAAAATGAGCTTTCAGCCACATCTTGGTCGCCCTGAACCCACTGAACATGTAGGGATCTGGAGAATATGTTAGAGTGTATTCTTGCTGATTCAGGGTTGGCAAGAATTTGATCTTCAGTTAATGAAGCGAAGTCGCTATATCTGCCTACTGTTGATTCGACGAGTCTTTGGGTTTTCTCTGCGATTATTCTTTGTTCGTCAGAAATGTTTTGATTGAAGAACGCGTGCGAGTTGCTTCCGTTTCCGTAGTCATTCTCAACCCAAGCCTTAAGTGCACTCAGTCGGTGTGCGCCATCAATAACAAATACATAGGAAGAAGATTTCCATAGTATTAACGCTGGAATTAGCTCTCCAGAGACGAAACTTTTCACAAGATTTGCAACTTGAGATGGGGACCAGTGATTGGTTTCTCTTTGAAAATCTGGTTTTCTTAAAAGTTTTGCGGCTGGGTTTGCTCCAGATATTTCTTGAAGCTTAAGTGTATTTCCCAGCTCCATCGGAACAGATTCTGCCTGCTGTGCAAAATCCGCTCGTTTAATCATAGCATCGAGAACTACACGCTGCACCATTCGACCACTCCTAATTAATCTATTTTTGCAGTGTACCCTAATCGGCTGTCAACCATCTATCCAGCGAAGGTTTGTGGAAATCTGAAGTTTGTATTTACCAGTTGGATGCTGGCAGGAGCTTTATTCTGGTCAGCTTCCGTTTTAAAATTTGCTGCCTATTGTCAGGGGTGGGTTGGTAATTCTGACGTAGTTTTATAGCTTAAATTTTGCCCATATTTTATATGGATATCTGACATTCCCGCACCTGATAGATTGATGATGTGATGACGACCTATCCTGCACACCGCTTCTCCGTCGCCCCCATGATGGACTGGACTGATACCCACTGCAGGAGCTTCCACCGGCAGTTTTCGGCGCGGGCGCTGCTTTATACGGAGATGGTGACGACCGGGGCGGTGATCCATGGCGACCGGGAGAAGCTGCTCGGCTTTTCGGGCGCGGAGCATCCGGTGGCCTGTCAGCTGGGCGGATCGGAGCCGCAGGATCTGGCGGCGGCGGCGCGGATCGTCGAGGACTTCGGCTATGACGAGGTGAACCTCAATGTCGGCTGCCCGTCCGACCGGGTGCAGTCCGGCTCTTTCGGCGCATGCCTGATGCAGGAGCCGCAGCTGGTGGCTGATTGCGTGGCGGCGATGAAGGCGGTGGTGAAGATCCCCGTCACGGTGAAATGCCGCATCGGCGTTGATGATCAGGACCCGGAAGAGGCGCTGGATGCCTTGACGGACCGGGTGCTGGCGGCGGGTGTCGATGCCCTGTGGGTGCATGCGCGCAAGGCCTGGCTCAAGGGCCTCAGCCCCAAGGAAAACCGGGATATTCCGCCGCTGGATTACGGCCGGGTGCGGCGCCTCAAGGCGCGGCTGCCGCAGCTGTTCATCGGCATCAACGGCGGCATTCCTTCGCTTGATGCCAGCGAAGCCCTGCTGGCGGAGGCTGACGGCCTTCCCGGCCTTGATGGGGTGATGCTGGGCCGCGCTGCCTATCATGATCCGGCGCTGATGGGCGCGGTGGACCGGCGGATCTACGGGCTGGAGACGGGGGACGTCAGCCCGCGTCAGGCCATCGAGGCCTATATTCCCTATATCGAGGACTGCCTGTCGCGGGGCATCCGCCTGTCGCACATCACCCGCCACATGCTGGGGGCCTTTACCGCCGTTCCGGGGGCGCGGCTGTTCCGCCGCATCCTCACGGTGGAGGGCGTCAAGGCCGGTGCGGGCGTCGAAGTACTCACTTCGGCCCTTGCTGCCCTTGACGAGGCACAGGAAAGGGCGGCAGATCGGATTGCGGACAGCGCCGCCTGATCAGCTCTCTGAGCGGATGGGCTGACCGCGCGCCCGCATTTTTCGATCTGCCCGCCAGCGTCCTTTCAAGAGGCCCCCATGGATATGTCCCTTCTCACCGGCGAGACGCTGGGTCTCGTTGCCGCGCTCGTTGCCTCCGGCATCATCGCCGGGCTCATGGCGGGGCTCTTCGGCATTGGCGGCGGGGCGGTGCTGGTGCCGGTGTTCTATCAGTTCCTGGCCATTGTCGGCGTGGATGAGGCGGTGCGCATGCATGTGGCGGTGGCCACGTCGCTGGGCATCATCGTGCCCACGTCCTTGCGCTCCTTCTTCGCCCACAAGGCACGCGGGGCAGTGGACATGGAGCTGCTGAAAAGCTGGCTCATTCCGCTGCCGCTCGGCGTTGTCGCGGCCTCGCTTGTGGCCGCACATGTGTCGGGGCAGGGGCTCAAGGGCATCTTTGCGGTGATTGCGGTCGCCGTCAGCCTGCGCATGTTCTTCAACCGGGACAGCTGGCGCCTTGGCAGTGACATTCCGGGCTTTCCGATCCGCCCAATCTGCGGCGCGCTCATCGGCTTCTTTTCGACGCTCATGGGCATCGGCGGCGGGGTGATGAACAACACCTTCATGACGCTCTATGGCCGCCCGATTCATCAGGCGGTGGCGACGTCTGCAGGCACGGGCGTGCTGATCTCCATCCCCGGCGTCATCGGCATGGTCTGGGCCGGCTGGGGCGAACCTTTGCTGCCGCAGTTCTCGCTGGGCTATGTCAACTTGCTGGGCGTCGCCGTCATCATGCCGCTGACAACCCTTGCCGCCCCCTATGGGGTGAAGCTGGCTCACCGCATGCCCAAGCGCGCGCTCGAGCTTGCCTTCGGCACCTTCCTGATGCTGGTCGCCATCCGCTTCGGCATCAGTTTGCTATAAGGATTTTTGGTTCTTGCCAGCCCTCTCCATCGTCATCCCGGCCAAACGCAGTGCGAGCCGGGACCGGTGGGCCGGGGTTGAAGTTGGTTCTATGGCAAGAACAGAAAGACCGTGGCTCACCGGCCCCGGATCTCCGCTACGCTCTCGTCCGGGGTGACGATGGAGAGGGAATGCCTGAGGTCAAGAGCCCTCACGGCTTCAGCACCAGCCGTTCACCCTCCACCTGCCAGCCGGATAGGCGGGAGAGGGCGCTCATGCCGAGGAGGCTGGTTTCGAGGCTGCCGGGGCGGGCGACGAAGCCGCGCACGTTGGACAGGGAAATGCTGCCGATGCTGACCTGCGCCAGGTTGACCGGTGCCACCATGGTTCGGCCATTGGCGGTGGACACGGGCACGGAATAGGACAGGCTGGCCGGGTCGATGCCCGAGGCCTCAGCATCGCGTTCGGTCAGCACCACGGCCGAGGCACCGGTATCGACAAGAAACCGGACCTTGTTGTCATTCACCAGCGCCTCCAGCTGAAAATGGCCGGAGGCATCCCGCATCACGGCGACAGTGCCATCGGTCTGCGGCACGGTCATGCCCGGCGCCAGCGCTCCCAGAATGCGGTAGCCGCCGGCCACCAGCTCTGTCCGGTAGGTGTAGCCGCCCACGAGCACAAGGCCGAGCAGGCCCCAGACCACGACAGCACGCAGCACTTCGCCCGCGCGCGGCGCGCCAAAGACAAGACTTGCCATCACCACGCAGCCGATGGCCGACAGGGCCACGATGCGCGGGGTTTCGGAGGTGCTGGAAAAGGTCTCTTCCAGCATGGGAAATTCAAAGAGATACGTCAGGCCGGCCGCAATCATGACGAGCACGAGGACGGCCAGTGTAAGTCCATAGATCTGCCGCATGGGTGCTCCTGATCAAGTGGCCGGGACGGGGGCAGGGCTGGAAATTGCACCAAGGGAGGCACCCATCCGCGCCCGCCGTGCGTCAAGCTCCGCCATCACCTTGCGGCGGTGCTCCGGGGCAAATCCCGCCCAGCCGGCGATCTCTTCCAGCGTCCGGGCGCAGCCGTGGCACAGCCCGCTCAGCGGGTCCATGATGCAGATCTTCACACAAGGGCTCTCAATGCCCGCCATCGGTCCATCCTGTTTCCTGCAACTTCCTTGGCCTAGCGGCCTCCCATCACAATCTCAACCGGCGTTGTCACCAAAGTCACAGGCAATGTCACGGCGATGTTGACCGTGCCTGTCACAAAGCTTCCAAGCGTGCGGCCGGTGCTGGCCAGGGCGCCGCCGTCCCCATTGGGAACGTCCAGTTTGTTCTGGCCAAGAACGGAGGATAATTGTGGCGCGATGGCGGCGAGGGCGGCAAACTTGGAGTGATTGGTCGGGTCCGGCCCCTTCAGATCGGTGAGATCAACGACAACCGCACCGAGCTTGGCCAGCGCTGCGTCATCGTCATAGCCGCCCACGCGTGCCATCCCGCCTGCAATCAGCCGGGAGACGCCAAGCGCCCTGTCATCGCGCGACAAAAGCAGGATCAGGGGGCTTTTCAGCTTGCCGATACGCTGCATCTGGTCCTTGAACACATCAAGATCGATATCGGGCGCGGCCAGGACCACCTGATTGATGCGGCCCCGCTGGGCCGGTGTCATCTGCCGCAGGGTTTCCATCAGCAGCCATGTGCCCATGGAATGGGCCAGAATGTTGATCTCCGCCGCGCCACTGGCGGCAAGGTCCTCAAGGGTTGCCTGCAACTCGTCGCGCGCCACGGTGGCGCTGTTGAGGTCATAGACATAGTCGCGCACATCCCCGCGCGAGGCCCAGGTGAACAGCACCGGCACGCCGGGGAAGGCGGAATCATGCACCACCTGCGTGAAGCGGTAGAGCCCTTCGGCAAACAGCGTGTTGTAGCCGTGGATGAACAGCATCACGGAGCGGTCTTTCGGCGGGCGGGCGGCCAGTTCGCTCTTCAGCGCCTGCCGGAAGGCCGTTGCATCCTCGAGATAGCCGGTGGACCGGGGCACCATTTCCTTTGCCGGGTCGCCGGGAAGAACGGCAGGCCATTCGATCGCACCGGAGACATGCGTGGGCGGCACGGAGATGACGGCCTGCGCAAAATCGCGTCCGCCGCTCCGCTCCCCGTCAAACAGGGTGTTGGGCGTGTCCGTGCGGCTGCGCGTGGTGGCGATCAGGATCTTGTGGTCCTTTGCGCCGGGGGCAGGTTTGTCCGTGGGCACCAGCGCTCCGGAAACCGGGCGGCTTGCGCAGGAGCACAGCAGAACCCCCACAAGAGACATGCTGAAGCTGCGGCGTGACAGAAGCACGGAGTTTGTCATCAGAAGGCTGTGTCCCTTCAAGTCCAGGCCAGAAGCCCGCCAAGAAAAACGGTCAATGTGACCTGCTGAATGGCTCCTAACACGTCTCCTGTGATCCCGCCAATTGCTTTGAGTGCCAGTTTTGCTGTGAACATGGCACTATAAACTGCAAGACCCAATCCAAGTATGACCCCGAAAACAGGTTGAACACTGAACAGGCAAAGAAAAACCGGCAGCGTAAACAGTCCGCCTTCAAGGGCAGCTCCCGATCCCGGCACGCCGAAGCGGGCGCCCAGCCCGTCCGGCCGGGCGGAGGGCTGAGCGGTCCACTGCCAGAGCATCAGCGTGCGGCTCAGCATCTCCGCCGCCACCATCACCAGCATGGCCGCAGGCGCGCCAGTGCGTTCCAGCAGGGCGGCGGTCAGTGTGATGCGCAGGGTCAGGAACAGGATCAGCGCCATGGCACCGAAGGCGCCGATGCGGCTGTCCTTCATGATCTCCAGCCGCCGCTCCGGCGTGGCCCCGCCGAAGAAACCATCCGCCACATCCGCCAGCCCATCCTCATGCAGCGCGCCGGTCACGGCGGCTGCCGTCATCACGGCGAGCGTGGCAATGGCAAGTGCGGGCAGGGCGGTGAGGGAAAGTAGCCCCAGAACCAGCGCTGGGATGAGACCGGTCACGGCCCCTGCCAGAGGCATGGCCCTTGCGATTCTCCGGAAGTCTGGAACGGCGGCCGGGTCATCCAGCTTGTTGATGGCAGGCAGCGGCAGGCGCGAAAAGAAGCGGATGCAGGCCGCCGTATCGGCGGCGAGTTGCCGCAGCCACCCGCTGCGCTCTGGCGTGCTTTCGGGCTCCTGCGGCTGGCCTTGCGGTGTCATGCGCCCTCGCTGTCTGCCATGGCGGTTGTCTTTTGCCGGAGGAGCCTTATAGAACGGCAAGCCCCTGGCGCCAATCGCTGCCCGCAAGTCCGGAGAACACCTCTCGTGTCCATGTCCCCGTCCGCTCTTCCTTTCGATGACATTCGCAACCTTGTGGCCGAAATGCCGGGGCCGGATGAGGCGGCGGTGGCAACCGTGCGCGCCCGTGACAGCCAGCTGACCAAGCCTGCCGGTTCGCTCGGCCAGCTGGAAAGCATTGTCGAGTGGCTGGCCGCCTGGTCCGGCAAGCCGGTGCCGAAGATCACCCGTCCGCTGGTCGCCATCTTCGCCACCAATCACGGTGTCGCTGACAAGGGCGTTTCGGCCTATCCGCAAAGCGTCACGCGCCAGATGCTGGAGAATTTCGCCGCAGGCGGCGCGGCGATCAACCAGATCTGCGCGGCCTATGATCTGGGCCTGAAGATCTTTGATCTGGCCATCGACATGCCGACACCCTCGATCACGGATGAAGACGCGCTGGACGAGCCGAACTGCGCCGCCACCATGGCCTATGGTATGGAAGCGATTGCGGGGGGCACGGATCTCCTGTGCCTTGGCGAGATGGGCATTGCCAACACCACCGTGGCCGCAGCCGTCTTCAACGGCCTGTTCGGTGGCACGGCGGCAGACTGGGTTGGACCGGGCACCGGCGTGGATGCGGCCGGGCTGGAGCGCAAGCGCGTGGCCGTGGAAATGGCCGTGTCGCGCCTGGGTGCAGCCGCCAAGGACCCGCTGGAAGTGTTGCGCAAGGTGGGCGGGCGCGAGATTGCCGCCATGGCCGGTGCCATTCTGGCCGCGCGCCTGCAGCGTACGCCGGTGATTGTGGACGGTTTCGTCTCCACGGCTGCGGCTGCGGTGCTCTACAAGATGGACCCGTCCACGCTCGATCACTGCCTCTTCGGCCATGTATCGGCAGAACCGGCGCACCGCCGGGCGCTGGAGGCCATGGGCAAGACGGCGCTGCTGGATCTCGGCATGCGGCTGGGGGAAGGCACGGGCGCGGCCATGGCCGCCGGCATCGTCAAGGCGGCGGCGCAGGTTCATGCGGACATGGCAACCTTTGCCAGCGCCGGCGTTTCGCAGAAGGACTGAGCGCCCGTTCCGGTCAGGACGCCCGTCGGCGCATGTTCGGCCGCCGGACCGGCAGGGTGTAGATGTCGTCGAACAGCTGCGGTATGGCGGGAAGCACGCGGGCAGAGGGCAGGGTGACACGCACCTCGGTGCCCTCGCGCAGGCGGGACTTCAGCTCGAATGTGCCGCCATGCTGGTTGACCAGCGCCTGGACAATGGACAGGCCAAGGCCGGTGCCGGGCTCGGCGCTCTTGATGGCCATCGAGCCTTGCCCGAAAGCCTGAAGCACGATCGGGATTTCCTCTTCCGGAATGCCGGGGCCATTGTCCTTGATGGAGACGAACTGACCGCCGTCACTGGAAGAGCCGATGCGGATCAGCACCTCGCCGTTGGAGGGGGTGAATTTCACCGCATTGGACAGGAGGTTGAGGATCACCTGACGCAGTGCGCGCTCGTCGGCCCAAAGGCGGGCAAGGCCTTCCTCGTGGCTCTCGCGGATGGCGATCCCCTTGGCCCTTGCGCGCACCTGCATCATGCTCTGGCAGTCTTCCACCACGTCCTGCAGGGAAACGGCCTCCTCATTCAGCTCATACTTGCCCGCTTCGATGCGCGACAGGTCAAGGATCTCGTTGATGAGGTTCAGCAGGTGCTGGCCGGAGCCGTGGATGTCGGAGGCATAGCCCCGGTAGATCTTGTTGTTCATCGGCCCCATCACCTCATCCTTCATGATTTCGGAGAACCCGAGGATGGCGTTGAGGGGCGTGCGCAGCTCATGGCTCATGGTGGCCAGGAAGCGCGACTTGGCAAGGTTCGCTTCTTCGGCGCGGCGGCGGGATTCATCGGACACCGCATTGGCCTGTTCCAGCTCGGCGATCAGATGGTCCTTCTCGGCGCGGAAGGCCAGCATGGCACGAGAGGAATTCAGCAACTGGTTGCCCAGCACCAGGAAGAAGCCCTGTGCGCCGACAGCCATGGCCGCCATGGCGTAATGCAACGGCGCGTGGCGCTGCAGCAGCGCCAGCGACATGGCCAGCGTCACCGGCAGCGTGCTGGCCAGCAGCGCATGGGGCAGGGTGGAAGACTGCATGGTCGCCATGGCAATGACGATCAGCATGATCGAAAACTGGAAGATTTCAATGCCTTCCGCCGTGCCGCTGGACGCGGGCAGCAGGAAGAAGGCTCCCCAGCACAGGCCGTAAAGGAAATCGCCAACCGCAAAACGCCGCCGCCAGGGGCTCGTCTGGCGCTCTTCCTGCGTCATGCGCTCGAAACGCCGGCAGGTGGACACGGTCAGAATCCAGATGCTCACCGTGAACATGAGCCAGCAGGCCACCAGAACCGGCGAAATCCACATGAGAGACACGGCGGCCACGATGACGAGGAACATGGGCCCGGCGAATGCCGCGCTGACACGCGCCCTGGCAAACAGCAGCAGCAGCTCGGTGTTGAAATCAGGCGGGACGCCTTCCTTCGCCGACAGGCGGTCGCGGACCTGACTGACCGTGCGCGCAACCTCACGGCGGCGCTGGGCACGCTCGCGGTTGATCGCCGTCTTGTGGTCGCCCCTGCCGGGGGAAGTCTGGGCCATTGCGGTTCTGGCCGTCGGCGGCCATCCTCCTCGCGTGGTTTCCTGATGCTTGACACAACTGTGCCTCTTTCTGTGTTTTGGATCAGCAACCCTTAAGAAGCGGCTCAAGGACTTGGTTAAAAAAGGCAAAACAGCGGCAGACAGTGATCCGGAAAGGGCAGGCGGCGTCGTGGCTTCGCCGGGGCTCGCTCCGCTGGCCCGGCGCGTGTCGCTTTGCCGGGTGTGTTTTGAAACGCCCCGCGGCAGGCCACTTCCGCACGAGCCGCGCCCGGTTGCCCGCCTGTCGGAGACGGCAAGGCTCTGCATCGCGGGGCAGGCGCCCGGAACCCGCGTGCATGCGTCCGGCGCACCTTTTACGGACCCGTCCGGGGACCGCCTGCGCCACTGGCTCGGTATCGGTGATGATGTTTTCTACGATGTCTCGCGTGTTGCGATCGTACCGATGGGCCTGTGCTTTCCGGGCCTCGATGCCAAAGGCGGTGATCTGCCGCCACGCCCGGAGTGCCGCGCCACCTGGCATGACAGCCTCTTTGCGGCCATGCCCCAGCTGAAACTGGTGCTCGTCATCGGCCGCTATGCGCAGGCCTATCACCTGCCGCATCTCAAGGGAGCCGGATTGACGGAGATTGTCGGCAACTGGCGCTCCATCCTGTCGGAAAGCGAAGAGCGCGCAGGGCCTGCCTATCTGCCGCTGCCCCATCCTTCCTGGCGCAACAACACCTGGCTGCGCCGCAATCCCTGGTTCGAGGACGAGCTGGTTCCGGAGCTGCGCCGCCGGGTGGCGCAACTGCTGCAGCCTTGAGGCGGCCGTGCTGAGTTGAGGAAAATTGTTCTTCACACTGTCACAAAATCAGCAGCAAGACCCGTTCAGCCTTCGATTTACCGCTTGCCAACGAAACAAAAATCCATTCTCTCAAGAGAGGCGGCAGGACTGTGTATGGCCGCCGCTGTCCCGTATCTGGAACCTGAACATGATTGACCGTATCGACCGGCGTATTCTGTCCATCCTGCAGGAGGATTGCACCGTTCCCGTCGCCGAGATCGGCCGCCGGGTCGGCCTGTCCACCACGCCCTGCTGGCGCCGCATCCAGAAGCTGGAGGAGGATGGCGTGATCACGGGCCGTGTTGCCCTGCTGGATCCGGAGAAGGTCAATGTCAAGGTGACGGCCTTTGTCGCCATCACCACCAACCAGCACACGGAAGACTGGCTGCGCAAGTTTGCCGATGTGATCAAGGAACTGCCGGAAGTGGTGGAGTTCTACCGCATGGCCGGTCAGGTGGACTATCTGCTGCGCGTCACCGTGCCGGATATCGCTGCCTATGATGCCTTCTACAAGAAGCTCATCTCGAAGATCGACATCACCGATGTGTCGACCACCTTCGCCATGGAACAGATCAAGTGCACGACGGAACTGCCGCTGAGCTACATCCCCGTTGAGAAGACCCGCGCGGAAAGTCAGGGCTGACGGTCCGCGCCGCAGACCTGAACTGATTGGACAGGGAGAGGCGGAGCTGGCCTGCGGCCCCTTCGCCTCAATATTCCTTTTCGTAGAAGATACCGGCCTTTGACGAGCCGTCGGCCCCCACTTCACCGCGAGCCTTGAGGTTGCGGTTGAGGTCGATGTCCACCTTCACCCGGCTGGAATTGGCGGAAGTTCCCTGTTCCACCCCCAGATAGATGTTCTCGTTGATGTAGCGCCCGGCGGAGAGCGAGGGCCCATCGGCGCCGCCAAGGTTCACATCCACCGCATCCAGCCCGAGAGACTTGCGCAGCTGTGACAGCGGTCCGGTGTCGCTGCCACCGGTGAGCGATGTCACGGCAGCGGCCAACTGGGCTATCTGGGTGGGCGACAGGTTGGTCACCGAGCGGTCGAACAGCAGCTGCGCCAGAATCTCGTCCTGCGGCAGGGCAGGGCTTGAGGTGAGGTCGATTACCGGATCCGCGGCGCTGCCTGTCACCGTCACGTTGATCGAGGTCGAGCTGGCTGACGTTGCCGCCAGGAAGTCCAGGTTTGGCGTCAGCGAGCCTGTGAAGCCGATGGAGCCGCGCGAGAAGGTCAGCCGCCGCGTCAGGATGTCGAGCAGGCCACGGCGCAGGGTGAAGCCGCCAAGGGCCTGCGGATTGGCCGTCGTGCCGGTGAGCCGGAGCGTGCCGCCCAGTTCCGCATCCACACCGCGTCCGCGCACGAACACGCGGGAGGGCGCGGACAGCGTGATGTCGAGCCCGATCGGGGCGGAGGCGGAACTCTCCTGTCCGCCGCTGCTGCCGCCTTCGGCCTGCAGCTCTGCAATCTGTTCCCGAACCGGCTTGGGCGCATTCACATGCCGCACGGCGAGGGGCGACAGGGCACCCGGCAGGCTCTGCGGAATGTTGATGTTGGCGGTGCTGATGTTGACGGTTCCGCTCAGCCGTCCGCCCGTACCGGTCCCTGCCAGAGGGCCGGAGAGCCTGAGGTCAGCGTTTAGGTCCGCCGTCACCACACGCCCGTCGCTGTAGCGCGCATTCACAGCCTGAATGGCCAGCTCCGCCGGAAGCCCCTCACCAAGTCCGACCGTGCCATTGGCGGAAACCCGGCCGCCTGCCGAAATTGCGGCGTTGAGGCCCGAGATTGTGATCTGCTCGCGCGTGACGCCGATGGAGCCGGCGAAATCGCGCAAGGTGAGGCCGGTGGCAAGCTCCGTCAGTTCCAGCCCCTGCGGCTGCATCTGAAGATTGATCGCCGGATTGGTCAGCGGCCCGCTGATCCGGCCGCTGACGGCCAGCGTGCCTGCGCCCCGGTATCCCATTTCCGTCAGGCGCACGCGGGCAAGGCCCAGCGGCACCGAACCGTTGACGCCGATATCGAGCGAGCCAGATCCTGCCAGATTGACCGGGCCTTCCGCCGTCAGCGCCAGCCCGTCCGCGCCGGTGATGCGGGTGGTCTGGGTGATGCGGTTGCCGGAATAGGCGCCGGTGCTGTCCAGCCCAAGCGAGGTGATGCCGTTCTGCGTCAGCAGGGATGCGGTCAGTCCCCGCCCGGAGAGGTTCCACGACGCTTGCGGCGCGGAGGCCGCGCCGGTGACCGTGGCCGTACCGCTTAACGTGCCGCCGAGGCCGTAACCGGGCGCAAAGGCATTGCCGAGCGCCAGCGGCACATCGGCCAGCGCCGCCTTGATGTCGAGCCTGTCGCCCGCCGTGCCGGAAATGTCCAGCCGCCCGCTGCCGAGCGCCAGCTGCAGCGGCTCGATCCGGGCCACGGCGCCCTCATAGGTCAGCCGGGCCGGGCGGGCGAGAGTGGTCTTCAAGCCGCTGTAGCTGCCCTGCAGCCGTTCCAGCGCCAGATCGAAACCGGCCGCGGTGGCCGTCAGGCTGCCGGTGGCCGACACGCCATCGGCGCCCTGCAGACGGGTGTCGAGTGTGAAGCCCGTGCGCGTGCCATCGCTTTCTGCCGAAAGGGTGAGGCTCTCGACGGCGGTTGCACCGGCCATGATCTGGCGGGCCTCCAGCTTGCCGCGCGCCTGCGGCACACCGAGGAGATCAAAAACCTCGCCATTGATGGCAAGCGTGCCGATGCGGTTGTCCTGATAGGCCACGTTGCGCCCGCTGGCCGTCAGGCTGACCTGCGGGCCGTTCTGATTGGCGGAAATGCGCGCCGTTGCATCCAGCGTACCCGAGACGGGCGTCAGCAGCAGCGGCGACAGGTCCTCAAGCGCCGCGCCCTTGAAGACAAGCTCGCCCGTCAGGGTTTCGAGGGCACGGGTGAGGCTTGCAACGCTCAAGGCGCCATTGAGTTCGTTGCGCCCCGCGACGAAAGAAATGTTCCTGACTTCGGCTGCGCCTTGCGAGGAACTGACATCGGCCCGGGCGGTCAGCGGCGCGCCGTTCAGGCTGCCGCTGAGGCGCAGAGCACCTGCCGGGGCTGCTGCATCGGCCTTGCCGTCCAGCTCCAGCACCAGATCCGTCAGGGGCGTGCCTGCAAGCGTCAGCTGCTCGGATTTGGCGCTGAGGCTTACGTCCGGACCGGACAGGGGGCCATTCGCCCTCACGGACGCCTCCAGCGCACCTGTCAGCCGCGGGTCGATCTCGTCCACCCGCGTCAGCACCGCCTTCACCTCACCGTCGACAGTGGGGGCGGTTCCGCCTGTGCCGAGTTTTCCGGTTCCATCCAGTTTCAGAGCAGAGGTGCCAAGCGCAAACCGCCGGAAGGCAATCTCCCCGCTGCTGTTGATGCCGGCTTCCAGCTGTCCTTCCAGCGCGCCTGCCAGCAGCCTGTCCACCTGTTCGAGACCGGTGGCGACATTCGTTCCGGCTATCGAGGCGCGGATGGAGCCTGCCTGCTGGGAGGGATTGCCCTCCACCACCATGTTCATCGCCAGCGCGCCGGATGTCGCAAGGCCGGTCATGCCCGCGAAGCGGGAAAGGTCAGCAAGGGTCAGTTCTGCGGCAAGCCGGGCATTCGACTGGGCGATCACGCCTTCCTGCAGGCGTACCTGTACACCCGGAGCGCTCAGGGTGCCACGGCCGATGGAAACCTGTTTCTGGTTCCCCAGAAGCTGGCCGACGACTTCCAGGCTGGAGTCGCCCGCCAGACTGGAGAGGCTGGCATCTGCTGGCTGCAGCCCGCCCAGAGTGAGCCGGGCAGAGAAGGGCAGCCGGAACTCGTCCTTGAGATCGGCGCCGATGCCGGTGGCGGACAGCTGCAGCCGCTCCAGAGCGCCTTGCGGTGCCGACAGGCGGTCCCCCTGCAGATTGAGGTTCCAATCCGCCTTGGCCAGAGAACCTGAAACATTGCCTGTCAGCGACAGCGCCTGCATGATGTAGCGCTGGCCGTCAGCTTCCAGAGCCAGAAGCGCATCCCCGCCTGCAGCAATCCGTGCATCCGTCTTTGCCGAAAGGGCCCCGGACACGGGGTCGAGGCTGCCGCTGGCATTGGCCTGCAGGGTGCGGGTGGTCACGGCAAGCGAAGCCGACAGGGGCTTGTAGTCCTGCGACATCATCAGGCTGAGATCAGCCTGCGTGTCGCCTGCCGCCAGCGCCGAGGCAGCCGGTGGCACCAGCGGCTCCAGCTGCCCGGTCAAAGCCAGCTTCAGCTCTCTCCCGGCATCGGTACGGGCCAGCTGTGCGGCCCCGGTGACGGTGCGCCGGCCATCCAGAGCAATGGCCAGATTGGCGGCCCAGTTGTCCAATGGGCCGGAGCCATCAAGGTTGAGGTCAACCGCAGGAAGCCCCTCGATCCCGGCAAGCCGGGCAACAAGCCCGCCGCGCGGTTCGCTTGCCCTGAGCGACAGGGTCAGTGCACCGGACTGGGAGACATAGGCAAGCTGGCCGGAAATCGCGCCACGGATGCCGTCGGTCCGCTCGATGTTGAGAGAAGCGTTGACCGAATCAGCTGGTCCCGAGGCCGATGCCTGCCCCCTGACGGAAAAGCGCATCGGGGCGCCTGCAACATCTTCACCAAGGTCGGCCTCGGCGATGTTGAGACGCCCAAGCGTGATCCGGCGCAAGGGCGGCTTGAAGCCGTCCTGCTGGTCATCGCTGGCCGTCTCCGGGAGAGCAGGGCGGCGCTGAAGGGCGACGCGCTGTGCGCTTACACTGTCGATGTTCAGCGAAAGCCCGAACAGGGCCAGCGGGCTCCAGACAATGCCGATATTTTCAATTTCGCCATAAGTGCCAACGGGATCCGTCAGCTCCAGCCTGTCGAGCCCAATGCTGCCATTCCAGACGATGGTCAGGCCTGACAGCCGCGCCCCGCCGTCTGCCGTATCCAGAAAACGGTTGGCCAGCCGCTCGGCCGCAGCCTCGCCAAGGGGCGTCGGCAGCAATGCCAGCGCAAGGCCGGTCAGAGCCGTCGTCGTCAGGGCGGCAATGCCAAGACCCTTCAGGATGCGTCGTGTTGCGGTCATGGGCCTTTAGAATGCCTGGCTCAGTCCAAGATAGATTCCGAACTTCGGATCATCTTTTTCCGGCGAAAGTGGGACCGCCACGTCCAGCCGCAGGGGGCCGATCGGCGTGAAATAGCGGATGCCGCCGCCCACGCCGATCTTGAAGGGGCGGGAAAGGTCCGGGGCAATGGCGCTGTAGGTATTGCCTGCATCGACAAAGCCGACGACGCCAAAGCTCTCCGTGATGCGAACGCGCACCTCGCCGGAGAGTTCCACCATGCTGCGCCCGCCGGTGACCTGCCCGTTCCGGCGCGGGCCGGTGTTGCGGTAGGCATAGCCGCGGATCGAGCCGCCGCCGCCTGCAAAGAACCTGCGGCTTGCCGGCACATCATCGACGCCCGGCGCCACGATGCTGCCTGCCGCCACACGTCCGGCAAGGATGAAGCGTTTGGCATCATCCAGCGCGGCATAGGTGGAGAAGGAGCCTTTCATGAACATCATGCCGTTGCCATTGCGGATGTCATAGGCTGGTTCTGCAAAGGCGACCGCCAGCAGCCCGCGCGACGGATTGAACACATCGTCGCGGGTATCATAGGTCAGTTCCGCCGGGATGCCGGCGAGAAGATACGTGCGGTTGCCGAAGGCATCCGTCTCGTCAATGAAGCTGACCTGCGCACCCACCCGGCCAGACAGCTGGTCCGAGAAAGTGCGCCGCAGATAGGCATCGCCCGAGACCGACCGGCTGGTGTAGGCATCCGGCGTTTCCTGCTTGGCACCGAGGCTTGTGGAGAAGCTCGTCAGCGGCCCGAAGACGCCGGGCTTCTCGAAGGCGATCCGTGCCGCATATTCCATGTCCTTGGCCGCCTGGTTGCCAAGCCGGCCGACGGATCCTTCAACGCTCAGCAGCTCGCCCTTGCCGAAAAGGTTGCGCCGCCGCCAATAGGCCTCGACGCCGCCGCCCTCGGAACTGGACCATGTGGCGCCGGCGCCCAGCACATGGCGCTTGCGCTCCGCCACCTGAATGGTGATGGGCATCCTGCCATCGGCTCCGGCAACCTCGCCCTCCACCATGCTGACCGAAGCAAAGATGCCGAGATCATTCAGCCGCTTCTGCGCCTTGGCCAGGACCTCCGGATCGTAGCGTTCCCCCTCGGGGATATTGGCCATTTCCGCAACAAACGCCGCATCGGTGACGTTTGTCCCCTCCACGGTCACCGTGCCGAAAGTGGCCGCCGGGCCAGCCTCGGCCGTCAGTTCCACGTCCAGCCGTCCGGTGGCATGGTCGGCGGTGATGTCGCGGTTCGCGATCCGGGCCTTGGGATAGCCATTCTGGTGCAGCGCATTGACGATCTGCCGTTCGGCGGCAACGATCTTGGCGGAGTTGGCCGTTTCGCCAGGCACAAGGCCCCAGGTCTGAGGGCTGTCGGGAACACCCGGTGCACCGGTGGAAACCTGAAGGTTGCCGAAGGTGAACAGCGGTCCTGCCGTCACGTTGACCGACACCTGCACGGGGCGCGGACCTGGAATTTCTCCCCGCTCCAGCACGCTCTGCAGAGGCTGCCCGCCAAGCTGGATGTTGACGGTGCCGCCGTAAAAGCCCTGCAGGTAGAGCTGAGCCACCAGCCTGTCGAAATCATTGAGGGCGCGTGCGATCAAACCGTCGCTGCCGGAGGGCGGAGAGCTCATCTCGGATATCAGAACGGAGGCTGATTCCAGCTGGTCCTCCAGGTCATCCGATCCGCCGGAGAGGTTCAGTTCGGCCTCATAGGGCAGGGCATCGGGCGCCACCGTTTCGCTGCTGCCCCACAGGCGCACGCCAAACAGTTCGAAAGCGGCCACAGGAGTGGCCAGCGGTGATGCGGACAGAACAAGGGCCACGGCAAGGCATGCCGCAGGCAGCCGGAGAGCACGCGGCAACATCACCTGCCGGGCGGCCGGCACAGCGGTAGTGCTGCGGAGCCGGAAATCCGGCCCGAGCCTGTCTTCTGACGGAAGACGCATCAACTTGCTACCGTCCCAAACCTCATGCCGGTCTGTTTCCCGGCGTGTCCCATATCCTCGCGCGAAGCGCAGCGTCATGCCCCTGTATGGCACGGCCGGACGCCGTTGGCGAGCCTCTTGCTAACCATACGGGAGCCCGGAGATACCCCAATCCCCGGTGTCAGTCTGACGCAGAAGTGTCAATAGTTTCCAAAGATTGAGACCACCCTGGCAAGCCTTCCGCAGGGCAGGGAAAACACCGGAAACCTCAGAACAGCTCCGGCTCCGGTGCCACGCCAAGCTGGCGGCGCTTGAGCAATTTCAAGGCGTGATGCGTCAGCATCTCAGCGCCTTGGTATAAGGTGTATTTTTTCTGTATGCAGTTACCGGTTTAGACATCATGATGCCGCAATAGGGGAATGGGGCAGAAAGATTGGCTATCAAGTATCCTGTGAAGATCAAGGCTGCTCCGAAGGTCGGCAGCTTGTACTGGTGCAGTCTGCACCCAGAGGAGCACATTCATATTCCGAAGTTCTGGAAGAAGCGGCCTGTCGTTATCATCTCAAGGAAAAATACCTTGCATGGAAAGGTGATGATACTTCCCATCACAACAGATCAGGACAACGAGAATTATGAAAACAGCATTGAGCTTTCGCAAGGCGCCAGTGACAAGATCAATGGGAAGCGCTGCTGGGTTGTCTGCGATCATGTCATGACAGTTGCAACGTCACGCCTTGATTTTATTCATGCAAAGCCTCCCCGGCTTGAGACTGCCGAGCTGGCCCCCATTCTTGAACTGATGCATTCGCTTCTGGCCGGCTGGCGCTAATACCAATTCTCAATTGGATTGTTTCATCGAGAGTTGGTCAAGCGCGTTGGCCGCAGGGCTGCTGAAGGGCCACCGATTCTTGACAGAAAGACACCATGCCGGTATCTTCAGATCATATGCGGGGCGTGGGAACGCGTCACCGTCTCCCTGTTTCAGGGACATATAAGCCAAGCCACCCTCACGGGTGGCTTTGGTCTTTCTGATGTTCCTTATTGCAAGTTCTTTCCAGATATCCCAATGCCCAGCCCGGACAAGAACGTGGGCAGAACCGGCAAATGTCTGTTCAGAACAGCTCCGGCTCCGGTGCCACGCCAAGCTGGCGGCGGGCGGCGGTGAGGGTGTTGGCCATCAGCATGGCGATGGTCATCGGGCCGACGCCGCCGGGCACGGGCGTGATGGCGCCTGCCACTTCGGCAGCTTCTGCGAAGGCAACGTCACCCACGAGTTTTGTTGCGCCTTCGCCCTTCGCCGGATCGGGCACGCGGTTGATGCCCACGTCGATCACGGTTGCGCCGGGCTTGATCCAGCTGCCGCGCACCATTTCCGGGCGGCCGACGGCGGCCACGACGATATCGGCGCCGCGCACCACTTCGGGAAGGTCCTTCGTGCGGCTGTGAGCAATGGTCACGGTGCAGCTTTCGGCGAGCAGCAGCGCGGCCATCGGTTTGCCGACGATGTTGGAGCGGCCGATGACAACCGCATTGAGGCCGGCGAGCGGTGTCTGGAGCGTGCGCTTCAGCAGCACGAGGCTGCCAGCCGGGGTGCAGGGCACAAGCGCCGTGTCACGGGCACCGGTTGCCAGGAGGCCCACATTGACCGGGTGGAAACCGTCCACATCCTTCTCCGGGCGGATCAGGCGCAGCACCTTGGTCTCATCGATATGGCCGGGCAGGGGCAGCTGCACCAGAATGCCGTGAATAGCATCGTCTTCGTTGAGCTGCGTCACCAGTGCCAGCAGGCTGGCCTCGGACGTGTCTGCGGCCAAGGTGTGCTTGACCGAGTGAAAGCCGCAGGCTTCCGCCGCCCGGTCCTTGTTGCGCACATAGACCTGGCTGGCCGGATCCTCCCCCACGAGCACCACCGCCAGCCCCGGCCGCTTGCCGGTTTCTGCCAGAAGCCGTGCAGCACGGGCCGTAATTTCGCTGCGCACGGAGGCGGCAACCGCCTTGCCGTCAATGAGGTTTGCCTTGCTCATGGGTCATGTCTTTCACAAGCGGCGCGGGAGGCGCACCGGCTGGCTGATTTTGCGCGCACCATAGGCAGCAAGGCCCGCGCTGAAAAGAGGTTTCAGGCCGGTTTCCGTGTCTTTCCGCCGCCGCTTTTGAACGGCTTCAGAACGTGCGGGCGAAAGCGGCAAGACAGGAGATGGCGCAGACGATGTGATAGAGCGAACTCGCCGGTGCAGGCTCGTCCACGAAACTGCCGTCCGCGCGCCACTTGTCACGCCACAACCCGCGCAAGGGAACGTCGAGATAGGTCTCCAGTGCCTTGCCAGCCCGCAGGATGGATACCAGCGCTTCTTCCCGCTTCTCTCCATTCGGTGTTTCGGCCAGCGTCTCGGCCAGTGTCTCGGCCAGTGCAATGCCCGCCTTCAGCCACTCCGTCTGGCCCCAGAGGCGGGCCATTGTGTCGCGTGGGCTCAGGTCTGCATTGAGGGACATGAAGGCGGCGTCCCGAGTCGGATCCACCCCGCAGGTCTCGCCAATCTCCATAAGCCGGACAGCAACTGGCAGGACTTCCGCCGTCCGGCCGCGCCGCCTTGCCCAGGTCAGCAGCAGCCAGGCCCATTCAAACTGATGACCGGGCTCCACCGCCTGCTTCGCCGGGTCTTCGGGCAGCGACCAGTCGAGCGTGAAAAACTCATGCAGGGCACCGGTCGCCGGATCTATGAAGCGGGTGAGGGCAAGAGTTGCGATCTGGTCCGCCAGATCCCGCCAGCGCATGCCGCCGCCCGCGTCTTCCATGGCAAGGCATGCCTCCAGCATGTGCATGTGCGGGTTGGAGCAGAGCGGCGCGCGCGGTGGATTGGCCTCGTGAAAACCGCCTGCCGGGTGGGCGTATTCTCTCAAGAGCTGCAGAAGGGTTCTGTCGGCCCGTGCCAGCAGATCCGCCGTCCGCGCCGGAAAGGCATTGGCTGCAGTGGCGAGCCCAAAAAGTGCAAAGGCCTGATTGTAGAGGTCAAACGCCGTGTCGCGCGTCTTTGCGTCGATGCTTACGGCGTTGATCACAAGATCGCGCTCGTCAAGATAGGTATCGCGAAAGTACGCCATACCCTTCGCCGCCATGTTGAGCGCTTCAGGGTCCTTGAACCCCAGCCTTGTGCCCTCGATCAGGCTGTAGATCTGCCGCGGGGCAACACGTGCGCGCACCATGCCGCTCCCGGGCGCCAGGGCTTCATCGATGGACAGGGTCTCGGCAAAGCGTCCTGTCTGCGCATCAAACCCGGCCTTCAGCCAAAGCGGCAGCGCAGCGCCGCAGAGCCAGGTTCTCAGGCGCAGATCGAGATCTTTGATGGCGGCGAGTGCCGGAGACGTAGAAGCGGATGATATCACAGCACAATCCAGTTCTCTGCGGCGCGGCAGCATACGGCGGTTCTCAGTAGTTCTACTAGCACAGCCTCTGCCGCATGGACAGGCCGCAGCGGAACCTTGATGTCAGACAAGCGGACATAGTTATTGTCTGATTTGCGGAGGCTTGAAAAGGTGCATCCATCCGCAACCGGTCTGGCGTATCTGGAGAACGCCTATCCCTCCCGCGCCTCAGAACAGACCCTCCACCTGACCGTCCGCATTCAGGTGAATGTCGAGTGCCGCCGGATGGCGGGGCAGGCCGGGCATGGTCATGATGTCCCCGCAGATGGCAACGATGAACCCGGCTCCTGCCGACAGCCGCACTTCGCGCACCGGCAGGGTGTGCCCTTCCGGTGCGCCCAGCAGGGCGGGGTTGGCGGAGAAGGAATATTGGGTCTTGGCCATGCAGACCGGCAGATGGCCGTATCCGCTCTCCTGCCAGCGCTCCAGCTGGCGGCGGGCGGCGGCGTCAAAGGAAATCGAGCCGGCCCGGTAGATCTTCCGGGCCACGGTTTCGATCTTGTCCGTCAGGGGCATTTCATCCGGATAAAGCGGTACAAAGCGGGCGCTGCCGCCTTCCGCCAGTTCCACCACCTTGTTGGCGAGAGCTTCCGTGCCCTTCGAGCCTTCGGCCCAGTGGGTCGCCAGAATGGCCTCGACGCCGAGATTGCGGCAATAGGCGGTAATGGCGGCAATCTCCGCATCCGTGTCCGAAGTAAAGTGGTTGAGGGCCACGACAACCGGAACGCCGAACTGGCGCAGGTTCTCGATGTGGCGGCCGAGATTGCACAGGCCGGCCTCGACAGCGGCCACATTCTCATGGCCAAGATCGGCCTTGGCGATGCCGCCGTTCATCTTGAGGGCACGGACTGTTGCAACGAGAACCACGGCAGCCGGCTCAAGGCCCGCCTTGCGGCACTTGATGTCGAAGAACTTTTCCGCCCCAAGATCCGCGCCGAAGCCTGCCTCTGTCACCACATAGTCAGCCAGCCGCAGGGCCGTCTGTGTCGCCACAACGGAGTTGCAGCCATGGGCGATGTTGGCGAAGGGGCCGCCGTGGACAAAGGCGGGCGTGTGCTCCAGCGTCTGCACCAGATTGGGCTGGAAGGCCTGACGCAGCAGCACGGTCATGGCGCCGTCGGCGCCCAGATCGCGCGCCGTTACCGGGCTGCGGTCCGTGCGGGTGCCGACCACGATATCGCCAAGACGGCGCTGCAGGTCGTCAAGATCCGTGGCGAGGCAGAGGATCGCCATCACTTCCGAGGCAACGGTGATGTCGAAGCCTGCTTCCCGCGTTGTGCCATTGGCCCGTCCGCCCAGACCGGTGACGATGGCGCGCAGGGCCCGGTCATTCATGTCCATCACACGGCGGAAGGCGATGCGCTGCGGGTCCAGTCCCAGCGCGTTGCCCCAGTGCAGATGGTTGTCGATCAGCGCCGCCAGCAGGTTGTGAGCCGAGGTGATGGCGTGGAAATCGCCGGTGAAATGAAGGTTGATGTCCTCCATCGGCACCACCTGCGCCTTGCCGCCGCCTGCTGCGCCCCCCTTGACGCCAAAGCAGGGGCCGAGCGAAGGCTCGCGCAGGCAGATGGCTGTCTTCTTGCCGATACGCGACAGGCCGTCGCCGAGACCGACGGTTGTCGTCGTCTTGCCTTCGCCGGCCGGCGTCGGGTTGATGGCGGTGACGAGGATGAGCCGGCCCTTCGGGCGGCTCTGCACATTGGCGATGAATTCGCCGGAGACCTTGGCCTTGGTCTTGCCAAAGGGCTCAAGTGCCTCTTCCGGAATGGCGAGCTTCGCAGCAATATCTCTCATCGGCAGCAAGTGTGCTGCCCGCGCGATCTCAATGTCGCTCGCCATGTATGCTCCCCTGGAATCAGTCTGGTGCTTTCTCACCTTGGTAGCCTGCCGGGGGCTTGCGGGGGAGAGAATTCTTGTTTTTTCAGGTCAGGAGCTGGCCTGGGTGTCAATGACAGTAAACCGGCTTCTGCCGCTTGGATCCTGTGTCAAAAGGCCATGCCCTCCGGCCTGATCCATGATCTTTGCGGCCAGCGCTTCCAGAGGCACTGCCGCGCCGAACAGATAGCCCTGTCCCTTGGAGCATCCCGCTTTTTGCAGCAGCGCCTGCTGCTCCAGCGTCTCTACGCCTTCCACGGTCACCGCAATGTTCAAGTCACGTGCCAGGCTGACCACGGCTTCGATGATCGACTTGCTCTGCGGGTCCGAAGACAGGGACCGCACGAAGCTCCGGTCGACTTTCAGCTCGTCCCAGTCGAACTGGCGCAGATAGGAGAGGGACGAATAACCGGTGCCGAAATCGTCCAGGGCTATCGTCACGCCAAGCTGCTTCAGTCTGTTGAGCGTCGAGATGCAGCGTGCCGTGTCACTCATCAGAATGGATTCGGTCACTTCCAGCCGCAGCCGCCCTGGTGCAAGGCCGGTGTCGAGCAGGATCTGGCGCACGGTCTCGAGCAGGTCATCGCGCAGGATCTGGGCCACGGAGAGATTGACCGACACAGGCAGCGTACCCAGAACGCGGGCGGCATCCGAACAGGCCTGCTGCAGAATGGAGCGGCCCATGTCGACAACCTTGCCTGAGCCTTCGGCTATCGGCACGAATTCATCCGGTCCGATGCGCCCCAGCTGAGAGTGGGTCCAGCGGGCCAGCGCCTCCACGCCGATGATACGTCCGGTGCCAAGTTCCACCTGCGGCTGGTAAAAGGGGAGAATATCGCCGGCCATGATCGCCGGATGCAGATCGGCTTCGATTTGCCGCCGCCGGGACAGGTTGGCCCGCATGCCGGCATCGAACAGTTGCACGATTCCCTTGGCCCGGCCCTTGGCAAGGCTGAGGGCAAGATCGGCGTTGTCGGGGAGCTGTGTCCGGTCCTGAAGCCCGGGGCCATCGACAGCAAGACCGATCGTGGCATCCACCAGCACGGTGCCATGTTTCATGTGATAGGGCTCCCGCAGGGCCTTCAGCAGAAACTCGGCCTTCTGGCGGGCATCTTGAAGCCCGTTCTCCGTGCGCAGCAGGACGAGGAACTCATCGCCGCCGAAACGGGCTGCAATGGCATTTTCCCAGAGCGAGACGATGCTGGTGAGCCGCTGACCGACGCCGTTCAGCAGGGCATCACCTGCGGCGTGGCCGAGCGTGTCATTGACGGTCTTGAAGCCGTCAAGGTCAATGGCGAGCACGGCAAGCGGGCGGCTGCTCTTGCGCTGCAGTTCAGCACGGAAAAAGTCCTGAAAGGCCAAGCGGTTCGGCAGGGAGGTAAGCTGATCGTGGCGGGCAACGAAGGCATGATCGGCTGCCGAACGCTCCGCCTGGGCCCGGGCGGCCACCAGCGTTCTGTTCTGCAGGAAAAGACTGGCCAAAAGCACCCCGCCGACAGCAAGAAGGGCATAGGTCAGCCAGTGCCCTGCCGTCATGGAGGTCTGAATTCGTTCCCGGATCTTGTCTGCCTCGACAAGGCTCAGGCTATAGGCTTCCCCGCCAATACGGTCGACAGCGGCCTTGACCGGAACCATACGGTCGATGATTTCGAGCTGTGCGCCGGGGTCTTCGATCCGGTCGAACAGCGGTTCAAGCGCCTCGAGGTCAGCTGCCAGCTGCTCGAACCGCGCGACCCGCTCGGCGGACAGCTCCAGAAACATCCGGAACTGTCCGGAGCTCCAGGTTTTCATGCGGCCGATCATGATCTGATAGTAGAGCTGCGCTTCGCTTGCGGCGGACTTCTCCCCCGTCGCTGCATAGCGCGCGACCAGCTCGCGCAGGGTCGAAACCTCCAGACGGCCGTTGAAGCCGGTCCAGGCAATGTCGTAGCGCTTGGCCTGAATGACGGCGCTCTGGTTGGCTGCTGTGATATAGGGCTGGATTAAGGCAGCAGCGGCCAGACAAATGAAGAGTAGAACAGTTATTCGCCGGAACCATATCGTCATGGCAACAGTCACCAGTAAGAGGGGAGGGCTTGTTACCTGATGGTGATCTGGCGGATCTGCCAGACCGCGCGCGAATAGTAGCTTTCCGTCTTGAGGTCAGGCCTGTCACTGAAAGGGAAGATCAGAAAAAGAGGGCCTTTGTCTGCCACGGGCATATGCTTGCCGTTCTGCCGTGTTGCCAGAAGGCCTTTCGCCTGAACAACGTCGTCAAACGGCATCTGGACGAAGTAGCTGTTGAGGGCCATCACCTCGACCGTGCCATCTTTCACGCCTGCATGGGCCATGAGCCTTGCAAAGGGAACACCTTCAAACGTTACCGGACCATCATGCCAGGGCGTAACCGTTGTCATGCTCTCCAGCCCCAAGGCCTCAATCTCATCCATTGTCATGGCGATGGGGCCTGAGGGGAGTTTTCCGTCAATCGTCAGTATAGTGGGGGCGCCGGAAGCTGTTGATGCCGCTGGAAAAAATGAGATGAGAAAAAGAACGCTGGCAAAAATGACAGTAAGGAGACGCATCGGAACTCTCCGCAATATGAATAAAATTAGAGTAGCCTTTTCCCATCCAAGACTGGGTAAAGGAAACCGGTAAAATTTTAGGCAATTATCCTTTTGTGACCTAACGTCAAAGGGTGCATTCCCAAAGGGGAAGCGCGTTCCCGGGGCTGCAGTGCTGGTAATAGGTCAATTCGCTAAGGAAATGGTAAAATTTGGCGCATTTGGATAAATTATACACGCATCACGAGAAATGCACCGCGCCAGCCGGGGGGCTGACGCGGCTGTCATGATCTCAGGTCTTTCAGGTGGATTCAGACCGGCACAGCTGCCTGCCGGAGCTGCATGCGCGTGCTGCGCGAAGCCCGGTTGCCGCCTTGATAGGTGTTGCGCTCTTCCGTCGGGGTGACGAGGAAGCGTTCCCGGTAGCATTTGGTGAAATGCGATGTGGAGGCAAAGCCGCAGGCAATGGCCACATCCAGCACGGCACGTGAGGTGCGCCGCAGAAGGTCACGGGCCGTCTCGAGGCGCAGTTTCAGATAGTATTGTCCCGGCGTGCAGTTGAAGTGGCGCCGGAACAGCCGCTCCAGCTGGCGGGGTGACAGGTTCACCGTCATCGCCAGTTGCTGGCAGGAGAGGGGATCCTCGATATGCATGTCCATGATGCGGATGGCTTCGAGGATCTTGGCATTGGAGATGCCGGTGCGTGCCTCGATGTCATGGCGCTGCGCGCTCTCGCCCGAGCGCATGTTCTGGTACAGAGCCACTTCCGCCACTTCATGCGCCAGTGCCGCCCCATGGCGGATTGCGATGAGCCGCAGCATCATGTCCAGTGAGGCCATGCCGCCGCCGCAGGTGATGCAGTTGCGGTCAATGGCGAAAATGTCGGAGGACACGTCTACGCCAGGAAATTCCTCGCGGAAGGAGCGCAGGTTTTCCCAGTGCAGCGTGCAGCGCCGCCCCTCCAGAAGGCCGTAGCGGGCCAGCAGATAGGCGCCGGTGCAGATGGCGCCGAAGGTGCGCCCGCGTGAATTCAGCTTCCGCAGCCGTGTGCCCAGTTCCTTGTCCAGCGGCAGCCGCTCCACATCGATGCCGCTGCACAGCAGGGTGATATCCGCATCCTCCAGTTCGCGGATGCTATGGTTCACGCTGATCTCACAGCCATTCGAGGCGGTGACCGCCGCTCCATCCAGGGAATAAGTGCGCCAGCGGTAAAACTCCCGCCCCAGAACCCGGTTGGCAAGGCGCAGCGGTTCAACGACGGAGGTGAAGGCAATCATCGAAAACCGGTCGAAGAGGACGAGGGCAATGGTCTGCCCATCGAGATCTGACCTGTGCGGCTGCGGACCGGAATTGGACATGGAACGCGGCACCCTTAACTCTGGAAGATTATGTATTTTCCGGTATGGAGCGCTATCATTGGTTTGCCTGTCAATGAAAATCTGAGAAATCGGAGGCTTGCGGAAACCGTTCCTAAAACGCCCGGGCGAATAGATTTTTTTTTATGCGGAAGGCGTTTTCCTGGGCGGTTGTTGCTTCATATCAAGGCGAAGAAAGTGGTAGGTGATACGCCACAATAGCTCGTGCCTTGCCGGTGAGGAGACGACTCTCTCTCATGTGCTTGTGCGGGCCGTTCCAATGGACTGGCCGTCGACGTGAAGTGTCGCGGCGTAACATGACTGGACCGCCATGAACGTTCTTGCCAAACCCGCCGACCTGGAAGCTGTCGCAGGCCCGAGCGCCTTCGTGCAGGAAGTGACGGAGGTCAAGCATTACACCGACCGCCTGTTCAAGTTCCGCACCACGCGGCCTGCCGCATTCCGTTTCCGCTCCGGCGAATTCGTGATGATCGGCCTGCTGATCGACGGCAAGCCGCTGTACCGGGCCTATTCCATCGCCAGCCCGTCCTGGGATGAGGAACTGGAGTTTTTCTCCATCAAGGTGCCGGATGGCCCGCTGACCCAGCATCTGCAGAAGATCCAGCCGGGCGACGCGCTGCTTCTGAAGAAGAAGCCGACCGGCACGCTGGTCAACGACGCCCTGACACCGGGCAAGCGCGTCTACATGTTCTCCACCGGCACCGGCATTGCGCCCTTCGCCAGCCTGATCCGTGATCCTGAAACCTACGAGAAGTTCGATCAGGTCATCCTGACCCACACCTGCCGTGAAGTCGCAGAACTGCGCTATGGCGAGGAACTGGTCGAGGCAACCAAGAACGATCCGCTGATCGGTGAACTCGCCAGCGAAAAACTGGTGCATTACACCTCGGTCACCCGTGAGGACTTCCCGCGTCAGGGCCGCATCACCGATCTGATCGAGAGCGGCAAGCTCTTCACAGATCTCGGTGTTCCGCCGCTGGACCCGGCCATCGACCGCGGCATGATCTGCGGCTCCATGGAAATGCTGCGCGACACCAAGGCCCTGCTCGAAAAGGCCGGCCTCAACGAAGGCGCCAACAACAAGCCCGGCGAATTCGTCGTGGAACGGGCGTTTGTGGGCTGAGATCAGATCCTGACGAGCTTGGCTCAACGGGACCTGGTCGAGCCTATGCGGCGTGATGCGCCAGCATCGAAAGCCTTGGTATGATACTCCGGTCTGAAAGTACGTCCGGCCCGGTCAGGGCCGGACGAAGAAGGCGGGTACGCGGTAGTTTGGCAGTTTCTGCAAGCTGAGACTCGCAGCTGCGCCTCCCGCTGCTCTCAGGAACTCATCCACCGCATTGGTTGCTCCCGCAACAGCGTTATAGTCATCCACGACGACGAGCCCGCCCGGCACGACCCGCTCAAACAGCTGTTCCAGCGCAAAACGCGTGGGTTCGCCCACATCCATGTCGAGATGCAGCAGGGATATGCGAAGCTGCGGATTGCGGGCCAGGTAGTCCGGCAGGGTCTGGAACACGTTGCCTTCCACCAGATCCACATTGCCGATCCGCTTTGCCTCCAGAATGGCGGCCATTTCGGCTTTTGACAGTCCCTTGCCTGCTTCTGTCTCGAACTTCTCGATGAACTTGTGATCCGATGGATCAGACAGCCCCTCCGCCGGAAAGTCTCCGAAGGCGTCGAAGCCGATGATGCGGCGTGAAGCCTCGGTTTCGAGCAAGGCGCGGAACTGGGCGAAGCGGATCAGGGACAGGCCCTTGAAGACGCCGAGTTCCAGCACATCTCCTGGAAGGCCTGTGATCCTCTGGTAGAGCTCGTAATGAGCCAGCATCTTGTTGAGGCGGCTTGGATCGGAGAACCAGTAGAAGCCGTTCTCGTAGTCCCAGACCTTGCCGGGCGACAGGCCCTGAATGCTGTCCGTGCCCTGTGTCATCTGCCTTCTCCCCTAGCATGTGCGGGTGACCGGTACGGCCGCGTGCGTCTGACGCCAGAATCGTCAGATGCCCAAAGAGATTACGTCGAGCCTGCCGGTTTTCTCTATGTTTTTCCCTGTATGTCCGGGTGGAGCCCGCCTAAGCTATCTTATGCCGTAGTGGAAGAGGCTGAAGTGATTCCACCGCTTCGGCAGCGGGCGAGACCGGAAAGGTGCGGCAATGGCGGTTTGGGACAGGTTTTCTATCGTGCCCGCGGCCTTTGCCATGCGCGAGCAGCCGCAAGAGATTGACCCGCGCTCTGTGCCGGAAGGTATCAGCCATGCGGACGACTGGATCATCTTTCGCGGCGGCGGTGAGATCCGTGTCTATGACCGGATCTGCGACCATAATGGCGGGCGCCTGATCTTCAACAACGGCCGTGTCTCCTGCCCCATGCACGGCTGGGAACTGGATGCTGCGACCGGGCGCTACAAAAATGTGGAATGCACCAAGGTGCCTCTGGTGGTGGCTGTGGATGATCCTGCGTCAGCAGCACCGGTGCGTTTTGCCCTGAAGTCCATGTCGCGCTCGCTGGCAGGATATTCAAAGCCGCTGCCGGTTGAGATTGAGTTTCTCAACCACGCCTGCCTCATCATCCGTACAGAGGGCTTGAGCTTTGCGACGGATCCCTGGCTGCTGGGGCCTGCTTTCTGCAATGGCTGGTGGCTGGCATTGCCATCGCCTGCCGGTGCATTTGAGAAGATCAACGCCTGTGATTTTCTTTATATCTCTCACAATCACCCGGACCATCTTCACCGGGAAACTCTGGAGCGCGTGCGCAAGGACATGCCCATCCTGACACCGGCCTTCGACAGCGGGTCGACAGCCCGCTATCTGGAGGATCTGGGCTTTGTCAGCATTCTGGCTGCCCCTTTTGATGCCGCCTTGCGCGACGATGCGGCAGAAATCTCCCTTTCGGTGCTGAAAAGCGGAGACTTCCGTGATGACAGCGGCCTACTGGTGGAAATTGGCGGTTTCAGTGCCTTGCTGGCGGTGGATGCCAACTTCATCGACTTTTACCGCTTCCCCGAGGGGCTGACCGTCTTTGCCTCGTCCTTTGCCAGCGGGGCGAGCGGCTTTCCCCTCTGCTTCGACAATTATGATGAGCGCGAACGTCAGCAGATCATCATCCGCAATCGCAACACGGTCAGATATCTGGCGTCTCGGATCCTTGAGAAGGCGGCTCCGGCTGCCTTTCTCCCTTACGCTGGGTTCTTCTCGGAAGCCGCGCCGCGGGACAGTTACATCAAGGAGCATAACCGGAAAAACGCGGTTTCTGACTACAGCGCCATCTGTGAGGATCTGGGGGTCCGGCTGCTGGATGTGACCATGGACACGCGTTTTCTGTTCGAGGGACGGGATTTCAGGACAAGCCTGCCCCGAAGTGGGACCGTTCTGGATCAGGCACCAATGGAGGCCTATCTGGCTGCGCCGCCGCCGGGCGGATCTGCGCTCGATCCGGCTGAAGTTGCCACTTATTTCCTCGGCTCAGGCTATGCCAAGCCCCTTAACCTTCTCGTTCGCCTGACGGATGATGCGTTTGAGGAAGGGGAGGAGGCCTTTTTTTGCCGTTTCGACGAAAAAGGTCCGGGAAGCGTTACGCCGCTCAACCGCGCTGACTATGAAGCATATCTTCTCAGCCTGGACCGGTTTTTGTCGCTGCGTATCCGCCGTAACGAGTTCATCCGGGTCATCCGGCTTGGACTGCCCTGGGAAGATCTGTCGATCGGTTTCCAGTGCCGGGTGAAGCGCCAGCCCAATATCTACCACTCAGACTTCTGGTATCATTTTTCGAATGTCTACGTGAACGACAAGGTCAAGCGCGCTTCGCTCGCGTGCGACGCCTGTATCAATATTCAACATGAATTCGTGGTGTGAGACGCATGCAACAGGACACGAGACGTAATGAATGGAACGCCGCCTATGACCGTGGCGGCAACTTTCTTTTCTATCCCAATGAGGAAGTGATCCGTTTTTTTGCCCGTCACGTGGCCAAGCGTACCGGTCTGGATACGGTGCAATACATGGAGGGCTTTGGCCCCGCTTCCCGCATTCTGGACTTCGGCTGCGGCCTTGGCCGTCATGTCGGCCTTGCGCTGGACCTCGGGCTGGATGGCCGGGGCATTGATCTGTCTGACAGGGCTATTGCGGCTGGCCGTAGCTGGCTTTCAGCTGCCGGCTGCGGGGATGCAGAAGAGCGTCTGATTTGCGGCGACGGGCGTAGTTTGCCATTCGAGGATGGCTTTTTTGATGCGGCTGTCTCCCATGCGGTTCTTGATTCCATGCCCTTCGAGCATGCCAGAGCGGCCATGGAGGAAATTGCAAGGGTGATGAAGCCCGGCGCCCTGTTCTATCTTGATCTGATCAGCCCGGAAGACAGCGAGCTGCGGAAGCCGGGGTTTACCGGAGAGTTGACCGTCTCCAAAGACCATGAGTTTGGCACGGTCCAGAGCTACTTCGATCCAGACAAGATTTCACGGCTGCTTGAGGGGCAGTTCCAATTGCAGGAGCTGGTGCTGGTCCGGCGCACGGTGTTGACCGTCTCGGCGCACGCTTCCCGGTATCACGCGGTGGCGCAACGCATCACGTCTTGAAAAAAGCAGAAGCTGGTCAGGAGCATCAGCTATCCCGCGCTGTAGAAGTGCTTCTGCAGCGGGGCATCCCAGAAGCCGGCACCATTCAGGATCTCAACAAAACGGGCCGCCGAGTTGCCCTGCCCGAAGCTGCGGTCGGAGGCGAAGCGCTGGCCCCATCTGTTGGTCAGGAAATCCGCGATGGCCTCGCGGTCGAAGGCTGAGGCTTCCGTGATGGTTGGCGCCACGGATCTGTTGAGCTGCCGGGTGCCGAGATTGAGGCTGGGAATGCCTAGGAACGGGGCTTCACGCACACCGGCACTGGAGTTGCCGATGATGGCAGCCGCGTTCTTCATCAGCTCGGAAAAATAGGCAAAGCGCATGTTCGGCAGATGCCGGAAGCGCCCCGGATCCAGCCTCTCGATCTCAGCAAAGATATCCTCTGAGCCGGGATCATTGTTCGGGGAGATGACGATGAAATTGCGGCCGCTCGCGGAGAGGGCAGAGAACAGGCTCTGCGCCTGTGCGCCGATCGTGTCCCGCTCCGATGTCACCGGATGAAACACCGCGATCCCGTAATCCTTGAAGGGAATAGCATAGCGGCGGCGTACCTCGTTCAGAGTGACGCCGGAGGACCCGCCGTGAAAGTCCAGCTCCGGCGAGCCGATGTTGAAGACCGTGCCAGGCTCCTCACCAAGCGTCAGAACGCGCGCTCTTGCGGCCTCCGAGCTGACGAAATGATAGGTGCAGAGCTTAGTGTTGCAATGCCGGTAGACCTCGTCAATCGTCCCGGACACCTCACCGCCTTCGATATGGGCACAGCGGATGTAATTGGTCGCGCAGACCAGCGCTCCGGCAAGGGCTTCGATCCGGTCGCCATGCACGATGGTCAGGTCCGGCCTGTTCTCATGAACCCAGTCCGAAAGACCGAGGATCGTCTTGGACAGGATGATGTCCTGCGGATCGCCCAGCCGCTGGTTGATGAATTCGTGCTTGACCACGCCCGGTAGCCGCTGCACCTCGTTGCGGGTGAGGCCGTATTTTTCCAGCATATGCATGCCGGTGACGAAGAAAGTCACCTCGTGGCCGGCATCTCGTGCGGCGATGGCGAGCGGCTCCAGCTTGCCGAAGTCGGCCCGGGTGCCGGTCAGAAACAGGAGCCTGCGTGTTGTCATTGGCGGGGCTCCAGATCGCTCCAGCGCAGTTGCTGATTGCGCTTGACCGCAAGCTTCAGCTTGCGGCCAACGACATCGTCAAACTGCGAGACGGGGATCTCGCCATTGCCCGGCCGCCGCGCCCAGATATCGGCTTCGGTGATCTCATGACCTTCCGGCAGATCCCGGTCTGCCACAACGGATCCGCGGGCGAAGCGGTAGACATCTTCCTCCGGCGCCGTGCGCTTCTTCTCGTTGTGAAGCGCGATGTGGATCTCCCGGGAGCGCTCGATCAGAAACCGCAGTTCGGACGGGTCCATGGAACAGGAAATATCCGGACCCTTGCGGTAGCGCGTGTCGGTGAAATGCCGCTCCAGAATACAGGCACCCAGCGCCACGGACGCCAGCGCCATCTCCGGGCCGATGCTGTGATCGGAGAAGCCGACAACTGCATTGGGAAATGCCGCCTTCAGATCCGTCACCCCCCTGAGGGAAACGATCTCGGGCGGGGAGGGATAGAGGTTCGTGCATTCCAGCAGGGCATAGCCAATGCCGGCCTTGTCGAGGATCTCGACCGAGGGGCGGATGCTCTCCAGCGTCTGCATGCCCGTGCTCATGATCACCGGCTTGCCGAAACCGGCAATGTGCCGGATCAGCGGCAGATGATCGCATTCACCGCTGCCGATCTTGAAGCCGGGCACATCGATGGAGTTGAGGAAATCGGCGGCCGCGCGGGAAAAGGGCGTGGAGATGTAGATGAGGCCGAGGCTTTCGGTATAGGCCTTCAGCTCTTTCTCCGCCTCCAGCGGGAGGGCGCAGCGGCGCATCACCTCGAAGATCGAGACATCGGCATTGGGCGGAAAAATCTCCCTGGCCTCATCCGTCATCTCGTCCTCGACGATATGCGTCTGGTGCTTGATCATCTCGCAGCCGCTCTGGGCTGCAGCGCGCACCATCGCCTTGGCAACATCAAGGCTGCCGCCATGATTGATACCGATCTCGGCAATCACCAGCGGGGGATGCGCGGGACCAATGTCTCTGTGAGCGATTTTCACGTCAGTTATCCCTTCGCCATCAGATCTGCGCAGCGCTGAAAATCTTCAGCCGTATCAATGTCCTGAGCCTCGTCCGCGGTAACCGGCAGCACGCGGATCGATGCAGCGGAAAAGTTGCCATCTGCGATGAACTGCGCCGCATCAAAAACATAGAGAACGCCATTCGGCCTAATCAGGGCCGGCAAGTCCTGCCGGTTCGCAAAGCAGAAATCTGGAGAAACCAGCGGCACGAACCGGTCTCCCTCCGCAAAACCCCACTTCAGCACGGCGGAATCTGCCGGAGATACGCTCATGACCATGCTGGCGTCCCCTTGCCGGAACAGGCCGATGCCCTTGCGCACGGTCTCGGCCTTGCGCAGCGGCGACGTGGGCTGCAACAACACGGCAAGACCTGAAGTGACGCCTGCGCTGGGTAAGAGGTCGCGCAGAACCTCCGCCATCGTCGTGCTGTCCGTTGCCAGTTCCGGCGGGCGCCGGATGCATTCCACCTGCGGGGGCAGGTCATGAGTGAAGATCTCACCGATATCGGTGCTGATGATCACACGGTCGATTCCGGCGGCGAGCGCAGCATCGATGCTATGCCGGTACAGCGGCTTGCCGGCCAGCGGCCGTATGTTCTTGCCCGGCAGTCCCTTTGACCCGGCCCTTGCAGGAATGATGGCGGTGACTTGCGTGGGCGCTGCCATGATGCCTCACAGCTGCAGGCGCTTCATGCGCTCTTCGGGAGAGAATTCTGTCTTCCATGCTTCCAGCCGCGAAACCAGGCCAGGGATCAGCTCAATGACAGGCTGGCCAGGCTTCAGTTTCGTGTAGGTTGTTCTGGGGAACCAGGGTGTCTGCTCCTGCCCAAACATGTAATGACTGATATCGTCGCCGAAGGTCCAGCAGGGCATGCCATAGCAGCCGGCAATGTCTGACACGCTTGTGTTTGCCGTTATGACAAGATCACAGCATGAGGCAAGTGCAGCAGCATCCTCGATGTTGTTCATCTGATCAATGTCGGCAAAGTGAATAAGATTTGCGCCACGCCCTTCCTGAAGATAAGTAACTTCCCGGTCGATGCAGGAATATTGCAGATTGACGAAGACGATATCTTTCGTCTCGACAACCGGTGCAAAATCCATCACCGAAAGGTAGTTTTTCGCACGGGCAGGGGCCAGCTTGCTGGAGCGCCATGAGACACCGACAACCGGCTTCTTGTCGGCGTCAGGAATCCGGCGGTAAAGTTCACGGGCGCGCCCAGTGTTGATCTTGAACACGGGATGCCGTGTTTTCTTGAAAGACTCCAGATCATTGCGGATATAGCGCGGAAGATCTGCCGAGGAGATCTGGCAGTCATAGTCATCGGTGGTGGCCATCAGGGTGATGGATTCAAACGTCGGTGTGCGTGTCAGGGCATCCGGGAAACTATGCTCGAAAGGTGCGACCAGTTTCTTCGGCACCTCGATGATCACCTTGTCCGCCATCTCCATGATGTCGGCAATCAGCGTGCCGGAGCGAAGGCAGTCGCCAACCCCCTGATCATTCCAGATCATGATCGTCTTGCCGGTCAGATCAGACCCATCCCATTGGGGCTTCCGGAACTTGCGGTTGAGGCAGGATGTGATTTCCGCCTTGAAGCGGGCACCATAGTGCTTCCAGCCCTCTGCAATGTTGCCCGCTCCCAGATAGGCTAGGGCGAGATTCCACTCCGCAACCGGAAGGTCGCCATTCGCCAGTTCGATGCCCTTCCGCAGGACCCTTATCGCGTCCGTGGACCGGTTCATGCTCTGCAGAATGACACCCAGGGTGACATGCCTTGCAACATCCTGCGGTTTCGCTGCCATGGCAGCTTCTGCAAAGGGCAGGGCATCCGATGCTTCGCCGATCCGGAACAGCAGCCGTGCCATTTCATGCTGGAGATCATCGTCCCCGGGGAAGAGTTGAAGAGCAAGCCTCAGTTCCTCGCCTGACTTGTCATACTGCTCTGCTTCAAGTCTTGAGCGGGCCCGCTGGACCCATATGTCGGAATTGCTGGGATCGATCTGGATGGCCTTGTCGAAGAACTCAACGGCCTGATGGAACTTCTTCTGATCCCGCAACAGAACGCCATAGTTGCGGTAGGCATCTCCGTAGCCTGGATGATCCGCGACAATCTGCTTGAAGATTTCCTCTGCCTCAGTCTCCCGGTCCAGTTTGGTCATGGCCACGGCACGCAGGCTTTGCGCTTCGGCAAGCCTGGGATCCAGCGCCACGGCCCGTTCGGCTGCGGCCAGCACATCGGCATGGTTCTCTTCATCAAGGTCAGAGAGCGCGCGTGCCAGATTGGCATGATAGGGGGCGCGGTCCGGGGCGAGGGAAATGGCCTTGCGGATGAACTCCACTGCCCGCTTGGGGAAGCCCAGCTGCCGGTAGCAGACACCCAGAAGGTGGTTAGCATCCGGAGACGAAGGGTTCTTCTTCAGGACGGTTTTGTAAAGCCGCTGCGCTTTCTCGACTTCACCGGCCTGCTGCAGGGCCACGGCCTTGCGCATTGTGTCGAGTGTCGTGGTGGCGGCATTTGCCGGCTTGAAGCTCATTCGTCCATCCGCTGACTTCGGAGAATCACTCCGCAAAGTCTAGCAAGAAAAGCTCGGAAATGGGTGAGCTGTCCGCATTCGCCTGTTCTGCCGCTGATTTGCCCCTGGAAAGAGTGCAGTGGCCAATGCTTGACGCAAACAGGCAGGCCCAGGGGGCCTGCCTGTGGATTTTCAAGAGAAGTCTTCAGGCCGCCTTGCTGGCCGCAGCTGCAATCTTCTGCAGGTTCTCGAAGAAGTGGCGCACATCATCCCCGATCTGCGCCGAGCAGCTCTTGAGGCCATCGGCCGCCACCTGGAAATCTGCGGCGGCGGTGCCTGTCTGGGCAATGGCGCCGGCCACACGGTCAACGTTGCCGGCCAGAGACTGGGAGCCGGAGGCTGCGCTCTGGATGTTCGACGAAATCTCGCGCGTTGCCGCACCCTGCTGCTCCACCGCAGCGGCGATGGTGGCCGTCATGTTGTCGACTTCCTTCACCGTGTCGGAAATCGCATTGATCGACTTCACGGCGTTCTGGGTGGCCGACTGGATGGCGGAGATCTGGGACGAAATCTCTTCCGTCGCCTTGGAGGTCTGGTTCGCCAGTTCCTTCACTTCGGCTGCCACGACCGCAAATCCGCGTCCGGCTTCGCCGGCGCGGGCGGCCTCGATGGTCGCGTTGAGGGCGAGGAGATTGGTCTGCTCTGCAATGGCCTGAATGAGGCTGATGACGTCACCGATCTTCTGGGCCGAATCGGACAGGCGCCCGACTTCGGCAGAGGTCCGGTTCGTCTCGCCATTCGCCCGGCGCGCCACATCCGAGGCGCCGGTGACCTGGCGTGAAATCTCGGCGATGGAACTGGACAGTTCTTCCGTCGCTGCGGCGATCGTCTGGATATTGCTGGTTGTCTGGACAGAGGAATGTGCAGCTTCAGAGGCCTCTGCGTTCGCAGAAACGGACATGTCAGACAGGGACATGGCCTGACGGGTCACCTTTTCAGCGCTGTTGCTCACCTCCGCCATGGTGGCGTCCACCTTGACCTTGAAAGTGTCGATGGCGTGGCTGATCTGCCGTTCCTGTTCCTGTTGCAGCTCCATCAGAACGTTCTGATAGGTCGAAATGGCAAGATCCAGGTCGAACAGCACTGCCTTGTTGAGTGCCTGCACGGCGGTCAGTGCCCTGCGCTGAGAGAAACGGTGCTTCTTCAGGACGATGCTGACCAACTCGTTCAGGACATACTGATAGCCTGCGATATACCACTTCGGCTCCAGTCCGATGCGGACATGGGCCCGGCCAATGCGGTCTATGCTCTCGAAATAATCCCGGTCAAACCGGCCGGAGAACAGCTTGGCCCAGTGACCGCCTTGGGCCTTCTTGAGCATGTCCTCGCGATTTCCGACAAGAGCCGCCATCTTCGGCTGTGACTTGAGATGGGAATAGAAGCCGTCAAGCACGGCCGGCAGTGCCTTCTGGACGAAAGGCCAGAGTTCCGTAAGGGTCGACTTCGTCTCCGCGTTAATCCTTGCGAAGCTCAGACGGCCCCTCATTTCCTCGTCACTGTACAACATGATGCATCCTCGGTTGAGATGCTGTCACGGTAGAGCGAGTCTCTTGAAGGAACCGTTAACTCAAATGGAAAGGGCAAGTTTGATTTATGATGAAATCTGGCTTGGATTAAATAAACCGATTAAAAGTGCATGTAAGGAAAAGTGACGATAAGTCGCAAGGAAAGTCCGCCACCTCTTGAGAGAGTAAATTTCAACTAGCCGGGTATTTTGGTGTGAAAAAAACTATCTCAACTCTTTAGTGCGGATCTGAATAAAGAAGGGGAGAATGGTGGGCGATGCAGGGATTGAACCTGCGACCTTTCCGGTGTGAACGGAACGCTCTCCCGCTGAGCTAATCGCCCGCCGCTGTGCAGCGTGGGACGGCTTCTATGACATTCTGCGGGGCAGCGCAAGAGGGGATGGACCAAGAATTTCGGCGTTATGAACAGCCCGGTTGCGGGGGGCTGGCGGCTGCTCCCAGCGTTTCCAGCGCAGGCAACAGATCCCGGAAAGAGGAGATGACCCGGTCGGGGCAGAGATCTGCAACCGGCACGCTGGCATAGCCGAAATCGACGGCAATGACCGGGATCTGGGTGGCCCTGGCCGCAGCAATATCGGTCGCCGTATCGCCGATCATGATTGCCTTGCACGGCTCTCCGCCGGCCCGCCGTATGGCGCCGAGCACCGGCAGGGAGTCCGGCTTGGGCCGTGGATATGTGTTGCCGCCTACGATGGAGCCGAAGAGGCGGGTCAGCGACAGCTCGTCGAGGAGCTTGCGAGCCAGATACTCCGGCTTGTTGGTGCAGATTGCCAGCCTCCAGCCTCCGCCGGCGAGCTTCTCCAGTGTTTCGGGGACACCTTCATAGGGCCGGCTGAACGCGGCGATATTGGCCTCATAATAGTCCAGAAAAACAGCCCGCATGGCGTCCAGCGGCGCTTCAGCTGGGTCGGCGCCGTGAAACATGAGACCGAGGCGGATCAGGGCAGCGGCACCATTGCCGGCTTGTGGCCGGGCCAGTTCCAGCGGAACTGGTCCGTATCCTGCGTCTGCGAGCGCTGCATTGAGGGCAGCTGCCAGATCTTCCGCCGTATCGGCCAGTGTTCCATCCAGGTCAAATACGAGCGTGGCCAAGCAAGGGCCTCCCTGTCACATGCCGCAGCTGATTCTCTGCCCATTCTGCAACTTGCAGCGGGCAGATGGGTGCTGTCAAAGCTTGTAAGCTGTCCTGAATCCGCCCCAGTGGATACCGCACACCGTGATGGGGGCGTCGACTTCCTGCAACCATACGACGTTACCATTTCCCATATCACGGGCATAAGACTGTACAAGTACGGGTCTCGTGTTCCGTGCGGCGCTCAGGCCCGCCCTGTCGTCAAAAATGCGCTTGTTCCGGCAGTTTGCCGCATTCCAGACCGGATCATCCGGCCGCTGCGGATGTGAATAGGCTTTGTTATGCACCGGCAGATAGCCATTACGGTCAATCGCCACGCAAAATATCATCGCGGTATCTTGCGCCAGGATGACGTCCTGGATCTGCGGCAGGATCTGTTCCAGCTGTGCCAGCGCGCGGTTGCTGTACTGAACCGGATTGGTGCCTTGTATGATTTTGTAATCGGTATCGAACAAGGCGTCCCGCGTGAGGCGGCCGGTCTCGATGAGCTTGTGCATCGCCTCGCTGATTCTGGCAGCTCCCTCCTGGGCCCGGCGGACGGAGGTGGCATTCTTTGTCTGAATGCCATGGATGAGCTTGTCGAGGGCCGCGCCCGTCATGTCGTCCATACGGGAGAAATGGCAATGCAGGCCATTGTCACTTCTGTTGACGATCCGCAGATCAATCTGGCCAACGCCGTCAAGCGAAAGGCGGGCACTGGCGGGGGCTGTAATCTGCGCATCGCTGCCCGGCTTAAGCAGGACGCCGGCATGTGAAATGTCGCGCGCTTCGACGGCGGCGGTTTGTCCTGCCAGGGCAAGTGTTCCGTTGATCCGGCAGGGCAGGCGGTCTTCGACCCGGCGGTCGCCGGCCGGGCTCTGGCGCAGCATCATCGTGAAGCGTGGCCCGAGCGCCGAAACCGAAGCGGCCATTTTACCCACGGCGCCGTGGACGCTGGTTCCGCTTTCTTCGGCGCGGGAGACAGAATTGTTGATGGTGCTGATACGCTTGCCCACTTCGTCGATGAAGGCAGCGGTCTGGTTGGCCCTCTGGCTGATATCAGAGGTGGTTGCCACCTGTTCGCGGATCGCATTCTCAACTTCTGCAAAACTTGGGCGCAGTTCGGCGACGGCATCAATGATGCGGCTGACCGACGTGGTGCTCAGATCCGCCGAAGCCTGAAGCCGTTCGATCTTGCTGACGATTTCTTCCGTGGCCTTTTGTGTTTCCACCGAAAGCGCCTTCACTTCGCTGGCAACAACCGCAAACCCCCGTCCGGCGTCCCCGGCGCGGGCCGCTTCAATGGTGGCATTCAGCGCCAGAAGGTTGGTCTGCTTGGCAATGCCTGAAATCAGCCGGACAACATTGGCAATGTCCAAGATCGCCGCCGTCAGTTCCAGAACCCCGGAATTGGCCTCGGTCGCAGCGCCGGTGGCGTCCTGTGCCAGCTGGCCTGAACGTTCGACCAGCGCTCCAATCTGCCCGCTGGAGCCGGCCAGTTCCTCGATAGAGGCCGCAAGCTCGGACATCGTGCCTGTGGCCTGTCCAGCCTCCGACTGCAGGTTGAGGGCGTCCATTCGAATCTCTTTCAGCGTATCTTGCTGCGAAGAAAGAAGATTTCGAAGATCATCCGTCTCTGCGGATACCTGTGCAGTCGCTCTGCGCAGGTCCGTTTCTATCATGTCGATCGCGTTCCCGATCCGGCGGGCCGCGTCTTCCCGCTCTTCTTGCGTATCTTTCAGTGTGTCGACTTGCGTCTTCTGCGCAAATTCATCCGAAGCCTCAGGCTTGGGAGGCTTTGAAAAGAGCGAGGAACTGAAGTTCGGGCGCATTTTATTTTCCTAGACATGCCGAATATCGAACGTTCTCAACGTCAGCTGAACGGCAGGTTAATTTTCAATGCTGCCTTGCAACTATTCTCAACCGCGCAGGCCGCGCACGTGAGACTTCGCCTTTGCCCTGAACTTGCCGGCATGCTAATCAGCCCCAACACATGCGGCTTCGGCATGGGGTGCTGCAAGGCATGCCTCCTCCTGCCGCCGCCCATGGGTCTTTCAACGATTGCCGGAAGGGACAGGATGAGCGACGATTTCAAGCGCCAGGCCGCCGAGCGGGCTATGGAAGAAATCCGTGACGGCATGAAGGTCGGCATTGGCACCGGTTCGACCGCTGAGCATTTCGTCCGTGCTCTTGGCCGGGCTGTCCGTGCCGGGCTCAAGGTGACTGGCGTGCCGACATCGGAGCGCACCGCTGCCCTGGCCCGCGAGGAGGGTATCCCGCTCTCCACGCTTGAAGACATGCCCGTGCTCGACGTGACCGTTGACGGCGCAGATGAGATCGATCCGGACATGGCGCTCATCAAGGGCGGTGGCGGCGCTTTGCTGCGTGAGAAAATCGTGGCGGCTGCCTCCGGCAAGATGGTCGTGATCGCCGACAGCGGCAAGCTGGTGCAGCGTCTTGGCAAGTTCCCGCTTCCGGTCGAAGTCGTGCCCTTTGGCCTTGGCGCCACCCGCATTGCTGTGCGCGCCGTTCTTGATAGTCATGGACTGACTGGCGAAGTCTCGCTGCGCGGCGGTGAGGACCATCCTTTTGTCACAGATGGTGGTCACTACATCCTGGATGCCTCGCTTGGAGCCATTCCGGATGCTGCAAAATTGGCCGCTGACCTGAACCTGATACCCGGTGTCGTCGAGACGGGCCTGTTCATCGGGCTGGCGGCCAAGGCCTATGTGGCCGGGCCGCAGGGTGTGGACGTCATAATGAAAGATTGAAGCGCTGGCCGCGGCATCTGCCGCAGCCGGGCACAGACAATGCACGCTGGAGTTTGCAAATGAATCTGAAAGCCCTCTTTTCCGCAGGGGTTGTGGTTGCCGGTCTCGCCTTTGCGCCGTCTGCCATGGCGCAGGACCTGACCGAAAGCCATCTTGCAGCCGCACGCCGCGCAGTGATTGCCACGGACGCCCTCTCTGCGTTTGACGCCATCATTCCGGAACTGGCTGAACGGACCACAGGCATTTTCATTCAGGCCGACCCGTCCCTGACCGGTGTGCTCGATGAAGTGGTGACCGAAGTCGCGCTCAAGATGACCGAAGAGCGTCCCGAACTGAACAGGATGGTCTTCGAAGTCTGGGCCCGCCGCCTGACCGAAGAAGAGCTGACCGAGATTGCAAACTTCTACGAGAGCCCCACGGGCAAGAAGCTGACCGAGCTGTCGCCGGAAATCAGTGCGCTGTCGATTGGCGCCGCGCGCCAGTGGCAGGACAAGCTGTCTCAGGAAATGGTCGTGCAGGTGCGCGGCGAGCTTGAGAAGCGTGGCCTGATCAAGCCGTAAGCGGCTCCGGCTTACCAGCGGCCCCGGAGACGGGGCCGTTTGTTTTTGGATGTGACCTGAAGGATCTCACAGGATGAGCGAGTTCAACTACGATCTGTTCGTCATTGGCGGCGGCTCCGGCGGTGTGCGGGCTGCACGGATCGCTGCCACCCACGGTGCGCGCGTCGCGATCGCCGAGGAATACAGGTACGGCGGAACGTGTGTCATCCGGGGCTGTGTGCCGAAGAAGCTGTTCGTTTACGCCTCCAAGTTCTCCGAGGAGTTCGAGGACGCCGCCGGCTTTGGCTGGACGGTCGGCGAGCGCAGCTTCTCCTGGCAGACCCTGATCGAAGCCAAGGACAAGGAAATCACGCGGCTGGAAGGCATCTACCGGCGCAACCTTGACCGGACCGGCGTCGAGCTGTTTGACAGCCGCGCCGTCATCGAGGGCCCCAACAGCGTCCGCCTGCTGTCAACCGGCCAGATCGTGACGGCCCGTTACATCCTGATCGCAACGGGCGGCACGCCGAATGTCGATTCCTCGCTGCCCGGCTGCGAGCATGTGATCACCTCCAACGAGGCCTTCCATCTGGCCGAAATGCCGAGGCAGGTGATTGTCGCCGGCGGCGGCTACATCGCCGTGGAATTCGCCGGCATCTTCAACGGCCTCGGCGCCGAGACGACACTCATCTACCGCGGCGAGGAAATCCTGCGCGGCTTTGACAATGATCTGCGCAAGGCCGTGCATGAAGAGATGGAGAAGAAGGGCATCAAGATCATCTGTGGCGACACGTTCTCCGCAATCGAAAAGGATGCAGACGGCAAGCTGACGGGCCACACCAAGGGTGGCAAGGCGCTGCCCGCCGATCAGATCCTCTTTGCCATCGGCCGCCGCCCGAACATTGCGGGCCTCGGCCTCGAGAAGGCTGGTGTCGAAGTGGGTGAGGACGGTGCCATCCGGGTGGATGAAACGTCCCGCACCTCCGTTCCTTCGATCTATGCCGTGGGCGACGTCACCAACCGGGCCAATCTCACCCCGGTGGCCATCCGCGAAGGCCATGCCTTTGCCGACACCATCTTTGGCGGCAAGCCCTGGACGGTGGATCACAGCCTCATCGCAACGGCCGTCTTCTCCCAGCCGGAGCTGGGAACGGTTGGCCTCACTCAGGAAGAGGCGCTGAAGCGGACGCCGAACCTCGACATCTACAAGACCAGCTTCCGTCCCATGAAGCACACCCTTTCGGGCCGGGACGAGAAGATGGTGATGAAGCTGATCGTCGATGCGGACACGGACAAGGTCCTGGGCGTCCATATTCTGGGGCCCGACGCTGGCGAATTGGCGCAGGTGCTTGGAATTACGCTGCAGATGGGCGCAACCAAGGCCGACTTTGACCGGACGGTCGCCGTTCATCCCACCGCCGCCGAGGAGCTTGTGACCATGCGCGAGCCCACGGAACGCCTGCGCGGCTGAAGTCCGCAGACAGGGCGTGAAACAGGAAAGGGCCACCCGTTCCGGATGCGCATGTTGCATCGGGAACGGGTGGCCCTTTCCTTGAGTCTTCGAGGCGTGATGTGCCGCCGGTAAAAGTCGCCTTATTCTTGTCGGCTCAGTGTCCGCGGCCTTTCGGAACCTGCTTGATCACGGTGCCGCCGTCACTGATGGCGAGCGAAGGCCTTGCCGGAACGGCTGCCGGTATCGTGCCTGTGACAGCTTCCTTATCCGGCATTGGGCCCTCTCCACGCGGCAGGCTTGCTGCAAAGACAAGTGTGCCGTCCCGTGCGGACTTGGCAGCGTAAAGCGCAGCATCTGCAGCAGCAAGCAGGGCTTCATCCGTGCTGCCGTCAATGGGGGCGATGGCAATGCCGAGGCTGACGCCGAGTTCTGCATGGATGCCATTGGGCATCGGAATCTCTTCGTCCAGCGCGGCCATGATCCGGCGACCAAGATCGGCCAGCCGGTCGATATCCGCAAACTCGATCACCACGATCACGAACTCGTCGCCGCCCATGCGTCCGGCAACGCCCGCGCTGCCAACTTCCGCTTCAATCCTGCGGGCCACGGTCGCGAGAACTTCATCACCCGCTGCATGGCCATAGGTGTCGTTGATCTGCTTGAACCGGTCCAGATCACAGCCGATCAGCGCGAAGGGTTTGTCTGGCAGGCCCGAAATGGCATTTGCAAGAATGGCACTGATCTGCCGGCGGTTGGCGAGCCCAGTGAGCTGATCATGGTCGGCCAGATAGGCAAACTCCTGTTCCCGCTGTTCCAGCGAACGGGTGAGGGTTCCCACCTTGCGCGATACGGCGAAGGCAGAACCGGCCAGCATGGCCCAAAGCAGCAGGATGGTCGGCAGGATCATGCGCCAGACATGCTCGCCCGGCGTTTCGCTGGTCCATTGAAAATGGCCAATGATCTCGCCATCCGGTGATGTGATGGGCCAGCTTGTGCTGCCCGCCGGCGGCGTCTCTCCCGGCACAAACTTCATGTCGCGGAAGGCCAGCTGCGAATTGATGTCGGCGGTGAAGCCCTCGTCGATCAGGCGGGCCGACATGAGGATGACCGGCGGTCCGGGAGGCTGCGCCACAGCTCCGTCATCCGGTACAATCGGCATGGCGCTGATGAATGTCGGCGTCTTGTCGAGCAGAACATAGGCGAAGGTGGCCATGTCATCGATGGCGGGCGGCCCGCTGCGGCCCGATCCGGCCTCTGATGTGCTGCGCAGGCCCTCGTATTTGCGCACGGACGTCTGTGAAACCGCCAGCAGCACCGAAGAGGCGGGCAGGCTCTTGCGGCCGATGCGGGAGACTTCCCTGCGGGATTCAGCAAGCAAGGCGCCTTGCGGATCAACGAGGAAAGCCCGCTCATGCCCAAAATCGTACCAGAGCGAGTCAAGCAGTTCATAGCGGACAAAGGCCGGGTTGAACTTGACCGAGATATTGGCCACCGCCCGGTCCCAGCGGGCAAGGGTCATCTGGTCCCTCGCCATCAGCCGCTGGCGGTCGTGAAGGGCGCTTTCGATCAACCGCATTTCGTTCCGCACGGCCTGCTTGTCTGCAGCACGTGAGGCGATGTGACCGACATAAAGCAGGGATGCTGTTGCCAGTACCATCAGCAGCGAAGCGAGGAAATAAACCTGATGCGTCAGGCTCCAGCGTCCTGCCGGGTTCTTGCCAATGCCTGCCAGGGGTGACACGCTGCCAATCCTTTCTGGATCTGGTGGACCGCGCTATGGGGAAGGGCCTGCATAAGCATCGTCAGACCACAACATACCTGTCAAAATCTGATAGGGTATAATTGGAAACAGGCCCTTAAGTTCATCAACGATATTTGGTTTCTTTGCATCCCCCATTCGTGTCTGCGTTTTTCTTCTTGTTAATCATCCGTATTTTTACGATGGAGCGGCATGGGTGGCCGTCTTGCCGTACCGGCAGGCCGGGCAGGGGGGGCTTCGGCCCGGCTTGCATTGCGGCAGCTGAGCCACGGTCGTCCGGATTGCTGGCGGGATACTGTCCTGGACTGTAGTCTTGAGCCGTCAACCCGTGTATAAGGCCGCACGTTTCTTGTCCTTCGGGGGGAGACGTTTGCAGCACGTGATGTGAGGAAGTTCCGGCGCCCGTTCTTTTGAAGGCAGCGGGCCGACGGCAGATGCAGGATCTGCCGCCCGTTTGCTCAAGGCAGGCAAAGCAGCCGGACCGTATTGGAGACTGTGTGATGGCGGAGAAGTGGACACCGGACAGCTGGAGATCCAAGCCGATCTTGCAGGTGCCGGATTATCCCGACAAAGAGGCCCTGGCGGACGTGGAAAAGCGTCTGTCGACCTATCCGCCGCTGGTTTTTGCAGGTGAGGCGCGTCTTCTGAAGCGCCAGCTTGCGGATGTTGCGGCAGGGCGGGCATTCCTTCTGCAGGGTGGTGACTGTGCGGAGAGCTTCGCAGAGCATCATCCGGATCACATCCGTGACTTTTTCCGCGTCTTCCTGCAGATGGCCGTCGTCCTCACCTATGCGGCGTCCCAGCCGGTGGTGAAGGTGGGCCGCATTGCCGGCCAGTTCGCCAAGCCGCGCTCCTCGGACATCGAGAAACAGGGTGACGTGGAGCTGCCGAGCTACCGCGGCGACATCATCAACGACATCGCCTTCACCCCGGAAAGCCGCATCCCGGATCCGAACCGCCTGTCCATGGCCTACCGCCAGTCGGCCGCGACGCTGAACCTGCTGCGCGCCTTCGCGCAGGGCGGCTTTGCCAACCTTGATCAGGTGCACCGCTGGATGCTGGGCTTCGTCAAGGACAGCCCCCAGTCCCACCGGTATCAGGAACTGGCAGACCGCATCTCGGAATCGCTCGCCTTCATGCGCGCCTGCGGTGTGTCTCCGGACAGCGTGCCGCAGCTGCGTTCGACCGATTTCTTCACCAGCCATGAGGCGTTGCTGCTCGGCTACGAGCAGGCCTTCACCCGCGTCGATTCCACCTCTGGCGACTGGTACGCCACCTCCGGCCACATGCTGTGGATCGGCGACCGCACCCGCCAGCCGGATCATGCCCATGTGGAATTCTTCCGCGGCATCAAGAACCCGATCGGCCTGAAGTGCGGCCCGTCCCTTTCGCCGGACGGGCTGCTGAAGCTGATCGACATGCTGAACCCGGAAAACGAAGCAGGCCGCCTGACGCTGATCTGCCGTTTCGGCGCGGACAAGGTGTTCGACCATCTGCCGCAGCTGATCCGCGCCGTGGAGCGGGAAGGGCGCACGGTTGTGTGGTCCTGCGATCCGATGCATGGCAACACCATCACCGCCGCCGGCTACAAGACCCGTCCGTTCGAGCGCATCCTGAAGGAAGTGGAGGCCTTCTTCGCGGTGCACCGCGCCGAGGGCACCCATGCCGGCGGCATTCATATCGAAATGACGGGCCGCAACGTCACCGAATGCACCGGCGGCGCCCATGCGCTCACCGCCGAGCAGCTGGGTGACCGCTATCACACCCACTGCGACCCGCGCCTCAACGCCGATCAGGCGATCGAGCTTGCCTTCCTTGTGGCTGAAAACCTCAAGAAGGAACGCGAGGCCCGCACGGACAAGATCGCAGCCAGCGCCTGAGCGCAGCTGCTTTGACACGCATCAGGAGGGGCAGGCTGCAGGTCTGCCCCTTTTGCATTTGCTCTCAGGCTGAGGACGGAACTGCGATGCGGAAAGGCTGCTCCCCTTCGTTGAAATTGCCATCGGCAGGCGCGTCTCTAACCTTGATTTAACGTAACGGCATGTAGAGCTGCCCTCCAGAGTGGAGGAGACCATGCGGATGCAGGTGGAATTGTCGGGGGTGTCGATCCTTGTGGTCGATGACAATGCGCATATGCGCGCAATCCTTCGTTCGATTCTTGCTGGCTTCGGTGCGAGACGCATTTTCGAAGCCGCCGATGGCGCCGACGGTTTGGAAATCGTCATCGACCGCGCGCCCGATCTCGTTCTGCTCGACTGGATGATGGCCCCCGTGTCGGGTGAGGAGTTCCTCAAGCTTCTGCGGGGGGAGAAGGATTATATTCTGGCGACGACACCCGTCATCGCCGTTTCAGGCCATGCGCGCCGCAGCGTCATTCTGGATGCCATGCGCCAGGGTGTTCACGGCTTCGTTGCCAAGCCGGTGGCGCCTGCCGTGCTCTATCAGCGGATCGAGGATGCCCTGCTGCGGCAGGAGCGTGATGGCCGCTCCAAAGGTATGCGCCGGCAGGGCTGGCGTGAGGCTGGGCCGGCAGGGCCCGCCGCTGCGGTTCTGGCCGCTTCCGTGCACCCGCCGGAAAACCTTGCCCTGCTCTGACCATCCATCATGAGTCATGATCGCCCGATTGCAAGGCCCGCAAGGGCGCGCTAAATCAGGTGTCATGAGCACCAGCACCCGCCCCGAGGCCCTTTCGGGCCACCTCCGTCTTGCCATTGCCCAGCTGAACCCGACCGTCGGCGGTATTGCCGGCAATGCGGACCTGGCCCGCCAGGCCCGTGCCGGTGCGGCAAGGGCAGGGGCGCATCTGGTGCTGCTGTCCGAAATGTTCCTGTCGGGCTATCCGGCGGAGGATCTGGTGCTGAAGCCCGCCTTCGTGCGCGCCTGCCGCACGGCGCTGGAAGCGCTTGCCGCAGAGACGGCGGACGGCGGTCCCGGCATGGTCGTCGGCCTGCCCTGGGCCGAAGGCGGCAAGCTTTACAATGCGGTGGCGCTGCTCGATGGCGGCAAGGTGCAGGCCCTGCGCTTCAAGTATGACCTGCCGAACTATGGCGTCTTCGATGAAAAGCGCGTTTTCGATCAGGGGCCGCTGCCGGGACCGGTGGATTTCCGCGGGCTGAGGCTGGGTCTGCCGATCTGCGAGGACACCTGGACCGATGAAGTGGTCGAGTGCCTGACGGAAACCGGCGCGCAGATGCTGCTGGTGCCGAACGGCTCGCCCTACTGGGCCAACAAGGCCGACGAGCGGCTGCAGATCATGGTGGCCCGCGTCGTCGAAAGCGGCCTGCCGCTTGTCTACTGCAATCAGACCGGCGGGCAGGACGAGCTTGTCTTCGACGGCGCCTCCTTTGCGCTCAATGCCGACCGCTCGCTCGCCTTCCAGATGCCCCAGTTCACCACGGCGCTGGCCATCAGCGACTGGCGCGAGGGCACCGATGGCGTCTGGCGGGCGGAGCCGGGCGAATTTGCGAAGCTGCCGGATGCGGATGAGGCCAACTGGCTTGCCTGCGTCATGGGCCTGCGCGATTACGTCGACAAGAACCGTTTCCCCGGCGTCGTCCTCGGCCTGTCGGGCGGCATCGATTCGGCCATCTGCGCTGCCATGGCGGTGGATGCGCTGGGGCCGGAGCGGGTGCACGGGGTGATGATGCCCTTCCGCTTCACCTCCTCCGACAGCCTCAGGGATGCCGAAGCCAGCGCAAAGGCGCTCGGCATCCGCTACGACATCGTGCCCATCGAGCCGCCGATGACCGGCTTCACCGAAGTTCTTGCGCCGCTCTTTGCGGGCCGCACGGCCGATATCACGGAAGAGAACCTGCAGTCGCGCAGCCGCGGCGTCATTCTCATGGCCATCTCCAACAAGTTTGGTGCCATGGTGCTGACCACGGGCAACAAGTCGGAAATGTCTGTCGGTTACGCCACGCTCTATGGCGACATGAACGGCGGCTACAACCCGATCAAGGATCTCTACAAGACCGAGGTCTACCGGCTTGCCGCCTGGCGCAATGCCCATCTGCCGCAGGATGTGAAGGGCGTGGCGGGCGAAATGATCCCCGCTCATGTCATCACCAAGGCCCCGACGGCCGAACTGCGCGAGAACCAGACCGATCAGGACAGCCTGCCGCCTTATGAGGTGCTGGATGCCATCCTGCAGGGGTTGATTGAAAATGAACTTTCCATCGGTGAGATCGAGGCGCTGGGCTATGAGCGCGCGACCATCGAGCGGGTGGAGCATCTTCTCTACATCGCCGAATACAAGCGCCGTCAGGCCCCTCCAGGCGTTAAGATCACCCGGCGCAACTTCGGCCGCGACCGGCGCTACCCCATCACCAACCGCTTCCGCGACCGCTGACCCGCCACGCGCAAGCCTCTGATACATCGGGAAGAAAGGACTGGTCCCGCCGTGAGTGGGGGCCGGTGGCATGCCATGAGCAAACCGCAGACCTATGGTGCCTTTCTCTCCGGTAATGCCCGCTGGCTTGGCGCGGCCTTCCTGATGACCGCCTTTTCCGGTTTCGGGCAGACCTTCTTCATCTCCCTGTCCGCAGGTGATGTGCGGGCGGAGCTGGACCTCAGCAACGGCGCCTTCGGCTCGCTCTACATGGCCGCGACGCTTGGAAGCGCGCTGACGCTGCCCACCCTTGGCCGGGTGCTGGACCGCTTTTCCGTGGCGCAGGTGGCAGCCGGCGTTATGGTCATGCTCGGGCTGTTCTGCGCCCTGATGGCGTCGGCCACCTCCATCTGGATGGCGGGCTTCGCGCTCTATGGCCTGCGCCTTTTCGGCCAGGGCATGATGAGCAACACCGCCATGACGGCGGCCGGGCGCTGGTTTGATGCGCAGCGCGGCCGCGCCGTGGCGGTGATCGGCCTCGGCTTCCCGGCATCGGAAGCCATCATGCCGGTTACCTTCGTTGCCATCATGACCACCTTTGGCTGGCGGCAGGGCTGGTGGGTGGCGGTGGCTGTCATGCTGGCGCTGGTGCTGCCGCTCGTGCTGCTGCTCCTGCGCAAGGAGCGGGTGCCGGTGAACACGGCCACGGACGTCAAGGTGGTGGAGCGGCGGCACTGGACGCGGGTGGAAGTGCTGCGCGACCCGATGTTTTATCTCGTCTCCGCCGGTGTATTGGCTCCGCCCTTCATCGTCACGGCGGTGCTGTTTCATCAGGCCTATCTGGTGGATCTGCGCGGCTGGACGAGGGAGCTCTTCGCAGCAGCTTTCATCGTCATGTCTGCTTCGGCGGTGCTGTCGTCGCTGGTGCTGGGCCAGTTGATCGACCGCTTCACGGCGCGGCGCATCCTGCCGTTCATGCTGGTGCCGCTTGCTTGCGGCACGGCGGTTCTGGCGCTGGTGCATGCTCCTTACGCGCCTTTCATCTTCATGGGGCTGATCGGTCTCTCCAACGGCTTTGTCGCCACCTTCACCGGTGCGCTCTGGCCGGAGCTTTACGGCACCCGCCATCTGGGTGCCGTGCGCTCGGTCGTCTTTGCCTTCATGGTCTTTGCTTCGGCACTCGGGCCGGGGCTCGCGGGCTGGCTGATCGACTTCGGCGTGCCTTATGACGGCCAGATCCTCGGCTTCTCGCTCTATTGCGTGGTGATGACGGCGGCGCTCGCCAGTGCCTCCCGTGTGCTGCTGAAGCGGGATGATCTTGCCAGCACCGCGGACTGAGGGTAGGGGAAACGCATGACCCTAAAGCTCCGCTTCGCGCCCTCTCCGACGGGCCTCATCCACCTCGGCAACAGCCGTACCGCGCTTCTCAACTGGCTTTATGCCCTGAAGAACGGCGGCCAGTTCGTGCTGCGTTTCGACGACACGGATCTGGAGCGCTCGCGCCGGGAATATGCCGATGCCATCGAGGCGGATCTCGCCTGGTTCAGCGTCAAGCCCGACTTGATGGTGCGCCAGTCGGACCGGATCGCGCTCTATGATGCGGCGGCGGAAAAGCTGAAGGCGGCTGGCCTGCTCTATCCCTGTTACGAAACGGCGGACGAGCTGGAGCGCCGCCGCTCCCGCGCCCGTGCGATGGGCCGCCCGCCGGTCTACGACCGCGCGGCCTTGAGGCTGACGGCGGAGGACAAGGCAAAGCTGGAGGCCGAAGGCCGCCAGCCGCACTGGCGCTTTCTGCTGCCCAACCATGACGGCGACCCGCTGGCCCCGCGCCGCACGGATGTCACGTGGGATGACCTGTGCCGTGGCAGCCAGTCGATCGACCTTGCTTCCCTGTCCGATCCGGTGCTCGCCCGTGCCGACGGCAGCTATCTCTACACGTTTACGTCTGTGGTGGATGACGCGGACATGGGCATCACCCATGTCATCCGCGGAGAGGATCACGTTGCCAACACGGCGGTGCAGATCGCCATCTTTGAGGCGCTTGGAGCACCGCTGCCGCGGTTTGCCCACCACAACCTGCTGACCACGCTGGACGGCGAAGGCCTGTCCAAGCGCAAGGGCGCGCTGTCCATCAGCTCCCTGCGGGAAGCTGGCATCGAGCCCATGGCCGTTGCCTCGCTGGCCGTCCTCACCGGCACCAGCCATGCGGTTGAGCCGGTGCGGGACATGGAAACGCTGGCGGGCATGCTGGATCTTTCCGGCATCTCCCGCTCATCCGCCAAGTTCGACCCGCAGGAGCTGGACAGCCTCAACGCCCGGCTTGTCCATGCCATGACCTTCGAGGAGGCCGGCCCGCGCCTTGCTGCGCTCGGCATTGGCGGCGGCGAAGCCTTCTGGCTGGCGGTGCGGGGAAATTGCGCCCGCCTTGGTGATGCCGCCAGCTGGTGGGTTATCATTTCTGGCGATCTGCCAGCCGATGCAGAGCAGGTGGCAGAAGAGGACCGGGCCTATCTGGCCGAGGCCCTCGCGCTCCTGCCCGAAGGCCCGCTGGATGGCTCAAGCTGGGGCGTCTGGACCGGCTTGCTCAAGGAGAAGACCGGGCGCAAGGGCAAGACTCTGTTCATGCCGCTGCGCCTGGCGCTGACCGGCCACGGCCATGGCCCCGACATGAAGGCGCTGCTGCCGCTTATCGGTCGGGAAAGAATTGCGGCCCGACTTTCCTGACAGGCCCGCGCGCCTCGCTTCTGGCATCCTCCGCAGGTGCTTCCGGTGAGGCGGCCTGCTGATCAGGCTGCGTGCCGTCCAGCGCTTGCTCTGCCCCCGCGGCGCTTTCTTCCGGGGCTTGCTCCTCCCTCTTCCGTCCCAGCACGGGCAGGGACGGGCGCATGCCCTCTGTTTCGGGCTGGACGTCTGTCGCGGGGAGGGACGCGGTGACGAGGCTGGAGGCATCAAACCCTTCGCGCAGGTTCTGCGCCGTGTCCGGGTCTGCATCCAGCGGCATGTCATCGGCGCTTACAGGGGGCATGGACATGCGGATGGCATCGGTCTGCGGGTTGGCAGCGCCTTGTCCGGCCACAACACGTCCTCCGGCCAAGGTCAAAATGCCTCCTGCGGCTCCGGAGACCGGTGTCAGCGGAGCGGCCTCCTGCTGGGCGGAAGGGGCGGCCTGACAGCTGCAGCCGTTCACATATTCCTTGCGGTGGCGGAAGGCGTTGGGAAGCTCGCTGTAGCGCTCGCCCGCCAGCGAAATCATGTCCTCCGGATCGCCGCCCGGATTGCGGTAGACGAACAGGCCCGTTTCCGCGGCCGGGCACATCGCATTGCAGGCCGCGGCATCCTGGCCGAACTGGCCCGGCCGGGCGCTGAAGCTGATGGGGAAGAAATAGCCATCGCAGGTGCGCACACACAAGGTGCGATAGGTGGCATTGCGCGGGAAGTTATAGGCCGGATAGGCAAGGCCGTCGCGGGTGCGCTCCAGTTCCTGGGGAACGGTGTCGACGGCGGCACGCCGCTCCGGCTGCACCGGCAGCATGACGGTTTTGCGCCCGGGCTGAAGCGGCGCCATGGGCGCAGCCGGTGCGTCTGGCTGGCCCCATGCGCGGGTGAGAAGTCCTCTCGGCTGCTGCGGCGCCAGTTTCGGCTGGGCCGCAGCTTCCCGCAGGGCCCGCGTGTTGCCTTCGCCCGGGCACATGTTGCGCACCATATCCTTGCGGATGCGCAGGATCTCCGCCCGGTTTGCCGCAGTGCCGCCGCGGCCCGCATTTGCCTTACCCGCCTTGACGCGCTGGCGCTCGATCTTGGCGAGGTTTGCCTCCATGCGCTGGATCTTGTCGAGGAGAGAGGGGCACCGTGCATTGGCGCCCGCCAGTCCGCATTGGTAATAGGCCGCATCGCGCCGCGCCGCCATGATCGAGCGGGCTTGTGCCTCCGCAGCTTCGTCCCATTTTGAAGCAGAGGAGGATGCGCCAGCTGTTTCAAGACGGGAAAGCTGCCGGGCAAGGGTTTCACATGTGGAACTGCGTGCATGTGCAGCAGAAGCCCCCATGGCAAGTGCCATGAGGCCAGAAAGGGCCAGAAGCCTGAACTTTACGCGCTTCATGGTGACAGCCATCCCCAACCCGGCCGTCCGGCGGCCCGGTCACTTGTGCAGGCCAAGCCTGCTTCCCAACTTTCCCCAACGCAACTATCAGGGCTGAACTGACCCTTAGCAAGCAACGGGCCAGCCGGAGTTAACACGTCAGGCTTTCCCTGATCTGAACTGAAACCGCACGCTCTCCATTGCACTGCAGCAAGCCAAAAGAAGTCCGGCAGGTAAGGCTCTTCACACCTGTTCCGGCATCGGCCGGTTCGCCGTAGGCCGGGCTGTAGTGCCACAGATGTCACGGCCGAATATTGCCTTTTTGCCTCCTCTTTTCTGACAAAGATCTGAATCCCGTCCCGGAGGCCGCCTGTTCTTGTTGATAAAAAACAGGACCTGCCATGATTTGCCTGCAATTGTTTGCGAATCGAACCGGTCCGCGCTGAACTCTCACGTTGAAGTGAAGAGATGTGAGTGATGGGAGGAGGCAGGCGCATTGCGCGCTGTTCCCGCATTTCTCCGGCGCGGCGGGCCACAAGCGCCCGGCAGCAACGCGGGCCTCAGGGCCCCGCCAGAACGAAAGTGGACGCCATGAGCGAAGACAGCAAGGCGCCGGAAGGCAAGATTCCCGGCGTTTCCGTGTCGGAAGTGGCCAGCGGCTGCTATGCCCTGATGCGGGACGGCTTTCCAACAATCGGCGCCGTGCGCGGTGATGAGGCCATTCTCGTGGTTGATGCCCCGCCCAGCGTCGAGGCAGCGCAGGGCATCACCGAGGCGCTGGAGCGGATCAGCGGCAAGCCGGTGCGCTATCTTGTGCTCACCCATTACCACGCCGGGCGCACCGCCGGAGCGCATGCGCTGGAGCCGGGCGAAATCCTCGCTTCAGACCTCACCCGCCGCCTGATTGAAGAGCGGGGCGAGGCCAACCTCGAATGCGAGCGCCGCCGTGCATCTGATGGCGCGCCTGCCGTTAGCAATGCCCTGGTCTGGCCGGGGCTGACCTTTGCCTCCTCCCTGTCGCTGCGGCTCGGCTCGCGCGAGATCAGGCTCATGCATCTGGGGCGCGGGCATACGATGGGGGACATCGTGGTCTGGGTGCCGGATTCGGGCACCATCTTTGCCGGCGACCTGCTCAATCCCGGCGGTGTTCCCTATGCCGCCGATGGCCATCTGGGTGACTGGGTGAAGACGCTGGAGCGCCTGCGTGCCTTCAGGGGCAATGCCCTTGTCGCCGGTTCCGGCGCCCCCTTGCGCGGGGCGCAGATGGTCAACGATGCCATCACCCGCGCCAAGGAGTTCATCGAAACCCTGCGCACCTCGGCGGCGGCCTGTGTGGATCAGGGGCTTGACCTCAAGGCCACCAACGATGCGGTGCGTGACGCCATGGACCCGCGCTACGGCAAGCTGCCGGGCTACGACAGGGTCATGCCGCTCAACATCGCCCGCGCCTATGACGAGGCCAAGGGCATCGACGTGCCGCAGATCTGGACAGCGGAGCGCGAGCAGATCGCCAGCAGCCGCCTCAGCCGTGCGGCGGCCAGCGAGGATGCGGCGTAAGGGGGGCTTCGCTCCTCATTCTCCGGTCATCAGCCGGTAGCCGACGCCAGGTTCCGTGCGCAGGATGGCGGGGGAGGCAGGGTCGCGTTCGATCTTCTGGCGTAACTGGCCGATGAAGACGCGCAGATACTGCAGGTCATCCCCGTGTGCCGGGCCCCAGACCGAGGTCAGCAGGATGCGGTGGGTGACGACGCGCCCGGCATGGCGGGAGAGCAGGGCGAGCAGATCGTATTCCTTGGGTGTCAGCCGGATCTCGCTGTCATCACGGGATACTGTGCGGCGGATGGTATCGATCACAAGCCCGTCCGTCTCCAGCACCTGCGGAACGGCTTCTGCCTGCCCCCGGTGGCGCAGGGCGGTGCGGATGCGGGCGGTCAGTTCGCCAATGCCGAAGGGCTTTTCGATATAGTCGTCTGCACCCAGATCCAGCGCGGCTATCTTCTCGCTTTCCCGGTCGCGGGCGGAAAGGATCAGGATCGGCAGGGTGCTCCAGCCGCGCAGGCTGGCGACGACGTCCTTGCCGTCCATGTCCGGCAGGCCGAGATCGAGGATGACGAGATCAGGCGCGGCGGTCGCCACCGCCTTCAAGGCCTCGCCACCGGTTGTCGCCTCCACCACGTCATAGCCTGCTGCCGTCAGCGCAGGCTTGAGGAACCGCTGGATCTGCGGCTCGTCGTCAACGACAAGGATGCGCGCACCGGAGGACTGTCCTGTCATTCTGGCAATTTTCCTTCCTGTGTGGGACCAGCGGGAAAGCGCATGACCAGCCGGGTGCCCTTGCGCCGGATGGCAGGGCTTTCGGCATGGATGCGCCCGCCCATGGCTTCCACGAAACCGCGTGCGATGGCAAGGCCAAGGCCGGTGCCGGGCGCCCGGCCATCTGCCTTGCCGCGCCGGTAGAATTTCTCGAAAATCCGCTCCAGATCCTCCGGCGGAATACCCTTGCCCAGATCTGTGACGGAAATGAGCACGTCCTCCCCGTCTTGCCTTGCATAAACGTTCACCGGCTCCTGCCCACCGTACTTGATGGCGTTGTCCAGGAGGTTGAACAGCACCTGCCCCAGCAGCACGCTGTCGCCGCGGATCAGCGGCAGACCCGGCGAAATGCCGGTTTCGATCACCCTGCCGGGGAAGTAACGCCTTGCCCGCTCGACGGAGGACTGAATCACGTCGGTCACATCCAGCCATTCCTGCCGGGGTTCAAGGCTGCCGGCCTCGATCCGCGTCATGTCCAGCAGGTTGGCGACGAAGCGGCTCATCCGGCTGCTTTCCTCCTCTATGGATTGCAGCAGATCGTCCTGACTTTCCGGGCTCATGCGCCTGCCCAACTGGCGCAGGCTTGTGACTGACCCGGTGATGGTCGCCAGCGGGGTGCGCAGGTCATGCGAGATGGAGGACAGCAGCGCATCGCGGTAACGCTCGCTTTCCTGCCGTGCGGTCTGGGCGGCGCTGGCTTCCGACAGGCGGGCCCGGTCGATGGCGATCGCTGTCTGGTCGAGAATGGCTGACAGCGCCCGTTCTTCATTGATGCCGATACGCTCGTTCGTCTGCTCCACCCCGCACACTCCAACAGGCCCGTGCGGGCTGAGCAGGGGGCGGAATTCGAAGCGGCAGTTGGGCAGCGTGCCTGTGCCGTGCCCGGCGCGCTCCTCCTTGTCCAGCGACCAGCGGGCCGCCGTCAGGGCTGTCACGTCCAGGTCCGTATCCGGTGGCCATGCACCAGCAATGCGCAGGTCACCGTTCTCCGGCACAAGCATAACGATGTTGCGCTTCAGGCTGGCTTGCAACTGGGACACGGAGGCCCAGAACACGTCCTCCGCCTTCTCCGTGCCGGAGATCTTGCGCGAAAAGTCATAGAGAGATTGCAGGGCAGTGGCGCGTTTGCGGGCTGTTTCCGCCTGTTCACGGATGCGCGAGGCAAAGCCGCCCGCGATCACGGCCACACAAAAGAACACGAAGAACGAGAACACCTCGTGCGGGGCGGCGATGGTGAAGGTGTGGCGCGGGTTGATGAAGAAGAAATTGTAGCAGAGCGCCGAAAAGAACACTGCCAGCAGAGCCGCCGCATAGCCTGAGGTGACGGCGGCTCCCAGCACCGCCAGCAGGAAAAGCAGCGAGATGTTGGGCAGGTGCACGAAAAGGTCGATCACCTGCCCGAAGGCCGTGACACCTGTGGCAAAGAGCATAGCCGTTGCCGCTGCGTGCGGTAGGTCCTTCCAGGAAAACCGGGGGCGCCAGGCAAGGGCGCGCGGCGCTTCCTTGCCTTCCTGCATCACCAGATGCAGGCCGATGCCGGATGCCTTCCGGGAGAGCGCTTCGGGCAGGGAGGGGGAGAAGAAGCGCCGCCAGCCACGGTTCCTGGGTACACCGATGACGATCTGGGTGGCATGCTCGCGCCGGGCAAGGCGCAGGATTTCCTCCACGAAATCGGTGCCGATGATGCGCCGGGTCTCGGCGCCCAGTTGCTCTGCCAGATGCAGGATGTGTTCGATGCGGGCAAGACCCGGGCTCGTTTCCGTTTCCCGGTCGGCCCGTTCCACCGAGACGGCAATCCACGGCGCGTTGAGGCCCGAGGCAAGACGGCTGGCAACCCGGACCACCTTCTCCGAAAGCTCATCCGCTCCCACGCAAACGATCAGCCTCTCGCTCGTGGCCCAGGGGCCCTCAATGGCATTTTGCTTGAGAAAGTCGACCATCTGGTCATCGACACGGCCAGCCGTGCGCCGCAAGGCCAGTTCGCGCAATGCGGTCAGGTTGCCGACACGGAAGAAACGTTCCGTGGCCCGGCGGGCATTGTCCGGCAGGTAGACCTTGCCTTCATGCAGGCGCTCGATCAGTTCTGCCGGTGTAAGATCGACAAGGATCACCTCATCCGCCCGTTTCAGCACCACATCCGGCACCCGTTCACGCACGGTAACGCCGGTGATCTGGGTCACCAGATCGGCAAGGCTTTCCAGATGCTGGATGTTGAGGGCGGTCCAGACATCAATGCCGGCGCCGGTCAGTTCCTCGATGTCCTGATAGCGCTTCGGGTGGCGGCTGCCTTCCGGGTTGGAATGGGCCAGTTCATCGACGATCAGAATGCGCGGCCGGAGCGCAAGGGCGCCGTCCAGATCAAAGGCCTCCAGCATGCGCCCGCGGTGCAGCACCCGCTTGCGCGGCAGGACATTCAGCCCCTCCAGAAGGGCGGCGGTTTCGCTGCGTCCATGGGTTTCGACAACGCCGACGGCCACCTCTATGCCATCGGCCTTGAGGCGTTGGGCGCGGCTCAGCATGGCGAAGGTCTTGCCGACACCGGGAGCTGCCCCGAGGAAGACCGTCAGCTTGCCGCGCCTGTCCTTGTCTGCAAGGGCAAGCAGGGCATCCGGGTCTGGCCTGCGGTCTTCCTCGGCCATGCGGCTCACTCCTTGAGGCTGTCGAGCGCCAGATTAAGCGCCAGCACGTTTACACGAGGTTCTCCGAACAGGCCAAGCAGCGGCTCTTCCGTGTGCTCGCGCAGCAGGGAAAGGATCTTGGCTTCCGCAATCCCCCGAGCCTGTGCAACGCGTGGCACCTGCGCCAGCGCGAAAGCGGGCGAGATATGCGGGTCAAGGCCGGAGCCGGAGGCCATCAGCGCATCGGCGGGCAGGGGCGTTGCCATGCCGCTGGCGGTCAGACGTGCAGCCTCCGCCTCCACCCGCGATTTCAGTTCGGCGGAGGTGCTGCCGAGGTTGGAGCCGGAGGAGGCAGAAGCATTGTAGGGAACTTCGGCTGTCGCCGAGGGGCGGGGCCAGAAATGGCGCGGATCGCTGAAGGCCTGGCCGATGTAGAGCGACCCTGCGGGCCTTCCGTCCCGCTCGATCAGGCTGCCGTTGGCTGCCCCCGGCATCAGAACCTGTGCGGCTCCGGTGATGGCGAGCGGATAGGCCAGTCCGGTCAGGACGGTCATGGCGATGGTGAGCACGATTGCGGGTCTGAGATGGTTCAGCATGGGGTTACACCAGATTCAGAGCGCTGACGGCCATGTCGATCAGCTTGATGCCTGCGAAAGGCAGGATCAGGCCGCCGAGGCCATAGATGGCAAGGTTCCGCCGCAGCAGGGAGGCTGCGCCTGCCGGACGGTAGGCAACGCCCTTCAGCGCCAGCGGGATCAGGGCCACGATGATCAGCGCGTTGAAGATAACTGCCGACAGGATGGCCGAGCGCGGCGAGGCGAGGTCCATGATGTTGAGAGTGCCGAGCGCCGGATAGGCGGCGATGAACAGCGCCGGGATGATGGCGAAGTACTTGGCCACATCATTGGCAATGGAGAAGGTGGTCAGCGAGCCGCGTGTCATGAGCAGCTGTTTGCCGATCTCCACGATCTCGATGAGCTTGGTGGGGCTGGAGTCCAGATCCACCATGTTGGCGGCTTCGCGTGCCGCCTGGGTGCCGGTCTGCATGGCAACACCCACGTCTGCCTGCGCAAGGGCAGGGGCATCGTTGGTGCCGTCGCCGCACATGGCGATCAGACGGCCGCCCTGCTGCTCGCGGCGGATATAGGCGAGCTTGTCTTCCGGCGTGGCGCTGGCCAGAAAGTCATCGACGCCGGCTTCCGAGGCGATTGCGGCGGCTGTGACCGGATTGTCGCCGGTGACCATGACCGTGCGGATGCCCATGGCGCGCAGGGCGGCAAACCGCTCCTTGATGCCGGGCTTGACCACGTCCTTGAGGTGGATAACGCCGAGCAGCCGCTTGCCATCCGTCACCGCCAGCGGTGTGCCGCCACTTCGGGCGATCCGGTCAACGGCGCGGGAAAACTCTGCCGGCGCCGTGGCAGCTGTGAGGCCCGCAAAGGCCAGCACTGCATCCACCGCACCTTTGCGCAGGCGGCGTTCCCCCATATCGACCCCGGACAGGCGCGTCTCGGCGGAAAAAGCGATGACGGCATCAGGCGTCACCTGCGGCTGGGCGATGCCGAAGTCGCCCGTGGCAAGCGCCACGATGGAGCGGCCCTCCGGCGTCTCGTCGGAAAGGCTGGCCAGAAGGGCTGCTTCCGCCAGTTCGGGAATGCTGACGCCGGGTGCGGCAGCAAAGTCGCTGGCCATGCGGTTGCCGAAGGTGATCGTGCCGGTCTTGTCGAGCAGCAGCGTGTCCACATCGCCCGCCGCTTCCACGGCGCGGCCGGAGGTGGCGATGACGTTGAAGCGCACCAGCCGGTCCATGCCCGCAATGCCGATGGCCGACAGCAGCCCGCCGATGGTGGTGGGGATCAGCGTCACCAGCAGGGCGGCCAGCACGGTGACGGAAATGACCGCGCCGGAATAGGCGGCAAGGCCCCATATGGCAGTGCAGACGAAGAGGAAGATCAGCGTCAGGCCAGACAGCAGGATCGACAGGGCGATCTCGTTCGGCGTCTTCTGGCGCTGGGCGCCTTCGATGAGGGCGATCATCCGGTCCACGAAACTGGAGCCGGGGGCGACCGTGATGCGCACGCGGATCTCGTCGGACAGCACCTCCGTGCCGCCCGTCACCGCCGAGCGGTCGCCGCCCGATTCACGGATGACAGGGGCTGATTCACCGGTGACGGCACTTTCGTTGACCGTGGCAACGCCCTCAATCACCTCGCCATCGCCCGGGATCAGCTCCCCGGCTGCCACCAGCACCTCGTCGCCAACGGACAGGCTGGCGGCAGGAATGGTCTCCGAACGGCCATCCGGCAGGAGGCGGCGGGCGGTCAGTTCGGATTTGGTGCGCTTCAGGCTGTCCGCCTGCGCCCGTCCGCGTCCTTCGGCCACGGCCTCGGCGAAGGTGGCAAACAGCACCGTGAACCAGAGCCATGCGGCGATCTGGCCGGAGAAGACGGTGTCTTCCGCCCCCAGCACCAGATCACGGGCGAACAGCACGGTCACCAGTGCTGCCACCACTTCGGTGACGAAGATGACCGGATTGCGCACCAACTGGCGCGGATCGAGCTTCGCGACCGCGTCACGCAAGGCGGGAAGCAGGATTGCGGGAGAGATCATGTTCGGGCCATGAGGCAGCTTCTGCCTCTTGGCATCCCTTGTGTGGGTGGACATGGGAATAACCCTTTCAGAAGGTCTGGCCGGCAAGCATCGCCAGGTGTTCGGCTATTGGGCCGAGGGCGAGAGCCGGGAAGAACTGCAGACCGCCGAGGATGAGAATGATGGCGATGAGAAGGCCGGTGAACAGCGGCCCATCGGTGGGGAAGGTGCCGGATGAGGCAGGGACCTTGACCTTCGCCGCCAGAGATCCGGCAATGGCCATCACGGGCACTGCATAGGCAAAGCGGCCGAGCAGCATGGAGAGCCCGAGGGTGGTGTTGTACCAGGGCGTGTTGCCACTGAGCCCGCCGAAGGCCGAGCCATTGTTGCCCGCAGCCGAGGTATAGGCATAGAGCATCTCCGACAGGCCATGCGGGCCACCGGTGCCAAGGCTGGCAAGGGCCGCGGGCAGCATGGCGGACACGGCCGTGAACCCGAGGATCACCAGCGGCAGGATGAGCACGGCCAGCATGGCGAACTTCATCTCGCGTCCGTCGATCTTCTTGCCCAGAAACTCCGGTGTGCGGCCCACCATGAGGCCCGCCACGAAGACCGAGAGCAGGGCGAAGACGAGCATGCCATAGAGCCCCGAGCCCACGCCGCCCGGCAGAACCTCGCCAAGCTGGATCAGGAACATCGGCACGAGCCCGCCGAGCCCCGTCAGCGAGCCGTGCATGCCGTTGACGCCGCCATTGGAAAGGCCTGTGGTAACGGCGGCATAGAGCGCGGTCATGGCCTGACCAAAGCGCACTTCCTTGCCTTCCATGTTGCCGCCCGCCGCATCCGCGCCAAGGGCGGTCAGGATCGGATTACCTTGCGTTTCCGCCCAGTAGGTCACGGCAACGCCAGCGATCAGCAGCAGCGCCATGGCACTGAGCAGCGCCCAGGCCTGACGGCGGCAGTCTGCCATCACGCCAAAGGCATAAACGAGGGCGGACGACACGCTGAGCATGGCGAACATGTTGAGATAGTTGGAGAAAGCCGTCGGGTTTTCGAATGGATGGGCGGCATTGACGTTGAAGAAGCCGCCGCCGTTCGTGCCAAGCTGCTTGATGGCTTCCTGGCTGGCGACCGGCCCGAGGGCGATCACCTGCTGTGCGCCTTCCAGCGTTTTGACCGTTGCAGAGGCGCTCAGCGTCTGCGGCAGGCCCATGGCAACGAATGCGAAGGCCACGATGATGGCCAGCGGCAGCAGGATGTAGAGCACCGCCCGGGTCATGTCGGCCCAGAAATTGCCAAGCGTGCTGGACTTGGAGCGGGCAAAGGCACGGGTGAAGGCCACGGCCAGCGCCATGCCGGTGGCAGCAGACAGGAAGTTCTGCACTGTCAGCCCGGCCATCTGGCTGAAGTGGCTGAGGGTCGTCTCTCCGCCGTAGTTCTGCCAGTTGGTGTTGGTGACGAAGGATACGGCCGTGTTGAAGGCAAGATCCGCTGGCATGCCGGCAAAGCCCTGCGGATTGAACGGAAGCAGGTGTTGCAGCCGCAGGATGGCATAAAGGGCAAGGAAGCCTGTCAGCGAAAAGGCGAGCATGGCGAGCGTGTAGCCGAGCCAGCCCTGTTCGCGCTGCGGATCGACACCTGCCGCCTTGTAGATGCTGTTCTCGACAGGACCGAGAACAGGGGAGAGCCATGTGCGCCTGCCTGAAAAGACATGCGCCATGTAAAGCCCGAGAGGCTTGATGATGGCGAGAACGGCCAGAAAGAACAGGCCGATCTGCAGCCAGCCGGAAAGGGTCATGGGTGCGCTCCGTAGAGGATCAGAACCGCTCGGGCCGCAGCAGCGTGACCACGAGGTAGATGCCGAGGCCGCAAACCACGGCCAGGCCGGACAAAAGCTCGAACATGGCTTTTGTCCTCACAGCCGGTCGAGGGCGCGGGCATAGAGGGCAAGCCCCCCAAGGCAGCCGCATCCAAGCGCGAGAAAGATGATGTCGGACATGTGCCGGTCTCCTGTTGTGACCGGCACACAATCGCCGCAAACGGCATCAGGGTTCGATTGGGAAGTCAGTCAGGGCGCATAAGGAAAACATAAAGGCCAGCTTCCTGCTGAAACTGGTCTTGCAGGCGGCGCAGCCCGTGCGGCTGTGGCTGCAGCTTGTGCCCGCTATGGAAAATTGCTGTGGGAGCGGCCACATAAGAGGAACATTGATCTGCGTGACAGGAAAGGGCAACGGGCATGAGCATCAGACACGGAGGTGTGGCCGGAAGGCTCGCAGGTGGTCTTTTGGCTGTTCTGCTGGCAGCAGGCACGGCCCTCGCGGCGGAGCAGCCGGATCTCATCTTCAAGAAGTCCACCGTGTGGAAGTTCCTCACGCCTGACCACAAGCTTGCAACCTATGCCATCGATGATCCGGTGGTGGAGGGTGTCGCCTGTCATTTCACCGTCCCGGAAAAGGGCGGCATTGACGGCTGGCTCGGCATTGCCGAGGAGGTGTCGGACATTTCGCTCGCCTGCCGTCAGGTCGGGCCGGTCAGCTTCAAGGCGCGCTTCGAGCAGGGCGAGGAGATGTTCCGCCAGCGCCGGTCGTTCCTGTTCAAGAAGATGCGGATCGTACGCGGCTGCGACACCAAGCGCAATGTGCTGGTCTATCTCGTCTATTCCGACAAGCTGGTGGAGGGCAGCCCGAAGAACTCCACCTCCACCGTTCCCATCATGCCATGGGGCAGCGGCGAAGCGCCGCGCTGTGCTGATTTTCTGGATAAATGACAGTCAGACGTCCGCGCTGGCTTACAGCGCGGGCTCTTCCTCGTCCTCGGTCTGCGGGGCTTCCTGAGGCTTGGCATCGGGCGAGCAGAAATGGGTGTAGAGCACATCCATGACATCGCGGGCTGCGTCGCTCGCCAGCCGGTAATAGATCGTCGTGCCTTCCCGGCGGGTGCGCACGAGCCCCTGCGCGCGCAGCAGGCTGAGCTGCTGGGAGACGGTGGGCATGCGCATGCCGGTCTGCTCGGCCAGATCGCCGACCTTGCACTCCCGGTCGGCCATCATGCACAGCAGCATCAGCCTCGGTGTCGAGGCGATGGTCTTGAGAAATTGAACGGCCGCTTCGGCCTTTTCTTCCAGAGCCTTGGTTTCCATGGGCGCAAGATGGCACCAAGACCCGATTGTTTCAAGCCGCGCCGTCGCACTGTCTTCAGGCTTTCTGCAAGGCGCTGCAACCTGCCGGTGCGATCAGCCCCGGATCATGGCCGGCAGAAGGATGTGGCCGGCGCCGCAGCTGACGCCTGCGGTCATGCACATGCTCTTCTGGGCTGAGACGCCGAAGGGCATCGGCTTGCTGGAGGCAAGGGCTGCAAGGCCGGCGAAGGGGGAAGCGATGATGGCGAGAACGAAGCAGACCGAGACAAGACGTGCAAACATGACAGGCCCCATTTTCATCTTGCCCGGCCGTTGCGGCGGGCTGTGTTCAACTCATGGCGCTACTGTGGCAGGGGCGCGCTGAACCGGGTCTGAGGGGCAAATTCAGCTGGCGTTCAGCTTCGTGAACAGATGTTGGGAAACAGCTTCAGCCGGGCGCCGGGGCTTGTGCGGCGCGGCAGATGAATGCTTGACCGGAAACGGGAAACCGGTCACAACAGAGCCATGAATACGGCCAGCCGGACCCTCATTCCGATCACCATTATTTGCAGCTAGCACCTCTGCTGGCTGTGGCCGTTCCCTCCTTGCGCCAATTCCAAAGAGACGGACGCCCCCGGCCAGCAGGCCAGGAGACGACGTGTCATGACGAACGCCAGCCCGGACGCCCCGGTTCTGCGCCTGACCAATACGCTCACCCGGACGAAGGATGTCTTTCATCCGATCGATCCGCAGAACGTGCGCATGTATGTGTGCGGGCCGACGGTCTATGACTTTGCCCATATCGGCAATGCCCGGCCCGTCATCGTCTTCGACGTGCTCTACCGCCTGCTGCGCCATCTCTACGGGGCCGATCACGTCACCTATGTGCGCAACATCACGGACGTGGATGACAAGATCAACGCCCGCGCCTTGCGTGATTTTCCCGGCCTGCCGCTGAACGATGCCATCGCACGGGTGACCTCCACCACCGCGGATCAGTTCCACGCGGACGTGAAGGCGCTGGGCTGCCTTGAGCCGAACCATGAGCCGCGCGCGACCCAGCATATCGCGGGCATGGTTTCGATGATCGAGACGCTGATTGCCCGCGGCCATGCCTATGTGGCGCAGACGCAAGATGGCGGCGAGGTGCTGTTCGACACGGGCTCCATGGAGGCCTATGGCCAGCTGTCCAAGCGCAATCTGGAGGACCAGAGGGCAGGCGCACGCATTGCCGTGGATGCCCACAAGAAGAACCCGGGCGACTTCGTGCTGTGGAAGCTGTCTTCCCCCGAAGAGCCGGGCTGGGACAGCCCCTGGGGCCGTGGCCGCCCCGGCTGGCACATCGAGTGCTCGGTCATGAGCGCCCATCACCTGGGTGAGGTGTTCGACATTCACGGCGGCGGGCTGGATCTCATCTTCCCGCACCACGAAAACGAAATCGCCCAGTCCTGCTGCGCCCATGGCACCAGCGTGATGGCAAACTTCTGGCTGCACAACGGCTTCGTGCAGGTGGAAGGGCGCAAGATGTCCAAGTCCGAGGGCAACTTCGTCACCATCCACGACCTGCTGCACACGGAAAAATTCGGCGGCCGCAAGTGGCCGGGCGAAGTGCTGCGGCTCGCCATGCTGATGACGCATTACCGCGAGCCGATTGATTTCTCGGTGAAACGGCTGGAGGAGGCGGAGCGGCTGCTGGCGAAGTGGCCGGAGGTTCAGGACGCCGATGGTGCTCCGGCAGAGGAGATTCTGGCTGCCTTGACGGATGACCTCAATACGGTTGCTGCCGTGCAGGCCTTGCATGGCCTTGCGCAGGACGCCGCCAAGGACAGTGCCTTGCTTCCGGTCTACTGGGCCAGTGCGCGTCTGCTCGGGCTCGCTCCTGTTGCTGCTGTGCTGGAGGGCGTGGATACGGGCCGCATCGAAACCCTCGTTGCAGACCGCCTTGCCAGTCTTGAAGCCAAAAACTGGGCCGAAGCCGACCGCATCCGCGACGAACTCTCCGCCATGGGCATTCAGCTCAAGGACGGCAAGGACAAGGATACGGGCGAGCGTGTGACCACGTGGGAGGTGAAGCGCTGAGGGGCGTTTCGTCCCTCGAGAGTCTGCCCCCCACCCCTTACCCCTCCCCACGGGGGGGGGGAGGGGGGCGGAGAAGCGCCGCCACAGATCAGATTTAGAACTGCGGGCAATGTCCGAACCTAATGTGTGGATGCAATAGCCACGAGGGGGAGGGGAGCGGACGGGCGGTGTTTCAGGCAGGTTTCGTCACTGCGGGTAAGGGGAAAAATTTCCTTTGTGATGAGCTTCCTCTCCTCTGGAAGTGGATTTTGGCAAAGCCTCTCAGCCCCCCTCCCCCTGGTGGGGAGGGGTAAGGGGTGGGGGGCTCTGCGGTTGCGAGGAAGCTGGGCTTCAAAGTGCGACTGACTGCAGGCAAAAGGGGTGTGTAACTTGACTGCAATCTCGAAGGACACACGACGCCGGGCGGTCAGCTTGAGGAGGGAGCAGACCTTTCAGGAAAAAGCGCTTTGGGTGCAGTTGAGAGAGTTGAAGGCATATGGAATTCACGTGCGGCGCCAGGCTCCGGTTGGTCCATATGTCGCGGATTTCGCAATCCTCTCGCGCCGTGTGGTTATCGAGGTCGACGGTGAGGTGCATGGGACCGGGGTTCAAGTTTCAAGGGATGAAACCCGGGACAGATGGCTTCAGAAGGAAGGGTTTCAAGTCTGGCGTTATGCGGCTGCGGATGTTGAACATAATCTTGAGGGTGTGGTCGAGGATGTGCTGAGGCGGTTGGGATTGCAGGGGAGTGCCGGGTGACTTGAGCTGGGCGTCCCTCGAGAGTCTGCCCCCCCACCCCTACCCCCTCCCCACGAGGGGGAGGGGGTAGGGGTGGGGGGCTCGGTAGTAGAATGCAAACTGGCCAGTGTTGTGTGTCATGGCTAGGCGCGAGGTATGGCGAGTTGCAACAGGGAGAACCAATCATGACCAGTGAACGGTCTGGCGGGTGTCAGTGCGGGGCGGTGCGGTTCCGGGTGCGGGGGCAGCTGGGGCATGCCTCGGTGTGCCATTGCCGCATGTGCCAGAAGGCTTTCGGCAGCTTCTATGCGCCGCTGGTCTCGGTGCGCGAGGCGGACAGTGTGGAGTGGACGCGCGGGGAGCGGACCGTCTTCCGCAGTTCCAATGTGGTGTCGCGCGGCTTTTGTTCTGCCTGCGGCACGCCGCTGACCTATGAGGCGCCGGACGGCATGGCCATCTCCATCGCTGCCTTTGACGATCCGTCCGGGATCGTGCCCATCGTTGCCTATGGGGTAGAGGGCAAGCTGCCTTATGCCGATGCGGTGCCGGATCTGCCGGAACGCAAGACGGAGGAGGATGTTGCGGCGGCGGCGTTTCTGGCCGCCATCGTCAGCTTCCAGCACCCCGATCATGATACAGACGTCTGGCCGCCGGAGGCGGTTTGAGGAAGGCCTGAGAATGGCCTGAGGAAGGAATGATCCAATGACGGAATTGCGCGGCCTTTATCCTGAAATCGAGCCCTATGCCTCCGGCATGCTCGATGTGGGCGATGGTCACACCATCTACTGGGAACGCTCCGGCACACCGGGCAAAAAGCCTGCGGTGTTCCTGCATGGCGGGCCGGGCGGCGGCATTTCGCCGGCGCACAGGCGGCTGTTCCATCCCGATCACTATGACGTGCTGCTGTTCGACCAGCGCGGCTGCGGCCGCTCGACGCCCCACGCGGAACTGGAAGCCAACACCACCTGGCATCTGGTGGAGGACATCGAGCGCCTGCGCAAACTGGCGGGCGTGGACCAGTGGCTGGTCTTCGGCGGCTCCTGGGGCTCGACGCTGGCTCTGGCCTATGCGCAGACCTATCCGGAGCGCGTGAGCGAACTGGTGCTGCGCGGCATCTACACGCTGACCAAGGCGGAACTGGACTGGTACTACCAGTTCGGCGTCTCCGAAATGTTCCCTGAGAAGTTCGAGCGCTTTCAGGCGCCGGTGCCGGAGGGCGAGCGCCATGCGATGATGGCGGCCTACCAGCGCCTGCTGACCCATCCGGACAAGGGGGTGCGGGTGGAGGCGGCCAAGGCTTGGAGCCTGTGGGAAGGTGAGACCATCACCCTGCTGCCGAGCCTCGACAACAGCCAGCATTTCGGCGAGGACGAATTCGCCCACGCCTTCGCCCGCATCGAGAACCACTTCTTCATGCATGGCGGCTGGCTGGAAGAGGGACAGCTGCTGCGTGATGCGGGCAAGCTGAAGGACATTCCGGGTGTGATCGTCCATGGCCGCTACGACATGCCTTGCCCGGCGCGATATGCCTATGGCCTGCACAAGGCTTGGCCGCGGGCGGATTTCCACCTCATCGAAGGGGCAGGGCATGCCTTCAACGAGCCGGGCATCCTCGACCGGCTGATCCGCGCCACAGACATGTTCGCAGGCCTTCCCGAGGCCTGAAGCTAAAAAAACAGCCAGAAACCGGTATCCAGACAATGACCCGCGAGAAACTCTATCTGTTCGACACCACGCTCCGTGACGGGGCGCAGACCAGCGGCATCGACTTTTCCATCGCGGAAAAGATCGCTATTGCCGAACTGCTGGAGCGGCTGGGTGTCGATTACATCGAGGGCGGCTATCCGGGTGCGAACCCGACGGATACCGAGTTCTTTTCGGAGAAGCGGACGAAGACCGCCCGCTTCACCGCCTTCGGTATGACCAAGCGGGCAGGGCGCTCCGCCTCCAACGATCCGGGCCTGCAGCTGCTGCTGGAAGCCAAGGCGGATGCCAACTGCTTTGTGGCCAAGTCCTGGGACTACCACGTGGAAGTGGCGCTCGGCTGCACCAACGAGGAGAACCTTGAAAGCATCCGCGACACGGTGCAGGCCGCTGTTGCCGCTGGCCGCGAAGCCATGATCGACTGCGAGCATTTCTTCGATGGCTTCAAGGCCAATCCGGAGTATGCGCTGGCCTGCGCCCGCACGGCTTATGAAGCGGGGGCGCGCTGGGTGGTGCTGTGCGACACCAACGGCGGCACCCTGCCGGGCGAGGTGAAGGACATCATCGCCCGGGTGAGCCAGGTGGTGCCGGGCAGTCATCTGGGCATCCACGCCCACAATGACACAGGCCAGGCGGTCGCCAATTCTCTGGCGGCGGTGGAGGCTGGTGTGCGCCAGATCCAGGGAACGCTCAATGGCATCGGCGAGCGCTGCGGCAATGCCAATCTGATCAGCCTGATTCCGACGCTGATGCTGAAGGCGCCTTACAGGGATACGGTGGAACTCTCCGTCCGGCCGGAACGGCTGAAGGACATCACCGCCATCTCGCACACCTTTGACGAGATGCTGAACCGCGCCCCGGACCGGCATGCGCCATACGTGGGTGAGAGCGCCTTTGCCACCAAGGCCGGCATCCATGCCTCGGCCCTGCTGAAGGACCCGAAGACCTATGAGCATGTGGAGCCGGAAAGCGTCGGCAACAAGCGCAAGGTGCTGGTGTCCGATCAGGCAGGCAAGAGCAATCTGCTGGGCGAGCTTTCCCGCCTTGGCATCGACGTGGACAAGGCCGATCCGAAGCTGGATGCGCTGCTGACGGAAGTGAAGGAGCGCGAGGCCAAGGGCTATGCCTATGAGGCGGCGGATGCGTCCTTCGAGCTGCTGGCCCGGCGCATCCTGGGCAAGGTGCCGCGCTTCTTCGAGGTGAAGTCCTTCCGCGTCATGGTGGAGCGGCGTTTCAACGCGGTGGGCGAGCAGGTCACCATGTCCGAGGCGGTGGTGAAGGTGGATATCGATGGGGAAACCCGCATGTCCGTCTGCGAGGGCAACGGCCCGGTCAACGCGCTGGACGGTGCGCTGCGCAAGGATCTGGGCAAGTATCAGTCGGCCATCGAGGGGCTGGAGCTGGTGGACTACAAGGTGCGTATCCTCGATGGCGGCACGGGCGCCATCACGCGTGTGCTGATCGAAAGCCACGACAAGACCACGCACCAGCGCTGGTTCACCATCGGCGTGTCGTCCAACATCGTCGATGCCTCGTTCCAGGCACTGACGGATTCCATCACCTATGCGCTGTTGAAGTCGGTGGGATAGGACCCCTAATGCCAAGGCTTTCGATGCTGACGCATCACGCCTTGAAAATGCTCAAGCGCCGCAAGGGCTTAACCAATGCTCGATGAGTCAAGCTCATCAAGCACTGGTATAAGATCAGCCCCTGCCGCCCGAGGCAGGGGTGACTAGAACGCGAAGGCTCAGGAGGCAACGAGCTGGTTGCGTCCGGAGTCCTTTGCGGAATACAGCCGGGCGTCGGAGGTCCGGATGGCTTCCGACAAGTCATGGCCGGGGATGACTGACAGGCCAATGCTGGCAGCAATGCGGAAGGTCTGCTCCCCGGACGAAATGTCGAGGCTCTGCAGCCGGCAGCGGAAGGCTTCGACGCGGGTCATGACCTCTGCTTCGCTCTTTCCGCATAATACGGCACAGAACTCGTCACCGCCCAGCCGCACCGCCTGACCTTCCTCGCCTGCAAGCCGCAGAAGCTCGTCCGACAGGGCAATCAGCGCCCGGTCTCCGGCTTCGTGGCCGTAGGTGTCGTTGACATGTTTGAACTTGTCCACGTCAACCAGCGCCAGCCAGCGGACTTCGCCGCGCTCCTGGGCTTCTGAAACAAGGCGGATGCCTTCACTGAACAGGAAGCGGCGGTTGTAGAGCCCGGTCAGAGCGTCCCGGAAACTGCGGTCGCTGAGATCGGCAAAACGGTCGATGACATCGAGGTTCTGGGAAACCCGCAGCAGCAGTTCTTCCGGCGGACAGCTCTTGTGCAGGAAGTCGCTGGCGCCGTATTTCAGAAAGCGGATGCGGTTTTCCATGTCTTCGGATCCGGAAATGCCGATGACGGCGAGGGATTCCCGGCTGCGCTTGCGCCGGATTGCCTTCAGGAACGAGAATCCGTCTTCCTCCGGCATGAAGTAATCCACGATGACCAGCCGGATTTCCGGATAATCCTGCAGATACTGCATGCCCTCCTTGGCGGAACTGGCCACAAACATCTTGTAGCGGTGCCGGGCAATCGTCTCGCTCATATAGGTCCGCTCGACCACCGCGTCATCGATGACCAGCACGCCAATGGACGAATTCCGGCCCAGCCGCTGCACCAGATCGCCGAGGTAGTCGAGACTGGAAGGGCTATCCTTGATGATGTAGTCGAGCACCCCCTTGTCACGCATCGCCTTGCGCAGGTGGGGCTCGAAGCGGCTGGTGAAAACGACCGTGGGAACCCGGTGCGAGATACACAGGTCCACAATCTGACCGTCCGGAGCATCGGGCAGGGTCAGGTCGACAAGGGCCAGCTCAAAGGCTTCGCCGCCGCCTGTGAGCTGGGCTTCCGCCTGGGCAAGGGTCCTTGCCACCGTGATCCGGCGCTCTCCGATCTCAGCGAGTTTCTTGAGTGCAGCCTTCTCAAAGAAGGCGGCATCCTCGACGAGAAGGATCTTCTGCATATCTGTCCGCCGGCATTGATAAAAGTTTCGAGAATAGTGAATGCCAATCACAAACAAACAGTTATCCTGACGCGTCAATTTTTCTCAAATGACCAATTTGACGCGGTGCCGGCGGCGGGGAAAGAGTCAAAATATCAATAGTTTGCCCGGGCGCTCGAATTATAGGTGTGCGCCCCGGCAAAGACTTCCTTGAGTTGTTATAGGCAGTTATACGTATGCCTTGTCAGAAGTTCTCAAGTCCCGCTGCGGCATCAACAAGTTGGGCGTTTTGTGAGGACTGGAAGGCTTCCTGCAGCATCGGAATGATACTGGCAGTGTCAGAAGCAACGAGATAGGGCACATCCTGCTCGGGCCGGATGAAAGCCTCGTTACGCATGTGGTCGAGGAGTTCCAGGAGCGGAGACCAGAAACTGTTGATATTGGCCAGAAGTACCGGTTTGCGGTGCTGTCCCAGCTGGGCCCAGGTCATCATTTCGACGACTTCCTCCAGAGTGCCAATACCGCCGGGCAGGGCGACAAAAGCATCCGACTTCTGGAACATCAGTTTCTTGCGCTCGTGCATGTCGCGGGTGACGATGAGATCGCTCACCTCATGCAGCATGACTTCGCGCTGCTCGAGAAACTCCGGGATAATGCCGGTTACCTGTGCCCCATGATCAAGGGCGGACTTGGCAACTGCCCCCATAAGGCCAACGGAACCGCCGCCATAGATAAGCGACAGCCCTGCCTCGCCGATCAACCGGCCGAGGCTTCGGGCAGCGTCCAGATAGGTTGCGTCATGGCCGAAGCTTGATCCGCAATAGACACAAATGCTCTTGAGATTCGTCATGGCAAAATGTTTGGCATTGGCAGACAGCCATGGTCAAGCATTGCCTGCGGCAACAAAGCTTGCGTGCCTTGTGCAAAATGCCGTTTATGCGGCGAATCTGCTAGATCTTGTGGTGTTCTTCGTGAAACGCTGGGGAACTGTTCAGAAATTGGGTGTCCGGTGCAGCCGGGCATGTGGCAGGGGGCGAGCTGTGCGGCTGTTGAAGAGAGCCGCCGCACCTCCAATCAGGGTTTGGGGTCTGAGATGACACGTAAAGGGGTTACCGTCAGTCTGGTCATTGCCGTGGTCGTGGGGATCATTGCGCTGCTGACAGGCTATCTGAGCCAGAAGGATGCGGGAGCGCCCCGGGAAACGGCAAGTGCCCCGCAAGCCGCAAGTCAGACGGCCGCCCCTGCAGCTCCGGCCGAGGCCCCGGCGGCAACGGCTCCTGATACCGCGTCCCAGCCGGCCGCAGTCCAGTCCCCGGCCCCGGCGGCTGAACCTGCCGCAACTCCCGAACCGGAAGCTCCCAGCTTTGACGTCGCTGGAATTGAAGCCGATGGCGCAGCCGTGATTGCGGGCCGTGCGGCACCGGGCTCGAAGGTGTCCCTGCTGGCCAACGGCGAGGTGATCGGCACCGCCACAGCCAATGAGGCAGGGGAATGGTCGATGGTCCTCGACAAGCCGCTGGCGCCCGGCGACTACGACATGCTGCTGCGCATGGAAACGGCTGACGGGAAGACCATCGAGTCGGCGCAGCGCCTGACCGTTTCTCTTCCGGGCAGCGGCCAGGAACGTCCTCTGATCGTCCTCAACAGCCCGGATGCGCCGTCCAGCGTGCTGCAGCAGCCCGCCGCTGTCGAGGTGGCGAGCGCTGAGGCCACTCCGAAGCCGGAGGAGACCGCGCCAGCAGCTGAAGCGGCACCTGAGGCGGCCTCTGAAGCGGCACCGGCGGCAGCGCCCGAAGGAGAGCCTGCAGCAGAAGCAGCTCCTGCCGAGCCGGCGCCTGTGGCCGCCGAAACCGCCGCGCCGGAGGCCGGCACCACCGAACCGGCGGCAGCATCTGCCCCGGAATCTGCGCCGGAACCTGCATCTGCACCTGAAGCTGCCCCGCAAGCCACTGCTGAAGCAGCCCCGGACGCAGCCCCAGACGCAACCCCAGACGCCGCTCCTGAAGCTGCCGCGGAGGCCGGTCCGGAACAGGCTGCCGTGCCGGCCGGGGCCGCTCCCGAGCCTGCACCAGTTGCTGCCGCGCCTGCGCCCGCAGAAGCGCCCGCAGCAGAGGTCAAGCCCGTCATCGCGCCGGTCACAGTGGAAGCGGTCGAGTCCGAGGATGGCAAGCTCTATGTGGCTGGCACCAGCACGGCGGATGCGCTGCTGCGCATCTATGTGGCCGATGCTCTGGTTGGTGAAACGAAGGCCAACGGGGATGGCCGCTGGCTGCTGGAAACCACGGCTGAGATTCCGGTTGGTGACGTCGAGGTTCGTGCCGACCATGTGGACCCGGTCACCGGTGCGGTGCTGGCCCGTGCTGCCGTATCGTTCCGCAAGGCCGAGCCGCAGGAGATCGTTCTCAGCAAGGTCGAGGAAGCCGGTTCTGAAGGCGCGTCCGATGCCGCTGCTGCCCCGCAGGTGCCGAATGTCATCATCCGCAAGGGCGACAATCTCTGGAACATCTCCCGCCGCCTTTATGGCACGGGCTTCCGCTACACCACCATCTATCAGGCCAACAAGGACCAGATCCGCAATCCGGACCTGATCTATCCGGGACAGGTGTTCCTGACCCCGGGTGCGGAACCGGATGACGCTGCCAAGTAAGCTGCGGATCTGTGCCGACGAATTGCGAGGCGCCGGGAAACCGGCGCCTTCGGTTTTTCTGGCTTTGCAGACCTGTTATGATGGAAGCCGGTTCACGAAAGAAGTTGCTTGGCCATGCGTGTTGTCCTGGCGATGATCGCCATCCTGCTTGCCGCCGCGCAACAGGTGCGCGCTGAGGCTGAGCCGTTCTCCCTTGCCCTGGATGAGCTTCAGGTGGCGCAGCGGTTCAGCTGCGGCGGCACCTGCGGCACGGTGCGCTCCTGCGAGGAGGCCGTCTATCTCTGGTGTGTCTGCGGCTATTCCCGTGCCGATGGTGACGGCGATGGCGTGCCTTGCGAAAAGGTCTGCGGCGACAGTACGCAGCGCAATCTGCAGAAGGTGCGGGAGCTGATGGACCAGTTCGGTTGCCGCTAAGACCAGATCCCGCTGAGCTTGGCTCATCGGGACTTGGTCAGGCCCGTGCGGCGTTCGAGCATTGTCGAGGCGTGTTGCGTCAGCATCCCGGATGCCTTGGTACAAGCCTCTGCTGATTCAACATGTCAACACACTGACTCAGCGGCATCAGCCACTTGCACCGGCAACATGAATCACAAGGGGCAATTGGCCGGAAAACCGGAATCAACATGCCAAGTGCTTGAATCAGTTTGTGAAGAAGCCGAATCGATCTCTCAGCTCTCCAGGCCAAGTGCCTGAGCCGACTCCACAATCCGGTCGATCAGCGCCGCCGCTTCACCCATATGGAGCGCCGGGTCCTTGAGGGAGCTCCAGTCAGCGGGAACCGGGGTCATGGCGGCCAGCACATCGAAGAGATGGGTGCCGCTCGCAAGGACTGTAGCACAGGCTTTCTTTACCAAATCTTGCGCCTGCGGACGCGGCATGGTGGCAGCGAGCGCGAAGCTGGCCGCTTCCGCCAGCAGCAGACCGTTGCTTGCCTCGATGTTGGCGCGCATGCGGGCGGTGTCGATGACGAGGCTGTCCAGCAGGCTGGTGGCTGTGGTGAGCGCCTTGCCGGTGGCGGCAGCGATCTGCGGCAGGCTCAGCCACTCGATCAGCCAGGCCGCGCCGCTGCGCTCATACTCTGCAATGGCCGCCTGCTGCAGGGTGCCGAGCTGACCGCCGGTGTAACGGGCGAGGGCGATCAGCACTTCGGCGCCCACCGGGTTGGCCTTGTTGGGCATGGTGGACGAGCCGCCGCCGCTGCCGGGGCGCAGCTCGCCGATTTCGTTCTGGGAGAGGAGTGCAATGTCCTGCCCGGTCTTGCCGAGGCTGCCGGTGACGAGGGCACACCAGCCGGCAAATTCCATCAGCCCGTCGCGGCTCACATGCCAGGGCACGGGCGAAATTGTGAGACCCAGCCGTTCGGCGAGCTTTGCCTCCACCGCCAGCCCATGCGGGGCCAGCGCGGCAAGGTTGCCCGACGCCCCGCCCAGCGACAGGCGGAGCAGGCGCGGGCGCAATTGAGCAAGACGTTCCAGATGCGCCAGCAGCGGTGCCAGCCACACGGCGGCCTTCAGGCCGAAGCTTGTGGGGGTCGCCTGCTGCATGCGGGTGTGCGCCGCCATGGGCGTTGCCCGGTGCGCCTCTGCCATGCGCAGCAGCAGCCGGGAAAGATCACGCAGGCGCGTTTCGAAAAGGTCTGCCAGTTGCGACAGCCGCAGCACCAGACCGGTGTCGGCAATGTCCTGACTGGTCGCGCCCCAATGGACGAAGGGGCCATGTTCAGCCGGCACGGCCTTGCGCAGGGCCGCGACCAGTGCAGGCACAGGCACGCCATCCTGCGCGGTGGCGGACGAAAGGGCGGCCGGGTCCAGTGTCAGGTGTCTTGCCGCCGCGCCGATCGCCTTCGCAGCTTCGTGCGGAATGAGGCCGCAGTCCCCTTGCGCCAGTGCGAGAGCTGCCTCCACCTCCAGCATGGCCGCAAGGGCCGCAGCATCGCTGAACAGCGCCGCCGTTTCACCATCCTGCAGCAGGCCGGAGAGGAGAGGGGAATCGAAGGGGCTGACGGTCATGGCTGTCCCTGATGCGGCCGGAAATGGCGCTGGTATGTATTGGTACTGGAACGGCAAGGACCCGCCAAGCGCGGGCCGGATGCCGGGTGCTGGAGCATCGCAGAAAAGGCTGGAGCCGGGCCGTCTTTGGCCCGGCTCCATGCACGGTTCCTGATCAGGGTTTGATGGGCTATCTGGATCTCGCCCCGGTCAGGTCCGTCTCTTGCCTGCGAGCGATCAGATGTCGAAGAACACCGTCTCGTTTTCACCCTGGATGTGGATGTCGAAGGTGTAGACCACCTCGCCATTGCGCTCCCCGCGCTGGGCGATCAGCGTCTTGCGGCGCACCGGGTGCTCCACGAGGTTGATGACCGGGTCCTTGGCATTGGCTTCTTCCTCGTCGGAGAAATAAAGCCGGGTGTTGAGGCCGAGGTTGATGCCGCGTGCGACGATCCACAGGCTGATATGCGGGGCCTGCGGGCGCCCGTCACGCCAGCGGACGGAGCCGGGCTTGATGGTTTCGATGACGAAGACGCCGGTTTCAAAGTCCGAGCAGGTGCGGCCCCAGCCCCGGAAGTCCGGATCAAGCTGGCCCGGCCCCTTGTCTTCCGGGTGGTTGTAGCGGCCATCGCTGTTGGCCTGCCAGCTCTCGATCAGCACATCCTTCAGCGGCGTGCCGGAGCCGTCGAAGACGCGGCCCTCGATGCGGATGCGCTCGCCGCGCGTATCGGGACCGGCGACCACATGGCTGAAGTTCTTCTCGAAGATGTCGAACCCGGCTGCCTGCGGGGCAAGGCCGATGTGGACATAGGGGCCTGCCGTCTGGCTGGCGGTTTCCTGAAGATAGGGAAGCGGCAGAACCATGGCTCAGTTTCCTTCCAGACGGTTTTCGAAAAGCGTGGAGCGGCGGCCGCGCAGCACGATGTCGAAGCGGTAGGCCCGGTAGTCGAGCGGGGCGGAGGCCTTCATGTCCAGCGGGGCGATCAGCCGCTCGATGGCACCGGCGTCCGGGATGGTCTTGACGATCGGGCAGATGCCGATCAGCGGGTCGCCCTCGAAATACATCTGGGTGATCAGGCGCTGCGTGAAGGAATGGCCGAACACCGAGAAGTGGATGTGGGCCGGGCGCCAGCTGTTGATGTAGTTGCGCCAGGGATAGGGGCCCGGCTTGATGGTGCGGAAGAAATAGTAGCCGTTCTCATCCGTCAGGGTGCGGCCGCAGCCGCCGAAGTTCGGGTCGATCGGGGCGAGATAGGTGTCCTTCTTGTGGCGGTAGCGGCCGCCCGCATTCGCCTGCCAGGCTTCCACCAGCACTTCCGGCAGCCCGCGGCCGTTCTCGTCCAGCACGCGGCCATGCACCACGATCCGCTCGCCGATGGGCTCACCCGTCTTGGCGTAGTTGAGGATCATGTCATTGTCGAGCGGGCCAAGGTCGTTGTGGTTGAAGGCCGGGCCGGTGATCTCGCCCATGCCCTGTTCCAGCGACAGCAGCGCCTTCTGCGGCGAACGCAGAACGGAGCTCTTGTAGCCCGGCGCATAGGCAGGCGGATGCATGGACAGCTCGCGCTGGTAATAGTCGCCCAGTCCCGGGCTCGGAAAGTTGCTTGGGGTCTCGCTCATGACTGGCCTCCCTGATCCAGATCAGCAGGTTTGCGCATTTCCTCCACTTCGCCCATCCGCCCGTTGGCGGCGAGGGTTTCGCGGGCAATCTTGAAAGCGGTGTTGGCCGCAGGCACCCCGGCGTAGATCGCCACATGCAGCAGCGCTTCGCGGATGTCGCGCGCGCTGGCGCCGGTGTTGGCACTGGCGCGCACATGCATGGCCAGTTCCTCATGGTGGCCGAGCCCGGCCAGCAGGGCAATGGTGACGAGGCTGCGTTCGCGCTTTGTCAGGCTGTCATCGGCCCAGACCGTGCCCCAGGCGCTTTCCACGATCAGCGTCTGGAAGTCCTCGTCGAAGGGCGTCTGGTTGGCAATGGCCCGGTCCACATGGGCGTCGCCCAGAACGGAGCGGCGGGTCTTCATGCCATTGGCATGGCGCGAGCCGGGGGAACGGTCAGACAAGGGAATGCTCCTCAAGGAAAGTATCAACGGCCGCGCAGAAGGCCTCCGGCGCCTCGACGCAAGGGATGTGGCCCACGCCCTCGATCAGGGTGAAGCTTGAGCCCTCGATGAGATCAGCGGTGCCGCGCACCAGATCCGGCGGGGTCGAGCCATCCTCGCTGCCCGCAATCACCAGCACCGGCAGCTTCAGCTTCGCGGTGGAAGCGGTGAGATCGGCGCCAGCCAGCGCATGGCAGATGCCGGTGTAGCCTTCGCGCGTGGTGCGGGTCAGCATGGCGCGCCAGCCGGAGAGTTCCTCCGGACGGCTCTGGCGGAAGGCGGCAGAGAACCAGCGCTCCAGAATGGGTTCCGAGAGGGACGCAATTCCGCCCGCTTCAATCGCGGCGATGCGCTGGGCCCACATTTCAGGCGAGCCCACCTTGGCCGCTGTGTTGCTGAGCACCGCTGCCCGCACCAGACCGGGGCGCCGCGCCGCCAGCCCTTGCGCCACCAGTCCGCCCACAGACAGGCCCACGACAATGGCAGAGGTGATGCAGAGCGCCGCCAAAAGCTGGTCGAGATCGGCTACGAGATCCTCAATGGAATAGGGAGCGTCGGGGCACTCGGACAGGCCGTGGCCGCGCATGTCGTAGCGCAGGATGCGGAACCTGCCGGAGTAATGCGCCGCCACCCGGTCCCATGAGCGGAAGTCCGTGCCAAGCGAATTGGCGAAAACGAGAACGGGCAGGTGCTGTTCGCCGCTGTCGCTCACATGCAGGCACACACCGTTTGCGCGGATCATCTGCAACGCACTCTCTCCCTCTTGCCGCGTTTCCCTTGCGGGCAATGTTCATTCCGGACTGCCTCGCAGGCCCCAATTCCCGTTTCTTTGGCAGAGCCTTTCCGCCCCCCTCCCCACGAGGGGGAGGGGGGCTGAGACGCTGTGCAGCAAGCCATCTTCAGTCTGAAGTCTCTTGCGCGAAAGCGGTAAGTGAACTCGTAGCGCCCCATCTGGAACACGTCTTCTCCTGAGGCAGACTATTTCATTCATCCATCGGTTATGTAAAATGACAAATTGTCCAGTCAGCATAACCGGAGGGAATGGATGATCATTGATGGCCGGGTGAAATACCGCCACATCCAGTGCTTTCTGGAGGTGGCCCGCAGGCGCAGTCTGGTGAAGGCCGCCGATGCACTGGCCATCACCCAGCCGGCCGTGTCCAAGACGCTGAAGGAGCTGGAGGAGATTCTCGGCGTGCGCCTGTTCGAGCGCTCGCGCAAGGGCGTGGAACTGACCCAGTTCGGTGATGTACTGCTGCACTATGCAGGGGCCAGCCTTGCCGCGCTGAAGCAGGGGCTCGACAGCGTGGCGCAGGCGCGCATGTCGGGGGATTCGTTCCTGAATGTCGGCGTCTTGCCAAGTGTGGCAGCGCGCATCTTCCCGGAGGCGGTGCAGCGCTTCGAGGCAGAGGCCATCGGCACGGTTCTGACGATGGAAGCCGGACCAAACCGGTTTCTGCTCGGGCGCCTCAGGGTGGGTGAATTGGATCTGGTGGTCGGCCGTCTTGCGGACCCAGAGCAGATGCAAGGCCTCTCCTTCACGCATCTTTATTCCGAAAGCGTGTCGCTGGTGGTGCGCCGGGGGCATCCGCTGCTGGATGAGCCCTCGGCGGATCTGGCGCGGATCGCGGATTTCACCGTGCTTTATCCAACGCGCGAGGCCATCATCCGGCCCTATGTGGAGCGGCTGTTGATCGCTCATGGCGTTACCCATCTGCCCAAGCGGGTGGAGACCATTTCCGACACCTTCGGCCGCATCTACACGCTGGACAGTGACGCGGTGTGGATCATCTCCAGCGGAGTGGTTGCCCGCGACATTGCCAATGGCGACCTGGGGGAACTGCCGGTAAAGACGGCGGAAACGCTGGGGCCGGTGGGGCTGACCACCCGCGCCGACACGCCGCCGACACCGGCGCTGATCCTGATGCAGGCTTGCCTGCGCTTTGCCGCCGAAAAGGCGCGCTGACCGATTGATACATGCCCCTGTGTGCCGGGCACGGCCTGTGTCCATGCACGCTGCGCGGCACAGCGTGCAAATTGATGCTGCCGAAGGGATTTCTCTCATGGCTTCAAAAAGCGGGAGTAAAGGTCCAGCTTCTGGCAATCTGCGCAAAACTGTTTCTTATGCGCAAGGGCAACGCCCTATAGTCTCGCGCACATGTTTCCCGGCGCAGCAGCGCAGCGGGAAGAGGGAGTGGAAGAAGGCAATCGCATGTCAGACCGGCTCAGCAATCTCCGGCGCCTTGAGGCGGAGAGCATTCACATCATCCGCGAGGTGGCGGCAGAGTTCCGCAATCCGGTGATGCTCTATTCCATCGGCAAGGACTCCTCCGTGATGCTCCATCTGGCGATGAAGGCCTTCTATCCGTCCAAGCCGCCTTTCCCCTTCCTGCATGTGGATACGGGCTGGAAGTTCCGCGAGATGATCACTTTCCGCGACGAGACCGTGAAGCGGCTCGGGCTGGAACTGATCGTTCACACCAACCCGGACGGGCTGGCGCAGAACATCAATCCGTTCGACCACGGCTCGCAGGTCCACACCCACATCATGAAGACCGAGGCGCTGAAGCAGGCGCTGACGAAATACGGCTTCGATGCGGCCTTTGGCGGCGCGCGCCGCGACGAGGAAAAGTCCCGCGCCAAGGAGCGCGTCTTCTCCTTCCGCACGGCGGCCCACACCTGGGACCCGAAGAACCAGCGGCCGGAACTGTGGAACCTCTACAACGCCCGTGTGGCGAAGGGCGAATCCATCCGCGCCTTCCCGCTGTCCAACTGGACCGAGCTGGACATCTGGCAGTACATCCTGGCCGAAAACATCCCCATGGTGCCGCTCTATTACGCCGCACCCCGCCCGGTGTTGGAGCGGGACGGCATGCTCATCATGGTCGATGATGACCGGATGAAGCTGCGGGCCGGGGAAACGGTGGAAGAGAAATCCGTCCGCTTCCGCACGCTCGGCTGCTACCCGCTGACCGGTGCCATTGAATCGGAGGCTGACACGCTGCCGGCCATCCTGCGCGAGATGCTGATTGCGCGCACATCCGAACGCTCCGGCCGCCTGATCGACCACGACGACAGCGCCTCCATGGAAAAGAAGAAGCGCGAGGGGTATTTCTGATCATGGACTTCTCCGAAAAGCTCACGTCCGAAGAGGCCGTGCTCGACTATATCCGTTCGCAGGAAAACAAGGACCAGCTGCGCTTCCTCACCTGCGGCAGCGTTGATGACGGCAAGTCCACCCTGATCGGGCGCCTGCTCTATGACACGAAGCTGATCTTCGAGGACCAGCTGGCAGCACTCGAAAAGGACAGCCGCAAGCACGGCACCGTGGGCGAGGATATGGACCTGGCCCTGCTGGTGGATGGTCTTGAGGCCGAGCGCGAGCAGGGCATCACCATCGACGTGGCCTACCGCTTCTTTGCCACCGACAAGCGCAAGTTCATCGTCGCCGACACGCCGGGCCACGAGCAATACACCCGCAACATGGCGACTGGTGCCTCCACCGCCGATCTTGCCGTGCTGCTGGTCGATGCCCGCCACGGGCTGATGACCCAGACCCGCCGCCACGCCTTCATTGCTTCGCTGCTGGGCATCCGCCACGCGGTGCTGGCGGTGAACAAGATTGATCTCGTGGATTTCTCGCAGGAGCGTTTCAACGAAATCCGTACGGCTTTCGAGGAACTGGCCCGCGGCTTCGGCTTCGAGACGCTGCAAGCAATCCCCATCTCCGCCCGCTATGGCGACAACGTCACCAGCCGCAGCGCCCATATGCCCTGGTACGATGGCCCCGTGCTGCTGGAGCATCTGGAAAGCGTGGATGTGAACGGGACTGACGAGGCCCGCACCTTCCGTTTCCCCGTCCAGTGGGTGAACCGTCCGAACCTCGACTTCCGCGGCTATTCCGGCACCATTGCCAGTGGCCGCGTGTCCTTGGGGGAGGAACTGATCGTTGCAGCTTCCGGCAAGACATCCCCGGTCACCCGCATTCTGGGTGCAAGCGGCGATGTGGACAGCGCAAGGGCCGGTGAGGCGGTGACCATCGTTCTCAAGGACGAGATCGATATTTCGCGCGGCGACGTGCTGGCGCCGGTGCAGGCACGGCCTGATGTGGCGGACCAGTTCTCCGCCCATGTGATCTGGATGGCGGAAGACGCCCTGCTGCCGGGCCGCTCCTATCTCATGAAGATCGGCGCACGCACGCTGGCGGCCTCGGTTACCGACATCCGCCACAAGATCAACGTCAACACCTTCGAGCAGACGGCGGCCAAGACGCTGGCGCTGAACGAGATTGGCCTTTGCAATCTCGCGCTGTCCGGTGCCGTCGCCTTTGACGCCTACAAGGACAACCGCACGACCGGTGCCTTCATCCTGATCGACCGCATGACCAATGCGACGGTGGGAGCGGGCATGGTGGCCCATGCGCTGCGCCGGGCCAGCAACATCCACTGGCAGGCGCTGGACGTGGACAAGGCGGCCCGCAGCGAGAGCCTGCGGCAGAAGCCGGTGGTGCTGTGGTTCACCGGGCTGTCGGGGTCCGGCAAATCCACCATCGCCTCCATTGTGGAGAAGAAGCTGCATCTGGAAGGCCGGCACACCTATGTGCTCGACGGCGACAACGTGCGCCACGGCCTCAACCGGGATCTGGGCTTCACCGACGGCGACCGGGTGGAAAACATCCGCCGCGTCGGCGAGGTGGCCAAGCTCTTCACTGATGCGGGCCTGATCACGCTGGTGTCCTTCATCTCGCCCTTCAAGGCCGAGCGCCAGATGGCGCGCGAACTTCTGGAACCGGGCGAGTTCATCGAGATCTTCGTGGACACGCCGCTGGACGACTGCAAGGCGCGTGATCCCAAGGGCCTCTACAAGAAGGCGATCGCGGGCGAGATCCCGAACTTCACCGGCATCAGCAGCCCTTATGAAGCACCGGAAAACCCGGAACTGCACCTCAAGACCGCAGGGCGTGAGGCCGAGGTTCTGGCCGAGGAAGTGCTCAACCACCTGCGCCGGGAAGGCATCATCCCCGCCATCGGCTATTTCGCGGCCGGTGAGGGGATTTGATAACAACTCTCGATGAGCTCGACTCATCGAGAGTTGGTCAGGCCCGTGCGGCGCCTGAGCAATTTCAAGGCGTGATGCGTCAGCATCCCGGAGCCTTGGTATGAGTCTGAAGGCGGGCACATGCGGGGCCGCCGGTTGCGGGGAACGCAAACCGTATTCGTCATGCCATGGCTACGGCCATGGCATCCATGCCGTGACGCTTCTGCCCGGCGAGGCCTCAACATTGCTGTCTTCCCATGCTGACTGCCCGTTGTGAGAGGTCTCGGCATGGATGGCATGATCAAGTCATGCCATGACGAAATGACTGTCGTTCAACGAAAAACAGGGCGCGGATCATCTCCGCGCCCTTGATGTTTCAGCCTTGCCGTTATGTGCGCGATCAGTTCGCGCCAGACAGGCAGGACTTCAGCGAGGCGGCCATGTTGCGGGTCACCTCGAAATAGAGGTCCTTGCCATTGGCCACATCCGCGCCCAGCGGGTCGAGCACGCCGGTGCGCACATCCGTGCCTTCGATGAGCACGCTGACCAGCTTCGGCTCGAACTGCGGCTCGGAGAAGACGCAGACGGCACCCAGGTCCTTCAGCTTGGTGCGCAGGGCGGCGACACGCTCGGCACCCGGCTGCACTTCCGGGCTGAGGGTGACGGAGCCGGCCGCCCGCACGCCGAAGCGGTGTTCGAAATACTGGTAGGCATCGTGGAAGACGATGAAGGGCTTGTCCTTCACCGGCTCCAGCTCGGCGGCGAGCTCGGTTTCCAGCGCCGTCAGCTTTTCCTTCAGCGCAGCGGCATTGGCGGCATAGGTGGCCGCGTTCTCCGGATCGGCTTCGGACAGGTGGTGGGCGATGTCGTCCGCCATGGCCTTGGCGTTTTCCGGGTCCAGCCAGACGTGGGCGTCAAACTCGCCATGCTCGTGGCCATGACCGTGGTCATGCGAATGCGAATGGCCATGACTGTGATCATGCCCCGCATGGCTGTGCCCTGCTTCGCCCTCTTCATGACCATGGTCATGCGGCTCGAAATTGGCATCCTCGCGCACCGGCAGCTTGTTGACGCCCGGCGCTTCGGACAGTTCGATGGCCTCGGCCTTTTCGCCCAGCGTTTCGAGCGGCTTTGAGAGGAAAGGCTCCAGCTCCGGCCCGACCCAGAACACCACATCCGCATCCGCGATCAGCTTGGCGGTTGAAGGCTTCAGCGCGAAGGTATGCGGCGAGGCGGCGCCATCGACGATGACGGAGGGCTCACCCACGCCGTCCATGACGGCGGCAACGAGGCTCTGCACCGGCTTGATCGAGGCAACGACCTTGGGCGCGGCGAGTGCAGGGGAAAGGCTGAGCAGCATCAGGGCAGTGCCGGCCAGTGCTGCGCGGGCGAGGCGGCTCTTGGAGCCGGTGCGGGAAGTCTGGGACATGGGAAGTCTCCTTCAGTCCTCGGGGGAAAGGCCCGGCGCAGGAGGCGCGTCAGGCGGAACTTGTGATGTTATGTTGTTACATTGTTTGCGTGATCGTATAACGTATGAGATAAGTCCCGGCAACCCCGATCCTCACACTGGAAAGCAACCGGCTTGTCTCCCAGCGGTTCCCATCTCATCCAATTGTCCAATGCCGGCGTGCAGCGCGACGGCCGCTGGCTGGTGCGCGGCGTCGATCTGACCGTGGCTCCGCGTGAAATTGTCACGCTCATCGGCCCCAATGGATCCGGCAAGTCCACGACGGCCAAGATGTCGCTCGGCATCATCGCGCCGACGGAGGGCACTTCGGCCCGCAAGCACGGGCTCAGGGTTGGCTACGTGCCGCAGAAGGTTGCCATCGACTGGACGCTGCCGCTGACGGTCGGCCGCTTCATGCGCCTGACGTCGCCGCTGTCCGAAGCCGAAGCCGTCGAGGCCCTGTCCGCCACCGGCATCGCCCATCTGATCAAGGCCGAGATGCGCAACCTTTCTGGCGGCGAAATGCAGCGGGCGCTGCTGGCCCGCGCCTTTGCCCGCAAGCCGGACCTCCTCGTGCTGGACGAGCCGGTGCAGGGCGTGGATTACAACGGCGAGATCCTGCTCTACGACCTGATCAAGGACCTGCGCGACCGGATCGGCTGCGGCATCCTGATGATTTCCCACGACCTGCACGTGGTGATGGCCGCCACCGATCAGGTCATCTGCCTCAATGGCCATGTCTGCTGCCGGGGCACGCCGGTCAATGTCGCCCGCTCCAGCGCTTACCGCGAACTCTTCGGCATCCGTGCCGCCGGGGCGCTGGCGGTCTATGAGCACAGCCACGATCACGAGCATCTGCCCGATGGCCGTGTCCGCCATGCGGATGGCTCGGTCACCGACAGCTGCCATCCGGGCGACGGGCATCACGATCACAGCCATGGCCACAGTCACAGTCATGACCATCATGGTCACCATCACCACGGACATGATCACGCCCATGAAGCGGGCGTGGAGCCTTGCGGCGGTGTGAAGGAGGACGAGCGCCATGCTGGATGATTTCTTCACACGTGCCATTCTGGCCGGCATCGGCGTTGCGCTGGTGGCCGGTCCGCTCGGCTGTTTCATCGTCTGGCGGCGGCTGGCCTATTTCGGCGACACCCTGTCCCACGCCTCGCTGCTGGGTGTGGCGCTGGCGTTCCTGCTGAATGTCAACATCACGCTGGCGGTCTTTCTCATCTGCACGCTGGTGTCGCTGCTGCTGCTCACACTGCAGCGGCGCGGCGGCCTGTCCTCTGATGCGCTGCTGGGGCTTCTCGCCCATTCCTCGCTGGCGCTAGGCCTTGTGTGCCTGGCCTTCATGACCTGGATCCGCATGGATCTGATGGGCTTCCTCTTCGGCGATATCCTCGCCGTATCGCGGCTGGACATCGGTATCATCTATGCAGGCGGCGCAGCCGTGCTGGTCGTGCTGGCGATGATCTGGCAGCCGCTCTTTGCCGCAACTGTCAACACCGATCTGGCCGAAGCAGAAGGCATGCAGCCGCAGCGGGCCAACCTCATCTTCATGGTGCTGATGGCGACCGTGATTGCCATTGCCATGAAGATTGTCGGCGTGCTGCTGATCACCGCTCTGCTGATCATTCCTGCTGCGGCCGCCCGGCGGCTGTCCGGCGGGCCCGAGCAGATGGCGGTGGTCGCGGCGCTGGTCGGGGCCTGTGCCGTCGTCATGGGGCTTTTTGCCTCACTGCATTTTGACACGCCCTCAGGACCTTCCATCGTGGTGGCGGCTATGCTGCTTTTCGGTGTAAGCCTGTTTCCAGCGTGGGCCATGCTGGGCCGCAAGCGGCGCGCAGACAGTGTGGGCCAGGGCTGACCGGCGGCGGAGAGAAGGAAACGACGATGAGTGACCACCACGACCATCATCATCACCACCATCACCACGACCGCTCGGGCCTGACGCGCAACCAGAACCTCGTGTTCGGCGCGCTGGAAGAGGCGCAAGGACCGCTGACGGCCTATACCATCCTCGACAAGCTGAGGGTGGAGGGGTTCCGTGCGCCGCTGCAGGTCTACCGGGCGCTGGAAAAGCTCGTTGAAATGGGCATGGTGCACCGGCTGGAAAGCCTCAATGCCTTCGTCGCCTGCCGCCATCCCTCCTGCGAGGATCACGCCAGCACGGCCTTTGCCATCTGCGAAACCTGCGGCTCGGTGACCGAGTTTGCCGATGAAGAGGTTTCCAAGCGGCTCAGCGGCTGGGCCAAGGGCGAAGGCTTCGTCCTGCACAAGACGGTGATCGAACTGCGCGGCCTCTGCTGCACCTGCAAGGATGCCGCTGCCGCGCAGTGACAGTTTCGCATGCCAAGGCTTTCGATGCTGACGCATCAGGCCTTGAAATTGCTCACGCGCCGCACGGGCTTGACCAGCACTCAATAAATCAAGCTCGTTGAGTGCTGGTATTACTCGCTGAAGAGCCCCGGCACGTCCGGCCAGTCTGCTCCGGGATGGTGCGCGGCGATGGCGAGAAAGTCTTCGAGAAACGCCTGGCACCCCTCGTCGTGAACGAGGTGATGGGTGAGAATGCCCAGCGGTTCGCCGTCCGTGTTGCGGCGGCGCAGAAACTGCAGGTCGAGCCGCTTCCTCGCACTCTTCCAGCCAATGAAGCGCCGGTCCTTCTTCCACTTGATGATGTCCACATGCGCCTGCACCACATGCGGCCCGTGGTAGTGCCAGGTGAAGGTGGACAGGCCTGTCAGCCCGGCCTCCGGCAGAAGGCGGATGATGCCGGGGGCAATCCGGTTCCAGGGCGGCACCATGGCAGGCACAAAGCGCGGCCCGAACAGCTGGCCAAGCCTCTCGTATCCGGCCTTCAACTCCGCCAGCGCTTCCGTTTCATCCCGCCGCGTGCCGAATTCGGCGGCCTTTTCGCCAAGGTCCTTGAGCTGGTGGTTGAGATGCTGCCAGCCATGCTGCAGCACCACCGCATGGGGATCCTCTGCCAGCCGCTTGGCAAGCGCTTGCGTCGCCGTGCGGGGAATGACGGCAAGGGCCACCTGCACCTTGTGGGCGCGGGCAAGGCCAAGGATGGCCTCCAGCGCAGGCGTGGGCTCGATGGCATCATCATCGCGCCACCAGAAACGCACCTTCCGGTCCCGCTCCGCAAACCAGTCGAGATGCGCCCTGAGGCTGTCCCGGAACGCGGCAAGCTCAATCGTCATGTGCGGAACTCTTCCAGATCCTTGAGGAGAATGTCAGCGCTCGCCTCCGCGCCGCCAAGACGCACGGAGGTGGCGGCATGGGGCAGGGACAAGGCTTCATCCACCGCCCGGGCAAGTGTGGCGGCAGAAAGGTCCTTCTCGGCCAGCATGACAGCCCGGCGGTGGCCGGCCAGCGCTTCGGCGCGCTGGGTCTGCTCGGTTTCCTTCACTTGCGCAAAGGGCACAAGCACGCTGGGCACGCCCGCCCGCAGGATATCGAGCACCGTGTTGTAGCCCGCCTGACTGACGGACAGCCTTGCCCGGGCGAGCAGGTTTGGAAAATCGCGTCTTGCCCGCTCCACGATCATGCCGTCCGGCGTGCGTGCCACATAGGAGGCGAAGGCGTCCGCCTCCACGTCGTGGCCCACCAGCAGACGCCAGCGCGCGTCATTGGCGCGGGCAGACAGGGCGCGGGCACCAAGAGCCGCCTCGATCAGCGCAGCAGAGACGGCGCCGCCGCCGCAGGAGAGAATCACCTCGTCCCGCCCGTCCTCACCGGGTGCCTCGGGACGCCCGTCCGTGCTGACATAGCCGGTGTAGCGCACCAGATGGGCAATGCGGTCCGCGAAGGGGAAGCTGTCGCCAAGCTCGACGAAATCCGGATCGGAATGGACCAGCACCCGGTCATAGGATGCCAGCGCCTGATCCGCCATCCACTCTTCCTTCCAGAGCTGCTGCTTGCGCACCAGAATGTCGCGGATGGAGCTGGCGGTCAGCGGGCGCTGCGGCAAGGCACGGGCATGAGCCAGAAGCGGTGCCAGCTCGAACTCGAACTGGCGGCGGCCGAAGGGATAGGTTTCGGTGAGGAGGATATCGACGGGCCGGGCCGTGAAAGCTGTCATCGTGGCCTCTGCCCGGCGCGCCATCCAGGCTTCGTCAATGTCAATGCCTTCCGGTGTCACCAGCCGGTTGAAAACCGCATCGGGGCTGCGCACCGGCGGCAGAGCGATGACGTTGAGGCCGGTGACATCCAGCGTCGGTGGCAGAATGTTGCCGGTCGCCAGCGTCACGTCCACGCCGCGTGCCGCCAGCGCCTGCCCGATGGCGGCCGCCCGCACCGCGTGGCCAGTGCCGAGAAGGTGCTGAACATGGATGAAGGCGTGCAGGGGGCGTGTGGATGTGCTGGTCATCAAGGTCTTGTCCTCACACCCAGATAATGCTTTTGCGCCGCATGGAGAAGGGCATCGAGCCGGGCAGCGCCTGCAGTGAGATCATGCCGGGATAGAATATGGGCGCGGGCAGCCCCTCCCATGGCGCTGCGCAAGCCCCGGTTCAGGATCAGGCGGCGCAGGCTGGCGGCAAGGGCGGCCGAATCCCCTTCAGGAGACAGAAGCCCGGTGCGGCCATCCTCGACGATATCCGGCACGCCGAAGGTGGCGCCGCCTGCCACCGGCAGCCCGCTGGCCTGCGCCTCCAGAAAGACGAAGCCGAAGGCTTCGCGGATGGCGGGCCAGACGAAAATGTCGTGGCAGAGATACTGCTGCGGCAGTGCTTCGGGCGGCAGGGCACCAGCAAAGCGGCAGCGGGCGGCGGGAAACAGCGGCGCCAGAGCCTCGCGGGAGGGGCCATCGCCAACAAGGGTCAGCTCCCAGTCAAGGTCCATCAGCCGCGCCAGAGCCTCAGCCAGCACCCGGTAGGAGGCTTCCTTGTCGCCGGGGCGCATCATCCCCACGGCCAGCAGCCGCACGGGGCCTTCTTCGGAGAGGGCCGGGCGCGGCTTCAGAAACGGCGTTGCATCGAGAAACGGCGGGAAGAGATGCAGCACATCCGGCGGCAGTGCCGGCTCAAGGCAGCCCGCATCGGCCCGGTGGATCGCGGCCACCGCGTCAGCCCGCTGAAGGGCCGCATCGGCAGCGGCAAACCCATATGCCCAAGGGCCGGTCTGGCGCTTGGGCGCCCGGCTTGCTTCCAGCACCACATAGGGGATCGCGAAATGGTCCGCCACCGCAGGCCCAATCCAGTCCGGCGCCTTGTGATAGAGGTGATAGGTCACCCACACCTCCGGCCGCCAGCCTTCGGCTTCCCAGCCGCCGATGATCCGCTCCGCCTCAGCCTGTGCCGCCGCATGGGCCTCCGGCAGGTCCTTCGGCGCAGCGCGCCAGGTCTTCAGCCGGCTGGCGACCCAGGTGTCATGGCCTCCCGTCTCCAGCGCCCGCAGGATGAGCTGCGCAAAGGTCCGGTCGCCGGAGGGCACCGGATCATCGGCAGGTTTCATCGGCGCGTAGAAGGCGGCGCGCATCCCGTCAGACCAGCGCTTTGAACTTCACCGCCAACCGGTCGAGCCCCGGCGCAGTGGCAAACTCGGCCCGTACCTTCCGCGAGGCAGCAAGGCCGAGTTCATCACGCAGGGCGGGCGTGGTGATCAGCCGCGCCATCGCTTCTGCCAGTGCTGCGGGATCTGCCGGGGGCACCAGAATGCCGGTCTCGCCGTTGTCGATCAGCTCGGGGATGGCGGAAACGGCGGTGGACAGGCAGCACAGGCCCATGGACTGGGCCTCCATCAGCACGTTGGGCAGTCCGTCCCGGTCGCCGCTTTTCGTCACCTTGGAGGGTAGCACGAAGAGGTCAGCTTCAAGAGAGGCGGCAATCACCTCCTCACGCGGGCGCGCGCCCATCCAGGTGATGCGGGCGGAAAGGCCGAGCTTGTCCGCCTGCGCCTTGAGTGTGTCCGACAGTTCGCCGCCGCCGATATGGGTGAAATGCCAGTTCAGCTCTTCCGGCAGGCGGGTGAGGGCGGTGAGAAGATCGTCATAGCCCTTCTTCGCCACGGCCCGGCCAACGGACAGAAGCCGCACCGGCTCACCGCTGCCATCGCGGGTGGAGGGGCGGCCCGAGGGTTCGGGAAAGCCGGTGAAATCCAGCCCGTGATAAACCAGCTCCACCTTGGCAGGGTCGGCCGAAAGGCTGCGCAGATAATCCACATTGACGGAGGTGCAGGTCACGCCCCAGGCAGCGTCATCGAGCTTGGTCCTGAGCTCCCATTCCGGGCTCGTCCAGATGTCCTTGGCATGGGCCGAGAAGGACCAGCCGCGCCCGGACAGATGCGCCGCATAGCGCGCCACCGAACAGGGCGTGTGCAGATAGTGGGTGTGAATCCACGTCACGTCTTCCGGCAGTTCATGGGCGAAGACGCAGGCCTGGCCCCAGCGCCGGTGCCGTCCGGCGTTGCTCTCATGCTTCAGATCCGCCTCGAACAGGGCGCGGGCAGCGGCATAGGTGGGCTGCTGCTCCGCCCAGCGGCGGGCGCGGGCAACACGCTTCGGATCGTCCTTCAGATATTCCGGCAGGTACAGCACTTCGGCGCTGATCTGCCGGTGCAGCTCGTGAATGAAGGGGTCGTAGGGCTTGCGCAGCGCAACGATCAGCTGGCCGATGCCCCGGCGCTCCAGCCCGAGGATTTCCTGCGCGATGAAGGTTTCCGACAGGCGCGGATAGCCTTTCACGACAACAGCAATGCGGGACATGGGAGGGGCCTCTGGTCTTGGTCTGGAAGGGCGCGCTCAGACGGCGGAGCGGCGCGGCTGCTGGAAGCGGGAGCGTGCGGACAGGATTTCCTCCACGCGTGTCTCGATCACCTCGATACCGCCAAGAAGGTTGTCGACACCTGCCATGGACGGGCGAGGCTGGCCGGGCAGTGCGGCGAGCGCGTTCAGCATGGGCTTGACCTCCGGATAGCGCTCGATCGGCAGAACCGTCAGCAGGCCCTTTTCCTCGGCGTGGGCGGCGCGGATCGCCTGCTCCCGGCGCGGGATGATGCGCGGCACCAGCAGCGTCGGCTTGTCGAAGGACAGGATCTCGCAGAAGGTGTTGTAGCCGCCCATGCCGACGATGGCCGTTGCCGCCTGAAGGTAAGGCTCGATCTGCGGTGTGAAGCGCATGATATGCACGTCGCGCAGATGTTCGGCGCGCGCCATGAAATCCGTTACGGCGGCTCCCGGCATGAAGGGGCCAAGCACGATCAGGGCGGGAAACAGCGGCCGCCCGTGCGATTCATACGCCCGCATCACCCAGTCGACCATCTCCACCCCATCGCCGCCGCCGCCGGGCGTGACCAGAATGAAGGGCTCATCGCCAAAGGGCAGGGGTTCGGACAGTTTTGCGCCCTTGGGCATGTCGCGGCGCAGGAAGCCGGTGTAGAGCATCTTGTCGAAGACGGACTGCGGCAGGTCGATCCCGGCCAGCGGGTCGCACATGCCTTCCGGGCCATAGACCCACAGCTCGTCATAAAGGTCTTCCAGCGCGGGATGCACGTTCTTGCGCTCCCACTCCTGCTGCAGGATCTGCGGGTCATCCATCACGTCGCGCAGCCCCAGAACCAGCCGGGTGCCGGTTTCCTTCAGCATTTGCAGCGTGCCCAGCACCTCGCCGCGCAGGCCCAGCGGCTCCTTGTCGACGATGAAGATGTCCGGGGCAAAGACCTGCGCCGTATGCTCGATGATGGAGGAGCGGATCTCCAGCGTGTGGTCGATGTTGAGATGCAGCGACAGGGAGGTGTACTCCCCGTTGCGCAGCTTGATCACGCCGGGAATCCGGACAAAATCCACCCGCGAGCGGAATTCGAAGCTGCCGATGATTGGCGAGCCGGAAAGAATCAGGACCGACAGCGTATCGAACTTGCCGACCAGCGACTGCGCGATGGCGCGGCACCGGCGCAGGTGGCCGAGACCAAAGGAGTCATGGCTGTAGATCAGGATTCGTGGCGATTCGGACTTCATGTGCCCCCGCGTGCATGCCCCGTCTTGTGTCTCTGTCGCGGCTTTCCTTTGCGGCAGCCGCTCCGGCCCGAAGCCGGTCCCTGTCCGTCCTGCACTTTGCTCTCTTGAATTCCGGCAGTTTTGGGGCGGATCAGAAAAACTTTCTGCCTCTATGGCATATCCAGCGTTGCGAGTTAACTGGCAACGTCATACCAGTACAAGGATGGCAGCAGTTTCGCCAGACTGGACTTCACTATGGAAAAAAGCCTTTTTCGCTTCATCTGGAAGTTCAGTGCGCGGCAGCAGCTCTTCATTCTTTTTCTCACGGTCCTGTCTTACCCGATCAGCTACATCCTGCTGGAGCTTCCCAAGCAGATCGTCAACGATGCTGTGCAGGGCGACGGTTTCCCAAGGGAAATGCAGGGATTTGAATTTGATCAGATCTCCTATCTTTTCCTGCTCTGCATCACGTTTCTTGCCCTCGTTGTCGTCAGCAACGGGCTGAAGCTCTGGATCAACGTCTACAAGGGACGGCTGGGCGAGCGCATGCTGCGCCGCCTGCGCTTCGAGCTTTTTCAACGTGTGCTCAGATTCCGCCTTCCGCATTTCCGGAAGGTGAGTTCCGGCGAGATCATCCCCATGATCACCGCCGAGGTGGAGGATGTCGGCGGCTTCGTCGGCGATGCCATTGCGCTGCCTGCCTATCAGGGCGGCCTTCTGGTGGTGCAGGTCGGCTTCATCTTCATGCAGGACCCGCTGCTGGGGCTTGCCGCCGTCAGCTCCTATCCGCTGCAGGCCTATATCATTCCCAAGCTGCAGAAGAAGGTTGTCCTGCTCTCCCGCCAGAGGGTCAAGAACGTTCGCGTCATTTCCGACAAGCTGGGCGAGGCGATCACTGGCGTTCATGAGATTCACGCCAATGATACTTCGGCGCTGCATTCTGCCGATATTGCTGACCGGCTCTACGAAAATTTCAAGATCCGCTACGAGATCTACAATCGGAAGTATTTCATCAAGTTCGTGAATAATTTCATGAACCAGCTGACGCCGTTCTTCTTCTATCTGATCGGCGGCTATCTGGTCATCCAAGGCAATCTCAGCATCGGTGCGCTGCTGGCGGTGATCGCCGCCTACAAGGATCTGGCCGGGCCCTGGAAGGAACTGCTGGCCTATTACCAGCTCGTCGCCGACGTGCAGGTGAAATACCAGACAGTGGTGGAAAACTTTGATGCCGCCGATATTTATCCTGTCGAGCGGCTGGTGGGGGATGAGCGCACCACGCTCACTGGCGCCCTCGGGATGCACAACGTCAGCTTCTCCGGCGGCGCGGCAGGGCAGGAAGTCTTCGGTGTGTCTCTCGATGTGCCGGAAGGCACCCATTGCGCCATCATCGGCGGTGATGGCTCAGGCCGCTCCGAGGTGCTGCAACTGGCGGCCGGGCTGGTAAGCCCAACGTCGGGCAGGGTGGAGATTGGCGGTCACGACCTGGAGAAGCTGGGCGAGGCAACCCTCGGCCGGGAAATCGCCTATGTGGGCGGCGCCGTGCATATCTGGACCGGCACGATCCGCGACAATCTCTATTATGGACTGAAGCACCGGCCACAGAACGAGGTGCAGCGCAAGGGCAAGGACCTCGACAGCTTCCTGCGGGCGATGCGCGAGGCGCGGGAGACCCGCAATCCGCTGCATGACATTCACGCCACCTGGGAAGATCTGCGGGCTGCGGGCGTTGCCTCGCGGGAGGATCTGGACGTACTGGCGCTGGCGCTGCTGTCTGCGGCCGGGATGGAGGGGGACATCTACCGCCTTGGCCTCCAGTCCCGCTTTGATCCGGCGCGCGATCCGGGCTTTGTCGAGCGCCTTCTGGCCGTGCGCGCCCGCATTGGCGAACGGATCGCCGAAGATGGCCGCATCGCCGCGCTGGTCGAACTGTGGGACGTCAACGCCTTCAACCAGAATGCCTCGCTTGCCGAGAACCTGTTCTTTGCCGTGCCCTCTGACCCCAATGTGATGATGGACCAGATGCCGTCCATGCCGGAGGTCAAGCAGTTCCTGTCTGACACCGGGCTGGAGACGAAGCTGCAGCTGCTGGGCCTGCGCATTGCCGAGACGATGGTGGAGCTTTTTGCCAATGTCAGCGGCGATTCAGGGCTTCTCAGCACCTATTCCTTCATCACGCAGGATGATCTGCCCGAGTTTGACCGGATCGTGCGGGCCTTCCGTTCCGAAGCCCTGAAGAACACGATCACGCCGGCCGACCGGGCGCGCCTTGTGACGCTGGCCTTCCGCCTCATTCCCGCCCGCCACCGCCTGGGTGTTCTGGACGAGGACATGCGGGCGAAGGTTGTCGAGGCCCGGCGCGACTTCCGGCACAAGGTGGTGGATGGCAGCCGCAATTTCATCGCGGTTGATCCGGCCGTCTATCTGCCGCCGCTCAGCATCGAGGACAATCTGCTCTTCGGCCGCGCCCGTCTCGACAGGCGCGATGCGCGCCAGCGGATCGACGCGCTGGTGCGGCAGGTTGTGGAGGAGGAGGGGCTGCGCGAGCCGATCATCTTCACCGGCTTTGACTACCATGTGGGTGTCAGCGGCTCGCGCCTGTCCGCCGGCCAGCGGCGCAAGCTTGCGCTCGTCAGAGGCCTGCTGAAAAATGCGCCGGTCACTATTCTGGACGATGTTGCCGCCGGTCCCGGTGAGGATGACAAACAGTTGCGCCGCATATTGCGGGAGATCCTTGCGGGCCGTACGGTGCTGTTCGGAACGGCGCATGCTGACATAGCCTCGGAATTCGATCAGGCCGTGATCATGGATCAGGGCCGGACCGTCCGGCAGGACAACAGGGAAGAACAAGCCTGAAACAAGCTCTGGCTGCAAGTAATGGTGTAATGGAGGTTGGCCGTGTCTCTCGATCTGGAAGTCGACGCCCTGCGCAAGGTGCCCCTGTTCCGGGGCATCGATGAAACCAAATTGCGGCTTCTGGCATTTATCAGTGACCGGATCGGCTTTCAGCCGGGAGAGCATCTGTGCGAGCAGGGCGAGGAGGGCGATACGGCCTTCATCATTCTGAAGGGCGAGGCGGATGTGCAGGTGCGCAGCAACGGCCAGGACCAGACCGTAGCCATCGCCCGCCAGCATTCCATTGTCGGCGAGATCGCCATTCTCTGCGATGTGCCGCGAACCGCGACGCTGGTTGCCAGAACCGATATGGATGTGCTGTCTGTCAGCAAGGACGATTTCCTGAAACTTTTGAAAGAATTTCCTGATATGTCATTGGAAGTGATGAGAACTCTGGCCCAGCGTCTTGAGCGCACCACCCGCGATCTGGCCGCTGCCAGGTCTGGTGAAGCGGCAGCATAGGGAGAGGCCGCGTGGCGGAAGATTTCTGGCTCCGGTGCTGGGGCGTGCGTGGTTCGACCCCCACTCCTGGGGCCGGCACCTTGAAGTATGGCGGCGAGACGACCTGTTTTGAACTGAGGGCGGGGGACGCGCTCGTTCTGGTCGATTGCGGTTCTGGCGCGCGCAAGCTCGGTGCGGACCTGTGCGCCCAGGGCAGCCGGTCCTTTGACCTGCTGTTCACCCATACGCATCTCGATCACATCTGCGGCCTGCCCTTCTTCAAGCCTGCCTATGACCCCTCTTTCACCATCAATGCCTGGGCCGGTCACTTTCAGGACGATACGGACCTGACCGATATCATCTGCCGGATCATGTCGCCCCCGATCTTCCCCGTGGCCGCCAACACGCTGAAGGCGGTGACCTTCCGCAGCTTCCGCGCCGGGGAAAACCTGCCGCGGCAGGATGGCCTGTCGATCCGCACCATCCGCCTCAATCATCCGGGCGGGGCCTGCGGTTACCGGTTCGATTTTCAGGGCAAATCCATCTGCATCATCACCGACCACGAGCATGGCGATCCTGAGATCGACGCCAATGTGGAGCGCTTTGTCGCCGGTGCGGATGTGATGATCTACGACGCGATGTTCACGGATGAGGAATATCCCACCTATCGCGGCTGGGGCCATTCCACGTGGCAGAAGGCAGTGGAACTGTCGCAGAAGGCCGGGGTGAAGACGCCTGTGCTCTTCCACCATGACCCGCGCCGCCTGGATGATGGCATGGACGAGATTGCCGCCGCCGCAAGTGCCGCCTATCCCGGCTGCCTGACCGCCATGGAAGGCATGATCCTGCGGCCATAAGGGCCACAGGCGGGGATTTTCTCAAGCCCGTGCGGCGTTGAGCCGTTTCAAGGCGTGATGCGTGAGCATCGGAAGCCTTGGTTTTACGGGGGCGGGTGCCCCTGTTTCCGCGTCCCCGCCTCCGCTACGGAAGTTTGCTCCGCCATCCCCTCTTTCGCCGAAGGCTGTCCGGCTTGACCGCCTGCGACTTTCGGCGCAGAGTCTCCTGTATATGACGCAGCCGTCAATGAATGCGTAAAAGGCAATATGAATCATTGGCTTGATTGAAAATAAACAGGAGGAACTCATGCAGCTCTCATCCGCCATTGCGGCTGTTGTCACCGGTGGTGCGTCGGGCCTGGGCGCGGCGACGGCCCGGCTTCTGGCCGCCAGCGGCGTGAAGGTGGCCCTGTTCGACCGCAATGCGGAGCAGGGTGAAGCGGTTGCGAAGGAGATCGGCGGGCTGTTCGTCAGCGTCGACGTGACGAATGAGGAGAGCGTCAAGGCGGGCTTTGCCGCCGCCCGCGCCGCCCATGGCGTGGAACGCATCCTCGTCAACTGCGCGGGCATTGCCCCTGCCGCCAAGACCACCTCGCGCGGTGAGCCGCATTCGCTGGAGCTGTTCGAGAAGGTGATCGCGGTCAATCTTTCCGGCACCTTCCGCTGCATCGCCCATGCAGCCACCGCCATGTCAGCGCAGGACCCGCTGAACGCAGACGGCGAGCGCGGCGTCATCGTCTCCACCGCGTCTGTCGCCGCCTTTGACGGTCAGGTGGGGCAGGTGGCCTATGCCGCTTCCAAGGCCGGGATTGCCGGTATGACCCTGCCGATCGCCCGTGACCTGTCGAAGTCCGGCATCCGCGTCATGACCATCGCCCCCGGCATTTTTGAAACGCCCATGCTTCTGGGGCTGCCGGAGGACGTGCAGAAGTCGCTGGGCGAGCAGGTGCCGTTCCCCTCGCGCCTCGGCAAGGCCGCCGAATATGCGCAGCTGGTGAAGGCCATCTGCGAGAACGAAATGCTCAACGGCGAAACCATCCGTCTCGATGGAGCCATCCGTATGGCCCCGCGCTGATGCTGGCCTTGGCCTGATGCAGCAAATCATTGATGCCCAAGGGGCAATTTGCAAGGCGCCGCATCAGGTCTTGATGCGGCGTTTGTTTTTGTTTGGCGGGGTATCACTGACGGGCAGGAGCGCGCATTCTTGCGCTTTTCCACAGACCTCTTCCGCAGCCATGAAGAAATCTGCTCACACTGCCGCCAAAGCGGAACTTTGTGATGTGGATGCCAGTTCTGGACTTTGCATCTCCGTAGAACTCGCAGGGACGCATCTGCTAGTTGCGAGAAAGAGGTCTCATGGCACCCCGACTGCTTGATTTACCCGCACGCCCCCTCTCCCTGAAGGGGGATGTTGTATCCATGCCGAAGGCGCTGTTCTGGGCAGTGCCCATCGTGCTGGCGCTCGGCATTTTCCTTCTCGCATGGGAAGGGCCGGATCTTTGGCGTGACATCCGCATCAGCTTCAATCCGGTTGAAGTGGAAGGGGATGTGCGCAACGGCCAGTGCACCACCCGGCGCGGCGTCTTCACCGACTGCAAGGCACAGGTTGCCTATAGTTTCGAGGGCAAGGCCTATCAGAGCGATGTGCGCATCATGTTCCTCGACATTCACATGGGGGACTATGAGGCGGGCGTCGTCATCTCCCGTGACAACCCGGAACTGGCAACGCTGACGCTCGGCCTCGACAAGCTCTGGAACCGTATCCTGACGCTTGGCGGCTTCTGCCTGCTGCTGTTCGGTATCTGCCTCTACAATATCTTCCAGTATATCCGCGCCCTTGGGGTGCAGAAGCGCCTGCGCAATCCGGCCGTCTTGAAGGAAATCCCGGTCGAAGTGACCGGATTTGAGACCAGGAAGGACAGCCTCTTCATCACCTATACGGACAATCTCGCCGAGGACAAGACGGGCCGGGTGACCCATACGCGGCTGGAAAACGGCCAGCTGCCGATGATTGTCGGCCAGCAGAATGGCCATGCGGTGGCTCTTGCCGTGCGCCATGGCAATTCGGCCCTGCCGGTGCTGCTGGATGATCAGCTTGCCCGCATCGAGATGACCGAGGAAGAGCGCCAGACCGCTCTGCGGCCGCTGGAAGGCCTCGACGTGCCGTCCGATGAAGGGGCTGCCACGCAGGCGATGGCGGGTCCTCCCGCTCCGTCGGCCGGTCAGGTGGTGATGCGCGGTGTGAAGGCTTTTGCGGGCATCATCCTGCTGATGATCGTAGGCGCGGCTGGCTTCTGGGTCTGGTACGTGACCAGCTCGCCCACCGCGTTCCAGCAGCCGGGCATGGAGATCAACAACATGATGCCCGAGCCGCTCAACCGCTGGGGCTGTGACCAGCTGAAGGCCCGCTTCGGCCACGACCGCGCGCCCTACGGCTGCACCGCTGCCGATCACCAGAGCTGGAAGTAACCGCGTTCCGTCGTGTGAAATAAAAAGGCCCGGAGCCGTACGGTTCCGGGCTTTTTCGTTTGGCAGGGCTCCTGCTCCGTTGTCGTTTCCATGAAGGTTGCAGTGTTTACATTGGACGCACGAAGGAAGAATGCACCGGCATGATGGCAGTGCGCCTCCGCCCCCCTCCCCCTGGTGGGGAGGGGTAAGGGGTGGGGGGCTCTGAGCCTGCAAGGGTTTGAAAAAACTCTTCCTGAAGAGGCTGGAGAGGGGAGACTGTCTGTAATCAATGGATACTCTGCCAGCCGGAAAGGCCTTCCCCCCACCCCTAACCCCTCCCCACCAGGGGGAGGGGAGCTGAAACGCCGTGCCGGAATGACCAGAACACAGGCTTTCCTCAAACCGTAACCAGGAAGCCTGACTGGCAGTCCGTTGTAAACATTGCCCGCGAAGCTGTGGCTGACAACGGATGGCAAGCCTCTTTCCCTCACAGCCTCTGCAGCAAGGCCGGTGTCGGCCAGCCGTCGGCGGGGATGCCGAGGCGCTGCTGTTCGGCCTGGACGGCGCGGCGGGTGCCGGAGCCGAGGATACCGTCAACCCTGCCAACGTCATGGCCGCGGGCCTGCAGCTTGGTCTGAAGCGCACGCATGCCGGCATCATCCAGCCCCGGTTCCGGCGATGTCTTGGCCAGCACCGGCGCACCGGCGAGGCGCGTTGCGAAATAGGCGGCGCTCGTCGTGTAGATGAAGGACTGGTTCCATTTCAGGTAAATGCCGAAATTGGGGAAGGCGAGGAAGGCCGGCCCCTTGCGCCCCTGCGGCAGAATGAGGGAGGCGGGCAGGCCACCGGCGGGCAGCGTGCCGTTGCGGGCCCGGACGCCAAGGCCCGCCCATTCGGAGACGGGTTTGGTCTTGTCGAGGCTGCTGTCCGCCCAGGGCAGGTTGTCCGGCGTTTCCACTTCAATGAGCCAGGGCTGGCCGCGCTGCCAGCCGAGAGACTGGATGAAATGCGCCGCCGTCAGGATGGCGTCGGGCGCAGAGTTCTTCAGGTCCACATGGTTGTCGCCATCGCCATCAACGCCGTAGCGGATGATGTCTTCGGGCAGCATCTGCACCTGGCCGATTTCGCCTGCCCAGGCGCCGGTGGTGGTGGCGGGATCCAGATCGCCATGGGCCACCATATGCAGGGCGGCAATCAGTTGCGGCCGGAAGAGATGCGGGCGGCGGCAGTCATGCGCCAGTGTGGCGAGGGCGTTGAAGGTGTTGAAGTCGCCCTGCACGGCGCCGAAATCCGTCTCCAGCCCCCAGAAGGCGGTGATGACGGCGGCAGGAACGCCGTATTCCGCCTCGGCGCGGGCAAAGACCTGCGCATATTTCTTCATGTTGTTGGCGCCGTGCTGCAGGCGCGCGGAACTGACCGAGCGGGCGGAGAACTCGGTGAAGGTCTGCCTGAAGTCAGCCTGTCCCCGGTCGCGCGAGAGGACTTTCTTGTCGATCTGGGCATTGGCAAGAGCGCGCGCCGCAATGCCTTGCGGGACGCCGCTGGCGACGGTTTCCTGCTCGACGCCTGCAAGAAACGTCTTGAAATCACCGCCGCATTTCTGCTGCGCCGCGAAGGCGGGCGTAGCGGCAAGGCCGGTCAGAAGGGCAAGCGCAGCGGTGCGGATGAGACTGCTGCGGGAAAGGGCTTTCATCGGGCGACTCCGTCTCTCCAAGGTTGCGAGAGGGTGGCCCGTCAGGGGGAATCCGTCAACCGCCTGCAAAAGGGAGGCGGCAGGATTGCTCCTGCCGCCGGTCCGTCAGACAGGGCTTTCGCTCAGGCGAGCGACAGTTTGACGTCGATGTTGTTGCGGGTGGCGTTGGAATAGGGGCACACCTGATGCGCCTTCTCGATCAGCTCCTGCGCCTGATCCTGCGGCAGGCCCGGCAGGGAAACGGCGAGGGAAACTTCAAGGCCGAAGCCGCCTTCCGAACGTGGGCCGATGCCCACCGTTGCGGTGACCGTGGTGTCGGCGGGAACCTTTACGCCCGTCTGACCGCCCACGAACTTCATGGCACCAAGGAAACAGGCCGAGTAGCCGGCGGCAAACAGCTTTTCCGGGTTGGCTGCGTCGCCGCCTGCGCCGCCCAGTTCCTTCGGGGTGGAGAGGCTGACCTTGAAGGTGCCGTCGAGAGTCTCGGCGGAGCCGTCACGGCCACCGGTGGCGCGGGCTGCGGTGGTGTACAGAACGTTCACGGGCATTTCGGTCTCCTTGATTTGTATCGTGTGCGATTTAATCGCAAGAGATAGATAGGCGGGTTGCATCTGCTTGTCAAGCGTTGCGATTCAATCGCGCGCGAACTAAATTCCTCTCTTGAAGGAGTAACCCATGACCCCATCCACCTGTTCCCCCGAACGTGCCGGATCCAGTCCTCGCACTCTCGGGGACCTTCTGTGCTTTTCGATCTATTCGGCCAATCACGCCTTCAACCGCGCCTACAAGCCACTGCTGGAAGGGCTGGGCCTTACCTATCCGCAGTTTCTGGTGATGATGGTGCTGTGGGAGGAGGATGATCAGACGGTAGGCGGGCTCGGCCAGCGGCTGGGACTGGAATCCAACACGCTGACGCCGCTGGTGAAGCGCCTGGAGGCTATGGAACTTGTCGCCCGCCGCCGTGATGCGGCAGACGAGCGGCAGGTGCGTGTCAAGCTGACGGACAAGGGCGCAGACATGCGCAAGGCCGGGCAGGCGATCCCGGAATGCCTTGGCGGGGCCGCCGGGCTTGATCTTGCGGAAATCCGCGACCTGAAGCGCAGGCTCGGCGACCTTCAGCAGGCGCTGGAAAAGGCCACGGCAAGCCTCACGGCCTGAGCGCCAGCCCTACTGGCAATTGCCGCCGGATCTTGCGGTAAATGTCGAGGGCTGGGTGCCGGGCGCAAATTTGCGGTAGCTGGCGCTGGAGCCGCAGGGCCCGCCCGATGACTGAAACTCTTCAAGAGGCACCGACGGCACAGGCTGCTGGGGGAGAGCCTGCATCGGTGATGGCACCTGTGCTCCCTGTGCCGGAGCACCGTAGGTGGGCACGCCGTAAGCCGGGGCGCTGTATCTTTGTGTCAGGCAGGTGCGGTAGGCGCTGTCATAAAGCGCCTGCCAGACGCGCGGGTCCTGCGCCATCGTGCCGAGAACGCCAAGTGCCCCCCCCGCGCGGGCGCCGCGCTCTGCGCCGGAAGGGCCAGCCCAAGCGCCGCCCGCCACCGTGCCACTCATCGCGCCTTCCAGAATGCTGGTGCCCATGTCCCGCCCGCCGCCCGCATGGGCATTGGCAAAGTCCCGCGCCGAGGCATCGCACACCATGTCCAGCCCTTGAGCGGCCGCAGGCAGCACGGCTCCCGCCGCAAGACCGGCGGCGAGGCAGAGGACCGGGAACAGGGTGCGTGTGACAGTCATCAGCAGACTCCTTGGCCTCAAGCCTAACACAGTCCAGCCCGGCGCGCCCACCATGGCCGGATTTTCATCCGGCCACCTGAGGAGCTTTCGCCCCGGCGACATCCTTCAGGGCCTCTACCGTGCGGGTGAAGGAGGCCTTGCGGGCGGCGGGATCGTGGATGTTGCCGTTGAACATGATCTCGTCTGGCTGGTAGCGCTCGATCAGGCTGGCAAGCTGGCTGCGGATGGTCTGCGGGCCACCGGTGACGCTGCAGGAGAGCGCCATCTCCACCATGGCCAGCATCTGCGGATCGAGCACCGCTTGGATGTTCCCGACAGGCCGGGGCAGGGGGCCAGGCCGTCCGCTGCGCAGGTTGGCGAAGGCCTGCTGCATGGAAGAGCGCAGATAGATGCCTTCCGCGTCATCTTCCCCGGCAAAGGCATTCACCGCCAGCATGAAATGCGGGCGCTCAAGATGGCGTGATGGCTGGAAGCGGCTGCGGTAGATGGTGACCGCCTGATCCAGCGCCTGTGGGGCGAAATGCGAGGCAAAAGCATAAGGCAGGCCGAAATGGGCGGCCAGCTGTGCGCCATAGAGGCTGGAGCCGAGAATCCAGACCGGCACCTCCGTGCCCTCGCCGGGGATGGCCCGCACCTGCGCGCCGGACTGGGCCGGGGAGAGGTAGCCGATCAGCTCTTCAACATCGGCCGGAAAATCATCCGAAGCCTGCAGCGTGCGGCGCAGGGCGCGGGCGGTGCCCATGTCGGTGCCGGGTGCACGGCCAAGACCCAGATCGATGCGGCCGGGGAAGAAGGTAGCCAGCGTGCCGAACTGCTCGGCCACCACCAGCGGAGCATGGTTCGGCAGCATGATGCCGCCCGCACCGACGCGGATGCGCTTCGTTGCATTGGCCACCTGACCGATGACGATGGCCGTGGCCGCGCTGGCGATGCCGGGCATGTTGTGGTGCTCGGCCAGCCAGTAGCGGGTGAAGCCGAGGTCTTCCGCATGGCGGGCAAGATCCAGCGTGCTGGCCAGCGCATCACGCGCGTCCGAGCCTTCGGGAATGGGGGAAAGATCCAGCATGCTGTAGGGCAGCATATGCGCCTCCGTGCTGTTTGCGGTGCAAAGGGTGGACAGGCAGGGTGGCCTGTTCGTATCCCCCTTGAATTACGGACTGAGCAGTCCATATTCAAGGCCATGACGAAAAAGACTGCCGAACCACGCCTCTCTGCTGCCGGTGCAACTGCCGGTCCGGGCCGCCCGCGTTCCTATGACGAGGGTGAGGTTCTGCGTGCGGCGCTTGAGCTTTTCCGCCGTCAGGGCTTCGAGGCGACGTCGCTGGACGACCTGACACAGGCGATGGGGATCAGCCGTTCGTCACTTTATGCCGCCTTTGGCTCCAAGCAGGACGTGCTGCTGGCCGCCCTGCGGCGCTATTCGGCAACGGCGCTTGAGGCGCTGAAATCCATTGGCGATGCGCCGCATGCGCACCGGGCAGAGGCGGTGGCCGCCATGCTGCGGGCGCTGGCGGACCCGTCCGGCGGCAAGCATGGCTGCCTGCTGGTCAATTGCATCACCGAGCTTGCCCCCCAGAACGAGGAGGTGGCCGCACTCGGCCGCCATCATCTGGAGCGGATCGAGGCGATCATCGCCGAGGCGCTGGACGAAAACGGGCCGGAGGCCCTGCGGGGCCGGGCAAGGGCGCTGGCCGCGCTTGCCATCGGCACGCTCACCTTGCGCAAATCCGGCCTGGACGAGGCCTATATCACCTCGGCGCTGGACGAAGGGCTTGCCCGGCTTCTGGCTCCGCCGCAAGCCGTCCCCGCCTAGACCCCCTCACGCATAACCAGATCTCAAATCCCGCCCAATTATGGACTGATTGATCCAGAAAGGGCGGAAAGCAACCCGGAAGAAGGAAGACATCATGACGGAAGCAAAGCTTTTCTCACCCGTGCAGGCTGGCCGCATGAAGCTGGCGAACCGCATTGCCATGGCGCCGCTGACCCGCAACCGCGCCCGCGCCGAAGATGATACGCCCTATGACATCCACGTGGAGTATTACGCCCAGCGTGCCAGTGCCGGCCTGATCATCACCGAAGCCTCGCAGATCAGCCCGCAGGGCAAGGGCTATGCCTGGACGCCGGGCATCTATTCCGATGCGCAGGTGGAAGGCTGGAAGAAGGTGACGGATGCCGTTCACGCCAAGGGCGGCAAGATCGTGATCCAGCTCTGGCACGTGGGCCGCATTTCGCACAATGTGCTGCAGCCGGGCGGCGCCGCACCGGTTGCGCCGTCCGCCATTGCTGCCCAGTCCAAGGTCTATGACGGCAACGGCTTTGTCGACACGCCGCAGCCGCGCGCGCTGGAGACCTCCGAGATTGCCGGTATCGTCGCTGATTATGTGAAGGCTTCCCGCAACGCGATTGCCGCCGGGTTCGACGGCGTCGAGATCCACGCAGCCAATGGCTATCTCATCGACCAGTTCCTGCGCACCGGCTCCAACACCCGCACGGATGCCTATGGCGGCAGCCTGGAAAACCGCACCCGTTTCCTCAAGGAAGTCATGGAGGCGGTGGTGGATGCCATCGGCGCGGACCGGGTGGGCGTGCGCCTCAGCCCCTTCTCCAATGCCAACGGCATTCATGATGACAACCCGGTCGAGACCTTCTCCCGCGCCGTGGACATTCTCAACGGCTACGGCCTTGCCTATCTGCACATGGTGGAAGGCCAGACCGGCGGCACGCGCGAGCTGAAGCCGGGCGAGGACATCGGCGCCCTGCGCGCCCGCTTCAATGGCATCTACATCGCCAACAACGGCTATGACCGGGCGAGCGCCATCGAGGCGGTGGAAAGCGGCCGCGCGGACATGGTCGCCTTCGGCCGCCCCTTCATTTCCAATCCGGATCTGGTGGAGCGCCTGCGCCGTGACGCCCCGCTCAACGAGCTGGACCGCGACACGCTCTATGGCGGCGGCACCAAGGGCTACACCGACTATCCGGCCCTTGAGGATAGTGCAGCTGCCTGAGCCCCAGCCTGAACCTGAGCCTGAACATGCTTTCCGGCTGGTGCAGTCCTCTCTGTGTGCTAGCCGGGACGGCCTCGCGGCCACCCCCAACCGCGAGGCCGTTTTCCGTCAGTGGCCTTCGACGAAATGTGCCAGCTGCGTCAGGGCGGTGCCCCAGCCATCGTGGAAGCCCATCTTTTCGTGGATGTCCTTGTCCTCGCGATTCCCATGCAGGACACGTGCGACATAGTTCGTGCCGCCATCGACCTCCTGAAGCGTGATGATCGCGGTCATGAAACCTTCCTTGCGCGGCCGGTAGCCCGGCAGAAGGGCGTCCGTTGATACAATCCGGCGGTTCTCGATCACATCGAGAAAGCAGCCGATATTGTTCATCTTCGTGCCGTCCGGCAGGGTCATCGTCGTCTCGAAGGCGCCGCCAGGCCGCAGGTCGAGCTGGTGTACCTCGGTCACGACCGGTTCCGGTGCCCACCACTTGGCGAGCGCGGCCGGATCCTTCCAGGCGTTCCAGATCGCGGCCGGTGGAGCCTTGATGATGCGGGAAATTTCGAGGTCAAGCGCGGGATCAAACATGTCAGTCCTCCTCAGATGCGGTTTCCGCCTCGACAAAGGCCGCCAGCCGGTCCGTGCGTGCCGTCCACATCGCCTTCTGGCTTGAAAGCCAGTCGTCCACCGGCGCAAAAGCAGCCTTGTTGAGGTTACAGGTTCGGGTTCTGCCCGACTTATGCGTTGTAATCAGCCCGCTGTCCTCGAGGACAGCGAGGTGTTTGAGAAACGAGGGCAGGGCCATCGAAAAGGGTCCGGAAAGATCCTTGACGCTGGCACTTCCCGCGCCCAGACGCTGAAGCACTGCCCGCCGGGTGGGATCCGACAGGGCATGAAACAGGGCGTCGAGTGGCTGCTGTTGGTTAGCCATATGGATAACTATTCTGATCCGATTGTGAGGTCAATGGCTAACTATAGCAGAACTTTTACCGGAACCGTACCGCAGCGTACTCTTTTTGGGTTTTCTGCCCTTTCGCTCGCCCCAAAAACCTGCCAAACCCTACATTTGAAGCACGCAGCAAGCGTGAGGCGGACAAAGAGACCGCCAATAGGACAATCCCAGGGAGTTCCAGATGCCCGCCTATCGTTCCAGAACCTCTACCCACGGCCGCAACATGGCCGGCGCGCGCGGCCTGTGGCGCGCCACGGGCATGAAGGACGGCGATTTCGGCAAGCCGATCATCGCCATTGCCAACTCCTTCACCCAGTTCGTTCCGGGCCATGTGCACCTGAAGGACCTTGGCCAGCTTGTCGCCCGCGAGGTCGAGAAGGCAGGCGGTGTTGCCAAGGAATTCAACACCATCGCGGTGGATGACGGCATCGCCATGGGCCATGACGGCATGCTCTATTCGCTCCCCTCGCGCGAGATCATCGCCGATGCGGTCGAGTACATGGTCAACGCCCATTGCGCCGATGCGCTGGTCTGCATTTCCAACTGCGACAAGATCACCCCGGGCATGCTGATGGCCGCCATGCGTCTCAACATTCCGGTGGTCTTCGTCTCCGGCGGCCCGATGGAAGCGGGCAAGGCGGTGCTGGCCGACGGCACCACCAAGGCGCTGGATCTGGTGGACGCCATGGTGGCAGCAGCCGATGACCGCGTGTCCGAAGAGGACGTGAAGGTGATCGAGCGCTCCGCATGCCCCACCTGCGGCTCCTGCTCGGGCATGTTCACCGCCAACTCGATGAACTGCCTCACCGAGGCGCTGGGCCTTGCCCTGCCGGGCAATGGCTCGACGCTGGCCACCCACGCCGACCGCAAACGCCTGTTCGTCGAAGCCGGCCACCTGATCGTCGATCTCGCCCGCCGCTACTACGAGCAGGACGACGAAAGCGTGCTGCCGCGCAGCATCGCCTCGTTCAAGGCCTTCGAGAACGCCATGACGCTGGACATCGCCATGGGCGGGTCCACCAACACGGTTCTGCATCTTCTCGCCGCCGCCTATGAGGGCGACGTGAATTTCACCATGACCGATATCGACCGGCTGTCGCGCCGCGTGCCGGTGCTCTGCAAGGTCGCGCCTTCCGTGCCGGATGTGCACATGGAAGACGTGCACCGCGCTGGCGGCATCATGGGCATTCTGGGCGAGCTGGACCGTGCGGGCCTCATCGACACCTCGCTGCCGGTCGTCCATGCCGCCAGCATGAAGGACGCGCTGGACCGCTGGGACGTGGTGCGCACCTCGAGCGAAGCGGTGCATACGTTCTATTCGGCGGCCCCCGGCGGCGTGCCGACGCAGGAAGCGTTCTCCCAGTCGCGCCGCTACAGCGAAGGCGTTGATACCGACCGCAAGACCGGCGTCATCCGCTCGGCCGAACATGCCTTCTCGAAGGATGGCGGCCTCGCCGTGCTCTTCGGCAACATCGCGCTGGATGGCTGCATCGTGAAGACGGCGGGCGTGGACGAGAGCATCCTGAAGTTCTCCGGCCCGGCCTATATCTGCGAAAGCCAGGATCAGGCGGTGAGCGACATTCTCACCGGCAAGGTCAAGGCAGGCGATGTGGTGGTCATCCGCTATGAAGGCCCGAAGGGCGGCCCGGGCATGCAGGAAATGCTCTATCCGACGAGCTATCTGAAGTCCAAGGGCCTCGGCAAGGCCTGCGCGCTCATCACCGATGGCCGCTTCTCCGGCGGCACCTCGGGCCTGTCCATCGGCCACGCTTCCCCGGAAGCGGCGGAAGGCGGTGCCATCGGTCTGGTGGAGCATGGCGATCCGATCGTCATCGACATCCCGAACCGCATCATCCGCGTGGATGTGAGCGACGAAGTGCTGGCCGAACGCCGCGCGAAGATGGAAGCCAAGGGCGCTGACGCCTGGAAGCCGGAAAAGCCGCGCACCCGCAAGGTTTCGGCAGCCCTCAAGGCCTATGCCGCCCTCACCACCTCCGCCGCCCGCGGCGCCGTGCGTGATGTGGACCAGCTGACCCGCAAGTAAGCTGGCTGCATGGCCACCAAATGACAAAGCCGCCGGTTCTGCCGGCGGCTTTTTCTTTTGGCCAGTTCAAGGCACCGGCCCTCAGTTCCGGCGGCTGCGCGCCTCGCGCCCCCGCGCCTTGCGGCCGTAGAGCCAATCGCCAAAAACGCCGAGGCTTACCGTCACAAGCATGCCGAACAGAAGGCCCCAGCCGAAAATGTAAGAAATGACGATGCCGCCGAAGAAGCCGGCGATCATGCTCATCAATTCAATAATCACGTTGCGTTGCATGGGGGCTTCCGCCGGTTCCTGCAGGACTGGTAAGCAGCTATGTCTCTGATACGCAACTTTGGTATGTCATAGGCTGCACTCTTGTCACGTAAAAATCTTTGAGAGAGAAGGAAATGTAGGTTTTTTGAATTGTATTACTAAGGGTGATAAATGTTTATATCGCCCACTGCGAAATGATCTTCGCTTCATGAGAAATTTGTTTCTTGATTTTGAAACTTTATCTGGAAAATATCGCGCCCAAGTTGAGCTTAGGGTGTGGAGACGGGCTTGATACGGATGCTGATCCGACTCAGTGCTGACCGGATCTGACATCCCTTGTCCCGTTGCATGATATTTCCCGCGCTGGATCCGTCAGCCAGAGGAACTGGCGCGCAGGACCATGCCGAACAGATCCCGCGGATCATCCGGGTCCGCCAGAAGATCGAGCATTTCGCAATAGGGCAGATCCTTCAAAAGTCCGCGCAGATAGCGCAGGGCCGAGAAGTCCTCCACCGCAAAGCCGACAGAATCGAACAGCGTCGTTTCCAGCGCCGACCGGCGGCCCGGCGCGTCTCCGGCAATCACCTGCCACAGTTCCGTGACCGGGTGATCTGCCTCAAGCTGCTGGATTTCGCCCTCGATGCGGGTCTGGGGCGTATATTCGACAAAGATGGACGAGCGCAGCAGGATATCCCGGTGCAGTTCCGTCTTGCCGGGGCAGTCGCCGCCCACCGCGTTGATGTGCTGGCCGCTGGCCACCATGTTGTCAGTGAGGATGGTCGCCCGCTGCTTGTCTGCCGTCACCGTGGTGATGATCGAAACGCCTTCAACCGCCTCTTCCGCGCTGGAGCAGACGGTGATGTCGAAGCCGAAGCCTTCAAGATTGCGGGCGCAGCGGCGGCTGGCCGCCGGGTCGATATCATAGAGCCGCAAGCGGTCCACACCCAGAAGCTTGCGGAAGGCAAGCGCCTGAAACTCCGACTGCGCGCCATTGCCGATGATCGCCATGGACCGCGCATCTGCCGGGGCCAGATATTTTGCCGCCAGCGCCGACATGGCGGCGGTGCGCAGGGCGGTGAGGATCGTCATCTCCGACAGGAGCACCGGATAGCCCGTCTCCACCTCTGCCAGCACGCCAAAGGCCGTCACGGTCTGGCGGCCTGTGCGGGTGTTCTTCGGGTGGCCGTTCACATATTTGAAGCCATAGGCAACGCCGTCCGACGCAGGCATCAGCTCGATGACGCCTTCCCTCGAATGGGAGGCGACGCGCGGCGTCTTGTCGAACAGCGGCCAGCGGCGGAAATCCTCCTCGATCACCTGCGCCAGCCCCTCGATGAAGGCCTCGACGCCCACTGCATTCAGAATGCGCATCATGTTGCCGACGCTGACGAAGGGTACCAGTGCGAGAGGCGAGGGGGCATCCTGTGCCGGATGGCTGGCGGTGGTGGTCATTTTCTGGCTCCCGTTCAGTAGCTGCGGGTCGGGCGGTCCATGACGCGCCGTCCGAAGAGGCTCGCGGTCAGGTCCACCATCAGCCGGGCGGTGCGGCCCCGGTCGTCGAGGAAGGGGTTCAGTTCCACCAGATCCAGCGAGGTGACGAGGCCGCTGTCATGCAGCATCTCCATCACCAGATGCGCCTCGCGGAAGGTGACGCCGCCCGGCACGGTGGTGCCGACCGCCGGAGCGATGTCCGGGTCGATGAAATCCACATCAAGGCTCACATGCAGGAAGCCGTTGGCGCGGGCGCAGCGCTCCAGAAACGGCTCCAGCAGGCGGGCGATGCCGTTCTCGTCAATGGCCCGCATGTCATGGGCGGTGATGCCGAATTCCCGGATCAGCGCCCGTTCCGGCGGATCGACCGAGCGCAGACCGAGCAGGCAGAGGTTGCCCGGCGATATAGGCGTGTCCAGCTTCTCGCCCAGCAGCACGTCAAAGCCCGGCAAGCCGCAGGCAAAGGCAACCGGCGTGCCGTGCAGATTGCCGCTGACCGTGCTTTCGAAGGTGTTGATGTCGGAATGGGCGTCGAGCCACAGCACGAATTGCGGCCTCCCGGCACCGGCCGCATGGGCTGCGTGCCCGGCGAGGGTGCCAAGAGCCAGCGCATGGTCGCCGCCCATGTAGATGGGCATCTGCGGCCCCGCCGCCAAAGACCGGGCCTTGCGGTAAAGCGCCCGCGTCCAGCCGGCAACGGCGCGCAGGTTCTTCAGCTTCGGGTCCGTGTCCGGAACGTCGAGCGCCTGATCCGGCGCAACGTCGCCGTGGTCCTCCACAACAAGGCCGAGCGCTTCCAGCTCCTCCTGAAGGCCCGCGGTGCGATAGGCGGCCGGTCCCATCAGACAGCCCCTGCGCCCTGCGCCTGCTTCCACCGGTGCTCCCACAAGCGCAATCTGCGTCATCCCTCGGCCTCCTTCACTGCGGATCTGCATCTCTTCCAGAGTGCAGCCATCAGATGGCAGTCTGAAGACAAAAAATTGCGCACTCTGGGCAGTAGACTATCCAGAGTGATAAGCTGAACTTCCCAAACTGGAAGGATGCCGCATGCTGGACGATACGGATCTTGCATTGATCGCAGCGCTGCGGGCGGATGGCCGCCGCTCGATCTCGGATCTGGCGCTGGACCTGAAACTCTCCCGCGCCACCGTGCGGGCGCGCCTGTCGCGGCTGGTGGAAAGCGGCGAGATCCAGGGCTTCACCGCCGTTCTGCGCAATGAGGGGCAGGACCTGCCGATCCGCGCCATGATGATGCTGGCCATCGAGGGCAAGCGGGCCGATGCGGTGATCCGCCGTCTCAGCGGCATGCCGGAAGCCCGCTCGATCCACACAACCAATGGCCGCTGGGATCTGGTGATCGAACTCGCCACCCCGGATCTCGCCTCCTTCGACGCCGCCCTCCACCGCATCCGCCTCATCGAAGGCGTTTCCGCCACCGAAACCAGCCTGATGCTGTCAGCGGTGAAGACCTGGCGGCGGTGAGGAGCTGGCTGCTCCAGATCCAGTGCTGACGGGCATCCAGCACGGTTCAGAGCGCTGGAAAACGCGCCCGTAAGGAGCGGGCTTGTGGACTGTCCCAGTGGGCGACGAGTTGATCCCGCAGGGCCGCGTGTGCGGAAACCTCCAGCGGGGCACTGGCGATGAACCGCCGGAGGCGGGATGCCCGGATGCCCTCGTTGGCAACATGGTCTGCCCGGTCGGGATAGCGCTCGTATTCAGCACGCGGCATGGGCTTGCCCAGACGGTCGAGGATCTCCCCATCCTCATTGGTCTTCGGCACGGCCTTGTGATGCAGCGCGACGACTTGCCAGTCGCGGCTGAAGACAGGCGCGCCGGAGCTTCCTCTTTCAGTATCAGCTGTATACCAGCAGAACCGATCCTCATCGTCCGTCTTTCCCAGCAGCAGGAAATAGCTGTTGTGCAGGGCGATGCATTTCGGCCGTCCCTGCGGATGCTGGATTACGCTGACCGGATGGCCCTCAAGGATCTTGCCTTCGTCCAGCAGCGGATGCCAGCCAAAGTCCGTCAAGGGAACGCCGGTGTCGCCGACCGGAGCAACGGCCACGAGCGCAAAGTCATGCTCTCTGTTGGCAAGCCAGAACGTGCCTGGATCAAGCGCATATTCGCTGGTCGCTGAGGGTATGCCGAATTTTTGCTCCTCATGGCCAAATACTGCCGTCGCCGCAGCGGCCATGGTCGGTGTTTCCAGAACATGCTGATTGGTGAGCAGCAGGCCGGGCCCGGCCAGGAAGCCCGTCCCGCTGATGGCTCCGCCTGCGATCTGAATGCAGGCAACGGCTCTGGCGGCAAGTTGTCCGGCCTCCAGAAACTCGACCGACAGCAGGTCGCTGGTGCCGATCAGCGCTTCCTTGCCCAGATCGTCATGCCCTTCAATCAGGGCTCGCTGGCGCTCTGGCGGGCGGCTTTGTCCTTGCAGATAGCGTTCAATACGCGCCTTCGTTTCTGTCGGCGAGACAAGGCCCTGGCTTGCATATTTGAGCGCTCTGCGCAGGTTGCGCAGGTTCTTCTGGACGCGCCCTGCAGCTGCTTCTGCAAGCTCATCCCCCAGTTCAGAAAGTGTGATGGTGCCTTCTTCCCGCATGACGCTCCCCCATATCAACTGGTGCGTTGACCGGTATGCAATTTAAGGTATAGTTAACGTAGGGGAATAAGAAAAGGGGGCAAGTCATGCCAGAGAAAATCAGCTACGCTGAGTATCTGGACATTCTTCTTGATCCGGAGTCCACGGATGAGGAAATTCTGGCTGTTGCCAAGGTTCGGGCACGGCATCACGGTCTGGATTTCGCCATTATTCCGGACCCGAAAAAGGTCGATATACAGCCTGAACAGGCAGAGTTGGAAAGTGCCCTTGGCATCGGCAACAACCTGGAGCGCTGGCGGCGCTGGGTCCGGTTCCGCAACCGGTTCAACTCGGGTGAAAAGCTGCCCGTTCTCGTTGAAGAGGGAGATAGCTGGCACCAGTTTCCCTTGCTTGTGAAGGATGTCGTCGATCATCTGGGCAAGGATTACCTGATCTATTCCGTTGCCGCCGCCGGAGATACTGCGGAAAACATGGTCTATGGTCCCGCGGGCAAGGGCGGGAACGAATATCTGGCCGCTCTCTGGCAATACAAGGACAACGTGAAGGGCTTCCTGTTTTCTGCCGCGGGAAATGACATTATCGGCGAAGATCCTGCGACGGGGAAGGCGGCGCTGCATGACATTCTGAAGCCGTTCAACAGCAACGCAAAAGATGTGCCCGGGCACATCAACATGGCGGTGCTTGGCGAAAAGCTGGCCTTCCTTGAAAGAGCCTACCGGGATGTGATCACCAACATCCGCCAGTATACGGAGTTCAAGACGCTGCCGGTCTTCATTCACGGTTATGACCATGCCTATCCGGAACTGAAGCAGAAAAAGGACCCGCGCAAGCCAAAGCATGCAAAGCGGGATGAATGGCTTGGCGAACCGCTGGATGCGCGCGGCATCGTGGACGATGCCCTGAGGCGCAACATCATCAAGTTTCTGGTGGATGCGCTCTACGACATGCTGGAGCGCGTGGCGGGCGACCCCAAGCAGACAGGGGTCTGGCTTGTCGACTGCCGGGGCGCCATGCCGGATGTAACGGACTGGATCGATGAGATCCACGGCACGGATGAGGGCTTCGGCAAGGTGGCGGCAAAATTCCGCAAGGTGCTGAAGAAGGCTGGTGTTTGAGGAGCTTGGAAGCCAAGCCTTGGAATATCCCCCGGCACAGGTTCTGCACCGGGGGATCGCACTTTACGTCCGGCGCGTCTTCACCAGACGGGTCACCACGTTCTCGATGATGCGGTGGCCGGCGTCCTGATCGAGGGACATGATGCTTTCCGGGTGGAACTGGACGGCGGCAATCGGCTCGCTGGTGTGCTCGATGGCCATGATGACCCCGTCTTCCGTCTCCGCCGTGATGCGGAAGTCTGCGGGCAGCTTGTCCTTCTTCGCAAACAGCGAGTGGTAGCGGCCGACCGTGACAGGCGAACTCAAGCCCTCGAACAGAACCGAATTGCCGGTGAGGCTGATGGGTGAGGGCTTGCCGTGCATCGGCACGTCGAGCTGGCCAAGTTCGCCGCCCAGCCCTTCGGCCAGGGCCTGAAGGCCGAGGCAGACGCCGAACAGCGGCAGTCCGCGCGCGCGGGCACGGCCGATGGTGGCGGCGCAGTCGAAGTCCTTCGGGCTGCCGGGACCGGGGGAGAGCACCACCAGATCCGGGTTCACGTCATGGAACACGTGGTCTGCAACGGGCGTGCGGTAGGTGACCACATCGGCCCCTGTCTGGCGGAAGTAGTTGGCCAGCGTATGGACGAAACTGTCCTCATGGTCCACCAGCAGGATCTTGAGGCCCGCACCGGGCTTCTTCTCGCGCACGGTTTCCGTGGCCTTCACGGCCAGTCCCGCCTCGCGCACGGCGGCGCGCATGGCTTCGGCCTTCAGCTCGGTCTCGGCCTCTTCGTCTTCCGGGATGCTGTCATAGAGCAGCGTGGCACCGGCGCGGATCTGCGCGACGCCGTCCTTGATGCGCACGGTGCGCAGGGTAAGCCCCGTGTTCATGTCGCCGTTGAACAGCACCGCACCGATGGCCCCGCCATACCAGGCGCGGGAGCTCTTTTCGTTGTTCTCGATGAATTCCATCGCCCAGCGCTTCGGCGCACCGGTGACGGTGACGGCCCAGGCGTGGGAGAGGAAGGCGTCGAGCGCGTCCATGTCCTCGCGCAGGATGCCTTCGATATGGTCCACCGTGTGGATCAGGCGGGAATACATCTCGATCTGGCGGCGGCCGATGACCTTGACCGAGCCGGGCACGCAGACGCGGCTCTTGTCGTTGCGGTCCACGTCCGAGCACATGGTCAGCTCGGCTTCGTCCTTGGCGGAATTCAGCAGCTTGCGGATCTGCGCCTCATCCTCGATGGCATTCTTGCCGCGCCGGATGGTGCCGGAGATGGGGCAGGTTTCCACCCGCCGCCCGCCGGTGACGCGCACATACATTTCCGGCGAGGCGCCGACGAGATATTCCGCATTGCCGAGGTTGATGAAGAAGGAATAGGGCGAAGGGTTGATCTGCTGCAGGCGGCGGGAGACGGCCGAAGGCGGGTTGGCGCAGGGCTCGTAGAAGGTCTGGCCCGGCACGGTCTCGAACAGGTCGCCCCGGCGGAAATACTCCTTGGCCCGGTCCACGATCTTCGCATATTCGCCCGGTTCATGGTCGCCCCGGCCCGGATCTTCATTGGCCGGCTGATAGGGCTGCTTCTCCCCGTCACGCGGCAGGCCGTGGGTGCGTTTGCCATCCACCTCGAAGTCATATTCCAGCACATAGGCGCGGCGGCCATGGTGGTCGACGATGAGGATTTCGTCGGGCAGGAACAGCACCAGATCGCGCTGGTCCGCCGGGCGCTTCAGCTTCAGCTCGATCGGCTCGAACTGGAAGGCCAGATCATAGCCGAAGGCACCGTAAAGGCCGAGCTGATCGTCATCGCAGGCGAAGAGCTCCTTGATGGTCCGCACCACGGAGAAGGTGGAGGCCTGACGCGAGCGGTCTTCCTCGCGGAAGGGAGCGGCGGGCTTGCGCACCGTCAGGGTCATGCGGCCCTCACTGGCAGCGAAGTCCTCCACGTCCGGATGGGCGGCCAGCACCCCGGCAATGGCCGGCAGCAGAACGAGGCCACGGGCGTTAAGCGCGCGGATTTCGACGTTGCGCCCTGCCGATTCCAGCACGAGCGGCGGATTGACCAGTGCCATGTCCCAGCGGGTGTAGCGGCCCGGATACTCATAGGAGGAGGAGAGGACCGCGCCGCGCTCTGCATCCAGCCGGTCGATCCAGCGGGAGGTTCCTTCCGCATAATCGGCCGGGCGTGCGCCGCGCGTGACGGCAATGCCGCCCTTGGTCTTGAAAGTCTGCTCAGCCGGTACCGGCATTCGTCCATCCTCCAGTTCAGGTCCAGGCCTTCCCCCGGCCAGACCCCAGACAGACCAAAGGCCGCCTGCGGGTCTTGCCGCGGCGGCCTTTGGGTCAACTTCGATCACGTCAGAACATGAGAAATCGCAAGGCCGCCAATCAAGCGTCCTGCCACCACCAGCCCATGCGGATCATCTGCGTGTTCATGCCTGTTTGCCTAGCGCAGCCACAGGCGGCAGGCAACCGGGGAAACGGCGTAAAAACCGCCCCTGCGCCACTTGCCGTGCTGCTGTTGCAAAATAGACCAGTCGCTTCAAGCTTGAATTATGCCAACTCTCGATGAGCCTGACACTCCCAGAGTTGGTGAAGCCAGTGCGGCGCTTGAGCAATTTCAAGGCGTTATGTGTCTGCATCTCAGACCTTTGGTATTATTCGGGCTTTTTACCCTGCCATGCATTCACGAAAACTGCGATTGCGCCAAGCGCAGCTGAACCGACAACGGCGAGTGCAACGTCGGTGTAGCCGTGGAAACTCAGGAGTGTGGCTGTTCCAAGAGCGAGAACGAATGCAAAAAGGCCGCCAAAATAAGATATGAGCCGGAACGTGTTGTCAGATTTCTGCTGTCGTTCGATCGACGCGAGATAGGCTGCCTGATCGGCTTCCGCCATTTGGAAAATGCGATCCATTGCGCCGGGAAGGCTGCTCTCATAGGCAAGCAATACATCTGGCGGCGGTAGCGGGCCGGAGTGTGTTCTGGAAATCTCACCCATTACAAGGACTTGATCAGGATCTTGGCCAGCTGCCACTTGAGACAGGAATGCCTTTCTGAACTTTGAGGCAAAAGCCTTGAGCTGGTTCGGGGGTATTACTTTCGAGGCAGAGTCGTAGGCAATCGTTTCAACGAGTTCATCCAGATTACTCTGCTCTCTAATGCCCTCTGTATGGGAAATGGCATCAGAGCCGACACGGTCACTGTCCGTGTTGCCCTCGTTTTCTGACTTCATTCTTGTAACGCCCTGCTGCGCCAATGAGTACATCGCCCGCAGATTGCCAAGCATGACGAACACTCTCACCACGCTTGATCACCGTGCCTCCTGACTGAGGGGCAAGTATAACCGCAGGGCCAAGCAGGCCCAGTGCCGCAGCAAAAGTGTGGAGTTTTGTCCGCTTGATCTGCATCGATGAAAGCTTCGGCATTTCCGCTCTCCTGAGGGTCGCCCTGAAAGCCCCTTCACATATGTAGTGTAGTCACGCGAAGTGCCAAGTTCCGCAATCCGTAGCGCGGCGAGGCAAACCGTGTCAATCACCTGCGTACGCCTGACTGGCCAGACGCATACGGCAATTCGATGTCCTAGTGTATCGCCAAAAATTGACTGAGGGATAACATTTTGCCGGTCTCAGCGGCCAACGGAGGAGTTGCACCGTCGATCCCCCGAGTTAATGCCTAAAGCCCGAAAATCGCCCCCGTCCGGCAGTTGCGCACCTTGTCGGCGGTGGCGCCGTTCCAGTGGAAGTCGAAGTGATCGGCTTGCAGCGGAATGGGGATGAGGTCCGGCCAGAAGATGGCGGCACATTCTCCGCCTTCGCAGCGGACACTGCGGTAGAGGATGCCGTTGGCACCTGCGGCTCTCAGATCCCGGCCCAGTGCCTGCGAGGGGGCATAGTCATCCGGGTGGTGATAGCGTGTGTCCGGTCTTGCATCATGCAGGTCAAGATCAAGGCGACAGGTGAGCATGCGGAACTGGGAGGTCCAGCCCGGCGCTTCCTGCGTGGCCCGCATGGTGCGGCCGTGATGATGGGCGACTTCCCGGATCGCCACTTCCTCTGCATTGCCCACGCTGTAGACGCCATAGGTGCCGTCGGTGAAGCGGCCCGGCCGGTCTGTGCTGACATGGACGAAAGGTGCCATCAGATAGCTGGCGCCGGGGCCGCTCACCCGCCGGTGCGGCGGCACCAGATCCAGTTGCCCGAGATGCTCCCAGATACGCGGATTGGTTTTCGATTCGGCCGAGGCAAGCGCCTCCCAGTCCTGCGGGTCGGCAATGTCCTCGAACAGATCAACCGGCGGATGGATGGAGCGGATGAGGCGGAAGGCGCTCTGCCACTCCACCCGCGTAAGGGCCAGGGCGCTCATCAGAAACCGCCGCGCTCCGCGTCGAGATAGGCGCGCACGCGGGCCAGCGAGAACATGTCACCCTGTGCCATCACCTCGACCGGCGTGCGCCCGCCAAACACCGGGTTGGGCTTGCGCACCCAGGCGTAACCGCGTTCCGCTTCGGTGAAGAGATAACGCAGGCCCTTGTGGATGCCCATCAGCAGGGAGAGGCGGGTGGCAAGGTCGCGGTCGATGCGCCCCGGCTCACCCGCCTTCCAGCGCGCATGGGTGCGGGCCGGGAGGCCGCCGAGAATCTCCCGCGCCTGCGCATCGGAAAGCTGCCAGCGTTCGAACAGCCGGATCACCGCCCGCGCCATCGCCGCCGCTTCTTCGGTGGTGATCTGCGGCACGTCCGGCGCAGCGCGGGTGCGGGGGATTTCCTGCAGCATGGTCAGCTCCTTTTGGCATAAAATAAGATATTTAATGCCAAATGGCAAGACGTCATGCTGAAACGGCTCCCGGATACGCATATCGGCCTGCTCACTCCGCCCCTGAAGTTTCCTTTTGCACGCCGATATTTCAAGCTTGAAATAATTTCCGGCTGGTGGCAGGCTCGTGCTCAACAAGACAAACGGAAGGGACTGCGGCGATGAAGATCCTGTGCCTGGGAGGCGGGCCTGCGGGGCTCTATTTTGCAATCTCGATGAAGCTGCGTGATGCGGCCCATGACATCACGGTGCTGGAGCGCAACAAGGCCAACGATACGTTCGGCTGGGGCGTGGTGTTGTCCGATGATGCGCTGGGCAACATGGCCCGCAACGACCCGAAGAGCACCGAGGAGATCCGCGCCAACTTCTCCTACTGGGACGACATTGCCGTCGTGCATGATGGCGTGCGCACCGTTTCCGGCGGCCACGGCTTTGCCGGCATCGGCCGTAAGAAACTTCTGATCATCCTGCAGGAGCGGGCGCGGGAGCTGGGCATCAATCTGGAATTCCAGCAGGAGTTCAAGACCGCTGAGGAATACCGCAAGGACTATGACCTGGTGGTCGCCAGCGACGGCATCAACTCGCTGGTGCGGCGCGAATATGCCGATGTGTTCAAGCCCGATGTGGACCTGCGCCTGTGCAAGTTCATCTGGCTCGGCACGCACCAGAAGTTCGATGATGCCTTCACCTTCATCTTCGAGAAGACCGAACACGGCTGGATGTGGGTGCATGCCTATCAGTTCGATGCCGACACGGCGACGGTGATCGTCGAATGCACGCAGGAGACCTGGGACCGCTTCGGCTTCGAGCACATGTCCAAGGAAGAGACCATCGAGACTTGCGAGAAGGTGTTTGCCGCGCATCTCGGTGGTCACAAGCTCATGTCCAACGCGGCGCACCTGCGCGGCTCTGCCGTCTGGATGAATTTCCCGAGGGTGATCTGCGAGAAGTGGTACAACGGCAATGTGGTGCTGATGGGCGACGCCGCGGCGACGGGGCATTTCTCCATCGGCTCCGGCACCCGGCTTGCCTTTGATAGTGCCATCGCGCTGGCGACGTATCTCCATAGCGAAGCCAGCATGGAAGCGGCCTTCGAGCGTTATCAGGAAGAGCGCCGCATCGAGGTGCTGCGCCTGCAGTCTGCCGCCCGTAATTCGCTGGAATGGTTCGAGCAGGTGGAGCGCTATCTGGACCTTGATCCGGTGCAGTTCAACTATTCGCTGCTCACCCGGTCCCAGCGCATTTCCCACGAAAACCTGCGCCTGCGCGATCCCGAATGGCTGCGCTCCGCTGAAGACTGGTTCCAGAAGCAGGCCGGCGGCCAGCCGGGCCGCACGCCGATGTTCGCTCCCTTCACGATGCGCGGCATGCGGCTGGAGAACCGCATCGTCGTCTCGCCCATGGCGCAGTACAAGGCGGTGGATGGTGTGCCGGGCGACTGGCATCTGATCCATTATGCCGAACGGGCCAAGGGCGGGGCAGGGCTCGTCTTCACCGAAATGACCTGCGTGTCGGCGGAAGGGCGCATCACCCCGGGCTGCCCCGGCCTCTATGCGCCGGAGCATGAGGCGGGCTGGAAGCGGCTGACGGATTTCGTCCATTCCGAGACGGCAGCGAAGATCTGCTGCCAGATCGGCCATTCGGGCCGCAAGGGCTCGACGCAGGTTGGCTGGGAGGGCATGGATGCGCCGCTGCCGGACGGCAACTGGCCGCTGCTGTCCGCTTCCGCCATTGCCTGGTCCAAGGGCAATGCGGTGCCGAAGGCGATGGACCGGGGCGACATGGATCTGGTGCTCGGCCAGTTCGTCGAGGCGGCGAAAATGGCAGAGCGCGCCGGGTTCGACATGATCGAGCTGCATGCCGCCCACGGCTATCTCCTGTCGTCCTTCATCTCACCGGTGTCGAACGTGCGCGGCGATGAATATGGCGGCAGCCTTGAAAACCGCCTGCGCTATCCGCTGGAAGTCTTCCGCGCCATGCGCGCCGTCTGGCCGGAGAACAAGCCCATGTCGGTGCGCATCTCGGCCAATGACTGGGTGGGTGAGGCTGGCGTGACCCCGGACGAGGCGGTTGAGATCGCCCGGGCCTTCTCTGAGGCCGGAGCCGACATCATCGACGTCTCCGCCGGTCAGACGACGACGGACGCACGCCCCATCTATGGCCGCATGTTCCAGACCCCGTTCTCCGACCGCATCCGCAACGAGGCGGGTCTGGCGACCATGGCGGTGGGCAACATCACAGAGGCAGATCAGGTGAACTCGATCCTGATGGCAGGCCGTGCCGATCTGGTCTGCCTTGCCCGTCCGCATCTGTCCGATCCCTACTGGACGCTGCATGCGGCGGTGGAGCAGGGCGACCGCAAGGCCAGCTGGCCGCTGCCGTATCTTGCCGGGCGTGATCAGGCCCTTCGCCTTGCCGAGCAGGCAAAAGCGAAGATGGACGGCGCCAGGGCTGCGGGAGAGGTGATCCGGGCATGACGGTGGCAGGACGGCGCGTTCTCATCACGGGCGGCGGCACGGGCGCAGGGGCCGATCTGGCCCGCGGCTTCCATGCTGCCGGAGCGCAGGTCATCATTACCGGCCGGAGGGCAGAGCCGCTGCAGGCGGTGGCGGCTTCCCTGCCGGGTGTACGGGCGCTGCCGGCGGACGTGACGGATGAAGCTTCCGTGAAGGCGCTGTTCGAGGCCGCAGGCCCGGCGGATGTGGTGATCGCCAATGCGGGCGCTGCCGAAAGCGCCCCCTTTGGCCGCACGTCGCTCGACCAGTGGAATGCCATGCTGGCGGTGAACCTGACCGGCGTGTTCCTCACCTTCCGCGAGGGACTTGCCCGGATGGACGGCTGGGGGCGGCTCATCGCCATTGCGTCCACGGCAGGTCTGAAGGGCTATCCCTATGTGGCGCCCTATGTGGCGGCCAAGCATGGGGTTGTCGGCCTTGTGAAGGCGCTGGCGCTGGAAGTGGCCCGCCGTCCGGTGACGGTCAACGCCATTTGCCCCGGCTTCCTCGATACGGAGATGACGGAACGCTCCGTTCAGAACATCATGGCCAAGACCGGCAAGAGCCGGGACGACGCCATGGCCGCCCTTGCGGACACCAATCCGCAGAAGCGCCTCATCACCCCGCAGGAGGTGACGGCCATGGCTCTTTATCTGTGCGCTGCCGGATCTGACGGGGTGAACGGGCAGGCAATGGCCATTTCGGGAGGCGAGGTATGAGCGCAGAGAAGGGAACAGCCGTGCAGGAAACGGACGCAGCCTCCGTGCCGCTGTCCAAGCGCCGGCTGAAGACCTGGATCCGCATTCTCGGCGTCACCCGCATGGCGGAAGCGCATCTGCGCGAGTTTCTGCGGGTGGAGCATGACACGACGCTGCCGCGCTTCGACGTGATGGCCGCGCTCTACCGCCGCCGCGTGCCGCTGAGCATGAGCGAGCTGTCGCGCCTGCTGCTCGTCTCCAACGGCAACGCCACCACGGTGGTGGACCGGCTGGAGAAGGACGGCCTCGTCCGCCGTGTGCCCTTCGAGGCGGACCGGCGCACGGTGCATGTGTCGCTGACGGACGAGGGGCTGGCGCAGTTCGAAAAGCTGGCCGCCGATCACGAGCGGGAGGTGGACCAGCTCTTCGCCAGGCTGACGGACGCGGATCTGGACGCGCTCAAGGACATATTGAAGAAACTCGGGAAGGACGCGCAATGACCGCTCTGGCTGATCTGAAGCCCCGGCACTTTCTCTGGCAGGTGAAGGACCGCATCGCGCGCGTCAGCCTCAACCGTCCCGACCGCAAGAACCCGCTGACTTTCGACAGCTATGCGGAGCTGCGCGACACGTTCCGCGCCCTTGTCTATGCCGATGATGTGGATGTGGTGGTCTTCGCCTCCAACGGCGGCAATTTCTGCTCGGGCGGGGATGTGCATGACATCATCGGCCCGCTGGTCGGGCTCGACATGAAGGGCCTGCTTGCCTTCACCCGCATGACTGGTGATCTGGTGAAAGCCATGATCGGCTGCGGCAAACCTATCATCGCGGCGGTGGATGGTGTGTGCGTCGGAGCCGGGGCGATCATTGCCATGGCCAGCGACCTGCGGCTGGCAACACCGGAAGCCAAGACGGCTTTCCTCTTCACCCGCGTTGGCCTTGCGGGCTGCGACATGGGCGCCTGCGCCATGCTGCCGCGCATCATCGGTCAGGGCCGGGCGGCGGAGCTGCTTTACACGGGCCGCACCATGAGTGCAGCCGAGGGTGAACGCTGGGGCTTCTTCAATGCCTTGCATGAGGCGGACAAGCTGGAAGACGAGGCCATGGCGCTGGCCGCAAGGCTCGCCTCCGGACCTGTGTTTGCCCATGGCATCACCAAGACCCAGCTGAACCAGGAATGGAACATGGGTCTGGAGCAGGCCATCGAGGCGGAAGCGCAGGCACAGGCGATCTGCATGCAGACGCAGGATTTTGCCCGCGCCTATCATGCCTTCGTCGCCAAGCAGAAGCCGGTTTTCGAGGGCAACTGAAATGGCAGACCGCTCTTTCCTCTCCTGGCCCTTCTTCGAGACCCGCCACCGCGAACTGGCCGAGGCGCTGGATGCCTGGTGCGCCGCCCATCTTCATGTCGATCACGCCGACACGGACGAGGCCTGCCGTACGCTGGTGCGCGATTTGGGGCAGGCCGGTTGGCTGCGCCACTCGGGTGCTGGCGAGGGCGAGACGCTGGACGTGCGCAGCCTCTGCCTCATCCGCGAAACGCTGGCCCGGCATGATGGTCTTGCCGATTTTGCCTTTGCCATGCAGGGGCTGGGCATGGGCGCCGTCTCCCTGTTCGGCACGGCGGAGCAGCGCACATGGCTGGAGCGCACCCGTGCCGGCACCGCGATCAGCGCCTTTGCCCTGACGGAGCCGGGCTCCGGTTCGGATGTGGCCAACAGCACCGCAGCGGCTGAGGCCGTGCCGGGCGGTTTCATCCTGACCGGTGAGAAGACCTACATCTCCAACGGCGGCATTGCGGACCTTTATGTCGTGTTTGCGCGCACCGGCGAAGTGCCGGGAGCCAAGGGCCTTTCCGCCTTCCTGCTGCCTGCGGACACGCCGGGGCTGGAGATCGTCGAGCGCATCGAGGTGATCGCGCCCCATCCGCTGGCGCATCTGCGTTTCAACAGTATCCGCCTGCCGGAGACGGCGTTGATCGGCAAGCGCGGGGACGGCTTCAAGATCGCCATGTCGGTGCTGGACGTGTTCCGCTCCACTGTCGGCGCAGCGGCGCTGGGCTTTGCCCGCCGTGCACTGGACGAGGCTCTGGCCCGTGTGCGCCAGCGTCAGCTCTTCGGCGCGCCGCTGTCCGAACTGCAGATGGTGCAGGGGCATATCGCCGATATGGCGCTGGATGTGGATGCCTCGGCGCTGCTGATCTACCGCGCCGCCTGGACCAAGGACATGGGCGCGGCCCGCGTCAGCCGCGAGGCGGCCATGGCCAAGCTGCATGCGACGGAAGCGGCCCAGCGGGTGATCGACACGGCGCTGCAGCTGCATGGCGGCGACGGGGTGCGCAAGGGCTTTGCCGTGGAAAGCCTTTACCGCGAGATCCGCGCCCTGCGCATCTACGAGGGGGCGAGCGACGTGCAGAAGATCGTCATCGCCCGTGCTGCGCTGGGCGAGGCGCGCTGAGCGAACCGGAATTTGAATGCAATCAGCGGGGCGGATGGCCCCGCAGGAAGACGGGAAGGCCACATGACACAGACAACGGCAGATGCCTCCACCGCCGAAAGCCCGCACGCGTTTTTGAACCCGCGCAACTGGAAGCCCGCCAAAGGCTATTCCAACGGCGTTGCCGCCAGCGGCCGCATGCTTTTCCTTGGCGGCCTCATCGGCTGGAACGGCCAGCAGGAGTTCGAGGCGAAGGATTTCACCGGACAGGTGGAACAGACGCTGAAGAACATCGTCGAGGTGCTGCGCGAGGGCGGGGCCGGGCCGGAGCATCTGGTGCGGATGACCTGGTACGTCACCGACAAGCAGCTTTATCTCGCCAGCCTGCGCGATGTGGGCGCCGTCTACCGCAAGGTGCTGGGCAAGCACTTCCCGGCCATGGCGCTGGTGCAGGTGGCCGGCCTCGTGGAAGACGAGGCGCTGGTGGAGATCGAGGCAACCGCCGTGGTGCCGGAATGATCCGCCTTTGCGGATCGTGACATTCGGGAAGACGACGCTCAGGAACAAGACAAGGCGGCTCAAGGGAAAACCCGCTTCCGGAAAAAGGAAGGGCCGCAGGTCCGCGACAGCGGGCAACCATCCAGGGGATTGATGATGACAGCTGCGCTGAAACTGGGCCCGAGTGCCCATGTGGATACATTCACCCGGGACAACCTGCCGCCCGTGGAGCTGTGGCCGGAGCTGAAGCTTGAGGGCTTCGACTATCCGGACCACCTCAACGCGGGCGTCGAGCTGACCGACCGCATGGTGGAAAAGGGCTTCGGCGACCATGTGGCGCTGATCGGCAATGGCCGCCAGCGCACCTACAAGGAGCTGGCCGACTGGACGAGCCGCATCGCCCATGCGCTGGTCGAGGATTATGGCGTGAAGCCCGGCAACCGGGTGCTGATCCGCTCGGCCAACAACCCGGCCATGGTGGCCTGCTGGCTGGCGGCGACCAAGGCCGGTGCCGTGGTGGTCAACACCATGCCGATGCTGCGGGCAGGCGAACTGGCCAAGATTGTCGACAAGGCCGAGATCACGGTTGCCCTGTGCGACACGCGGCTGATGGACGAGATGGTGGCCTGCGCCAAGGATTCTGCCTACCTGAAGACCGTCATCGGTTTCGACGGCACCGCCAATCATGATGCGGAGCTGGACCGGGCGGCGCTGGGCAAGCCGGTGCGCTTTGAAGCCGTGAAGACGGGCCGTGATGACGTGGCCCTGCTGGGCTTCACCTCCGGCACCACGGGTGATCCCAAGGCGACCATGCACTTCCACCGGGATATCCTGATCATCGCGGACGGCTATGCCCGCGAGGTTCTGGGCGTGACGCCGGATGACGTGTTCGTCGGCTCCCCGCCGCTCGCCTTCACCTTTGGCCTTGGCGGCCTTGCCGTGTTCCCGCTGCGCTTTGGGGCGGCGGCTGCGCTGCTGGAAACCGCCTCGCCGCCGAACCTCATCGAGATCATCCAGAAATACCGTGCCACGGTCTGCTTCACGGCACCCACCGCCTACCGGGTGATGCTGAAGGCCATGGACGAGGGGGCAGACCTCTCCAGCCTGCGCGCCGCCGTCTCGGCCGGCGAAACGCTGCCGGCGCCGGTCTATGAGGAGTGGATGGCCAAGACCGGCAAGCCGATGCTGGATGGCATCGGTGCCACGGAAATGCTGCATATCTTCATCTCCAACCGCTTCGGCGACAGCCACCCGGCCTGCACCGGCCGCCCCGTCACCGGCTATGAGGCGCGGATCGTCGATGATCTGGGCCGCGAGATGCCGCGCGGCGAGGTGGGGCGTCTGGCCGTGCGCGGGCCGACCGGCTGCCGCTATCTCTCCGACAGCCGCCAGACCGGCTATGTGCATGAGGGCTGGAACATCACCGGAGACGCCTTCTGGCAGGACGAGCAGGGCTACTTCCACTTTGCCGCCCGCAACGACGACATGATCATTTCCGCCGGTTACAACATCGCAGGTCCCGATGTGGAAGCCGCGCTTCTGGCTCATCCCGATGTGCTGGAATGCGCCGTCATCGGCGCACCGGACGAGGAGCGCGGGCAGATCGTGGAAGCCCATGTGGTACTGAGCGCCGGCGTCGAGCCGGACGCCGCCACCATCAAGCGCCTGCAGGACCACGTGAAGGCAACCATCGCGCCCTACAAATACCCGCGCCGTATCCTCTTCACCGATGCCCTGCCCAAGACGCAGACCGGCAAGATCCAGCGGTTCCGGCTGAAGGAGGCGAGCTGAAGGGAAGGGGCTGAGTCCGGCCCCTTATACCGCCGCCAGCCGTCTGAGGGCGCGGGTCAGGTGCTCGATGAAGGCCTGTGCGGCAGGGGTGGGCATGCGGTCGCGGGATTTCAGCAGCATGATCTCGCGGGTGATGACCGGCTCTTCCAGGGGCAGCGCGCGAATGCCGGGCCCGCGCACGGCGGCGCGCGCATAGGCGGGCAGGACGGCGACGCCTAGTCCCGCCTCAACCAACGCCAGGGCGGTGGTGATCTGCGTTACCTCGAAGCTGATCCGGGGCTCGATCCGCACGCTTTCAAAGCCCACTTCCACCAGCAGGCGGATGCCGGAGTCCCGCGTCAGCGTCACCAGCGGCGCCTCGGCAAGGCCGGACCAGACCGCGCTGTCCCTTGCGGCAAAAGCACTGTCCTCCCGGCAGAACAGCATCAGGCTGTCCCGCACCAGCGGCTGGCGCTCAATGTCATCGCCTGCCGGGGGAAAGGTGCCGACGGCGCAGTCGGCCCTGCCGCTGCGCACGGCCTCCAGGATCTGCTCGGTGCCCACATCGGACAGTTGCACGGCAATGCCGGGCGAGGATGCCTGAAAGCTGGCGATCACCTGCGGCAGCACGAAGCTGGCGAGAAGCGGTGGGGCCGCCACGCGCAGCTTGCCGCGCCGCCGGTCTGCCAGCATGTGCAGGCCTTCCACCGCATGTTCCAGATCTTCCAGCACCTTGGCGGAGGAATGGCGGAACTCTTCGCCTGCGGCCGTCAGCTCCACCCGCCGGGTCGTGCGGTCGAACAGGCGCACGCCAAGATCGGCCTCCAGATCCTTGATGGACTGAGACAATGCCGGCTGGGCGGTGTTGAGGCGCTTGGCGGCGAGAGAAAAGCTGCCAGCCTCCGCCACGGCGAGAAAGCTCTGGATCTGCTTCAGGGTGATTTTCATGGGGCACTCCGCCACCGGTCTGATTGATATGAAATTCAATATAAATTTATCAGATAAATCTGTATTGCCGATAATTCAGCTTTCACCGATCCTGTCTTCAACACGCTTCGCCCTGCGGCTTCACAGTCTGTTGGCGGGGGCGAAAGAGCCAAGGAACAGAAGGCCCCATCATGCACGACTATCCGGACCTCCAGCTCTATATCGGCGGCGCATGGCGCAAGACCGGCGAGACCTTGCGCGTGATCAACCCGGCAACCGAAGCAGAGACCGGTAGGCTGCCCGTTGCGGCCACGGCGGATCTGGATGACGCGCTGGAGGCGGGAGCAAAGGGCTTTGCCGTGTGGCGGCGCACCGCGCCGATGGAGCGGGCGCGGATTATCCGCACGGCGGCGGCCCTGCTGCGCGAGCGGATCGAGACAATCGCCGCCGATATCACCCGCGAACATGGCAAGCCGCTGCAGCAGGCGAGGCTGGAAGTGATCCGCGGCGCGGAGTTCTTCGAGTGGGACGCGGGCGAGGCGGAGCGGCTCTATGGCCGGGTGATCCCGAGTGAACCGGGCATCCGCTACATCGTCCACCATCAGCCCATCGGCACGGTGGCGGCCTTCTCGCCCTGGAATTTTCCGCTCAGCCAGCCCGCACGCAAGGTGGCAGGGGCGCTCGCTTCCGGCTGCTCCATCATCCTGAAGGCGGCAGAGGAAACGCCCGCCGGTGCCTGGCACATTGCCTGCGCCTTCCACGATGCGGGCCTGCCTGCCGGTGTGCTGAATCTTGTATTCGGCGTTCCGGCGCAGATTTCCGAGTATCTCATCCCCAAGCCGCAGGTGCGCCTTGTCGCCTTCACCGGCTCCACGGTGGTGGGCAAGCATCTGACAGGCATCGCCGCCCGCCACGCCAAGCCGGTGCTGATGGAACTGGGCGGCCATGCGCCGGTGATCATCTGCGAGGATGCGGATGCGCAGAAGGCGGGCACGGTCTCCGCCATCCGCAAGGCCCGCAATGCCGGTCAGGTCTGCACCTCGCCCACCCGTTTCTTTGCGCATGAAACCGTCTTCGGCGCCTATCGCGACGCCTTCGTTGCCCGCGCCAGGGCGGTGAAGATGGGCAATGGCCTTGATCCGGACACCGAGATGGGGCCGACCGCCAATCACCGCCGGGTAGAGGCGATGGAAATGCTGGTGGCCGATGCGCTGGCCAAGGGGGCAAAGCTTCTGTGCGGCGGAGAGCGGCCCAAGGGGCCGGGTTACTTCTATCCGGTCACGGTCCTGTCGGAAGTGCCCGATGATGCCCGTGTCATGCAGGAAGAGCCCTTCGGCCCGCTGGCGGTGATCAATCCCGTCCGCTCGCTGGATGAGGCGATTGCCCGGGCAAACAGCGTGCCCTACGGCCTCGCTGCCTATGCCTTCACCCACTCCGCCGCCAACGTGGACCGCATCACCGACGAGGTGGAGGCGGGCAATGTCTCCATCAACACGCTGGAAGCCTCGGTGGCAGCGACGCCCTTCGGCGGCGTCAAGGAAAGCGGCTTTGGCCGTGAGGGCGGGGCGGAAGGCATCCTGCATTACACGGTGGTGAAGACCGTTTCCCACCGCATGGAGATCTGACGGCCAAAGCAGCCGTCCTGCGCAACTTTGCCCCTCGGAGGGCATCTGCCCGAAAGGCAATGAGGATGAAATACACACGCAAGGACGCCAAGGCGCATGCTTTTGCCACCATGCGCGGCATCTGGGCAGCGGCCCTGATGCCGTTCCGGGCGGATCTGTCCATCGATGAGGACGGCTTCCGCGCCAACATGAACCACTGGATCGATGACCTTGGCATCGATGGCTTTTTCATTGCCGGAAAGCAGGGCGAGTTCTTCTCCATGTCCGTGGACGAGCGCAAGCGCTGCTTTGATCTGGCGGTCGAGGCGGCTGCCGGCCGGGCGCAGACGATCATGTCCTGCTCGGACCAGAACATGGATGTGGTGATCGATCTTGCCCGCCACGCGCAGGCCTGCGGCGCGGACTATATCGTCGTCCACGCGCCCATCCTGCATTTCTTCAAGGCGCAGGACGAGACGCTGCTGCGCTACTACGAAACCATCGCCTCGAAGGTGGATATCGGCATTGCGCTGTGGTCCCACCCGGACAGCGGCTATCTGATGAGCCCGGAACTGTGCAACCGGCTGGCGGATATCGAGACGGTGGTGGCGATCAAATATTCCGTGCCGCGCGAGATGTACAAAAAGCTGACTGCGCTTGCCGGGGACCGGATCCTCGTCTCCACCGCCTCGGAGGAGGAGTGGCTCGACAACATTCTGGAGCTGAACTGGCAGCTCTATCTCTGCTCGTCACCGCCCTATCTGCTGCAGACCGCCGCTGACAGGCGGATGCGTGCCTACACGGATCTGGCCTTTGCGGGCAGGGCGGAAGAGGCGCGGGCGCTGCGCGATTCCCTTGAGCCGGTCCGCCGGGCGCTCAAGGACACGCGTCCTGCCGAAAAGCCCCATGCCCACCAGAAATACTGGCAGGACCTGCTGGGCCAGACCGGCGGACGGGTGCGCCCGCCCATGCTGGAGCTGACCGAAGACGAGAAGGCCCGCACACGGGCGGCATTTGACGCCTGCGGGCTCAGGCTGGATGATGGCGCCCGCAAGGCCTCCTGATCCCGCGTCCCGCTACCCCAAGATGACAAGAGCGGTCTGAAGACCCTGAGGAGAACGGCAATGGCCAGATTGAAAGCCTTCAATTTCCAGAAGTGGATCGACGAGCACAAGCACCTGCTGAAGCCGCCGGTCGGCAACCAGATGGTGTTCAAGGACGCGGACCTGATGGTCACGGTCGTCGGCGGGCCGAACAAGCGCACCGACTATCACGATGATCCGGTTGAGGAATTCTTCTATCAGCTGAAGGGCGACATGCTGCTGAAGCTCTATGATGGGGAAGAGTTCTATGACGTGCCGATCCGGGAAGGGGATGTGTTCCTGCTGCCGCCGCATGTGCGCCACTCGCCCCAGCGCCCGCAGGAAGGCTCCATCGGCCTCGTCATCGAACCGGCCCGCCCGGAAGGCGCGCTGGATGCGGTGGAGTGGTACTGTTTCGAGTGCAAGGCGCTGGTGCACAGGGCCGAGGTGGATCTTGAGTCGATCGTTGACGACCTGCCGCCGATCTACAAGGCCTTCTACGCGGACGAGGCCAAGCGCACGTGCCCGAAATGCGGCACGATCCACCCCGGCAAGGAGCCGCCTGCAGGTTGGGTCAATCTGTAAATGTTTTAGGCTTGAAATATTTCTGGACCCTGTGCAAGCTGGGCCCCGGAAAAAAGATCAAGACTGGAGCTGACCAAAGATGGCAGCATCCGGCTGGCTGCCGCAAGGCGACAACAGAGGGTGAAGAGATGAAGAAGAGACTGTTTCTGGCCGCAGCGGGCATCGCTGCGCTGATGAGCGGCACTGCCCTGGCGCAGGATCCGTTGAAGATCGGCATGATCACGACCCTGTCCGGCCCCGGCGGCTATCTCGGTCAGGACATCCGCGACGGCATGCTGCTGGCGATCGAAATGGAAGGCGGCAAGCTGGGCGGCGTTCCGGTCGAGCTGGTTGTCGAGGATGACGGCCTGAAGCCGGGCAACGGCCGCCAGATCGCCGAAAAGTTCATGAACGACGACGGCATGAAGCTGCTCACCGGCATTGTCTTCTCCAACGTTGCCGGTGCCACCGTGCCCGATATCGTCAACAACGACGCGATCTATATTTCCCCGAACGCCGGCCCGTCCAACCTTGCCGGTTCCGAGTGCCACGAGAATTATTTCGTCGTGTCCTGGCAGAATGATGCCCTGCACGAGGCAGCCGGTGCCGCCGCCAAGAAGCTCGGCTTCAACAAGGCTTTCGTGCTGGCGCCGAACTATCAGGCGGGCAAGGACGCCATCAACGGCTTCAAGCGCACCTTCGGCGGCGAAATCGTCGGTGAGCTTTACACCCAGCTCGACCAGACCGATTTCGCCTCGGAAATGGCCCAGATCCGCGCGGCCGATCCGGAAGTGGTGTTCCAGTTCCACCCGGGCGGCCTCGGCATCGCCTTCCTGAAGCAGTATGCGCAGGCTGGCCTGAACGGCAACATTCCGATGGTTCTGTCCGAGCCCTCCACCGATGCGGTGGTGCTGAACGCCGTTGGCGACGCTGCCGTTGGCATCTTTGCCACCGCCCACTGGAACCGTGACTTCACCAACGACGCGAACCTTGAGTTCGTTGAGGCCTGGGACAAGAAATACGGCCGCCCCATCACCTATTACGCCTCTCAGGGCTATGACACGGCCAAGCTGATCTCCTCCGCTCTGGCCAAGACCGGCGGCCTGGACGATATCGCCAAGTTCCGCGAAGCTGTCCGCGCTGCGGACTTCAACAGCGTGCGCGGTGAGTTCAAGTTCGGCCCGAACCAGCATCCGGTGCATGACTGGTATCTGCTGGATATCGTCGCCGGTCCCGATGGCAAGCCGGTGGCCGTCACCAAGGACAAGCTCCTTGAAGACTATGGCGACGCCTACGCCGATCAGTGCAAGATGTAAGCTGACAGATACGGCGCGGCGGGGGGCTCCGCTGCGCCGGACCTGTCTCACGGCGCAAGGGCGCATCGGGTTGCCGGCCTGACCCTCAGGCCTGCCGGATGTGGCCAGCCGGACGTCCGCCACGGGCGCGCCGGACTGCACCTCTGTGCCTTGCCAGTCATAGTTCTGACAATCACCGGACGGGCGGATGATCCTAGTACTCGAGCAATTGCTGAACGGCCTTCAGTACGGCGTCATGCTGTTTCTGCTGGCGGCCGGGCTGACGCTGATTTTCGGCATCATGGGGGTGATCAACCTCGCCCATGGGTCGCTCTACATGGTGGGCGCCTATGCGGGCACCTGGGTAGCAGGGGAGACGGGCAGCTTCTGGCTCGGCATTCCCGCAGCCCTTGGCGCCGCTGCCCTCACCGGCCTTGCCATCGAGGCGCTGGTGATCCGCAAGCTCTACAGCCGCGATCATCTGGACCAGGTGCTGGCGACCTTCGCGCTCATCCTGATGTTCAACCAGATCATCGTCATGCTGTTCGGCCGCTCGCCGGTCTTCACGCTGCTTCCCTCCGGCTTCGAAGGCTCGGTGGAACTGCTGCCGGGGCTTTACTATCCGCCGTACCGGCTGCTGATCATCGGCACGGGGCTTCTGGTGGCGGTGGGGCTCTATTTCCTCATCAACCGCACCCGCATCGGCATGCTGGTCCGGGCTGGCTCGACGAACCGCGAGATGGTTCGGGCGCTGGGCGTTGATATCCGCCTGCTCTACACGGTGGTCTTCGGCCTCGGTGCGCTGCTGGCGGGGCTCGCCGGCTACATGGCCGGTCCGATCCTCGCCGTTCAGGTGGGGATGGGTGAGCAGATCCTGCTGGCGACCTTTGTTGTGGTCGTCATCGGCGGGGTCGGATCGATCCGGGGCGCATTCGTGGCGGGCATCGGTCTTGGTGTCATCGACACCTGCCTGCGCGCTTTCCTGCCGGGCCTTCTGCGCAATTTCATGGCCGGGCCGGAAGCTGATGCGCTCGGCACCGGCATCTCGTCGATGGGGATCTACCTGCTGATGGCCCTTGTCCTTCTTGTCCGGCCCAAGGGCCTGTTTGCAGCGGGGTCGTGATGCGCAAGCCTATCCTTGCCCTTCTGCTCGTCGTCTTTCTCGCCGCCATTCCCACGCTCACGGCCGAATTCGGCCAGGCCTCGCTGCTGGCGCTGGCAACGCGCATTCTCATCTATGGCATGGCCGCTGCCAGCCTCAACTTCGTGCTCGGCTATGGCGGCATGGTCAGCTTCGGACACGCCGCCTTCTTCGGTATCGGCGCCTATGTGGTCGGCATTCTCGCCACCCACCATTCCAGCGGCGAGCCGCTGTTTGGCTTCATTCCCGGCACGGATCAGATGCTGATCACCCTGCCTCTGGCGGTTCTGGTGGCCGGGTTCTTCGCGGCGGTCATCGGCTCTCTGTCGCTGCGCACCGGCGGCGTGCAGTTCATCATGATCACGCTCGCCTTTGCGCAGATGCTGTTCTTCCTGTTCGTTTCGCTGAAGGCCTATGGCGGCGAGGACGGCATCATCATCCGCCGCAGCAACGAGCTGCCGGGGCTCAACATGCGCGACAGGGCCACCTTCTATTACGTGGTGCTGGCCATAACCGTCCTGTTCTTCTTCGGCCTGCGCCGCCTGACGCAGTCGAGCTTCGGTGCGGTGATTTCCGGCATCCGCCAGAACGAGCGGCGCATGGCGGCCCTCGGCATCCCAGCCTACCGCTACAAGCTCTACGCCTTCGTGCTGTCGGGCATGGGCGCGGGGCTCGCCGGGGCGCTGATGGCCAATTTCCTGCGCTTTGCCTCGCCGGACATGATGCACTGGACCAAATCGGGCGAGCTGATGATCATGGTCATCCTCGGCGGCGTCGGCACCCTGTTCGGCCCCTTCCTCGGTGCAGGCGCCTTCCTGGTGCTGGAAACATTCCTCGCGCAATGGTCCGAGCACTGGCCTCTGGCGCTCGGCCTGATCCTGCTGCTGCTGGTGCTGGGCACACGCGGCGGCCTGCAGGCCCTCATCGCCCGCGTGTCACGTCTTGTCAGGGGAGGCGGCCAATGAGCGTCATCCTGTCCATCGAGGGGCTGGTGAAAACCTTCGGCGGCCTCATTGCCACCGATCACGTCAGCCTTGATGTGCGCGAGGGCGAGATCCACGCCCTCATCGGACCGAACGGGGCGGGCAAGTCCACCCTGATCAACCAGCTCTGCGGCGAACTTGTCTCCGATGAAGGCTCCATCAGGCTGGCCGGTCAGGAAATTTCCGGTCTCAAGGTGCCGGAGCGCGTGGCGCTCGGCCTTGGGCGCACCTTCCAGATCACCAGCCTTCTCGACGAGATGACCGTGCTCGAGAACATCGGCATGGCGATCCAGGTGCGCGAGGGCCACAATTTCCGCATCTTCGATCTCGTCCGCGGCCGCGGTTCCGTCTGGGCCGAGGCGGAGGAGCGGGTGGCATCCAGCGGCCTTGCCGGGCGGGGCAGGGTGCGCGTGTCGGACCTCTCCCATGGCGAGAAGAAGCAGCTGGAACTGCTGGTGGCCCTTGCCATGAAGCCGCGCCTCCTGCTGCTGGACGAACCCATGGCCGGTCTTGGCCATGTGGAAAGTCAGGCCATGATCGGCATGCTGAACGAGACGCGCAAGAGCGCTGCGATGCTGCTGGTGGAGCATGACATGGAGGCGGTCTTCGCCCTTGCCGACCGTATCTCTGTGCTCGTCTATGGCCGCATCATCGCCAGCGGCACGGTGGACGAGATCCGCAACAACCCGGCCGTGCGTGAGGCCTATCTCGGAGCGGAGGACGAACTGTGCTGAGCGTCTCCAACCTTCAGGCCGCCTATGGCAAGAGCCAGGTTCTGTTCGACATCAACCTTGAGATCCGCGAGGGCGAGGTGGTGACGCTCATGGGCCGCAACGGCATGGGCAAGACCACCACCGTCCGCTGCATCATGGGGCTTCTGGCCCCGCGCGGCGGCGCCATCCAGTTCGAGGGCGTGGCCACCGCAGGCCTTGCGCCGGAGCGCATTGCCCGGCTGGGGGCAGGGCTGGTGCCGGAAGGGCGCCAGATCTTCCCCACGCTGAATGTGCGAGAGAACCTTGTCGCCACCGCCTCCAACCGGCTGAAGCGCAAGGCCCCCTGGACGCTGGAGCGGGTCTATGACCTGTTTCCCCGCCTCAGGGAGCGGGCGCATCAGATGGCTGCCACCCTGTCGGGCGGCGAGCAGCAGATGCTGGCCGTGGGCCGCGCGCTGATGACCAATCCGCGCCTTCTGATCCTTGACGAGGCGACCGAAGGGCTTGCCCCGGTCATCCGCACGGAAATCTGGCACTGCATCGAGCACCTGAAGCGCGAGGGTCAGTCGATCCTGCTGATCGACAAGAACCTGTCGGTTCTCAAGCGCCTTGCCGACCGGCACTATGTGGTCGAGAAAGGCCGTACGGTCTGGAGCGGGACGGGAGAGGACATGGACCGGGACGCAGAACAGGTGCAGGCCTATGCAGGGCTCTGAGCTGGCCGTCGCCCTCATCGGCTGGGGCGCCATCGCCCGCCGGGTGGCGGCGGTTCTGGCTGAGCGCAAGGCGCCAGTCCGCATTGTTGCGGTTGCCACCCGTGATGCTGCTGCAGATCTTGCGGGGCTGCCGGACGCGTGCCGCCACATCAGTTCTCCGGAAGAGCTTACGGACGGGGCAGGGCAGAGGCCGGGCCTCGTGCTGGAAGCCGCAGGGCGGGAGAGCGTCGCCCCGTTTGGCCGCGCTGCTCTTGCAGCCGGAATGGACTTTGCCGTGTCCTCCACATCGGCATTCGTGGAGGGGGATCTGCTGGACGAACTGCTGGCGCTGGCCGCAGGCACCGGCGCCCAGATCCTCGTGCCCCCCGGTGCCCTCGGCGGCATTGATGCGCTGGCCGCAGCCTCGCGGCTGGGGCTCGATCATGTGCGCCACGAGATCATCAAACCGCCCGCCGCCTGGCAGGGCACGCCCGCCGTGGCGGTCTGTGATCTCAATAACCTCACCTCGGCCCATACCTTTTTCACCGGCACCGCCCGGCAAGCGGCTGCCGCCTATCCGCAAAATGCCAATGTTGCCGTCATCTCCGCCATGGCCGGGCTTGGTCTCGACCGGACGGAGGTTGCGCTGGTGGCAGACCCGGCGGCTGCCGGCAATGCTCACCGCCTGACGGCCAGCGGTGCCTTCGGCAGCATGGAGCTGATGCTGACCAACAAGCCGCTCGCCTCCAATCCGAAATCCTCCGAAATGACCGCCCTGTCGCTGGTGCGCCTGATCGAGAACCGCGCGGGCGCGCTGGTGCTCTGACGCGGGCAGTGCTGCAGCTTCTGCTTGAAGGAATTGAGCCATGTCCGACGTTCCTGCCACTGCCACGACCTTGATTGCCGAAGGCGCCTGGCCGCGCGACCGGCTGGACGCGGATTACACCGCGAAAAACTGCGTCACACCCGAGCGGTTTGCGCAGATCATCGCGGAGTACGGCAACCGCTCCCGCCCGGCCAAGGCGATGGCCGGGGCAAGGCTCGATCTGGTCTATGACGGGCCGAGCGGAGAAAAGCTCGATCTTTACGGCACCCGTGCGGGCGAGCTGCGGCCTCTGCTGGTCTTCATCCATGGCGGCTACTGGCGGGCGCTGTCGAAGGACCAGTCGGCCTTCATGGCACCGCTGCTGGCCGACCTTGGCATTGCCACCGCCGTGCCGGATTACACACTCGCTCCCGCCGTTTCGCTCACCGAAATCACCCGCCAGATGCGCGCGGCCCTTGCCTGGCTCTGGCATCAGGCGGAAAGCCTCGGCATCGACCGCAACCGCATTGTGGTCACCGGCAGCTCCGCCGGCGGGCATCTGGCCGGAACACTCATGATGAACGGCTGGCAGCAGGACTTTGATCTGCCGGGGCAGGTGCTGAAAGGCGCGCTGCCGCTCAGCGGCCTGTTCGAACTGGCGCCCATCGCCGGAAGCCATGTGCAGGACTGGATGAACCTGACCCCGCAGGAGGTTGAAACCCTCAGCCCCTTGCGCGCTCCGGCAGGCGCGCCTGCCTCGGTGATTGCGGTTGCAGAGCACGAGGTTTCCGGTTTCCATCGCCAGACCCGCGCTTATGCCACGGCGCTCGGTGCTCCCGAACTGGTGGTGCCGGGCCGCAATCATTTCGACATCGTCTTTGATCTGTGCGATCCGGCGAGCGGCCTTTCCGCCGCACTGATGCGCTTGTTGCGGTAGCCTCTACTTCTTTTGGCCAATTTGCACCGCAGCATCTCACGAAGCCGCCACAAATCCGCTACAGTTTGCAATTGCAGGTGATGCGGGCAGGTGATTTGCGGCACGGCGCAGGGGGGGGGCATCCGGCGTCAGGCGAGGAGAATGACGGTGCGGCTGAGGCAGGTTCTGGCGGGTGAGTTTCTGAAAAGCGGATTTCTGGCGGGGACAGGGCGTGCGGCCTGCGGCGCCGTTGCGGCTGCGATGCTCGGCGGCTTTGCCGGCATGGGCGAAGCCCGCGCGCTCGGCAGCTGTCTGGAGCGGCTGAAGAGTGATGCAGTGGCAGCCGGCGTGCGCCCCGAGATCGCCTCCCGCATGCTCGACGGAGCCAAGACGGACGAGCGCGTCCTGCGCTTCTCCACCAGCCAGCCGGAATATGAAACGCCGATCTGGGACTATATGGCGACCCTGGTGGATGAAGAGCGCATCCGCGACGGCAAGGCCCTGCTGCAGCAGCACAAGACGGTGCTGGCTGCCGTTGAAAAGGCCTATGGCGTCGAGGCGCATGTGGTCGTCGCCGTCTGGGGCATCGAGAGCGACTTCGGCAAGTCCATGGGCGATTTCTACACGCCTCACGCCCTGGCGAACCTTGCCTGTGCCGGCAGCCGCCGCTCCAAATATTTCCGCGACGAGCTGATCAAGACGCTGCAGATTGCCAGCCGGGGCGATGTGCCGCCGGAGAAGTTCATCGGCTCCTGGGCCGGGGCCTTCGGCCAGACCCAGTTCATGCCCACCACCTATATCCGCCTTGCGGTGGATTTTGACGGCGATGGCCGCAAGGATCTGGTCGGCACGACCGCCGATGCGCTGGCGTCCACCGCCAATTTTCTCAAGGATGCGGGCTGGCAGCAGGGACGGCCCTGGGGCTATGAGGTGCGCCTGCCGAAGGACTACAAGGGACCCGTTGGCCGCCGTGAAAAGGCGAGCCTCGACAACTGGGCCCGGCGCGGCATCCGCCGCCTCGATGGCAAGCCCCTGTCCGGCAGCACGGAGGCGGGGCTGATCCGGCCCGCGGGTGCCAATGGCCCAGCCTTCCTCGTCACCCGCAACTTCGATGCGCTGTTCTCCTACAACGCCTCGCAGTCCTATGGCCTTGCGATTGCGCTTTTGTCGCAGCTGATTTCGAGTGGAGAGCCTTTCGCGGCAGCCTGGCCAACGGATGATCCCGGTCTCTCACGGGCCAAGCGTTTGGAATTGCAGAAGCTTCTGGCGCGCGGCGGGTTCTATGACGGCGAAGTTGACGGCCGCGTCGGTCCGGCAACCCGTGAGAGCATCAAGAAAGCGGAACAAAACTTTGGCTTGCCTGTAACGGGCAGACCGGGTTACCGCATCTATCAGGCGCTTGGCGGCCAGTAGGCTGCTGCAGATTGCTTGCGCGGGGGCAGGAATGACGGGACATATTCTGACAGTCGCCCAGCAGAAGGGTGGATCGGGCAAGACCACCCTGACCGCGCATGTGGCATCCGGGTTCCTGAACGGTATCGTGACGGGACTGCCCAAGGGGCTGAGGGTCGCCATTCTGGATGTGGACCCGCAGGGCTCGCTCGGCACCTGGTATGAAGCGCGTGAGCGCAAGCTGGGTGAGGAGACGACCGGCATCACCCTGCGCACCGCCAGCGGCTGGGGCGCGCGGCGTGAGGCCAAGGCGCTCGCCCGCGACCATGATTTCGTCATCATCGACACGCCGCCGAAGACGGATGTGGACGCAAGGCCGGCCATTGATGCGGCCGAACTGGTGCTGGTGCCGGTGCAGCCGACCCCGGTGGACCTGTGGGCCACGGGCCAGACCTTTCAGATGGCAAAGCGCGAGGATACGCCTGCCTTCCTGATCCTCAACCGGGTGCCGCCGCGCGCGGCCCTGACGGTGGATGTGGAAGAAGCCATCCGGGCGCAGGGGCTGGAGCGGCTGGCGCCGATGCTCGGCAACCGCACCGGTTTTGCCGCTTCCATGGGCGAGGGGCTGACCGTGTTCGAGACCGATCCGCGCGGCAAGGCGGCGGCGGAAGCTGCCAGCCTGATGCAGGCCATCGCTGCGCTGCTTGGTCCGAAGGCCGAATAACGGACGGACCCGTTCAGCCGGGCTCTTCGAGTGTCTCGCATCAGCCATGTCATCGCCCAAAATGTGATCTGCATCGCTTGACGCGGAGGGTGTCCTGCCGCGATGCTCCCGATGGATTTTTTGAGGTCATTTTGCCCCGCCTGGGGCGTCTGAGGTTTTGCTGTGCCGGCAGGTTTTTGCCGGCAGGCAATGTTGCGGCGGTTCGAACGGCCTGAAACTGTCAGAAACCGCCCGGGAGGCACTATCATGCGGATTTTGAAGCGGATGTTCACGCCGGAGGGATGGAGCGCGGCTCCGGTTCCGGCCTTCGTGCGGCACGGCTTCGCGGCCCTTCTGGCGGCATCGGTGATTCTGCCGCTGGCCGGAGTGGCCCCGGCGGCAGCCCAGCAGAAGCGTATCGTGCAGGTGCCCAATGCCGATTACTTCGGCGGCGACTACCGCACGGTCAAGGATGTGGACATCGCCACCTGCGAAAGCGCCTGCCTTGATGACCGCCAGTGCAAGGCCTTCACATACAACACCTCCGCCCGCTGGTGCTTCCTGAAGAATGCACAGGGCGAGCTTCAGGCCTTCAACGGTGCCATTGCCGGCCGTGTGGTCGAGGTCCGGGCCTCTTCCACGGCCACCATCGCCGAGCGGCGGGCTGAGCTGAGCTTCGTTTCCAACTACTACATGGAAGAAGCCCAGCGTTATGCCTCGCAGGTGACGCGGACCAGCACGCCGGCCAGCACCCCTGTCGAGACCCAGTTGCAGCAGGCAGAACAGGACCTGTTGATGAGCTCCTATACGCAGGCGCAGGCGGCCTTCAGCTCGCTTCTGGCCGTGGATGCGGCCAACAGTGCCGCATGGACCGGCCTGTCTCTGGCGCAGGTCAACCAGCAGCCGGACGACTGGGAGCAGCGCATGGCCCTGCGCCGCAACAGCATTTCGGCGGCGGTCAATGGTTACCTCAACGCCGCTGACAGCGGCCAGCAGGGCGCCGCGCTTGACGCGTTATCAAAGGCTTTTGCCCTGTCGCAGGAGTGGAAGCCTGCGATCCGCAGCCTGCGCAAGGCGCGCGATCTCAATCCGTCCGATCCATCCCTGACACAGCGCTATGAAAAGATGGTCGCGGACCACGGCTTCCGCATTCTCGATCACCGGGTGGACGCGGATGCGGCCGAACCGCGTATCTGCGTCATCTTCTCCGATGAGCTGGAAAAGAACAGGGATTTCTCTGACTTCGTGAAAGTGCAGGGCGGCAACGGTACGGCGGTCACCTCCGAAGGCTCGCAGCTTTGCGTCACCGGTGTTCGCCATGGCCAGCGCTATGACATGCAACTGCGCGTCGGCGTGCCCGCCAACGATGGCGAAAAGCTGGAGAAGACCGCCAATCTGACGCTTTACATCCGCGACCGCGCGCCGTCCGTCCACTTCCTCGGCCGGGCCTATGTGCTGCCGAAGGGCAAGGACGCGACGATCCCGGTTGTTTCCGTCAACAGCAAGGAAGTGGCGCTGGAAATCTTCCGCGTCGGCGACCGCGGCCTTGTGGACGTGGTGCGCGACGAGCGTTTCATGCGCCAGCTGTCCTACTATGACAGCAACCAGCTTGAGGAACAGCTTGGCGAGAAGGTCTGGTCCGGCGTCGTCGAGACGGCCAGCCCGCTGAACGAGGACGTGACGACGGCGATCCCGCTGGAGGACATGGGTCTTGAGCTGAAGCCGGGCGTCTATGCCATGTCGGCCAAGTCGAAGCTCGACAAGACGGACGAATGGAGCAGCAAGGCCACCCAGTGGTTCATCGTCTCCGAAATCGGCCTCAGCTCCTATTCGGGCACGGAAGGGGTGATTGCTTCGCTGCGCTCGCTCTCCGATGCCAAGCCGATGGCAGGCGTGAAAGTGCGCCTCGTTGCCGTCAACAATGAGGTGCTGGGCGAGACCATCTCCGATGCCAACGGCCTTGCCAGTTTTGCGGCCGGCCTGTCGCGCGGCCGCGGCGGCCGGGCTCCGGCGCTGGTCGTTGCTGAAACAGAACAGGGCGACTACTCCTTCCTCGATCTGCGCAAGCCGGCCTTCGATCTGTCCGACCGTGGGGTCGAGGGCCGTCCGGCTCCCGGGCCGCTGGATGTGTTCAGCTGGACCGACAAGGGCATTTACCGCTCGGGTGAGACGGTGCACGCCCAGGCGCTGCTGCGCACGGCCAAGGCTGATGCGCAGACGGATCTGCCGCTGACCTTCATCTTCATCCGTCCCGATGGCGTCGAATATTCCCGTACCGTGATCAATGACGGCGGTCTGGGCGGCTATCTGCAGGATCTTTCCCTGCCGGCCGGCGTACAGCAGGGCTCCTGGACGCTGCGGGTTTATCTGGACCCCAAAGGCAACGCGCTGGCCGAAAAGACCTTCCTCGTGGAGGACTATCAGCCGGAACGCGTAGACTACACGCTGAAGGCATCGACCGATGCGCTGAGTCTTGCCCGGCCGGTGGACGTGACGGTGGAAGGGCGGTTCCTCTATGGCGCCCCGGCGGCCAACCAGACGCTTGAGGGCGAGATCATCGCTGCCCCGGTCCGCAACCTTGCGGGCTTCCCCGGCTATGTCTTCGGCCTTGCGGAGGAGGGCATCTATCCGGAACGCGCCAGCCTGCCCGAGGGCCTTGCGACCGATGAAAATGGTGTGGTGACGTTCCCGCTCGCCCTGCCGCAGCTGCAACCCACGTCGGGGCTTTACACCTCGACGCTGATCACCCGTCTGGTGGAAACCGGTGGGCGCTATGTGGAGCGCAGCCTTGACCTGCCGGTTCTGCCCGGCGGCCCGCGTATCGGCGTGAAGCCGCTGTTCTCAGGCGGTGTCGATGAAGGCGGCCCGGCGGATTACGAGATCGTGCTCGTCGATGAAAACGGCAAGCAGATTGCAGGCAAGGGCATCACCTGGACCCTGTCGCGCATCGACCGCCGCTATCAGTGGTACCGCAGCGACGGCCAGTGGAACTTCGAACCGGTGACCTCCAGCGAACGGGTGTCCTCCGGCAAGATCGACATTCCCTCCGATGGTCCGGCGCGGCTCTCCCTGCCGGTCAACTGGGGTGAGTACAAGCTGGAAGTCTCGCTCGGCGGCAGTCAGTCGGCGGAAACCAGCGACACCTTCTCGGCCGGCTGGTACTCGGCCGGCGGCTCTTCCGATACGCCGGACCGGCTGGAAGTGGGCCTCGACAAGTCCGCCTACCGCCCCGGTGAAACGGCCATCCTGCGCCTGAAGCCGAAGACGGAAGGCGTTGCCGTGATCAACGTCTTTGGCGATGGCCTGCTGGAAACCAAAACCGTCGAGGTGGATGGTTCGGAAACCGAAGTCAGCCTGACGGTGACGGATGACTGGGGGGCAGGGGCCTATGTGACGGCGACCCTGCTGCGGCCGATGGACATCGACGCCAAGCGCATGCCCGCCCGCAGCATCGGCCTTGCCTGGGGCAAGGTGGAGCCGGGCGAGCGCAAGCTGGCGGTGGAGATCACCGCGCCGGACACCATGCGCCCGCGTCAGGAGCTGACCGCAACCCTGAAGCTTGCCAACCTGCCTGCGGGCGACAAGGCCTATGTGACGCTGGCTGCCGTGGATGTGGGCATCCTCAATCTCACGGGCTACAAGGCACCGGAGCCCAGTTCCTGGTACTTCGGCCAGCGCCGCCTCGGCATCGAGATCCGTGACCTTTACGGCCAGCTGATCGACCGCACGGCCGGCACACGCGGCACGGTGCGCTCCGGCGGTGACGGCGGCTCCGGCCTCAAGGCCCCGCCGCCCGACGAGGAGCCGGTGGCCCTGTTCTCCGGCATCGTTGAAGTCAGCGATGACGGCACGGCGGCGGTTACCTTCAACGTGCCGGACTTCAACGGAACCTTGAAGCTGATGGCCGTTGCCTGGTCCGCCAGTGGCGTGGGCGAAGCCAGCCGCGACGTGCAAGTGCGCGATCCGGTGGTGATGAGCACCAGCCTGCCGGCCTTCATGGCACCGGGCGACACCTCGCGCATCCTGATCGAGATCGACAATGTGGATGGTCCCGCCGGTTCCTATGAGCTGGTGACCAGCATCGATGGGCCGGTGGAGCTGGAAGACGGCCAGACCACCCGCACGCTGGACCTCGCCAAGGGCGGCAAGCTGGAACTGCGCCTGCCGGTGAAGGCCATGGAGGCGGTGGGCGATGCGGCCATTGATCTGGCCATGTCCGGGCCGGAAGGCACCACGGCGTCCAAATCCCTGAAGCTTGGCGTGCGCGATACCCAGCCCTATTCCACCCAGACAGAGACGTTCGAACTTGGGGCCGGCGAGGAACTGGTGCTGGACAGCTCCACCCTCGATGTCTTCCATGCGGACACGGCATCCGTCAGCCTCGCCATCGGCGGCAAGGCGGATATTGACGTGCCCGGCCTTCTGGATGCGCTGGACCGCTATCCCTATGGCTGCACCGAGCAGACGACGAGCCGCGCCCTGCCGCTGCTGTATCTGAACGAAGTGGCGGCAGATGCCGGGCTCGGCACGGATCCGGAACTGCGTGAGCGGGTCGTCAACGCCATCGCCCGCGTGCTGGCGAACCAGAACTATTCCGGTTCCTTCGGCATGTGGAACAGCTATGGCGAAAGCGACACCTGGCTCGACGCCTATGTGACGGACTTCCTCGTGCGTGCCCGTGAAAAGGGCTATGACGTGCCGGATGTGGCCTATACCGCGGCGCTCGACAGCCTGCAGAACCGCGTCTCCTACGCCAATGACTTCTCGTCGGGCGGGGAGGGCATTGCCTATGCGCTTTATGTCCTGTCACGGACGGGCCGGGCCTCCATCGGCGACCTGCGCTACTATATGGATGTGAAGTTCGAGGACTTCTCGACCCCGCTGGCCAAGGCACAGGTCTCCGCCGCTCTCGCCCTTTACGGTGAACAGCAGCGCTCGGCCCGCGGCTTTGAAAAGGCTGCCGATGCCCTGCCGCTGGAGCGGGCCGGCATCTTCCGCGCGGACTATGGCTCGCCGGTGCGCGATGCTGCGGGCATTCTGACCTATATGTCGGAAGCCGGGCAGAGCAAGGCGAGCGGCCCGGTGGCGGACTTCATCGCCCGCAAGCAGGACGTGACCGCCTATAACTCCACCCAGGAAATGGCCTGGATGCTGATGGCTGCCCGTCAGGCGAATGAAGATGCCCGCAAGGCCACCTTCACCGTGGACGGTCAGGAGCAGACGGGCCGTCTGGGCTGGCGTTTCTCCGGCGAGGATGTCTCGGATGACGCTGTCACCTTCGTGAACACGAGCGGCAAGCCGCAGCGCGTCATGCTGACCGTGACCGGCCAGACAACCGAGCCGCTGCCGGAAGGCGGCGAGGGCTTTGCCATCTCCCGCAAGATCTATGATCTGGACGGGGCTGAGGTTGACCCCGCCGCGGTGCCCTACAACAGCCGCCTGGTGGTGGTGATCGAAGTGGAGCCGCTGACGGAAAACAACGGCCGGCTGATCGTGGTGGACCGTCTGCCCGGCGGCCTTGTCATCGACAATCCGCGCCTTGTCCGCTCCGGCGATCTGGGGGCGCTGTCCTGGCTGAACACCATCGACATGCCCGACCATGTGGAGTTCCGTCAGGACCGCTTCGTGGTCTCCGTCGACCAGCGCCGCTTTGGCGATCCGGTGCTGACCTTCGCCTATCTGGCGCGGGCGGTGACCCCGGGCTCCTATGCCCATCCGCCCGCCACGGTGGAGGACATGTATGTCACCAGCCGCTACGGCGTGACGGCCACAGGCCGGTTCGAGATCCTCGGGCCGGTGCGCTGAGCGGGGGAGGGGAGGCCTGCTCCCGTCTTGGCACAAGGTGGCAGTCTGGCTTCCACGGCACAGCTTTTCTACCCCCCTCCCCCTTGAGGGGAGGGGGTGGGGGTGGGGGTAACAGACTGAAAAACAGGGGTATTTTGATTGTTGGTTTGCTGCACAGAGTAGAGGGGCAGTTACGTAACGCTCCGGCGTGAATACCCCCACCCCTGCCCCCTCCCCTCAAGGGGGAGGGGAAATGAGAGGCTTCGGCTAAAGAGATAAGTTTTTGAAAATATTCATCTCTTTCACGGCCGGGCAAGGTTCATAGCGCATTCAAACGCGTTGTGTGTATGTAGTTGCCCTGCTGAAACGGGATGAGCCAGTCATGACCGATGGCGAAGACAAGCTGGTTCAATCATCTGAACTTTCCGGGCGGGAGACCGCCCGCCCGGACAGCAAACCGCCGCGCATGCGCATCACGCGCCGCCGCTTCTGGCTAATGAGCTGCGTTGCCGGGCTGGTTCTTGCCGCTGCCGGGGCTGGGGCCTTGCAGGTGGCGCTCGATGTGGCGGCGGTGCCCTCTGCCCGCAAATATGATGATCTGTCCGTTTCCCGGACTGTGCTCGACCGCAATGGCGATCTGCTGCGCGCCTTCACCGCCTCCGACGAGCGCTGGCGCCTGCCGGTGGACGTCACCGCCGTTGATCCTCTTTATATAAGGATGCTCATCGCCTTCGAGGACCGGCGCTTCCGGGACCATGGGGGTGTTGATCCTCTGGCGCTGGCCCGCTCGCTCGGCCAGATGCTGGTGGCGGGGCGCATCATCTCCGGCGGTTCCACCCTCACCATGCAGACCGCGCGTCTTGCCCGCGAGGCGGACACGCGCAGCCTGTCCGGCAAATATCAGCAGATGGTGGCCGCACTGGCCATGGAGCGGGATCTGTCCAAGGACGAGATCCTGCGGCTTTATCTTCTGCGCGCACCCTTCGGCGGCAATCTGGAAGGCGTGCGGGCGGCAAGCCTCGTCTGGTTCGGCAAGGAGCCGGGCCGCCTGACGCCGGCAGAGGCTGCTCTGCTCGTCGCCCTGCCGCAGGCGCCGGAAGCCCGCAGGCCGGACCGCTCGCCGGAGGCTGCCCGTGTGGCGCGGGACCGGGTGCTGGACAGGGCCGTAGAGGCCGGTGTTCTGGATGAAGAAGAAGCAGAGGCCGCCAAGGGCGAATCTGTTCCTTCCGTTCGCCGCGCCATGCCTATGATCGCCCCGCACCTGACCCGCCAGGTGGTGAGCGCCAATCCTCAGGCCCTGGAGCAGCGCCTGACCCTTGACCGTAATCTTCAGCAGTCGCTCGAAGCCCTGCTGGCCTCGAAAGTGCGGGGCGGCAATTCCCGTCTTTCCGCTGCGGCCCTTGTGGCCGATCACACCACGGGCGAGATTCTGGCCTGGGTTGGCTCGCCCGGCCTTGAGGAAGAAAGCCGTCAGGGGCACGTGGACATGGTCACCGCCGTGCGCTCTCCCGGCTCGGCGCTGAAGCCCTTCATCTATGGGCTTGCCTTTGAGGAGGGGGTTGCGCACCCGGAAAGCTACATTGAGGACCGGCCCGTCCGCATTGGCGGCTACACGCCGACAAACTTTGATATGTCCTTTCAAGGCACCGTGACCGTGCGCGAGGCCTTGCAGCTCTCGCTCAATATTCCTGCTGTCCGGCTGCTGGATGCGGTGGGGCCTGCCCAGCTGACTGCGCGCATGCGCCGGGCGGGCGTCGAGCCGGTCCTGCCCTCAGGTGTCGCGCCGGGCCTGGCCATCGGTCTTGGCGGCGTCGGCCTCAGCCTCAAGGATCTTGCAACGCTCTATGCGGACCTTGCCAACGGCGGCAAGGCAATGCCGCTGCGCTTTGACATGAAGGCTGCCGCCCGTCCCTCAGGCCTGCCGCTGCTGGAGCCTGCGGCGGCCTGGTATGTGGGCGATGTTCTTCTCGGCGTGCCGCGGCCCGATTCGAGCGGTGAGGGCGAAATCGCCTTCAAGACCGGCACGGCCTATGGCTACCGGGATGCGGTGGCGGCCGGATTCGATGGCCGGCACGTGGTGGCCGTCTGGACCGGGCGGCCGGACGGCACGCCAGTGCCGGGCATGACCGGCATCAATTCTGCCGCACCGATTCTCTTTGAGGCGTTCCAGCGGCTGGGAGCCAAGCGCATTCCCCTGCCGCAGCCGCCTGCTGGCGTGCTGCAGAGCGCCAATGCCGGATTGCCGCTGCCGTTGAGGGAAGCGCGTGTCCGTTCGCTCGACAGCGGAGGGCCCGTTGCAGCTCAGTCTGGCGGGACACAGTCTGTTCAGAAGGGTGCAGCGCTGCGAATCGCCTATCCGCCCGATGGCGCAGAGGTCGAACTTGGCCTTGCATCGGACCGGAATGCGGCGCTGGTGGTGAAACTTCAGGGCGGCCGCGGGCCCTATGCCTGGTTTGCCAATGGGCGCCCCGTTGGAACCGGCCAGTTCATGACCAGCCTTGCCTGGGCGCCCGATGGTCCGGGCGATTCTGTCATCACGGTCGTGGATGCGGATGGCCGGAGCGACCGGATCAGCGTCCGGCTGCACTGAACGGAACGGATTTCCGGCTCTTGCCCTGTGGCCGCGAACGGCGGAAATGCCTCGCTGTTGCCCTTCCGCCGCGCCGAATCCGGCGTGAGAGACACGCTTTCAACAAGCCCGCAGCGGCGGATTAACCAGAGAAGAAACGGATTCGTAAGGGTTTTTCCGCCCAGATCCGGCCGCACTGGTTACGGGAATCTTAAGATCGCCCTCAAAGTCGTGACTTTCGTGCAACACCGCATTTTGAAAGCGGCTCCGGACCGGGGCTGGAGGGTGTTTCGAGGTTGAACGAAAAACGCGGATGGGTATGGTCACTGTGCGAGCGGCCTCCGGGTCGCACTGGATTGCCGTCCAAGGATCATACCTCCGGCCGGTGGCAATATCAGAACAATTCGCGGGGATCGGTGGAATTCGATTGTAGCCCAAGAGGGCGGCGGCGATGAACACCATTGATTGACTGATTTGGAGGTCAGAAAATGAACCTTAAGAGCATTCTGCTCGGCGCGGCTGCTGCCGCTGCTGCTGCCACCACCGCACAGGCCGCTGATCTGCCGGTCGCTCCGGAGCCGGTTGACTACGTTCGCGTTTGCGACGCTTTCGGCACGGGCTTCTTCTACATCCCGGGCACCGAGACCTGCCTCCGCGTCGGCGGCCGTATGCGCGTCGACTTCTACTTCAACGACTTCGGCGACAGCAACGCTTCCGGTTCCAACGCTTGGGACGATCGTACCGATGCCGGTACTTCGACCCGTGCACGTGGTTACGTCCGCCTGGATGCTCGTACCAACACCGAATACGGTCTGGTTCGTGCATACATGGACACGTACTTCACGCACAACTCCGGCAACGCTAACGCTACGGCGACCCTCGACAAGGCGTTCATCCAGTTCGGCAACTTCACCTTCGGTAAGACCACGTCGTTCTTCGACTACTTCACCGGTGGTGCATTCAACGGCCCGATCGCCCATGTCTTCTCTGATCAGGGTTCTGCCTGGGTTGCTGCTTACACCGCTGCTTTCGGCAACGGCATCAGCGCCACCCTCTCGGTTGAAGACGGCACCTACCGTCGGACTGGCACCGTCGGTCACCGCGCTCCGGACCTCGTCGCAAACCTGCGCGTCGACCAGGGTTGGGGTTCTGCTCAGCTGATGGGTGCTCTGCATGAAGCCCGTCTCGCCAACACTGCTTCCAAGACCAAGGTTGGCTACGCAGTTGGCGCTGGCGTGACCTTCAAGCTGCCGATGATCGCAGCCAAGGACTCCATCTCCTTCCAGGCTCAGTATGCTGACGGCGCTGTGTCTTATGTTGGTGCTCCGAGCATCGCTGGCCTGCAGGACGCCTACTTCTTCGGTGGCGCGACCAAGACCACCAAGGCTTGGTCTGTCAGCGGTGGTCTGACCCACTACTGGACCGCTCAGTGGTCGTCCAATCTTGATGCTTCCTACGGCAAGATCGACCTGCCGTTCGGCTTCAACGATGCGACCCAGTGGGGCGTTTCGGGCAACCTGGTTTGGGAGCCGGTCTCCGGTCTCATCTTCGGTGGCGAGCTCGAGTACCGCAACCGTTCGATCAAGAACGCTCCGGACAAGGACTCCATCGCTGGTATGTTCCGCGTTCAGCGCACGTTCTAATCAGATCCTCTGGATTTGATGGAAACCCCGCAGCGAAAGCTGCGGGGTTTTTCTTTGTTCAGGAGGATGTGCGGTCACAATGACCGGGTTGCCTTGGCATCGCTCCAACCCTGCATATTACGGTGACATGATCAGGCTGCTGGTTTGCGGATGTGCAGGTCCCTCGTGGCGGCGGGCTTCAAGCGGGAGATGCGTAAGACGCAGTGTCAGGCGCGTCTGCGGCCACTCAACCGTCCACTCTTGTCCGTAGAAAGTCCTCTATCGCCCTCTGGCTGAGGCTGTCCCACAGGAGTGGCGCGTGGCCTTCGTCCGGAATGGTCAGGCTTGAGAGATCTGGATGGGTTGCCGCCATGTCCTGCAGCGTGGCTTGCGTCAGCAAACGGGAATTGGCGCCGCGCAGCACGAGGACTGGTCTGTCCAGCAACGGGGCGAACAGGGGCCAGAGCTCGGGCCAGGGCGTATCGGCGGTGATGGCTTCCATCGGCTTGTCGAGCGCAGGGTCGTGGTCAAAGATCACCCCTTCAGCGGTGACCTTGCCGGCCTGCCTTGCAAACTTCAGCCAGCCGGCGTCATTGATCTTCGGAAAATCCTGGGCGAGGGCGCTCTTCAGTGTGGCTGCCACGTCCTCGAAGCTGGCATAGACCCGGCGCGCGGCAAAGCTGTCGCGGATTTCGAGGAGCGCGCCGAGCTCGATTCGCGGACCCACATCGTTGAGGATCGCCGCACAGAAGATCTCGCGGGGGATCTGCGCTGCCATCATCATGGCATGCAGCCCGCCGCGGGAGGTGCCCAGCACCGCAAAGCGGGGCAGTGCGGCCTGGGCCAGAAACAGCGCAATGTCAGAGGCCTCTACGGGCAGGCTGTAGTTGGTCCAGTTCGGGTCCCATTCGCTTTGCCCGCGTCCGCGATAGTCGAGCGCATAGATCTTGCGGCCATTGGCGGCCAGAGCCTGTCCCACATCCGTAAAATCCCGGGTGTTCCGGCTGAGGCCCGGAAGGCAGATCAGCGGCACGGCGCCGGGCACTTCAACAGGCGGCTGCCAGACACATCCGGCCAGTCTCAGCCCGTCGGCGGCCGTCCAGTGAAACTCTTCTGCCGTGATGCTCATGATCTCTCCCCGGCTGCCCGGCCGCTTGCTGCCGGTTTGCAGCCACCATTTGCGGATGCCGCAGGAGCAGCCATGCTACCTTGCTGCAACAGGTGTGCAAGGCCTGTCCGCAAGCGCAATCTGATGCCGTCTAAGCCATTGCCGCAAGGCCACTTGCACATTATTGTGCCGGACCATTCCCGCCTGAAATCTGCGGGAAAACAAAGTCCAACAAGGAATTCTGAAAATGTTCAAGGGATCGATACCAGCGCTGATCACTCCGTTCCGGAATGGCGCGGTCGATGAGAAACGCTTTCAGGATTTTGTGGACTGGCAGATCAAAGAGGGCAGCTCCGGCCTCGTTCCGGTGGGCACCACGGGCGAAAGCCCGACGCTGACACACGACGAGCACAAGCGCGTGATCGAACTCTGCATCGAGGTTACGGCCGGCCGCGTGCCGGTGATTGCCGGTGCCGGTTCCAACAACACCACCGAGGCAATCGATTTCGCCCGCCATGCGGAAAAGGCCGGCGCAGATGCGCTGCTGGTGGTGACGCCCTATTACAACAAGCCGAACCAGGCGGGGCTCAAGGCGCATTTCCGGGCGATTGACGAGGCGGTGGGCATCCCCATCATCATGTACAATATCCCGGGCCGCTCGGTCATCGACATGACGCCGGAGACCATGGCAGAGCTGTTCAGCACCTGCCGCAACATCAAGGGTGTCAAGGACGCGACGGCGAACATGGCGCGTGTCACCCAGCAGCGCAAGACTTGCGGACCGGACTTCCTCCAGCTTTCGGGCGAGGATATCACGGCGCTCGGCTTCAACGTCCACGGCGGGCAGGGCTGTATCTCGGTGACGGCCAATGTGGCACCGAAGCTCTGTGCCGAGTTCCAGGCGGCAACGCTGCGCGGTGACTATGCCGCCGCGCTCGCCATTCAGGACCGGCTGGGCCCGCTCCACAACGCGCTCTTCATCGAGCCGAACCCGACCGGCGTGAAATATGCCCTGTCGCTCCTCGGCAAGATCGAGAACGAAGTCCGCCTGCCGCTGGTGCCGGTTTCGCCGGAAACGCAGGCCCAGATCCGCGATGCGATGGTGCATGCGGGCCTGATCAACTGAAATAGAATGACCGGAAGGGCCTGCAATCGCCCTTCCGGTCTGATCTTTCGGGAAATTCTTTCCGTAGTCATCCCGGACGCAGCGAAGCGGAGATCCGGGACCGGTGGGCCAAGGCGCACCGGTTATGGCTCAGGAGAAAACAACTTGCCCTCCGGCTCACCGGTCCCGGCTCGCGCTGCGCTTGGCCGGGATGACGAAGGAGGGGGAGGTTGTGTTGACAAACTGACCGGAAGGGCCGGGATGTGGCCCTTCCGCGTCCATGCAGGGAAGATGTGACCATGGCGCCCAAGTCTGGCGGCCCCGCCCGGACGGTTGTTTCGGACAACAGGAAGGCGCGGTTCAACTATGAGATCGAGGACGTTCTGGAAGTCGGCATCGAGCTGCGCGGCACGGAAGTGAAAGCCCTGCGCGGCGGCAAGGCCAACATTCAGGACTCCTACGCGGCGGAGAAAGACGGTCAGATCTGGCTCTATAATTCCTATCTGCCGGAATACCTTCAGGCCAACCGCTTCAACCACGAGCCGCGCCGCCCGCGCCGCCTGCTGCTGCACAAGCGCCAGATCGCCAAGCTGGCAGCAGCCGTGGCCAAGGAAGGCAAGACGCTGGTGCCGCTGAAGATCTATTTCAACGAGCAGGGCCGCGCCAAGCTCGAGCTTGCCCTTGGACGCGGCAAGAAGCTGCATGACAAGCGCGAAACCGAAAAGGCCCGCGACTGGGCCCGCGAAAAAGGCCGTCTGCTGAAGTCCGGCAGCTGACTTGCCGGACGTGTTGAAACCTTCCGGAAAACCCTGTGCCCAAGTCTGTTGACAGCTTGTGAAAGAGCTGTTGGCAGGCTGTGGATATGTTGTGGGTAAAACTCATATGCGGCACGTTCATGAGCAGACGCAAGACGCCGCCACCCGCCACCACTCGCCACTGAACATACCGTATCCGTCATCCCATGACTTGATCATGGGATCCATGCCGTTCCGCTTCAGCTTGCGCCTGGTGTCATTCGGGTGCGATGCGGAAGATCTTTGCACTTGGATGGGAAGTGGAATGGATGCCATGATCAAGTCATGGCATGACGGAGTGTGTGGCTGATGTGATTGGGCTGGTTGAAACGCTGTTTCGGTCTTGCTTTTTCTGGATCTGGCTGGCTGAGAAATGTCTGTTGCAGGCACGCCGGTCCACTCGCCACCTGTCACTGACCACACCGTATTCGTCATCCCATGACTTGATCATGGGATCCATGCCGTTCCGTTTCAGCTTGCACCTTGTGCCATTCCAGTGCGATGCGGAAGGTCTTTATCCGTAGACGGCAATGGAATGGATGCCATGATCAAGTCATGGCATGACGGAGTGTGTGGCTATGGTGCTGGGGAGCTCTAATGCATCGGGGAGAAGCCTTGCAGCTTCTCCCCGTGCCGTTTCACACCAAGGCTTTCGATGCTGACGCATCACGCCTTGAAACTGCTCATGCTATCAAAGCTTGCCCGTGCCGAACTTGTTGGTGCGGGGGAAGCCGGTGGGGGGCAGGCGGCCGGCCTGGCCCCGGTCGCCGCGCCAGTCGGCGAGATCGTCCATGGAGCGGTTGAAGCTGCGGCCCGAACTGTCGATCCAGACAAGACCTGCTTCGCCTGAGAAGACCACCGCATCGGCGACGCTGCCATCCCGGTAGCGCTGCAGGCGCACGCCGCGTCCGCGGCCCATTTCCGGCACCTGCGCCAGCGGGAAGACCAGCAGCTTGCGGTTCTGGCCGATAATGGCGACCTGATCGCCTTCCACCGGAATGCAGAGCACGGCCTCGTTCGGCGCGGTGACATTCAGCACCTGCTTGCCCTTGCGGGTGTTGGCGATGACATCGGCCTCCGGCACGATGAAGCCGCGTGCCTCGTCGCTGATCACCATCAGCTTGCGGCCCGGCTTGTGGATGAAGGCGCAGACGATGTCCTGGCCCTCGTCCATGTCCACCATCAGGCGCACCGGCTCTCCGTGCCCGCGCCCGCCCGGCAGGGTGGCGGCGGAAAGGGTGAAGAACTTGCCGGCCGTCGTCAGCAGCAGGATCTTATCCGTCGTCTCGCCATGGAAGGAGAACTTCAGCTTGTCGCCCTGCTTGAAGGCGACGGTTGCGAGGTCCTGCTGATGGCCCTTGAGTGCACGGATCCAGCCCTTTTCCGAGATGATGACCGTGACCGGCTCCTTCTCGATCATGGCCTGCTGGATGTCGCCGATGTCATGGTCCGGTGCTTCGGCCACGTCAGTCCGGCGCTTGCCGAGTTCGGTCTCCGGGCCATAGGCCTTGGCGATTTCCGCCGTTTCCTTGGCGAGATTTGCCCATTGCTTGGCATCGGAGCCGAGCAGTGCGTTGATCGAGTCACGTTCGGCGCTGAGCTTCTCGTGTTCCTTGCGGATTTCCATTTCCTCAAGCTTGCGCAAGGAGCGCAGGCGCATGTTGAGGATGGCTTCCGCCTGCACGTCTGAGAGGCTGAAAGCGCGCATCAGCGAGGCCTTCGGCTCATCTTCCTCACGGATGATGCGGATCACCTCGTCGAGGTTGAGATAGGCGATCAGATAGCCTTCCAGCACCTCAAGCCGGTGCAGGATCTGCGCCAGACGGTGCTGCGAGCGGCGCACCAGCACTTCCTTGCGGTGGTCCAGCCACTCGCGCAGAACCTGCTTCAGGCCCATCACCATGGGCACCTTGCCCATGGACAGGACGTTGAGGTTCAGCGGGAAGCGGGTTTCAAGCTCGCTGAGCTTGAATAGGGATTCCATCAGAAGGGCAGGGTCGACGTTGCGCGAACGCGGCACCAGAACGACGCGCACGTCTTCAGCAGATTCGTCGCGAACATCGTCCAGCAGCGGCAGCTTGCGGGCGGTCAGCAGCTCGGCGATCTTCTCGATCAGGCGCGACTTCTGCACCTGATAGGGGATCTCGGTGACGACGACGACCCACTGGCCGCGCCCCAGATCCTCCACGGCCCAGCGGGCGCGGACGCGGAAACTGCCACGGCCGGTCTCATAGGCCTCCAGCAGCCCCTTGGGATCATCCACGAGAATGCCGCCGGTGGGGAAGTCCGGGCCCTTGAGATAGGCCAGCAGATCCCGCGTTTCGGCTTCCGGGTGCTTGATCAGGTGCTGGGCGGCAAGGCACAGCTCATGGGCATTGTGCGGCGGAATGGAGGTCGCCATGCCCACGGCAATGCCGGAGGAGCCATTGGCGAGCAGGTTCGGGAAGCCGCCCGGCAGAACCAGCGGCTCGCGCTCTTCGCCGTCATAGGTCTCGCGGAAATCGACCGCGTCCTCGTCCAGCCCGTCGAGCAGGCGCTTGGCCGTGTCGGTCAGGCGCGCTTCGGTGTAACGCATCGCCGCCGCGTTATCGCCGTCGATGTTGCCGAAGTTGCCCTGGCCCTCGATCAGCGGATAGCGCTGCGCGAAATCCTGGGCAAGGCGCACAAGGGCGTCATAGACCGCCTGGTCGCCATGCGGGTGATACTTACCGATCACGTCGCCGACCACGCGGGCGCATTTCTTGAAGCCAGCACCGGGGTCCAGCTTCAGAAGGCGCATGGCGTAGAGCAGGCGCCGGTGAACCGGTTTCAGGCCGTCGCGCACATCGGGCAGCGCCCGGTGCATGATGGTGGAGAGGGCATAGGCAAGGTACCGTTCTTCCAGCGCTTCGCGCAGGTTGACGCCTTCAATGCCGCTTGGTGGAATCAGCTCGTTTCCCATGCTGCGAGCCATAGCCCGGATTGGCCCATCCACACAATTCTGCAGGGGCGGAAATGGCAGAATTCTGCAGGTTTTTCCCCGGTCTTGAGCGGTTTATCCGCCAAAGCCCATCAGGCCCGCCTGCTCATAGGCCTTGGCGAAGGCCGCTGTCATGCCGGTGCGCGTGGTGGAGAGGTCAAGACCGGCGGGACCGGTGACATGCCGGTCGAGGAAGAAAGCGGTGAGCGTGAAGCCGCCGGAGAGGTCGGTGAAGTTGATTTCCGTGCCCGGCTGGCGCTCGCCCTCCACCAGAAAGGCGGGCAGAGGCAGCAGCTTGTCCCGGTAGGGGGCCCCAGCATCGCGGCTGACGGCACGGGCGCTTTTCGGCGAAACATAGGCCAGATCCCAGGCCTGACCGGTGGCGGCGCAGCGGCTGAGGTCAAGGCCGAAGCCGAGTTCTGTCAGCAGCGCCAGTTCATAGCGCACGATCAGGGGACCGGCGATCAGCGGCTCGTGCAGGTGGTCCAGCACCACGGTGAGAGCCTGAAACAGGCCCTCATGCGCGGCGCGTTCCGGCAGCAGGCGGGTGAGGGCGGCCAGATGCTGCACGCCATAAAGTGCGCATGCTTCCTGCATCAGGAAACCGGCGCGTAACGACAGGCCTTCAACGGAAAAAAGGCCGAGCTGGCCGGGCAGGCGGGCGCGCCATGTGAGGCGCAGCGTGTTGCCGGGCTGCAGCAGCGGCGTCATGCGGGGTGAGCGGGCGGAGCGGACAAGGCCGAGATGGCGGCCCTGATGGCGGGTCATCACCTCGGCGACAGCCGCGCTTTCCCCTTGCAGGCGGCAGGAAAGGAGAACGCCGTCATCTGTCCATTCCATCGGCGTGCCACCCGGTTTCCCTGTTCTGTGTCCCGCGCCGGATCAGCGCGGGAATTCCAGCCCCATTTCGCGGTAACGCTCCGGATCATCGGCCCAGTTCTCGCGCACCTTGACGAAGAGGAACAGATGCACGGGCCGTTCCACGATTTCCGTCAGTTCGGTGCGGGCGGCCTGCGAGATGATCTTGATGGTCTGGCCCTTCTTGCCCAGCACGATGGCCTTCTGGCTGTCGCGCTCCACATAGATCGTCTGCTCGATGCGCACGGACCCATCCTTGCGCTCTTCCCACAGCTCGGTCTCGACGGTGGAGACGTAGGGGATCTCCTCGTGCAGGCGCTCGAACAGCTTCTCGCGGGTGATTTCCGCCGCCAGCATCCGCATGGGCGCGTCGGAAACCTGATCCTCCGGATAAAGCCAGGGGCCGGGGCGCACTTCTCCGGCGAAATAGGTGAGAATGTCCGAAACGCCATCGCCGGTCAGGGCCGAGACCATGAAGGTGCGCTCGAAGGTGACGGTTTCGTTCGCGGTGGTGGCGACCTTCAGAAGCTTTTCCCGGTTGGCGACGTCCGTCTTGTTGAGGATCAGCACCTTCTTGCCGGGCATGTTTGCAAGGCGGCCAAGGATGCCTTCCACCTCTTCGGTCAGGCCCTTGCGCGCATCGATCAGCAGTGCGGTTACATCCGCGTCGCGTGCGCCGCCCCATGCGGTGTCGACCATTGCCCGGTCCAGCCTGCGCTTGGGTTTGAAGATGCCGGGGGTGTCGACGAAGATGATCTGCGAGGCACCATGCATCGCAATGCCGCGCACGATGGCGCGGGTGGTCTGGACCTTGTGGGTGACGATGGAGACCTTGGTGCCGACCAGCTGGTTGATCAGCGTCGACTTGCCGGCATTCGGCGCGCCGATGAGAGCAACGAAGCCCGCACGGGTGCCGTCTGCGGTATGAAGGGCGTCCATGTCGGTCCCGGCGGTGCCGGGCAGGTCCTGATCGGTCAAATCTGTCGTCTTTCAAGGTGTCATCCGGCGTGGCGGACAGCGGCCCGGCCCCGGCGGGTCAATCATAGCGGGTTTGTTGGGTGAGGCGAAGCATCCCGTGCATGGGCCTCGGGCGTCAGTCGCTCCAGACGCCTTCCCGCCGCAGCATGGTTTCGGCGGCAGCCTGTTCGGCCACGCGCTTGGAGTTGCCGCGCCCTTCGGCGCTGGGGAATTTTTCCACCTGCACGGCAACGATGAATTCCGGCGCATGGTCCGGGCCGGTGCGGTCCACCACCTTGTAGAGCGGGGCCGGCAGGCTCTTGGCCTGCACCCACTCCTGCAGGGTGGTCTTGGCATCGCGCAAGGGGCCGGAGAAGGTCAGCATGCGCGGCTCCCACAGGCGGCGCACGAAGTCTTCCGCCGTCTCGAAGCCCGCATCCAGATAGATGGCGGCAATCACGGCCTCGCAGATATCGGCCAGCAGCGCCGTCTTCTGGCGCCCGCCGGTCTGCGCCTCGCTCTGGCTGATGCGCATGTCATCGCCCAGCTTCAGCTCGATGGCGATTTCGGCGCAGGTCTCGCGCTTGACCATGTGGTTCAGGCGCCGCGCCATTTCGCCTTCGTCGGCACGCGGATAGTGCTTGTGCAGCATGCTGGCCACTGCAAGGCCGAGCACCCGGTCGCCGAGGAACTCAAGCCGCTGATAGCTGCCGCCGGACGTATCAGCCCCGGACAGGGCGCTGGCATGGGTCAGCGCCTGTTGCAGCAGGCTGCGGTTGGTAAACTTGTGGCCGATGCGCGCCTCGACGGCGGAAAGCATGTCTGTCTTGCGGGAAATGGTCATGCCGTCTCCTGCCTCAGATCGACTGGAACAGCCGGTCCCAACGGACGGACCAGGGCCAGTACCAGAACTGCCAGGCAGGCTGACCACCATCCACCGAGAAGAAGATCACTTCGGCGCGGCCGACAAAGTTGTCGAGCGGCACATAACCGACACCGCCCAGTTCCACCGGCACGCGGCTGTCGGTGGAATTGTCGCGGTTGTCGCCCATCATAAAGTAATGGCCGGCCGGCACCTTGAACGGGCGGGTGTTGTCGGACTGTCCGCGCGGGGTCAGGTCCAGCGTGTCGTAGCTGACGCCATTGGGCAGGGTTTCACGGTAGCGGGCGACGCGGCGCTCGTTGCCGAAACTGTCCTTGTCGATGAAGTCCTCGATGCGCTCGCGCGGGACGGCCTCGCCGTTGATATGCAGCACGCCATCGATCATCTGGATTTCATCGCCCGGGAGGCCGATCACACGCTTGATATAGTCGGTGGAATTGTCGTGCGGGGTCTTGAACACGGCCACATCACCACGCTCCGGATCCGAGCTCAGCACGCGGCCGGAGAAGGGCGGCATGCCGAAGGGGAAGGAGTAGCGCGAATAGCCGTAGCTGTATTTCGACACAAACAGGTAATCGCCGATCAGCAGCGTGTTCATCATCGACCCGGAGGGGATGTTGAACGGCTGAAACAGGAACGTGCGCACGACCAGCGCGATCAGCAGGGCCTGAACGATCACCTTGACCGTTTCGCCAAGGCTGCCTTCCTTGGCTTTTTTCTTGTCCGTCACGCTCATGTCGTCCTTCATTCGTGCCGCGAGGCGCCATTGGCCTCAGTCTGTTGCTGCGACTTTTAGCCGTTCATGCCGGGGCTGGCAACGCAAGGCTTGGCGCAAGGCCTGCCACAAGCCTTTCTTGCTGCCTGTGGAAGCCTTAGGCCTGCTCGCGCACCGGCGGGGCAGGGGGCTCCGGCCAGTCCTGCGGCCAGGCGGAAATCACCACGAAGGCCTGCGCCAGCGGGTAGTCATCGGTAATGGTCAGGTCAATGCGGGCCTTGAAGCCTTCGGGCGTCAGCCGGGCAAGCCGTCCGGCGGCGCTGCCTGTGAGTTCCAGTGTCGGGCGGCCGCTGGGCAGGTTCACCACCCCCATCTCCCGCCAGGCAACGCCCATGCGGATGCCGGTGCCAAGTGCCTTGGAGCAGGCCTCCTTTGCGGCAAAGCGTTTGGCATAGGAGGCTGCCCGCTCGGCGCGCCGGTCGGAGCGCTGGCGCTCCCTTTCGGTGAAGACGCGGTTGGTGAAGCGTTCGCCGAACCGTTCCAGTGTCTGCTCGATGCGGCGGATGTCGATCAGATCGCTGCCGATGCCAAGAATCATGGCTGCCTTTCCCTGGCCCGTCAGAACGCGCAAGACATGGAATTAGGATGCCGGACAGGCATCTTCAAGCTATTCGGCCTTGCGGCTTGCGTCCCGGCGCTTTTCAAGGCGCAGGCGCTTGGCTTCCTGATAGGTGCGCACGCTCTGGAAAACGATGACATAGCACAGTGCACCGCAGACCAGTCCCAGCGGAATTCCGCCGATCAGCATGGGCTTGATCACCGGCCAGAGCGTATCGAACGACTGCTCCATCAGGTTGAAGCCATAGCGGGTGGCGCCTTCGCGGCGGGCAATCTCATGCTGGCTGGAGCCCAGGATCAGGTGGCCCAGTTTGTAGGTCGCAGCCCAGATGAAGGGAAAGGTCAGCGGATTGCCGACAGCCGTGCCAAGCGCCGAGGCCAGCATGTTGCCCCGGATTGCAAAGGCGCAGGCGGCCGCCAGCAGGAAATGAAAGCCCATCAAGGGGGTAAAGGAGGCGAAGGCGCCTGCCGCGAAACCTCTGGCGATTGCGTCCGGGCTTGCAGTCAGGCGCAGGACGCGCTTGCCGTAATAGCGGAACGACCGGGACCAGCTTTCCCGCGGCCAGACGGCGACGCGCATCTTTTGAAGCCGGGTTGGCGGTGTTCTGCGCTGAAACAGCATGCGGTCCTGTCTCCCTTTCCCGTTTTGCCCGCTCAGGCGAGGTTGCGGCTGCCCGGCTTCACGGCCGGAAGCGCCGCCAGTTCGGGCGGCAGCTTGTCCGGCTCATAAGCCGGCACCTTGTACTGTGTCAGCGATACAAGTGGCACGGTTGTGTCCGCCTCTCCGGCGGAGCGGTCAATCAGGCAGGCCACGGCCAGAACGTCTGCGCCAATGGCCCGCAGTGCCTCCACCGTCTCGCGGCTGGACAGGCCCGTGGTGACGATATCTTCAACGATGACGACGCGCGCGCCCTTTTCCATCTCGAAGCGGCGCAGGCGGAACTCTCCGCCCTCACGCTCCACCCACATGGCCGGAACGCCGAGGTGGCGGGCGGTTTCATAACCGGGGATCAGGCCGCCAAGGGCAGGGGAGACGACGGCATCGATCTTGCCAAGGCCGGCCGCCTCGATCTTCCGCGCCAGCGCCTTGCACAGGCGCTCGGTCTTCTCCGGATACATGAAGACGCGGGCCTTCTGCAGGAAGACCGGGCTGCGCAGCCCGGAGGAAAGAATGAAATGCCCTTCCAGAATGGCCCCCGCCTCGCGGAAAACGGCCAGGACTTCGTCCTGCGTCATCGTCCAAAGTCTCCGTCTTGTGCCGGGTCAGCCGTTGACACGTGTCACGCTCGACACGTTCGGCTTGGCCCGCAGCTGGTTGATGATACGGTTCAGATGTTTCAGATCCCATACCTCGAGATCGATGATCATCTGATGGAAGTCGGCCACCTTGCGGACCATCTTCAGATTGTCGATGTTGCCGCCATTGTCGCCGATCACCTGGGCGATGGCGGCGAGGGAGCCGGGCTCGTTCAGCGCTGACACGTTGATGCGCGCCGGGAAACGCTCCGGATTGTCCACGTCGATGTCCCAGCGCACGTCGATCCAGCGGTCGCTCTGGTCGTCGAATTCCTTCAGTGCCGGCGACTGGATCGGATAGATCGTCAGCCCTTCCGAAGGCGTCAGGATGCCGACGATCCGGTCACCGGGCACAGCGCCGCCATTGGGGGCAAAGCTCACCGGAATGTCACCGGTCAGGCCGCGGATCGGCAGCGCCATGCCATCGGTACCCTGCGCGGCATCGGGAATGCGGAACTTGAGCCCCTGGCCCTTCTCAAGATCGAACCAGCCTTCACCAGGCTCCGGCTTCAGATGAGCTGTGCGCTCGTCCTGATAGTCCGGGTGCACCGCCTTGACCACCTGCTGCGCGCTCAACTCGCCGCGCCCGACGCTGGCCAGCAGATCGGCAATGGTTTCCTGATTGAGCAGGCCGAGCACGCCATCCAGCAGGCCTTCCGAATAAGGCTTGTCCGCACGGTTGAAGGCGCGCTGCAGCACATGCTCGCCAAGGGCGCCGTATTGTTTGCGGATGGATTCGCGCGTGGCCCGGCGGATCGCGGCCTTGGCCTTGCCGGTCACGGCAATCGATTCCCAGGCGGGCGGCGGCGTCTGCGCCTGCGAGCGGATGACTTCCACCTCGTCGCCATTGCGCAGTTCGGTCACCAGCGGCATGATCTTGCCGTTGATCTTGCAGCCGACGCAGGTGTTGCCGATGCCCGTATGCACCGCATAGGCAAAGTCGATCGGCGTTGCCCCGCGCGGCAGGGCGATCAGGCGGCCCTTGGGTGTGAAGCAGAACACCTGGTCGTGGAACAGTTCCAGCTTGGTGTTTTCAAGGAATTCTTCCGGCGTGTCGCCCTGCGACAAGAGATCGATGGTGCGCCGCAGCCAGTCATAGGCGCGGCTTTCATCCGTGTGCCGGGCAATGTTGCGTCCGCCCGTCTGCCCGTCCTTGTAGAGGGCGTGGGCGGCAATGCCGTATTCGGCCACCCGGTCCATCGCCTCGGTGCGGATCTGCAGTTCCACGCGCTGGCGGCTGGGGCCGACGATCGTGGTGTGGATCGAGCGGTAGTCGTTCTGCTTCGGCGTCGAGATGTAGTCCTTGAACCGCCCCGGCACGGTCGGCCAGGTGGTGTGGATGATGCCCAGCACCCGGTAGCAGGCCTCGGTGGTGCCGACGATGACGCGGAAGCCGTAAATGTCGGAAAGCTGCTCGAAGCCCAGCGACTTCTGCTGCATCTTGCGGAAGATGGAGTAGGGGCGCTTCTCACGGCCCTTGACCCGGGCGGCGATGCCGCGCTCGGCGATCTGGGCGGTCAGCAGGCTTTCGATCTCGCCGATCAGCCCGCCATTGCGCTCGCGCAGGCCCGTAAGCCGCTCGGCAATCGTGGCATAGGCTTCCGGATTGAGCACCTGGAAGGACAGGTCCTCCAGTTCCTCGCGCATGTCCTGCATGCCCATGCGCCCGGCGAGTGGAGCATAGATCTCCATCGTCTCTTCGGCGATGCGGCCGCGCTTGTGCTCCGGCATGTGCTGGAGCGTGCGCATGTTGTGCAGCCGGTCCGCCAGCTTCACCAGCAGCACGCGCACATCATCGGCGATGGCGAGCAGCAGCTTGCGGAAATTCTCCGCCTGCTTGGTCTTCTGGGAGACGAGGTCGAGGCGCTTGATCTTGGTCAGGCCTTCGACAAGCTTGCCGATTTCCTCGCCGAAGACCGTGTCGATCTCCGCGCGGGTTGCATCCGTGTCCTCGATGGTGTCATGCAGCAGCGCGACGGCAACGGTCGCATCATCCAGCCTGAGATCGGTCAGGATGGCAGCCACTTCGAGCGGATGGGAGAAATAGGGATCGCCGGAAGCGCGGGTCTGGGACCCGTGCTTCTTCATGGCATAGACATAGGCCTTGTTCAAAAGGCCTTCATCGGCATTCGGATTATAGCGGGTAACCCGTTCGACAAGCTCGTATTGGCGCATCATGGCCGCAGCAGACACCCTTGGACACAGATTGCAGCACCAGGGCTTGCCAACTCAGATGACCCGCCTCATGCCGGAAATCAGATGTCGTCCGAACGCTCCGGCGGCACAAGGCCTTCCAGACCGCGCAGCAGATCTTCTTCCGACATGCGGTCGAACTCAACGTTCGAATCGTCTACCGCATTGACCTGGGTGCCGCCAGAATTGCTGGACGGAACGAGCGGTACGGCTTCCGCCTCCGGCTCATCCACTTCCACATATTTCTGCAGAGAATGAATGAGGTCTTCCTTAAGATCTTCCGGGCTCACCGTCTCATCTGCGATTTCTCGCAGGGCGACGACCGGATTCTTGTCGTTGTCGCGATCGATGGTCAGCGGCGAACCGCTTGAGATCATCCGGGCGCGATGTGCTGCCAGCAGCACCAGCTCGAACCGGTTATCAACCTTGTCGATGCAATCCTCGACGGTCACGCGCGCCATAGGACTTCTCCATATGTTCTGGAATTCAAGTGATGAGCGTATATTAGCAACTGCACCTTAGCGCAACCCTCGCTGTTTCGTGATTGAGCATGAGGCGTCACAAGGGCGAAAAAATGGCTTGAGAACCTTTCACATGCGCAAATGGGGGCCATATTTACGATTGCGGAGTGCTGCGCCAATGTAGTACCCCAACTGTTGCGCCCATCAAAAGACGTCCAAATAATGGCGTTCAGTTAAAAGTTTAACTTTTGCTGCCTGGGAAGCAACGCAAACGAGCGAGTGATTGTTTATACAAGTCAATCAATTGCGCCCTGACAGGTTGAGTGCTGCACCAAAGCCCGCTGGTGCTGGAAAGGAATTGCTTTATGTTCGATTCAAGAGAAAAAATTGCTTTGTTTATTGATGGGGCGAACTTGTATTCGACGGCAAAGGCGATCGGTTTTGATATCGATTACAAGATGCTGTTGAAGGAGTTTCAAAGCAAAGGCTATTTGCTGCGCGCCTATTACTACACTGCGATCATTGAGGATCAGGAGTATTCCTCAATTCGTCCGCTGATTGATTGGCTCGATTACAACGGTTACAAGGTTGTGACGAAGCCGGTGAAGGAATTTGTCGATTCCAGCGGCCGCCGCAAGGTCAAGGGCAATATGGATATTGAGCTGGCTGTCGATGCCATGCAGCTCGTCGACAGCGTTGATCACATCGTCCTGTTCTCGGGGGATGGTGACTTCCGCTCGCTGGTCGAAGCTTTGCAGCGCAAGGGCCGTAAGGTAAGCGTTGTCTCCACGCTTCAGACCCAGCCACCGATGATAGCCGATGATCTGCGCCGCCAGGCCGACCACTTCATTGAACTGGCGAGCCTTGCGAACCGCGTTGGCCGTGATCCGGCCGAGCGCCCCTCGCGTGCATCGGACCGTGACCGCGACATCGACGAAGACGACGATTACTGAGGCCTGAACCGCATATGGCTGGTGTTGCTCTGGACCCGGCACGCGATTGTCCGCTGTGCCCGCGTCTCGTTGCCTTCCGCGAAGAGCACCGGCGTCTGTCGCCGGACTGGTTCAACGCGCCCGTGCCGTCCTTTGGTGACAAGGCACCGTCCCTGCTGATCGTTGGTCTTGCGCCGGGCTTGCGTGGTGCCAACAGGACAGGGCGGCCGTTTACCGGGGATTATGCCGGCGATCTTCTCTACGAGACGATGATCGACTTCGGCTTTGCCAGGGGCGTCTATGAGGCGCGTCCGGATGACAGCCTTGAGCTGGTGGATGCCCTGATCACCAATGCGGTGCGCTGCGTCCCGCCGGAAAACAAGCCGACCGGCCCGGAAATCAAGACCTGCCGGCCGTTCCTGATTGCAACGCTTGACGCCATGCCTTCGGTCCGCGCGGTGCTGGCGCTGGGGCGCATTGCCCATGACACGTTTCTGACCGCCCTGTCGCTGCCGCGTGCAAAATCCCCCTTCGTGCATGGGGCAGGGCATGACATTCAGCTGTCCGGACGGCCGGTGAAGCTTTTCGACAGCTATCACTGCTCCCGCTACAACACCAACACGGGACGGCTGACGCGGGAGATGTTCCGCAGCGTCTTTACTTCGATCCGCGCTCACGTGGATGAGACCAGCTCCTTGCGGGCCTGATCAGCCGTCAGACAGGCTTGCGGACGGGCCGGGCTGCGACCAGCCCTCCGGCCCCAGATGCTCCTGCGGCTGGAAGCGCTCCTTGTAGGCCATCTTCTGCGATCCTTCGACCCAGTAGCCGAGATAGACATAGGGCAGGCCGAGCCTGCGGGCGCGCTCGATATGCTCGAGGATCATGAACGTGCCGAGGCTGAGGCTGTCGATCGACGGGTCGTAAAAGGAATAGACCATCGACAAGCCGTCGGCCATGCGGTCGGTCAGGGCAACGCCGATCAGCGGCCCGGTGCCGCGCCGGGTGAGGAACGTGTCCGGACCGCGGCGGCGGTATTCGATGACCATGGTGTCCACATGGGTGTCTTCCACCATCATCGCGTAGTCCAGCACGCTCATTTCCGACATGCCGCCATTTTCATGCCGGGCCAGAAGATAGGTGCGGAAGAGATCATATTGTTCGCTGGAGGGGGAGGGCGGCAGCTCGGCGCCAACCAGCCAGCTGCCCTTCTTCCATGTGCGCTTGAAGGAGCTGGTCCACTGGAAATCCGCCACCCGCACCCGCACCGAAACGCAGGCCCGGCAGGCCTCGCAGGCCGGACGGTAGGCGATGTTCTGACTGCGGCGGAAGCCGCCCTGCGTCAGCACGTCATTGAGGGCAGGGGCCTGATGACCGACCAGATGGGTGAACACCTTTCGCTCCTGCCGGCCCGGCAGATACGGGCACGGCGCAGGGGCCGTCAGGTAGAACTGGGGATGGTCGATCGGGTGCCGGGTCACGTCGGAAGATCTGCCTCTCGTTGCAGACAATGATATCCCGACAGGATGGCGCGGCAAGAGGGAACGTCAAGCACCCATTTCCGGCAATTTCCGGTGCCGGAGCGCCGCGCAATCCGGTCTGATGTCAGAAACGGCGGTCCGCGTTGATGACGACGGTTCCAAGGATGATGTCATGCAGCAGACGCTTGCGGTCCGACACGAGGCTGACCAGCAGCACCAGCGGCGTCAGCAGGGTGACGGAGAACCAGAACAGCAGCGCATGCATCGCCGCCAGCAGGGCATAGGGCTTGCCGCCGTGCCACAGGCGCATTTCGAGGCCCATGGCGCGCATGCCCAGCGTCGAGGCGCGTTCGCCGCCCAGAGTGATGGCGGTGTAGGTCAGCGCCACGCCCTGCCACAGGAAGGCATAGGCAAACCAGGCAAGGCCCAGCGTGAAAATGCCGAGGAAGAAGATGAGTATTCCCGCCATCACGGTGAAGAAGGCGATGATGGCCGTGTCGATCAGGAAGGCCATGATGCGCTTGCTGCGCAGCCCGCTGAAAAGTGCAGGATCATCGGTGGCGCCAAAGCCGCCGCGCCGGGATTCCAGAATTTCAGCCTGATAGGACATTACCGCCTCCGTTTCTGCCATTCATGTGGGAAGAACGGGACGAACAGTCAATTGTTCCGTTCCAGTTTGCCGCCAGGATTTTTGGTATGCCCGCCAGCTTCACCGCGCAGCGTGCCGCCTCAGGCCATCACCTCAGCGACATTCATCTGCCGCACCGCGTAGCCGCGTTCGCGCAGGGCTTCGATGATGGCCTGGCCGTGGGCGGCGTCGAAGGTCTCGAAGGTCACATCCAGCGTTGCGCCCTTGGCCGGCACGTTGAGGAACAGGCGGTGGTGCGACACGTCCACCACATTGCCGCCGCGCCCGCCGATGAGAGAGGTGATTTCGCCCAGTACACCCGGCCGGTCCGGCGTGTCGATGCGCACCGAGACAAGGCGGCCATCGCGGGAGAGCTCGCGGATCACGATGGAGGAGACGAGGCGCGGATCGATGTTGCCGCCGCACAGCACCAGCCCCACCTTCTTGCCCCGGAACAGCTCCGGCGCCGTCAGCAGCGCGGCAAGGCCGGCAGCCCCTGCGCCTTCCGCCAATGTCTTCTGCTGGGTCAGGAACAGGTTGATGGCCCGCTCGATGGCGCTTTCCTCGGCTAGAATGATGTCATCGACCAGTTCGCGCACGATCTTGCGCGTGAGGACGCCCACGTCCTTGACGGCAATGCCCTCTGCGATCGTCGGCCCGCCGCAAGGCAAATCCTGGTCATGCACGGCACTCCACATCCCCGGATAGAGCCGTGATTCGACGCCCACGATGGAAATCCCGGGCTTCAGGCCCTTGGCGGCCACGGCCATGCCGGAGATCATGCCGCCGCCGCCAACCGGAACGACGAGGCACTCAAGATCCGGCACGTCTTCAAGCATCTCCAGAGCGATGGTGCCCTGGCCGCGGATCACATGCGGATCATCGAAGGGATGCACCCAGACGAAGCCCTTTTCCTCCGACAGGCGCTGCGCTTCAGCCGTTGCCCCCACCAGCGTGTCACCAGCCAGAACCACTTCGGCGCCATAGCCGCGCGTGGCGGTGATCTTCACGAAAGGCGTCGTCTCCGGCATGACGATGGTGGAGGGAATGCCGAGCCGGCCGGCGTGATAGGCGACAGCCTGTGCATGGTTGCCTGCCGACATGGCGATGACGCCGCGCTGGCGTTCTTCCTCCGTCAGCGACAGCAGCTTCACCAGCGCCCCGCGCTCCTTGAAGGCGTTGGTGACCTGCATGTTCTCGTATTTGACAAAGACCTCGGCCCCGGTCAGCGCGGAAAGCTTGGGTGCGGGCAGGAACGGCGTGCGCAGCACGGCCCCCCGGATCAGACGCGCCGCCTCTTCCACATCGGCAAGGGAAAGCGGCAGGGGGCCAGAATCCTGTTTTTCAGAGGTCTGGCGATCAGAGGGGCTATGCATGGATCCGTCCGGAAAATGGGCGGCCTTTTAGAGGCCGCTTTTGAGAAGCTCTGCCACGCGGGGCGCGAAATAGGTGAGAATCCCGTCCGCTCCGGCGCGCTTGAAGGCAAGAAGGCTTTCCAGCATGGCGCGTTCGCCGTCAAGCCAGCCATTGGCGGCAGCGGCCTGGATCATCGCGTATTCTCCCGACACCTGATAGGCATAGGTCGGCATGCGGAAGGTGTCCTTCACCCGCCAGACAACATCCAGATAGGGCATGCCGGGCTTGACCATCACCATGTCGGCGCCTTCGGCAATGTCCAGTTCCACCTCGCGCAGGGCCTCGTCCGTGTTGGCCGGGTCCATCTGATAGGTGCGCTTGTCGCCGATCAGCGTCTTGGAGGTCCCCACCGCGTCGCGGAAGGGGCCGTAGAAGGCCGAGGCATATTTGGCGGCATAGGCCATGATCTGGGTTTCGCGGTGGCCATTGGCATCCAGCGCCCGGCGGATGGCGCCGATCCGCCCGTCCATCATGTCGGAGGGCGCAATCACGTCTGCGCCTGCTTCCACCTGCGTCAGGGCCTGGCGGCAAAGCTGATCGACGGTCTCGTCATTCAGGATGCGCTCGCCATGCATCAGGCCATCGTGGCCGTGGCTGGTGTAGGGGTCCAGCGCCACATCGGTGATGAGGCCGATGTTGAGGCCCGCCTGCTTGATGGCGCGGCAGGCGCGGCAGATGAGGTTTTCCGGATTGAGCGCCTCGTTGCCGGCATCATCGCGCAAGCCGGGATCGGTGTAGGGGAAGAGCGCCAGCGCCGGGATCGACAGGCTTGCCGCATATTCGGCCTCGCGCACGGCTTCATCCACCGACATGCGCTCGACGCCCGGCATGGAGGGCACCGGCTGGCGGATGTTGCTGCCATCGACGAGGAAGATCGGCCAGATCAGGTCATTCACGGTCAGGGCGTTTTCCTGCACCAGCCGGCGCGCCCAGTCGGCGCGGCGGTTGCGGCGCAGGCGGCGGCCGCCGAGAATGTCATCAATGTGCTCGGGGGAAACGCTGTGGAACGGGCTGGACATGGAGCGGGTCCTGGAATTCGGAAGTTTTGATCATGCGTGATGGGCGCGGACTGTAACAACAGCGCCGCCGTGATGCCATAGGGAGGACTGCGGCATCATTGTCTTTGCCTCATGATCGAAGGCCGTTTGCGCCAAGCCATAGGCCAAAGAGACGATCTGCCACCAAATTGACGTTAAGGTCAAAACGGGCTACCCCGGAAGGACAAGGGTTGCAGAGCGGCAAGGGGCAGGCAGGAGGAGAACCGCCGCCCCGCACCGCCATCTGCGGCCATCCGTGCAGGCGGGAGGAGCCCCATGGACTTTGCCTTGAACGAGGAGCAGCGCGCCTTTCAGGAGGTGGCCGCCAGCTTTGCCCGCGACGAGATGGAGCCCCATGCGCGGGAGTGGGACGAGAAGTCCATCTTCCCGGTGGAGACCCTGCGCAAGGCGGCAGAGCTTGGCTTTGCCGGCATCTATGTGCGCGAGGATCTGGGCGGTTCGGGCCTGACGCGGCTGGATGCAGCGCTGATCTTCGAAGAACTCGCCAAGGGCTGCACCTCGACGGCGGCCTATATCTCCATCCACAACATGACCGGCTGGATGATCGACCGGTTCGGCTCGCAGGAGCTGCGCGAGCGCTATCTGCCGGACCTGTGCAGCATGCGCCGTTTCGGCAGCTACTGCCTGACGGAGCCGGGCGCGGGCTCGGACGCGGCAAGCCTCAGAACCCGCGCCATGCGGGACGGGGACAGCTACGTCCTCAACGGCACCAAGGCCTTCATCTCCGGTGGCGGTGCGTCGGACGTTTATATCGTCATGGCCCGCACGGGCGGGGAGGGGCCGGGCGGCATCTCCTGTTTCGTGGTGGACAAGGGTACGCCGGGGCTGAGCTTCGGGGCGCAGGAAGTGAAACTCGGATGGAAGAGCCAGCCGACGGCGCAGGTCATTTTTGAAGACTGCCGCATTCCGGCGGCAAACCGCATCGGCGAAGAAGGCGAGGGCTTCAGGTTTGCCATGGCCGGACTGGATGGCGGGCGGCTGAACATCGGTGCCTGCTCGCTGGGGGCGGCGCAGACCTGCCTTGAGCGCAGCATCGCCTATATGAAGGACCGTCAGCAATTCGGGCGTTCCCTCTCCACTTTTCAGGCCTTGCAGTTCCGGCTGGCCGACATGGCGACGGAGCTGGAGGCGGCCCGGCTGCTGCTGCACAAGGCGGCCATGGCCGTCGAGGAAAAGGCGGAAGGGGCCACGCGCCTTGCCGCCATGGCCAAGCGCCTTGCGACGGACACGGGCTTTCAGGTGGTCAACGAGGCGCTGCAGCTGCACGGCGGCTACGGCTACTTGCGCGACTATCCCATCGAGCGTTTCCTGAGGGATGTGCGGGTGCACCAGATTCTGGAAGGCACCAACGAAATCATGCGCGTCATCATTTCGCGCGATCTGATTGGCCGGTGAGAACAGCAACCCGGGAGGCAGAAGAGCATGAGCGAGAGCGCGGACGAGGTTCTGTTCGAGGTGGCGGGGCAGGCGGGGCTGATCACCCTCAACCGCCCCAAGGCGCTCAATGCGCTCAGCCACGGCATGGTCAAGGCCATCGCCGCCCGGTTGGATGACTGGGAAACGAACCCGGCCATCACCCGCATCGTGCTGCGCGGCAGCGGCGAGAAGGCCTTCTGCGCGGGGGGCGACATCCGCCAGGTCTATGACATGGGCGCAGTGCAGGGCCTGAAGAGCGCACCGGAGCAGACGAGCTTCTTTGCGGACGAATATATTCTCAACAGCCGCATCAAGCATTTCCCCAAGCCCTGGGTGTCGCTGATCGACGGTATCGTCATGGGTGGCGGTGTCGGCCTGTCGGTGCATGGCTCGCACCGGGTGGGCACGGAAAAGACGCTTTTTGCGATGCCGGAAACCGGCATCGGCTTCTTCCCGGATGTGGGGGGCAGCTACTTCCTGCCGCGCATGCCGCGCTGCACCGGCTATTACTGTGCGCTGACCTCGGCCCGGCTGAAGCAGGCCGATGCGCTGCTGACCGGCGTGCTCACCCATGCGCTGGCGTCCGCCTCCATCCCGGTGCTGACGGACGCGCTCTGCGCCGGGGAGCCGGTGGAGGCAGCGATTGCCCGCCACGCGGGGGAGGCAGGCCCTGCGCCGCTGCTTGAAGTGATGGATGAACTGGAGCGCGCTTTCGGGCTCGCCAGCGTTGACCAGATCTGGCAGGCGCTGGCCGCAAGTGATTCAGACTTCGCACGAAATTGCCTGGGGATGCTGGCCTCCAAGTCGCCCACCAGTCTGGCGCTGACCTTCGAGCAGCTGAACCGGGGCGCGGAGCTGGATTTCAACGGCTGCATGCGGATGGAATTCCGCATTGTCAGCGAGATCCTGAAGCACACGGACTTTTATGAGGGCGTGCGCTCCGTGCTGGTGGACCGGGACAATGCACCGCGCTGGCAGGCGGCAAGTCTGGCAGAGGTGGACAGGACGGGGCTGGCGGCTTATTTCGGAAGGCCAGAGGGCGGCGATCTTCCGCTGCCCTGAGTGAAGCGCGGGCACTGGCTGACAACGCCTGATGCCCCTTCCCGCAAGGCCGGCCATGATCACAAGCTTTCAGGATCTCCTCAAGAACCGCCCGCCCTGGAGCACCGTGCTGCTGTGGTATCTGCGCTGCATGGCGCTGCTGCTGATCGCGGGCGGGGTGATCCACTGGGCCCGCATCGTCGGCTTTGCGCCCTGGCGCGGCGCATGGTTCTGGGAAATGCCGATTGAATGGCAGACGGCCACCGTCTTCTTCGCCGTGCTGGATCTGGTGGCGGCGATCGGCCTCTGGCTGGCGGTGTCCTGGGGCACGGTCATGTGGCTGTTCCGGGCCTTCAGCCAGATCGTCATGCACACGGCCTTTTCCGACATGTTCGGGCGGCGGCCTTACGAGATCACGTTCTATCTGGCGACCATCGGCATCTATCTGCTGCTGGTCTATCTGGTGGAGCAGGAACACAGGAAGAAATAGCCGGACCGCAGATGGCCCAAGCCTGACACGGTTCCGGATGAGACTTTGCGAACCGGGAGGAGTTGCGTCATGGCATCAGTGGGTTTCATCGGTCTTGGCAACATGGGCGGCCCGATGGCGGCCAATCTGGTCAGGGCAGGGCATGCGGTAAAGGGGTTTGACCTGTCGCCGGAGGCCAAGGCCCAGCTGGAGGCCGCAGGCGGCAAGGCGGTCGCATCCGTCGCCGAAGCGGTGCGCGATGCCGATGCGGTGGTTTCCATGCTGCCCGCAGGCAAGCATGTGCGCGCCGTCTACACCGGGGAAGAGGGCGTTCTCGCCAGCGCCCGGCCCGGCACGCTCCTCATTGACAGTTCCACCATCGACGTGGACAGCGCCCGTGCCGTGGCACAGGCGGCCGCTTCCGCCGGCATGGTCATGGTGGACGCCCCGGTTTCCGGCGGTGTTGGCGGTGCGGCTGCCGGAACGCTGACCTTCATGGTGGGCGGCGAGGATGCTGCCTTTGAGCGCGCCAAACCCTTCCTTGAGGTGATGGGCAAGACCATCGTCCACGCCGGTGGCTCGGGCACCGGTCAGGCCGCCAAGATTTGTAATAACATGATACTCGGCATTTCCATGATCGCAGTTAGCGAAGCGTTTATCCTTGCCGAGCGGCTGGGCCTCGACGCCCAGAAACTTTTCGACATTTCATCCACAGCCTCCGGCCAGTGCTGGTCGCTGACAAGCTACTGCCCGGTGCCCGGTCCCGTGCCGTCCTCGCCCGCCAACCGGGATTACCAGCCGGGCTTCGCGGCGCAGATGATGCTCAAGGATCTCAAGCTTTCCCAGGAGGCGGCGCAGTCCTCCGGTGCGGCAACCCCGCTGGGTGCGCAGGCCGCAGCCCTCTATGCCCTCTTCTGCAATTCGGGTCATGCGGGCACGGACTTCTCGGGCATCGTCCGGTTCCTTCGTGGTGAATGAATTCTTTCGATGGATCGAAACAGACGAAAAGTCTCCGGTAAATTTTAAGAGATGATTCAGCGTATCTCTTAAGCGGATTTTAGAAGCGCCTCTGTATGGTCAGTCTCAAGGTGGAAAAAATAACCACCCAATGACAGGTAGAAATATAGAGGCGCAAACAAATGATCTCAGCTAACAGAGCTATGGATGCCGTTGCTCAGGCAGAAGAGGACACGGAACTCAAGCCGCTGTACCTGGAAGCACTGACGCTCGTCGAAAGACTTCACCGCCGTCTTCTTGATGTCATCAAGGACGAGTTCGACCGTATGGGCCGTTCCGACGTGAACAGCGTGCAGGCCCTGCTGCTGTTCAACATCGGCGACAGCGAGCTGACGGCCGGCGAGCTGCGCACCCGCGGTTACTACCTCGGGTCCAACGTCTCTTATAACCTCAAGAAGCTGGTGGAGACCGGTTACATTCATCATCAGCGTTCGCGCATGGACCGCCGTTCGGTCCGTGTCAGCCTGACGCCGAAGGGCCAGGAAGTCGCCAAGATCGTGAATGACCTCTATGAGCGTCACATTCTCTCGGTCGAGCAGGTGGGCGAGATCCACGCCGGTGACTTCGCCATGCTCAACAAGTCGCTGCGCCGCCTGGAGCGTTTCTGGACCGACCAGATCCTCTACCGTCTCTGATCCGCAGGGACTGCAGGCAGCACGAAATGAAAAGGCCCGTGCCGGACACCCGGCACGGGCCTTTCTGTTATGCGGGAGCCAGAAGGGATCAATGTGCCTTGATGACGTCAATCACGGCAGCGCTGATGTCCTGCAAGGCTCCGTTCCGGGTGGCAAAGTCGGCTTTGACATCGGACACGAAAATCACGGCGATCCAAGGCGCCCGGTCCGGCGGCGTGATCATGGCGATGATGTTGCGGGTCTGGTCACCGCTGCCGGACTTGTCCGCAATGTGCCAGCCTTCCGGCGCGGTTTTGCGCAGGAGTGCGCCGGTGACGCCGCCGTGGCTCATCCACTCGGTCAGCTGATTGCGGGATTGAGGGCTGAGGACATCGTCCAGAAGCAGTTTTTCCAAGGTGGCGGCCATGGCTGCCGGTGATGTCGTGTCCCGGGGATCGCCGGATTTGAACGTGTTCAGGTCAGGCTCCAGCCGGTCGAGACGGCTGACGGTGTCTCCGGTGCTGCGGAAGAATTCCGTCACCGCTTCCGTGCCGCCAAGGCGGTTGATCAGAAGATTGGCAGCCGTGTTGTCGCTCATGTCGATGGTTGCGAGGCACAGCTCGCTGAGCGGCATGGTCTGCCCCACTTTTTTCTCCGTCACCGGCGCATAAGACACGATGTCTGACTGGAGAACGGGAAGTTCCTCGTCGAGGGTCAGCGTGCCGGCATCGGCTGCGGACAGGATGGCACCACAGATCGGGGTCTTGATGGTGCTGTTCATCAGGAACCGTTCGTCCGCCCGGTTGGCCCATGACCAGCCGCTGCCGGTGTCATGCAGAACCACGCCCACGCGGGCATTCAGCCGGGACTCGGTTTTGGTAACAGTTTCAGCGAGCTGAGCGTCCGCCGGGCCGGCTGCCGCCGGGGCTGCCAGCAGCAGGGAGAAGGCAAAAACCTGAGCGGAACGGCGGAGATGGGAAAGCGTTTTTTGCATGATCAATCCTTGGAAATACCGGGCGTATGGAAACGCAATCGCGGCCATGTGACATCAACTGATGTCATGGCGTCTTCTATTTCGGCTTGCATTTGCCGCTCAAACGACAAATCCTCAGGAGCGGTATTAGGAAAAGTAATGCGATGGACCGTCCCGATATTCCCCTCAATGCGCTGCGTGTCTTTGAAGTCGCCATGCGGCAGGGCAGCTTTACGAAAGCGGCGGTTGAGTTGCGTGTGACGCAGGCGGCCGTCAGCCACCAGATCGCGCGGCTGGAGGATCAACTCGGCGTGATCCTGTTCCAGCGCACCTCGCAAGGCCTCGTGCCGACGGATGAGGGGAGGCTGCTTGCGCCGGTTCTGGAACACAGTTTCGATGTGATTGGCCGGACGCTCGACAGGTTTCACGGCAAGCGGCACGTCGAGGTGCTCAGCATCGGCGTCAACACGACCTTCGCCCTTGGCTGGCTGCTGCCGAGACTTGAGGCCTTTCAGGCGGCGCATCCCGAGATCGACTTGCGGATTTCGACCAACAACAACCGCGTGGAAATCCTGCGTGAAGGCCTGGATATGGCGATCCGTTTTGGTGCCAGCGGCTGGAGCGGGCATGATGCGCTTCCGTTGATGGAGGCGCCATTGTCACCGCTCTGTGCACCCCGGCAGGCTACACAACTCCGTGAACCGGCTGACCTTGCCAAGCTGCTGCTTCTGCGCAGCTATCGCAGCGCCGAGTGGCCGCAATGGTTCGAGGCAGCCCGGACGCCGCCTCCGCCGCTGAAGGGGCCAGTCTTTGACAGTTCGGTCGCATTGGCGGAACTGGCTGCCGAGGGCATGGGGGCTGCGCTGCTTCCTGTTGCGATGTTTCAGCGTCAGATTCGTCAGGGGCGGCTCTGCCAGCCGTTTCCGGTCTCAGTTTCTGCCGGGCGCTATCTTCTGGTCTGGCCTTCGGACCGTCCGCAGACACGGGCAATGGCCGCCTTCGCGCAATGGATTGCCGGGGCCTGCCTTGAGGGCCGGTCAGAGGCAGGCTGAGGCTGGGCCGTGCCCCTCCGGTCGCTGCGACACTCTCCGCCGCGCATGCAAAAAACGCAGTGTAGCTTTGCAGCACCAGTGTTCGCGTTTCTGGCGAAGATGTGTTTACTGGACATGTTTCGGCCATAAACCCCTGACTAATGAAACTCATGACTGCTGTGCCATGAGCGCAGGCAGGGGCTGACGATTGCGCAAGGGCTTTCACCGTTTGGGCATGCGGCGGCCGACCGGACCTAGGCTGCAATTTGTTAAGCCGCCGTGTGGTTAACTGGAAGTCACCGGCTGGCAGACCTTGCAGTATCTGCAGATCAGAACTGGTCAGGTGAACCTCCACGCGATGCGAAAGGGAGCGACGGGTGTTGTTGCGCAACGGGAATCAGATCACGAAAGTTTCCGCCACTCTGGCCCGCGCGGCTGTCTTGGCCGGCGCTCTGACGGGCGTTCTTGCCGGAACGGCGCTGGCGCAGTCGCCGCTGGAGGCACTGCAGCAGTATAACAAGCGCGCAGAATGGGAAGACCGTTTTGATGCCACGCTGCAGGACCTGCAGTCGATCAAGACCGCGACGCCGACCCTTGCGCCCCAGACAGCCGAATATGTGGCTTCGGCCATCGACCACTATGCCATGATCGTGCAGCGCGGCGGCTGGGAACACGTCGCCACGCCGGGCAAGACGCTGCGCATCGGTGCTGAGGACAATATCGTTGCCTCGCTCCGCCGCCGCCTGATCGCATCGGGTGATCTGGAGCAGCAGGCCGGTGTCTCCACCACCTTTGATTCCTACGTCGATTCCGCTCTGCGCCGGTTCCAGGTGCGCCACGGCCTCATCCCGGATGGCACGCTGGGGCAGACCACGCTGGCGGCGCTGAACATTCCGGCCGATGTGCGCCTGCGCCAGCTGGAAACCAACCTTGTGCGCCTGCGGTCCCTGTCGGGTGATCTGGGCGCGCGTTATGTGATGGTGAACATTCCGGCGGCCGAGATCGAGGCCGTTCAAAACGGCCGCGTCCGCTCGCGCCACACCGCTGTCGTCGGCAAGATCGACCGTCAGACCCCGATCCTGAATTCCAAGGTCTATGAGGTCAATTTCAACCCCTACTGGACCGTGCCGGTTTCGATCATCCGCAAGGACCTGATCCCGAAAATGAAGCAGGATCCGGAGTATCTGGCCAAGAACAAGATCCGTATCTTCGACTGGAAGAACAACGAGCTTGCCTGGCAGCAGATCGACTGGAACTCCGACGAGGCAACGAAGTACCAGTTCCGGCAGGATCCGGGCGAGATCAACTCGCTGGGTGCCATCCGCATCAACTTCCACAACACCCATCAGGTGTATCTGCACGACACGCCGTCGAAGACCCTGTTCGGCACCGACAACCGGTTCCATTCGTCTGGTTGCGTGCGTGTGCAGAACGTGCGTGACCTTGTGTCCTGGATGCTGGAATCGACCACGCCGGACTGGAACCGCACCCGTGTCGACCAGACCATCCGCGATGGCCTGCGGGAAGACGTGAAGCTGAAGACGCAGGTGCCGCTGTACCTGACCTACATCACGGCCTGGGCCAACGAGGACGGCACGGTGCATTTCCGTGAGGACATCTACAACCGCGATGGCCTTTATGGCGACGTGGCAGAGCTGCAGCTGCCTGGGCAGTAATACGAACTCTCGATGAACCTTTCTCATCGAGAGTTGGTCAAGCCCGTGCGGCGCCTGAGCGACCTCAAGGCGTGATGCGTCAGCATCGAAAGCCTTGGCATAAGGCTTCGCATCATCAGTTGAGACTGGAAAAGGGGGCTCAGGCTCCCTTTTTTCTTGCGCGGCGTATAATCATGCCCATCTGATCCTGTTGAGGCGTGCCTGTCAGTTGCCGCCCGTTCTTCTGTCTCTGGAGATGCCAGCATGTCCGGCCATGCCAAGGGTGAAGTCTATCTGGAATTCGTGCCCATCGGCCGTCAGGTGAAGGTGGTGGCGATTGATGCGGCGACCGGCGTTGAAGTGTCGGTGATCGGCCCGGTCAATGCGGCGCAGTCTGACCTGCAGGCGCTGGCCCTGCGCAAGCTGGCAAAGCGCCTTTCGGAAGAAAACGGCACGCCCGAGGTGCCGCGCGGGGGCTGGACGGCTTAAATTTCCGCACCATTTCCGCTCCGGACCAGATCCATGCCGGATTTGCGGATCGCTGTGACGGTCTGCCACTTGGTTCACCGGAATGCCTATGCTAAGTGCAGGGCTCCCGAAAGGGCCAATGCCGGAGCAATGTCATTTGCCCGCGCTTGGGCGGAAGAAAGGGCGAAGGGGCCCTTTGTGAATCGCTGAAAAGGACCTAGCCATGTCGATGTCGGATACCTTGGCCGGCGAGCCGATCTACACCGGTTTCTTCACTCAATCTCTGGCTGATGCCGATCCGGATATCTTCGGCGCCATCCAGAAGGAAGCCGGCCGTCAGCAGCACGAGATCGAGCTGATCGCCTCCGAAAACATTGTCTCCAAGGCCGTTCTCGAGGCTCAGGGCTCGGTCCTGACCAACAAATATGCCGAGGGTTATCCGGGCAAGCGCTACTACGGCGGCTGCCAGTATGTCGACATTGTCGAGACGCTGGCGATCGAGCGCGCCAAGGAGCTGTTCGGCGCCAAGTTCGCCAACGTGCAGCCGAATTCCGGCAGCCAGATGAATCAGGCCGTCTTCCTGGCGCTGCTGCAGCCGGGCGACACCTTCATGGGCCTTGACCTCAATTCCGGCGGCCACCTGACCCACGGCTCCCCGGTCAACATGTCCGGCAAGTGGTTCAATGTCGTGTCCTACGGCGTGCGCAAGGACGACCATCTGCTCGACATGGAAGAAATCGAGCGTCTGGCCCATGAGCACAAGCCGAAACTGATCGTTGCCGGCGGCACGGCCTATTCGCGCGTCTGGGACTGGAAGAAGTTCCGTGAGATCGCCGATGCGGTCGGCGCCTATCTGATGGTCGACATGGCCCATATCGCCGGTCTCGTGGCTGGTGGCGCGCATCCCTCGCCGGTGCCCCATGCCCATGTCTGCACCTCGACCACGCACAAGTCCCTGCGCGGCCCGCGCGGCGGCCTGATCCTGACGAACGACGAGGACATCGCCAAGAAGATCAACTCGGCCGTGTTCCCCGGTCTTCAGGGCGGCCCGCTGATGCACGTGATTGCCGCCAAGGCTGTTGCCTTCGGTGAAGCGCTGCGTCCGGAGTTCAAGGCCTATGCTGCAGCGGTTGCGGCCAATGCCAAGATGCTGGCCCAGACCCTGCAGGAGCAGGGGCTGGATATTGTTTCCGGCGGCACGGACAACCATCTGATGCTGGTGGATCTGCGCCCGAAGAACGCCACCGGCAAGAAGGCGGAGGCCGCTCTTGGCCGCGCCAACATCACCTGCAACAAGAACGGCATTCCGTTTGACCCGGAAAAGCCCTTCGTCACCTCCGGCGTGCGCCTTGGCACTCCGGCCGGTACGACGCGCGGTTTTGGGCTTGCCGAGTTCCGCGAGATCGGCATGCTGATCACCGAGGTTCTCGACGGCCTGAAGGCGGCGAACAGTGAGGAAGGCAACGCGGCTGTGGAAGCTGCGGTGAAGGCCAAGGTGATCGAACTCACCAGCCGCTTCCCGATCTATCCGGCCTGATTGCCTGACTGACGTGTACAAGAACCGGTCCGCGCCCTCCGGCGCGGATCGTTTGCATTCTGAGCGGAATTCGAAGAGCTTACGGCCACCAGATTCTTCGCGCCCAAGCGGTGCTTGAGGCTTGGCAGGGCCCTGTATCTCAGGGCCTTGGTATAAGGAACGAATGACATGCGGTGCCCCTTTTGCGGCGGTGAAGAGACCCAGGTTAAGGATTCGCGCCCGACGGAAGACAACACGGCCATCCGCCGCCGCCGTGTCTGCTCCACCTGCGGGGGGCGGTTCACCACCTTCGAGCGGGTGCAGCTGCGCGAGCTGATGGTGGTCAAGCGCTCCGGCCGCCGCGTGCCGTTTGACCGCGAAAAGCTGATGCGTTCCGTCGAGATCGCCGTGCGCAAGCGTCCGGTTGACCCGGAGCGGATCGAGCGTATGGTCAGCGGTATCGTGCGCCAGCTGGAAAGCACCAGCGAAGGCGAGATCACCAGCGAGATGATCGGCACCCATGTGATGGAAGGCCTGAAGACCATCGATGATGTGGCCTATGTGCGCTTTGCATCCGTCTACCGGAACTTCCGTGAGGCGCGCGACTTCCGCGAGCTTCTCGGTGAACTGGGCGGCTTGCCCGGCAATGACGAACCCCAGGAGGATGCGTGAGCGAAGCTGAGGCTGAAGCTGTTGCGCCCGCCGCCGGCAGCAAGGCTGCCGTGACCGGGATTGACCGCCGCCTGATGCGCGCCGCTGCTGCCCTTGCGGCGCGCGGACAAGGGCAGGTCTGGCCCAATCCTTCGGTGGGCGCGCTCATCGTTCAGTTTGAGGACGGCGGGCCGGTCATCGTTGGCCGGGGTGTCACCTCCCGCCCCGGCGGCCCTCACGCAGAAGTGAGTGCTTTGCGGCAGGCAGGGGATCTCGCCCGTGACGCTACCTGCTACGTCACGCTGGAGCCCTGTTCCCACTACGGCCGCACGCCGCCTTGTGCGCTGGCGCTGCGCGAGGCAGGTGTCGCCCGTGTGGTGATCGGCTGCCTTGATCCCAGCCCGCGCGTGGCCGGGCGCGGTGTTGCCATGCTTGAGGAAGCGGGCATTTCCGTCTCCACCGGCGTTGAGGAAGACCTCTGCCGCCTGCTGCATGCCGGGCACCGGCTGCGCGTCACCGATCAGCGGCCGGATGTGGTGCTGAAGCTGGCGCTTTCTGCCGATGGCGGCATTGGCCGGGTTGGTGAGGGGCAGGTGGCGATCACCGGCCCGCTGTCACGCAATGTGGTGCATGGCCTTCGTGGCAGTTGCGACGCCATTCTCGTCGGCATCGGCACGGCGCTGGCCGATGATCCGGAACTGACCTGCCGGATGCCCGGCATGAAGGACCGCTCGCCCGTGCGCGTGGTGCTGGACAAGGATGCAAGGCTGCCGCTGAAGAGCCGTCTCGTTCAGTCTGCCGCCGATGTGCCGGTGTGGCTGGTGACGGGCAATCAGGCCGACCCCGAACGGGTGCAGGCGCTGGCCGATGCGGGCGTGCTGGTGATCCGCGTGCCCGCCAATGAAGAGGGCATTGAGCCGAAGATCGCGCTGACGGCGCTGGCCAACCGGGGCGTGACGCGCTTGATGGTGGAAGGCGGCGCCCGCGTTGCCCGGTCCTTCCTGCAGGCCGGTGTGGTGGACGAGACATGGATCTTCCACGGCGTGGCCGAACTCGGGGCAGGGCGCATCCTGCCGTTCGACGGCGGGGCAGGCGGCTTCACCGCCGAATACCCGGATTTCCGTCTGGTTGATACGGCCGTCTATGGGCCGGACAGGCTGCTGCGGTTCCGCCGCAAGGAGAGTTGAGATGTTCACCGGAATTGTCACCGATCTTGGCACCATTCTCTCCGTCACGGATATTCCTGCCGGGAAGCGCACCCGCATTGCCACGGTCTATGATGTGGACACGATCGACATCGGCGCCTCCATCGCCTGCGGCGGCCCGTGCCACACGGTGACGGCCAAGGGGCGCGATGAGACCGGCAACTGGTTCGAGGTGGAAAGCGGTGCGGAAACCCTGCGCCTGACCACCGCTGCGGACTGGACGGCGGGGCAGAAGCTCAATCTGGAGCGCTCCCTCAGCCTTGGCACGGAACTGGGCGGCCATCTGGTGCTCGGCCATGTGGACGGGCTTGCCCGCATCGTTGAGCGGCGCGACCATCCGGACACGGTCTATTTCCGTTTTGACGCTCCGCGCGCCTTTGCTCCCTTCATTGCCCGCAAGGGATCGGTGGCGCTGGACGGCACGTCGCTGACGGTGAACGAGGTGGAGGGAACGGAGTTTTCCGTCTTCCTCATTCCGCACACGCTGGCGGTAACCACCTGGGCCGAAAGGCAGGTGGGAGACAACGTAAACCTTGAAGTCGACATGATGGCGCGCTATGCCGCGCGCCTTGCCGAATTCCGCGAGCAGGCCTGAGGGGCTCGCCCCCGCAAAAGGCTGGACAAAATCGGGCAGGCATGGTTCCTGACCGCACCTCTCAGACAGAAAGCGACACGACCGATGAGCTCCGCGCCTCACCTCCTGATCATTGAAGCCCGATTCTACGAAGACATCGCCGATGCGCTCTATGAAGGGGCTGCCAAGGCGCTGGACGAGGCGGGGGCGACCCATGACCGGATCGCGGTTCCGGGCGTGCTGGAAATCCCGGCAGCCCTGTCCATGGTGCTGACTTCCATGGAAAACGACGGCACCTTCTATGACGGCTTCGTGGTGCTCGGCTGTGTCATTCGCGGTGAGACGACCCATTACGACATCGTCGCCAATGAGTCGGCCCGCGTGCTGATGGATCTCATCGTCGATGCCGACCTTGCCCTCGGCAACGGCATCCTGACGGTGGAAAATGATGAACAGGCCTGGGCCCGCGCCCGGGTGACCGACAAGGACAAGGGCGGTGCTGCCTCGCGCGCAGCGCTGGACATGATCCGTCTTCGGGAACGGCTTGGGGTTTGATCTGACATGACCGGCGAAGCCGATCAGAACAAGGGGCCGGAAATCCGTCCGGCCAACAAGCGTGGTGCCGCCCGTCTCGGGGCGGTGCAGGCGCTTTACCAGATGGATGTGGGCGGCTCCTCGGTGACCGATGTGGTCAACGAGTTCACCGCCTTCCGCCTTGGCAAGGAAGTCGACGGCTACCAGTACCGCGATGCGGACGAGCAGTGGTTCAAGGACATTGTGCGCGGCGTTGTGGCCGAGCAGCTGCGCCTTGACCCGTTCATCCACACCGCGCTGGTGGAAGACTGGCCGCTGAAGCGCATCGACAGCCTGTTGCGTGCCATCCTGCGTGCTGGCAGCTATGAGCTGCTGCGCCGCCGCGATGTGCCGCCGAAGGTGATCATCTCCGAATATATCGACGTGGCGAAGGCCTTCTACGCCGAGGATGAGCCGCGTCTCGTCAACGGCGTGCTGGACCGTCTGGCCCATCAGCTGCGCAGCGCCGAGCTGGAGCCGCTGGAGCCTGCGGCTGATGCCGAAGAAGGTCAGGACGCGCAGGACGGCCAGTAACATGGCCGCTGAGGGGGCATATGCGGGGCTGGGCGAGTTCGACCTGATCGAGCGCTTCTTTGCCCCGCTCGCAACCGCCCCCGGCAGCCTTGCGCTGACCGATGACGCCGCCGTGCTGAAGCCCTCCACCGGGCATGAACTGGTCCTGACCAAGGACATGCTGGCGGCGGATGTCCATTTCTTTGCCAATGATCCGGCCGATCTGGTGGCGCGCAAGGCCTTGCGCGTCAACCTCTCCGACCTTGCCGCCAAGGGTGCAAGGCCTCTCGGCTATCTGCTGGGGCTTGGCCTTGGCGGGGAGATGGCCGGGAGCGGGGCCGCGCAATGGCTCACCGGCTTTGCTGCCGGGCTTGCGGCCGATCAGGCGGAATTTGCATTCCCGCTGCTGGGCGGCGATACGATCCGCAGCGGCGAGCGCATGGTCCTGTCCATCACCGCGCTTGGCGAAGTGCCGGAGGGCCGCGCCATTCGCCGTAATGGCGCGAAGGCGGGCGATCTCGTCTATGTGTCCGGCACCATTGGCGATTCAGCCCTTGGCCTTGCCCTGCGGCTTGATCCGGAGCTGGCACGCAAGCTCGGGCTGTCTGAACCGCATGCAGAGTTTCTGCTGAACCGCTATCTGTTGCCGCAGCCGCGGGTGGCGCTGGCCTCTGCTGTGCTGTCCCATGCTTCCGCCAGCCTCGATATCTCTGACGGGCTCTGTGCCGATGCGGGCCATGTGGCGCGTCATTCGGATGTGGATCTGGTCCTCGAGGCGGACGATGTGCCGCTGTCGGATGCGGCCCGTGCTGCGCTTGCGGCCGATCCGGAGCTTCTCACTCGCGTGCTGACCGGCGGGGATGACTATGAGCTGTTTGTCTGCGTGCCGCAGGCGCAAGGGCAGGCCTTTGAGGCTGATGCGGCAGCCGCCGGTGTGCCGGTGGCGCGGATTGGCCGGGTGGAGGCGCCAGCCGCTGACAAGCCAGCTGTCCGTCTGACGCGCGGCGGTGTTCCTTTCGCGCTTGCAGGGCAGGGCGGCTTCCGTCATTTTTGAAGCCTGTCCCGGCTTCCCGCAGCGAAGCCATATCTGATCCCCGCAGATAGCCCTGCCAGCCAGTTCTGCCCGGACCCCGTCTGGAGCCTGCCCATGTCACCTCAGCCCTCCCTTTCGCCTGCGCAGGACGCCGCTGCCGATGGCGACCGCATCGCGCGCCGCAACGCTGCGATTCTTGCCGCAGCACAGGCTCTCGGCGGGGCGACGGCCTCCATCGTCATCGCCACCGGCTCGCTGACTGCGGCCTCGCTTCTGCCGGAAGCCCCAGGCCTTGCGACGCTGCCCATCTCCTGCATGATCCTTGGAACGGCCATCGGCACCCTGCCGGCCGGGGCGGTGATGAAGCGGGTGGGGCGGCGGACCGGTTTTCTGGGCGGCTCGGTTCTGGGCTTTTTGGCCTCGCTGCTGGCGGCGTGGGCGATCCTCATCGGCAGCTTCTGGCTGTTCACACTGGCCTGCGCGCTGGCGGGCACGGTGACGGCCTTCGTCCAGCAGTTCCGCTTTGCGGCCGCCGACACGGCGAGCGATGCCTTCCGCCCCAAGGCGATCTCCTGGGTGATGGCGGGCGGCGTCTTCTCCGGCATCATCGGGCCACAGACGGTGATCTTCACCAAGGACCTCTTCGCGCCGGTGCTCTTTGCCGGAACCTATGCCGCCCTTGGCGGCCTGTTCCTGCTGATGGGCGTGATTCTCACCTTCCTCAAGGTGCCGCCCGTCCGGGAAAAGACCGTGGCGGATGCGCAGGCCCGGCCGCTGGGCGTCATCCTGCGCCAGCCGTCCTTCATTGTCGCCGCCGTCTGCGGCATCTGCTCCTATGCGCTGATGAGCCTTGTGATGACGGCAACGCCGCTGGCCATGATCGGGTGCGGCCTCAGCGAAACCGATGCAGCCCTGGCGATCCAGTGGCATGTGCTGGCCATGTTCGGCCCCAGCTTCTTCACCGGCGCGCTGATTGCCCGTTTCGGCGAGCGGACCGTCGTTCTCACCGGCCTTGCGCTGCTGTGCGGCTGTTCCGTGATTGCGCTCATGGGGCTTGAAGTGGCGCATTTCTGGAGCGCGCTGATCCTCTTGGGCATCGGCTGGAACTTCGGCTTTGTCGGCGCCACCAGCATGCTGACGCGCTGCTACCGCCCCGCCGAGCGGGCGACGGTGCAGTCCTTCAACGATTTCCTCGTCTTCGGCTTCGTGGCGCTGGCGTCCTTCTCTTCCGGCGCGCTGCTGCACAGCTTCGGCTGGGCGACGGTCAATCTGCTGGTCTTCCCGCTTGTCCTCGTCTGCGTGATCCTCATGTTCGTGCTGGCAAGAGGCACACCGGAACCGGCGTTGTCTTGATTTGTTCCAAGTAAAAACAACCCTTGCGCAACCTGTTTTGCATTGCGGTATTTGCCGCGTCAGCATCTGCTGCGTTGCGGTGCATGTTTTCGTGTCTCTTGCGAAAATAAACGAGGGCAAGGACTTGACCGGCCCCATGTTCATTCTGTTAACGTGACGCTGTTGCGCCTTGCTGCGGAATGAGAGTGGACTTGCCGGAGCCCTGGCGCGCGTCGCAGCCCGTTGGAAGTCAAGATAAAATGCTGTCATAGAACGATCGGATTGCCGGGCTGCCCATTCATTGGGAGGACTCATGACCGAGCTTGTCGTCGTCATTGCCTGTGGCCTTCTGGGGCTGGCTTACGGGGGCTGGGCGATCCAGTCTGTGATGGCATCCGATGCGGGCAACGCCCGGATGCAGGAGATCGCGGGGGCGATCCAGGAAGGTGCGCAGGCCTATCTGACGCGCCAGTACACAACCATCGCCATCGCTGGCGCGGTCATCTTCGTTCTCGGCGCCTGGCTGCTGGGCCTTGCCGTCGCCATCGGCTTTGCGGCTGGCGCCATTCTCTCCGGTCTTGCGGGCTTTATCGGTATGATGGTGTCGGTCCGCGCCAATGTGCGCACGGCGCAGGCCTCCAGCCAGAGCCTTGCGGCCGGACTGGAGATTGCCTTCAAGTCCGGCGCAGTGACCGGGCTGCTGGTGGCAGGCCTCGCGCTGCTGGGCGTCACGGTCTATTTCGTCATCCTCACCCGCGTTCTCGGCTATGATCCGACGAGCCGCAGCGTCATCGACGCGCTGGTGGCGCTCGGCTTCGGCGCCTCGCTCATCTCCATCTTCGCCCGTCTGGGCGGCGGCATCTTCACCAAGGGTGCGGATGTGGGTGGTGACCTTGTCGGCAAGGTGGAGGCGGGCATCCCGGAAGATGATCCGCGCAACCCGGCCACCATTGCCGATAACGTCGGTGACAATGTCGGCGACTGCGCCGGCATGGCGGCGGACCTGTTCGAGACCTATGCGGTGACGCTGGTCGCCACCATGGTTCTGGCGGCGATCCTCTTTGCCGGAACGGCGGCGACGGCTCCGGCCATGCTCTATCCGATGACCATCGGCGGCGCCTGCATCCTGACATCGATTGCAGGCACCTTCTTCGTCAAGCTGGGGGCCAACAATTCGATCATGGGCGCGCTCTACAAGGGCTTCATCGCCACGTCCGTGCTCTCGCTCATCATCCTGTTCCCGGTCACGTCCTTTGTCTTCGGCGGCATGGGTGTGGAGCTGACCACCAGCGGCGGCCTCTCCTTCACGCCCATGTCGCTCTATCTGTGCGGCGTTGCGGGGCTTGCCGTCACCGGGCTGATCATCTGGGTGACGGAATATTACACCGGCACCGGCTACCGCCCGGTCCGCTCCATCGCCCAGGCATCCGTCACGGGCCATGGCACCAACGTCATTCAGGGCCTTGCCATCTCGATGGAGGCAACGGCTGTTCCGGCGCTGATCATCATCGCGGGCATCATCGTCACCTACTCGCTGGCAGGCCTCTTCGGCATCGCCGTTGCGGTGACCACGATGCTGGCGCTGGCCGGCATGGTGGTGGCGCTGGATGCCTTCGGCCCGGTGACGGACAATGCCGGCGGCATCGCCGAAATGGCCGATCTTCCGGCGGAAGTGCGTGTGACGACGGATGCGCTGGATGCGGTGGGCAACACCACCAAGGCGGTCACCAAGGGCTATGCCATCGGCTCGGCCGGGCTCGGCGCGCTGGTGCTCTTTGCCGCCTATACGGAGGATCTGCGCTACTTCATCAGCAACTCGGACCAGTATCCCTATTTCGCCGGGCTGACGCCGGATACGCTCGATTTCTCCCTGTCGAACCCCTATGTCGTCGTCGGCCTCTTCTTCGGCGGGATGTTGCCTTATCTCTTCGGCGGCATTGCCATGACCGCTGTGGGCCGGGCCGCCTCTGCCGTGGTGGAGGAGGTGCGCCGCCAGTTCCGCGAAAAGCCGGGCATCATGGCGGGGACCGAGCGGCCTGATTATGGCCGGGCGGTGGACATGCTCACCCGCGCCGCCATCCGCGAAATGGTCATCCCCTCGCTGCTGCCGGTGCTCTCGCCGATTGTCTGCTTCTTCGCCATCAATGCCATTGCCGGCAAGGCCAATGCCTTCGCTGCTGTGGGGGCGATGCTGCTGGGCATCATCATCACCGGGCTTTTCGTCGCCCTGTCGATGACCTCCGGGGGCGGGGCCTGGGACAATGCGAAAAAATACATCGAGGACGGCCATCACGGCGGCAAGGGCTCAGATGCCCACAAGGCCGCGGTGACCGGTGACACCGTGGGCGACCCCTACAAGGACACCGCAGGTCCGGCGGTCAATCCGATGATCAAGATCGCCAACATCGTCGCCCTGCTGCTGCTGGCCGTGCTGGCGCATTGATACTGAGGGCGGACAGCAACCCGCAGTGATGCGCCTGCATGGTTGCAGGACGCCTCCGCTCCCCTCCCCCTCGTGGGGAGGGGTAAGGGGTGGGGGGATCTGAGCCTGCAAGGGTTTGAAAAATGGATCTTTTCCTGATGAGGCATCAGGAGGAGAAGCTGTCTGTAACCAATGGATACCCTGCCAGGCGGAAAGGCCTTCCCCCCACCCCTACCCCCTCCCCACCAGGGGGAGGGGGGCTGAAACGCCGTGCCGGAGTGACCAGACTGCAGCCTTTCGCCACACCGTCTCTGGCTTCAACCAAGATGTGTGCATGCAGTAGCTCAAGGGGGGAGGGGGGGCTGCGGCAAAAGGAGAGTGCGTTTCTTCTCCTTGCGTCCCTTGTAAACGCTGGCCGGAAGTGGGGCCAAACCTTCACCCAGACAAAAATCCCCCGGAAGGATCTTCCGGGGGATTTGAACTTTTGACCTTGCCGTTCGGGCTCAGAGGCCCAGCGACGGGTTGGCGGCGCCGCGCAGGATCTGCGTCAGGAAGCCATAATCGGAGCCACCGGTGCGGGTCTTGCGGCCGATGAAGTCGAAGACCTTGCCGTCCTGCATGCCGTAGTTGGCGATGTCCTTCACAAAGCCATCCTTGTCGAAATAGATGGCGACCACCCGCTGCTCGACGATCTTCGGCTTCATGAAGGCGGTCGTCTCGGCGGTCTGGGAAATGTAGTAATAGGCGAGACCGTCAATCTCGGACGTGGTGGACGGCGACCCGAGGACCAGCTCGACATTCTCCTTGCTCGACCCCACCTGCACCTGCTGCAGCATGTCGGGGGAGATGGAATGGCCGTGATTGTAGGTCTGGGTGAAGCATCCGCCCACGGTCAGCCCGAGGAGAATGGGAAGCATCAGCACATGCGCCTTGGTCTTCATTCGTCGTTCCTGTCCCGTCTGAACCGGCCTTGCAGTCCGGTGCGTATTTGAATTCGTTCCTTGGCAAAGCAAGTAACCTGCGTTAGGGCACAAGGCAACACCGTCCGCTCGGGACCAGTCGAGGCATTCCATGGTATTTGGCCTTTTCCGCCGCCGTACCCGGCCATCCGAATACGCTCTTTATGGCGCTATCGTGGCTCAGGCGCGTCAGCCTGCCTTCTACGCAGCACTTTCTGTGCCTGACACCGTGGATGGCCGGTTCGACATGATGATCCTGCACGCTGTTCTGCTTTTCCGCCGTCTGCAGGGGGAAGGCAAGGAGGCTGCTGCCACGTCGCAGGCGGTTTTCGACCTGTTTTTCCGCGATATGGACGCTTCCTTGCGCGAAATGGGCATCAGCGACAACCGCGTGCCGAAGAAGGTACGCAAGATGGCCGAGGCCTTTTATGGCCGTGCCGCCGCCTATGGCGAGGCGCTGGACAGCGGCAATGCACAGGATTTGGCGGCAGCCATCGGCCGCAACATCTTCACCGAAGCCGCCAATCCGCCGGCTTGCGACAAGCTGGCGCTTTACATGATGGATGCGGTCAAGACACTGGCGGATCTGCCGCCGGATGACATCATGACCGCCAAACTCGCCTGGCCCGATGTGCCGGCGCTTGAGGGAACCCCGAATCATGACTGATGTGCCGACACCCTTTTCGCACCGCTTTCAGGTGTCGCGTCTGGGCAACACGCCAAAGACCGTGGAACTGACGGCCGATGCGGAGGCGCTCGCCCGCATTGCCGAAGCCTATGGCCTCGACAGCCTCACCCGTTTCACCGCCACGCTGGAAGTGCGGCCGTGGAAGAAGGCCGGTGTCTTTGTGACGGGCGATCTGGAGGCCGAGGGCGCGCAGCGCTGCGTCGTCACGCTGGTGCCGCTGCCGATGAGCGTGAAGGACCACTTCGAGCGCGCCTATGAGCCGGAACTTGATCCGCGCCGCCGCAACCCGGACCTTGGCGAGGATGGCGAGATCGAAATCGATCTGGAAGCCCCGGAGCCGCCCGATGCGATCGAGGACGGAATGATTGACCTGGGCGCGCTCGTCTGCGAGCAGTTCGTCCTGGCGCTGGACCCGTTCCCGCGCGCAGCTGATGCGGAACTGGAGTTTGAAGCACCCGCGGACGTGGAAGAGGAAGAAGAAAAGCCTTCGCCCTTCAAGGTGCTTGAGCAGCTCAAGAACAAGGACAAGCCATAGGGGGGAGTGGGCGAGGGGCGAAAACGGTTGTTTCCCGCCCCAAAACCGTTATGTTCGCCGCGCTGTACCTGCAAGATGGCGGACTGACCCTTTAGCCACCCCGGCTTGCTGTGGCGGATCTGCCAGCATCAGAGTGGCAGTCTCGAGATGCTTTCACGGCCTCCGGCCCTGATGAGCGCTCCCAAGCGAATGGACGACAAGAACCTTCAGATGGCAAAACCCATTCATATTGCCCTTGATGCCATGGGCGGCGACGCCGGTGCCGAAATGGTGCTGCCGGGGGCGGAGATTGCGCTGCTGCGCCACCCCGGCATCCGGTTTCTGATTTTCGGGCAGGAAAAGATTGTCCTGCCGCTTCTGGAAAAATACCCGCGCCTGCGCGATGCCTCCACCTTCTTCCACTGCGAAGTGGCGGTGTCCATGGACGCCAAGCCCAGCCAGGCGCTGCGCCAGGGGCGCTGGCGCTCCAGCATGTGGCGCGCCATCGAGGCCGTGAAGAACGGCGAGGCTGACGTGGCCGTGTCGGCGGGCAACACCGGCGCGCTGATGGCCATGTCCACCTTCTGCCTGCGCACCATGGCCAATATCGACCGCCCCGCCATCGCCGCCATCTGGCCGACGGCACGCGGGGAAAGCGTGGTGCTGGATGTGGGCGCCACCATTGGCGCCGATGCACAGCAGCTGATCGATTTCGCCATTCTGGGCGGGGCAATGGCCCGGGCCCTCTTCGGGGTTGAAAAGCCGACCGTCGGCCTGCTCAACATCGGCGTGGAAGAAGTGAAGGGCCTGGAAGAGGTCCGCACCGCCGGCCGCATCATGCGCGAGGCGCCGTTCCGCTCCTTCTCCTATGCCGGTTTCGTTGAAGGCGATGATCTGGGCAAGGGCACCGTCGATGTGGTGGTGACCGAAGGATTCGCCGGCAACATTGCGCTGAAGACCGCAGAAGGCACTGCCAAGCAGATTGCAGGCTATCTGCGCGCTGCCATGAACCGGTCGCTGTTCTCCAGGCTCGGTTATCTGCTGGCCCGCGGCGCCTTCAACCAGCTGCGCGAAAAGCTTGACCCGCGCAAGGTCAATGGCGGCGTGTTCCTCGGCCTCAACGGCGTCGTGATCAAGAGCCATGGCGGCACTGACGCCGAAGGCCTTGCCAGCGCCATCGCCCTTGCCCACGACATGGTGCGCAACGAGCTTCTGCAAAAAATCTCCCAGGACCTGGTCCACTATCACCGTGGCCGTTTTCCCGTGTCCGCTGAAACTCCCGAAGGTGACGAGTGACCACCATCCGTTCGACCGTTCTCGGCTGCGGCAGCTATCTGCCCGAGAAAATCCTCACCAATGAAGACCTCGCCCGTATGGTGGACACCACCGACGAGTGGATCGTGCAGCGCACCGGCATCCGCCAGCGCCACATCGCCGCCGAGGGCGAGTTCACGTCCCATCTGGCGATCAAGGCCGCCGAGCGGGCTCTCGCCCATGCGGGCCTGACGGCGCAGGATATCGACACCATCATTCTGGCAACCGCAACGCCGGACAACACCTTCCCGTCCACGGCGGTGCAGGTGCAGGCGGCTCTCGGCATGCGCCACGGTGTGGCCTTCGATGTGCATGCGGTGTGCTCGGGCTTCGTCTTTGCCCTGACGACGGCAGATACGTTCATCCGCTGCGGCCAGGCGAAGCGCGTGCTGGTGATCGGTGCCGAGACCTTCTCCCGGATTCTGGACTGGAACGACCGCACCACCTGCGTGCTCTTCGGTGATGGCGCCGGGGCGGTGATTCTGGAAGGGCGTGAAGCCTCCGGCACCGTGGCCGATCACGGGATCTTGACCTCGCATCTGCGCTCGGACGGCCAGCACAAGTCCAAGCTCTATGTGGATGGCGGCCCCTCCACGACCCAGACGGTCGGCCACCTGCGCATGGAAGGCAAGGAAGTCTTCAAGCACGCGGTGGGCATGATCACGGACGTGATCGAGGATGCCTTCAAGGCCACGGGCCTGACCGGTGAAGATCTCACCTGGTTCATCCCGCATCAGGCAAACCGGCGCATCATCGACGCCAGCGCAAAGAAGCTTGATATTGCGCCGGAAAAGGTGGTCGTCACTGTCGATCTTCACGGCAACACCTCTGCCGCGTCTATTCCCTTGGCACTTGATGCTGCCGTCAAGGATGGCCGCGTGAAGTCCGGTGACCTCATCATGCTCGAGGCCATGGGCGGCGGTTTCACCTGGGGTTCGGTCCTGTTGCGCTGGTAAGCAGTTTTGACGGGGCTGTGTCATCACCTTGCGTGAAGCTGACAGCGCTCATATCTGCGGTTGACCCTCGTTTCCGGACGCAATACCGTACGTCCGGAAAAGAAGTTCCACTGCAAAATCAGCCGGATCACGCTCCGGGCGAGGAGGAGGCATGGGTAACAGGACCATCACGCGCGCTGACCTTTGTGAGGCCGTCTACCAGAAGGTAGGTCTGTCCCGCACGGAATCCTCCGAACTGGTGGAGCGGGTGCTTTCTGAGATTTCGGATTGCCTGGTGACGGGCGAATCCGTCAAGCTCTCTTCCTTCGGGTCATTCCTTGTCCGCTCCAAGGGGGAACGGATCGGGCGCAATCCGAAAACCGGCGAGGAAGTGCCGATTTCGCCGCGCCGGGTGATGGTTTTCAAGCCCAGCAACATACTCAAGCAGAAGATCAACGAGTCGCTGGCAGGCAACGGCAGCGACTGAGCTTCCGAACCGGTGACGCAGCATGAGCATGTCTGAAAAAAGCCCGGACGCCTTCCGGACCATCAGCGAAGTGGCGGAAGATCTCGATCTTCCCCAGCATGTGCTGCGCTTCTGGGAGACCCGCTTCACCCAGATCAAGCCGCTGAAGCGCGGCGGCGGGCGGCGCTATTACCGCCCCGATGACGTGGAGCTGCTGCGCGGCATCCGCCATCTTCTTTACGGTGAAGGCTACACGATCAAGGGCGTCCAGCGTATCCTCAAGGAGCAGGGACCCCGTTTCGTCATGCAGATCTGGCGCGAGGACGCCATTCCGCTGGCGGCCGCTCCGCGCATGGATGAAATGGACGACGAGGACGGTGCAGCCGTGCCCGCGCCGCCTCAGCGCAAGCCCCAGGTGGTGATGCAGGAGCCGGAGCCCCCGCGTGATACGGGCGGCCTGCCGAGCGAGGTTCTGCCGCGCGGGCTTCTGGCGGACAATGATCCGCGTGCTCACGCCGCACAGGGCAAGGGCTTCCGCTTCATGGAGCGCTTCCTCTCCGACCGCACCGAAGAGGCGGGCCTTTCCAAGGACGACGTGCGCCGGCTTCAGGCGACATTGTTCGAACTGCTGGAATGCAAGCGCCTGCTGGATCAGGCGCGGTAGGGCGCCGGATGTGCTGAACGCCGCCGGGGCGCCAGCGTTTTTCCCGCCAAATCCGCCCCAACTCCGTCATGCCATGACTTGATCATGGCACCCATTCCCTTGCCTTTCCGCACGGTTTGCACGTCGAATATGGTGGAGAAAAGCTTGTCCGGATCGGGATGAGAGGGCACGGCATGGATGGCATGATCAAGTCATGCCATGACGAAGAGGGATGGGTTGAGGGGACAGGAGAGGAGCTGAGACGGGCGGTGATGGGGCAAGGCGTTGATGCTGCATCCACCGGGGCGCCAGCGAGTTTGCCGCAAAATCCGCCCCACACTCCGTCATGCCATGACGTGATCATGGCACCCATTCCCTTGCCTTTCCGCACGGTTTGCACGTCGAGTGTGGCTGAAACAAGCTTGTCCGGGGCGGGATGAGGGGGCACGGCATGGATGGCATGATCAGGTCATGCCATGACGAACATGTGAGGCCTGGCGCTTTGAAGCGCTTACCCGTCATCTCACCATGTCAGGAAAAAATGTCGCCGGTGCCACTTGCCATGCTCCGTGGAGCTTTCGGCTTTAAGTGGTCGGGCAGGCCGGATTCGAACCGACGACCCCTTGACCCCCAGTCAAGTGCGCTACCAGGCTGCGCTACTGCCCGACGACAGGGCTCTCTCTATCCGCTTCCTTTGCCCGGCGCAAGACTTGCCTTGCATTCAAATCCACAGTCCGCTGTTTTTGCTCAAGCTTGTGGATGGCGATGAGGCCCCAGGCGAGGCCGAGCAGCAGGAAATAGTGGCGCCAGTGGTCGATATCGATGATCACGCTCATCAAGGCATGGCCCACGAGCACCGCAAAAACGCAGTGGGCAAAGCCCGTCCACGGCCTGTGCTGGAAGAGCAGGGGCACGAGAGCGGCAACCGTCCAGATTACCAGCAGCGGATAGACCACGCCGCCGAGCCAGCCATAGGAGGTGAAGGCCTTGAGGTAGACGTTGTGCTCGTCCTCGGGGAAATACTTGTTGAACTCCAGAGGTCCGAGACCGAAGGGGCGTTCCATCACCATCTCGAAGCCCATGCCGTAGCGGGCAAAGCGGCCGAGGCGGGCGCCGTCATAGTCCTGCACAAGTCTTGCCCGCTCGCTGAACATGGCGGCGACGCTGTCGATGGACAAGGCGGCCGCAAGAAGCAGCAGCACGGCGGCAAGCCCGCCCGCGCCCACCAGCACCAGCCGCAGCCGTTCCCGGGGGCGGCGCTCATGGATGAGGCTGAGCAGGTAGACGAGGGTGCCGGACAGGGCCAGGAGGCCCCAGGCGCCGCGCGAGAAGCTGAGGAAGATGCCCAGCACCAGCACGGGCAGAATCAGCAAGGCGGCAGGGCTTGAGAACAAGCCCCGCGTCAGCAGCCGGTGAACCAGCAGCACCGTGGGCAGCACCAGGAACGGGCCGAAGACATTGGGGTCCTGAAAGGTGCCGCGCGCCCGGCCGTAAAGCGTGAAGATCTCGCTGCCGGGGAACAGCCGGAAATAGGCGGCAATGCCTATGGAGGCGCAGAGCAGCGCGCTTGCAACATAGGCCCGCTCGATGAGGAACAGCCGGCCGGGATCGGCGCTGACAACGGCGGCGTAGAATATCGCCGTTGCCGCGAGAAAGCCGGAGACGGCCATATACATGGCGGCGGTGGGCACATCGCGGGCAAAGGGCACCGCCATGGTGCCGCCGGCCATGAAGAGGATGAGAAGCACGGTCAGCGGGCCGAACTCAGGCCGCAGGCGCAGCCCGAACAGAAGCCACAGCACCAGAAGCCCGGCCATGAACAGCTCGTAAGGGGCGGGTTCCTCGATCACGAAGCCGCCAAGGAACACGGCCACCCACAGGGCCGCCGCGCTGATGCGTGACACAGGGATCAGCAGCCTGCGGCCGCTGCCCTGTTGTCCCGCAATGGCGGCCCCGATGCTCAATAGGCGTTCTCCGTATTCAGCAGGCGGATGGGCGTCAGGGCGAGGATCTTGATGTCGAAGAAGATCGACCAGTTCTCGATGTAATAGAGGTCGAACTCGACGCGCTTCTGGATCTTCTCCGGCGTATCCACCTCGCCGCGCCAGCCGTTGATCTGGGCCCAGCCGGTGACGCCCGGCTTCACCTTGTGGCGGGCGAAGTAGCCGTAGACCACCTCATCCCACGTCTGGTCATTGGTGTGGGCATTGACCGCATGCGGACGCGGGCCGACGAGGGAGAGGGTGCCTGCCAGCACGTTGAAGAGCTGCGGCAGCTCGTCGATGGACGAGCGGCGGATGAAGCGGCCCACCTTGGTGACGCGCGGGTCGCCCTTGGTCACCACCTTCTTTGCGGCTGGATCGGCCATGTCATGGAACATCGAACGGAACTTCAGCACGTCGATGATCTCGTTGTTGAAACCGTAGCGCTTCTGGCGGAACAGCACCGGGCCGCGGCTGTCGAGCTTGATGGCGATGGCGGTCGCCAGCATCACCGGGGACAGAGCAATGATGGCAAGGCTTGCCACCACCACGTCGAATACCCGCTTGGCCACCATGTCCCAGTCGGTGATGGGCTTTTCAACCACATCGACGAAAGGCACCGCCCCGATGAAGGAGGAGGCGCGGTTGCGGAAACGCATCTTGTCCGTATGAGCGGAGAGGCGGATGTCGATGGGCAGCACCCAGAGCTTGCGCAGGAGCTCAAGAACGCGCTTTTCGGCGCGCAGCGGAATGCAGACGATCAGCATGTCGATGCGGGCGCGGCGGCCAAATTCCACCAGTGCATCGATGTTGCCCAGCTTCGGATACCCGGCCACCACTTCCGGCGAGCGGTCATTGGCGCGGTCGTCAAAGATGCCGCAGATGCGGATGTCGTTGCCGCTCTGGCTTTCCAGCTCATGAATAAGATCAGCGGCGGCCTGGCCTCCGCCGACGATGACCGCGCGCCGTTCAAGCCGGCCTGAGCGGATCCAGGAACTGACCAGCCTCGACAGGATGAGGCGGCTGACAACAAGCCCAAACAGACCCGAAGCATACCAGAGACCAGCGGCCTGCGGCGCGATGTGGCGCGGCAGGTCGGTGGTGACAAAGGCGATGGCGAACATTGCCAGGACCAGCGTCCAGCCACCGGCAATGCGGCCGGTCTGGGCAAGGCCCGAACGCAGGACGCGGACCTGATAGGCATCAAAGCCCTGAAAGAAGGCAAGGGTGAAGAAGAGCGCGGCCGCGACGGCGCCGAACGTCAGCGCGGTGAAGGGCGTGCCGGAGAAACTGAGGCTGGCAAAGCCCGTTGCGGCGACGATGATGACATCGAGCAACCGGACCGAGCCTTCGAGGACTGGCTGGGAGATGCCGTCGCTGCGCAGGCTGCGGGCGATTTCTTCGGCCGCAGGCGAAAGCGCGGTGCCGGAGCCGCTGCTGGCCCGGCTGCCGTCTGCGGCGGTATCCGAGCGCCGCAGCTCTTCTGCGAGCCGCTTGCGCAAGCTCTCGGCATCATCTGCGGCTCTTGCCGGCCCTTCCAAAGGAGCGGCGGCGGCCTGGGACAAGGGGGGAGTCGTGGAATCGGTGGTCATTATGATCCCTGCTTGCTCGATCTCGCCAAAAGCGATGCGCCTTGGGTGAGGGAGGAAGTGGCTTCCGTGCTGGTGACAGTGGGAAGGCCAAGCAATTGATGATAAAAAGAAATGACAAGCTCACCCATACGCGGTGCGGTGAAGGTGCTCATAATGCTTTGCCGCACTTCTGCGGTCTGGGCGCGGGCCCGCTCCGGACTGGCCATGACCGCGCGCATGGCACTGGCAAGGCGGCTGCTGCTGCCGGAATCGACGAGGCGGTCTGCATGAACGCCAAAAATCTCTGGAATGCCGCCGACCCGTGTCGCGACGATGGGCATGCCCGCGCCGATGGCCTCCAGAACCACATAGGGCATGGCCTCTGCACGGGAGGGCACGACGACGCAGCGGCCCATGGCAAAGGCGCGGCGCGCGGGCATGGCACCTGTGAAGGTGATGCAATCTGCCAGGCCCAGTTGAGCGGCTCTGGCCTCGAATTCGGCTCGTTGCGGGCCTTCCCCTGCGATGATGGCGCTGATCCTGCGTCCGGTCTGCAATGTCAGGTCGTAGATGGCGTCTATGAACAGGTCCGTGCCCTTGAGCTGGCGGAGCATGCCGACATAGACAAAGTCCGCGGCATTGGCCTGCTGGGCAACCGGCTCGAAGTCTTCGCGGAGCAGACCGTTGTAAACAACCCTTGAGGGAACGCGCAGGGCGCCGATCTTGCTTTCATAGGCAGCCTTCTCGTAGTCGGCAACGAACAGCAATCCATCGGTGAAGCGGTTCTGCAGGCGCTCAATGGCGTGATAGATCCGCCCTTCGCACCTGTTCGGATCGTAGTGGAGGCTGCCGCCATGCGGCGAATAGACCCGCACCGGCCGGTGCTTGCGCCCGCGCAGCAGCGAGCCGATCAGCCGCACATAGGCCCCGCCCTTTGCGCCATGCCCGTGCAACACATCCGGGGCAAGCGCGCGCACGCTGCCGTAGAGACGGGCTGCTGCAGCGATATCCTGAATGGTGAGGTGACGGCGCATGGCGAAACGGGTGACACCGAGTGCAAGATGCGGGCGAAGCCTGTCGAGAATGGCAAGGTCAAAGGCAGAGCCGGTGGAGGAATCGCAAACGAGCCCAACCTCGTGGCCGGCTGCGGCCTGGGCTTTTGCCAGATCATGAATATGCCGGATCGTCCCCCCGATCGGAGACCGGAGGCAATGCACGATCCGCAGCGGCTGCGAATTCATCTGAAACTCCCTGACCTCACACGGGCTCTCTTTACGGAACTCTCGTGTGGACAGGAAGCAAACTAGATCAAAGGGATGATTTCCAGGTTAATCCGCACCCGCCTCAGAACAATCTTTCGCGGACATGGATTGTGTCGCCCGGACGTACGGGATCGGTGATGGGAACGCGGCCATTGAGGATCTCGCCATTGATCTGGCGCGTCAGATCCGCGCTGGCCTGTTCTGCCCGGGCCGAGAAGCCGCCGGCGGTTGCGATGGCGTTCTGAACGGTCATTCCGGGAACATAGGCGTACTGGCCGGCAGCCTGCACTTCGCCCATGACGAAGATGGGGCGGTACTGGTCAACCTCAACCGACACATTCGGATCGCGCAGGAAACCCTTGCGCAGTGAAGCTTCAATGGCCTTGGCAAGCTCCTGCTGCGTCTTGCCGCGGGCGGGAACGGACCCGATCAGAGGCATTGAAATATAACCTGCCTGATCAACCACATAGGTGTTGGACAGGTCATTCTGGCCAAAGACGATGATGCGCAGGCGGTCGCTGGAGTCGAGCCTATAGGGCTGGGTCAGGATTTCGTGAAATGCAGACGGCGGGCGCTTGTAGCCGCTGCACCCGGCAAGGGTGAGGGCAATGGCAAAAGCTGCGAACAGGCGCGCGTACATGACTTACTCCAGGCTGACACAGAGGCACATTCGCAAAACGTGGTTAATGGCACGTGAACGAATAAGCCTGCCGTCAGGGTGATTAACTTTCATTTATAAAGGTTAATTTTCATTTAGACTGGAAGGAGGGTTGTTTAATGGTTCACTTACCATGTTTTGTCATTGTCACTCTAACAAGTGTGGAGTGAGGTGCATGGGCGGGTCGAAGGACATCTATCAGCCGCAGGATATGGCGCTGGATCTCAGTGGCCTGCTGCGCGCTATTGCCCGGTCCTTGCGCTGGCTGCTGCCGCTGACGCTGATTGTGGCGGCGCTTGTCTTTGCCGGTTTGCAGTTCGTCCCGGAAAAATTCAAGGGCGAGGCACGGGTTCTGATCGAGTCGGCCGATGCCCTGTTTCCCGGCGCCGCCCGCGGGGCGGAAGACGAGCGTGCATTGCTGGACAGCCAGGGCGTTGCCAGCCAGGTGCAGCTTCTGACCTCTGTGGATCTGGCCCGCCGCGTTGCGCAGCGGATGAACCTCGCATCCGTGCCGGAGTTCAAGGCCGAGACGCAGGCCGGAACCTTGCAGCAGCTGCTGATCAGCATCGGCCTGTCTCCCAGCCCGTCGCGCATTTCGGCCGAGGAACGTCTGCTCCGCCATTTTGCCCGCAATCTCGACGTCTACCGGGTGGAGGGGTCGCGGGTGATCGCGGTCGAATATTCGGCCAAGAGCGCGGTTCTGGCAGCTGAAATCGCCAATGCCGTGGTGGACGAGTATCTGCAGATGCAGTCCGCCGCCAAGCGGGAGAGCCGCGCCGCTGCAGCGTCCGCATTGGAGCCGCAGATCCGCCGCATGACACAAGAGGTGCAGACCGCACGCAAGGCCGTGGAAGACTTCCGGGCCAAGGCTGACCTCCTGACCGGCGCAGGCGACCGGACGCTCAACGAGCTTCAGCTCTCCGAGATCAGCTCCCAGCAGTCTTCTGCACAGGCTGCTGAAGCCGAGGCGGCCGCCAAGGCCGCGCAGCTGCGCAGGCTGCTGGACACCGGCGGCTCGCTGGAAGGGGCGAGCGAGGTGCTCAATTCAGGCCTGATCCAGCGTTTGCGGGAGCGTCAGGTGGAAATCCAGTCGCGGGTTGCCGAACTGTCCACGACGCTTCTGCCCGGTCACCCGCAGATCCGCGCGCTGACGTCGCAGCTCACTGACTATGACGCGCAGATCCGCTCCGAGGCACGCAAGATCCTGACCGGACTGGAAAATGACGCGGCGGTGGCAAAGCAGCAGGCGGCTGCCTTGAAGAGCCGGGTTGAGGAGCTCAAGGCTGCGGCTGCGCGCTCCAGCGCCGATCAGGTGCGCCTGCGTGAGCTGGAGCGCGAAGCTGATGCGCGGGCGGTGCAGCTGGACGCGCTCATGGCGAGCTATCGCAACGCGGACACGGGCCGCAATGCGGAGACCCTGCCGGCCGATGCCCGCGTGATTTCGCGGGCAGGCGTGCCCATCGAGCCCTATTCGCCAAAGATCGGGTTGTTCACCTTCATCTCGGCCCTCGTCACCTTCCTGCTGGGCTGTGCGATTGTCATCCTGCGTGAGTTCCTCTCCGGGGAAGCGCTGAAGCCTGTGAACGAGGCCGAAGCCTACACGGCTCCTGTCATCCTGCGTGGCCCGGAGGCGGAGCCGGAAGCCCTGCAACCGGAAGACCTTCGGCAGGGCGAGTTGCCGGAGACGGAACCTGCCGCGGAAACACAGGAGAGGGTGACAGCGGAAGAGCAGAACGAAGACCTTTCTGCTGAAACCGCTTCAGATGAGCGGCTGATGCGCTCTTCGCCGGATGACGAAGGTCAGGGCAGCGAGGCCGGAGCGGCTGAAGCTGAGCGAACCCGTCAGGCTGAGGCCGCCGGCAGCCTGCGTGCCGCCGCCAGTGCAGCATCCCTTGCCGCAACGCCGGTGATGGGCGGGGCAGACGCTGCTTCTGAGGATGACGCCGCAGATGCAGCGCCGCGCCGTGTTGCCGTCGTTGCGCTGACGGATGCGGAACTGTCTCACGATTTTGCCTTCCGGCTGGTCCGGGATCTGGCGGGGCATGAAGATGAGCGCGCGCTGCTGGTCGAGGTTTTTCCCGAGAGCGAAGACCCCGGCGCCGCGCCCGGCTTTGCTGATCTGGTCTTCGGCAAGGCGTCTTTCTCCTCGGTGATCTACCGGGATGCCGGATCACGCGCGCATATCATCGAGGCGGGCCGTCCGGCTCTGAGCGATGACGTGGTCGACGAACGCTTCCCGCTGGTGCTGGACGCCATCGACGCCACCTATGACCGGATCGTTGTTGATCTCGGCAAGTTCACTGAAACGGCGGCAGCTGCCCATATGCTTGGCTTTGCCGATGAGGTGGTGGTGACGGTTCCTGCGGACGTTCAGCCGCGCATTCTGGCTGAAAGGCTGGATCTGATCGCCTCGCAGACGGATGCCGACGTGAGGGTGAAACGCATCCGCCGGCGCAAGGGCTCCGGCGAGGCCGCTGCCTGATACGCCCTGCCGGAAGGCGGCCGTGAGCCGTCAGCCTTTCAGACGGCGGAGCGCAGCTGCAAACCGCCGGACAGCCCGGACGCCGGCCCACAGCGCAGGGGTTTGACGCAGCCGCCTCAGCACCGTGCGGCGGACATCCAGAACCAGCCTGATCAAGCGCCCGCGCATGTCTGCCGCCAGAACAAGATCGCTGAGCGGCTCTGGCTGGGTCCAGGGGTGCTTGTAGCGCTCGTCTCCAAGCCCGAGGTCGAGTGTCCGGATGGCCGGGTCCTCGCAGCACGCCGCAATGAGGCTTGAGAGAAGAACGATGCCGGGACTGAACTGGGAGTGGCTGCCGGTGCCGATGCTGTTGGCATAGGCGTAGCATGTGTTTCCGGAAAGGCCCGAAAGATAGGCCGCAAGAACCTCGCCTTCTGCCTCCAGCACCTTGATCTGTAGCGCCGGGAAGGATTTGCCCGTCCCTTCCAGCAGCAGCTTGCGCAGAAAGGCCCGCTGGCCCGGGGCGGAAAAGCCGCTGGGGATGCCGGTCTGCCGGGCGCGTTCCTGCCGCTGGCTGATCAGGGTGTCGAGCCCGGCCTCGATCTCTGCGGCCGTCTCCAGCGTGCGGATGGCAAAGCCGGGCAGCGCTTCCAGCGCCTTCTGCTTGCGCGCGTCCTTCTTGCGGCTGTCCTTGGACTGCAGGCGCGTCCGCAGCGTTGCGAAAGGTTCTGCCACCGCGCCACGGAAGACAGCATCCTTGGCAGGCGTGCCCTTGTGGGCGAGCGGGTGCTGGCGGCCCTCCCAGGTGAGGGGAATGTTGCGCAGGTCCACCAGACTGGCGCCGGCCTGCCTTGCGGTCCTCAACAAGAGGCGGGACAGCTCAACCGGATCAGCGGCCGCATAGGCATCGGCCCGCCACAGGCCGGTGTTCTGGTTGCCCTGTTGCCAGCCCATCCATTCCAGCACGGTGGTTCCGCCGCGCCTGTTGAGAGCAAGCGGAAGGATCATCGCAGGCCCTGAAGCGTCTTCTCCGACGATGACCAGCGGCCGGACGCCCAGGGCGCTGCCCACATGCACGTGCCAGGCCTCAAGCCAGTCGAAACGCTGATAGTGGCTGTAAATCCCTGCCGCCTGAAGTTGCAGCCAGCGGCTGCGGGCTTCTCCGAGGCTTTCAAGATGGGTCACGGCTGGAGAATTTGCGGGCGCAAGCGATGGTGCAGCCGGAGAGGTTGGGAACTCCGTCCGGTCAATGGATCTTGCTGCTGTTCCGGCTGACCGGTGCATGCCCATCGGCCTTCTGTCTGCGTCATGTTGCCTGAGCCGTAGCATTGCACCAAAGGCTGAAAAAAGTGTACCAAAGGCCGGAAGGCCGAAGCGGCCGGGAGAACGGCAACGGGAATGAGCCAGCGGCGGCAGTTATTTGACACAGGGTTCTGGCTGCTTCGCCGCAGCAGGCTTGGCCATGTGCTTGCCCCCTTCACGCAAGGCTGTGGCCTGATCTTCACCCTTCACCGGGTGCGTCCGGCCAGCCAGGACCCGTTTCAGCCGAACCGTCATCTTGAAATCACTCCGGAATTTCTCGCTCAGGTGATTGAGCGTGTCCGCTCCCGCGGCTACAAGTTCGTGTCCATGGAAGAGGCTGTCGACCGACTGAAGCTCTGCTTCGGACAGGAACGCTATGCGGTGCTGAGCTTTGACGACGGCTACCGGGACAATCTGACGGTGGCCTATCCGCTGCTCAAGCAGATGGGGGTTCCCTTCACCCTGTTCCTTACATCGGGCTTTCTTGACCGGACCTCGGAGCTGTGGTGGATCGCGCTGGAGCGGATGATTGCCGCTCAGGACGTGCTGCATTTTGCCGCGAGGGGGGAGGCCTCGCTCATTCCCTGTGCCACGCTGGAGGAGAAGAAGGCCTGCTACGCGGCGCTTGTGCAACTGTTGACCGAAGACCTGGACGAAACCGGCCAGCGGGCCATGGTGCGCGAGCTTTGTGCGCTGAACGGCTTTGATCTCGAGGCGCTGGCCGATGAAGAGATGCTGAGCTGGAACGAAGCGCGCAGCCTGGCACGTGATCCGCTGGTGAGCATCGGTGCCCATACGCATGATCACCACGCACTGGCCCGCCTGCCGGAAGCGGAGGCCGAGAGCGATATCCGCCGGGGGATCGAGCGGATCGAGGATGAGCTGGGCCGCAGGCCCGCCTTCATCGCTTATCCCTATGGCGGAGCGGAGACTGCGGGCCTGCGCGAGGCGGCGCTGGCCGCAGGGGCTGGCCTCAGGGCCGGGGTGACGACTGTTCCGGGCGTGCTCAAGTCCATTCACGCGCGCCAGGCCATGCTGCTGCCGCGCGTCTCGCTCAACGGGCATTTTCAGGGGCCGGAGGTGATCGACGAATATCTGACCGGCGCGCCTTTTGCCCTGTACCGGGCGTTCCGGCGGGTCAGCCGGGCTTTTTCCCGCCGCGCTCCATCCACCAGATGATCGCGCCTGCCGGAATGACCCAGACCAAACCGGCAATGACAAAATAGATCATCCGCACCGTGTTGGACGACTGCTGCAGCGTCATGTCGCCGATGACCATGGCTGTGAGCGCATAGACGACAACGAAGATCACCAGCAGCACCATGCCGATGAATTTCCGCAATGAAGGCATGAACCGGTCTCTCCTCTGGCCTGCGCCTGCGTGATCCTTGCAGCGATTGCGCGCAGCGTCGCAATGTCGCAATAAGGAAAACCCCGCAGGCCGCAGCTTGCTCTCCTCAGGGCGGACCTATATCCCAAGCGGTCAAAGGTCAAATCCGGAAGGCAACATGTCCACCTCACAGATGGTTTCACCCCTTGCCCCGACCCCGCAGATGGCAGCGCGCCACCGCACCCAGATCCGCATCTGGCTCTATGGCATCTGCCTTCTGATCCTCGCCATGGTCGTTGTCGGCGGCGCCACGCGGCTGACCGAGTCGGGCCTGTCGATCACCGAATGGAAGCCCATTCATGGCATGATCCCGCCGCTCAGCGAAGCGGAATGGCTGGAGGAATTCGACAAGTACCGGCAGATCCCCCAATATCAGCTCATCAATAAGGGGATGAGCCTTGAAGAGTTCCAGTTCATCTTCTGGTGGGAATGGGCGCACCGGCAGCTGGGCCGCTTCATCGGTGTGGCCTTTGCGCTGCCGCTGGTCTTCTTCTGGGCCACGGGGCGCATCGAGGGCTGGCTGAAGCCCTGGCTGGTGCTGGGCCTTGCGCTTGGCGGGTTGCAGGGCGCGGTCGGCTGGTGGATGGTGGCCTCCGGCCTCGTGGAGCGCACGGATGTCAGCCAGTACCGGCTCGCCGTCCATCTCACGCTCGCCTGCATCATCTTCGCCTATATCTTCTGGCTCGCGCGCAGGCTTGCGCCGCACACGGAAGCAACGCCTCAGGAGGGCGATAGGCTGTCCCGCTTCGGACAGGTGGTGATTGGTCTGGTCCTTGTGCAGATCTTCCTCGGCGGCCTCGTTGCCGGACTGAATGCGGGTCTCACCTTCAACACCTGGCCGTTGATGGACGGGCAGATCATCCCGGCAGGGCTGCTTGCCATGGACCCGGCCTGGCGGAACGTCTTCGAGAATGTCATGACCGTGCAGTTCCAGCACCGTCTGGGCGCCTACGTGCTGGTGCTGGCCGTGGTGGCGCTTGTGGTCATGACACTGCGCACCAATGCCCACAAGGGCCTGCGCGGCACCGCTCTCCTGCTCGGCCTTGCCGTGCTGCTTCAGGCCGCCATCGGCATTGCCACGCTGCTGCTGCATGTGAAGCTGGATGTGGCGCTGACCCATCAGGCCATGGCGGTGATCGTGCTGGGCCTTTCGGTGGAATATCTCGTCCGCCTGAAGGGCGAGGCACCGTTCCGCAGTTGAATCAGTTTGTTTGAATCAAGGTGCGAAGCAGCTGAATCAGCCTCGCACCTTTTCCGCCCAAGTGATTCTTTTCAAAAACAAAAACCCGCCGGAGCGATCCGGCGGGGATTGGACAGGCCTCCTCTTTCGCGAAGAGGAAAGTGAGCGAAGAGGCAACCGTTTTCGTCATGCCATGACTTGATCATGGTATCCACCCCGTGAAGTGTCATGTGTTGCAGGCCTTGAATACCGGCCATTCTCTCTCCGCTGCGCATGCCGGAAAGCTGCGGCATGGATGCCATGATCAAGTCATGGCATGACGGTGGGTGGGGAGACGTCTGTGGGGATGGATGGCTTGCGGCTGTGCTGGGTTTGGAATGCGGGCTTGCTTTTTCGCATCTCCCTCCCTTCGCGAAGAGGAAAGTGGGTAACGACACAACCGCTTTCGTCATGCCATGACTTGATCATGGCATCCACCCCGTGAAGTGTCATGCATTGCAGGCCCAGAATATTGGTCATTCTCTCTGCACGGCTTGTGCCGGAAAGCTGCGGCATGGATGCCATGATCAAGTCATGGCATGACGGAGAGAGGGAGCAGGTCTGTGGCGAAAATTATGGCTTGGTCATAAACAAAATCCCCGCCGGAGCGATCCGGCGGGGGTTTCACTTTGTGCTTCAACCAGCCTCGGGCTCAGCCGGGCAGCTTGGCGAGGGCCTGGTCGAGGTCGGCGATGATGTCGCTCGCGTCCTCGATGCCGATGGACAGGCGCACCACATCCGGGCCGGCGCCGGCCCGGGTCTTCTGCTCGTCGGAGAGCTGGCGGTGGGTGGTGGAGGCCGGATGGATGATCAGGCTGCGGGTGTCGCCGATGTTGGCGAGGTGCGAGAACAGCTCCACGCCGGACACCAGCGCAACGCCCGCGTCATAGCCGCCCTTGACGCCGAAGGTGAAGACGGCGCCTGCGCCCTTCGGGCAGTATTTCTGCTGCAGCGCATGGCCTGCATCGCCCGGCAGGGCGGCGTAGGACACCCAGGCCACCTTCGGATGGTTCGACAGGAATTCGGCCACCTTCAGCGCATTGTCGCAGTGGCGCTGCATGCGCAGCGGCAGGGTCTCGATGCCGGTCAGGATCATGAAGGCATTGAAGGGCGAGATGGCGGGCCCAAGGTCACGCAGGCCAAGCACGCGGCAGGCAATGGCGAAGGCGAAGTTGCCGAAGGTCTCGTGCAGCACCATGCCCTGATATTCCGGGCGCGGCGTGGAGAGCAGCGGATAGCGGCCGCTCGCCGACCAGTTGAACGTGCCCGCGTCGACGATGACGCCGCCCATGGAGTTGCCGTGGCCGCCCATGAACTTGGTCAGCGAATGCAGCACCACATCCGCGCCATGCTCGATCGGGCGGCAGAGATAGGGGGTCGCCAGCGTGTTGTCGACGATGAGCGGCACGCCCTTCTTCTTGGCAATGGCCGAGATGCCTGCAATGTCGGTGACGATGCCGCCCGGATTGGCAAGGCTCTCGATGAAGATGGCCTTGGTGGTGCCGTCAACGGCGGCCTCGAAGGCGGCCAGATCCGACGGGTCGGCCCAGATGACGTTCCAGCCGAAGCTCTTGAAGGAATGGTTGAGCTGGTTGATCGAGCCGCCATAGAGCTTGGTGGAGGCAACGATGCTGTCGCCCGGCGTCATCAGCGTGTGGAAGGCGAGAAGCTGGGCCGCATGACCGGAAGCCACGGCCAGCGCTGCGGTGCCGCCCTCAAGCGCTGCGACGCGCTCTTCCAGAACGGCGGTCGTCGGGTTGGTGATGCGGGTGTAGATGTTGCCGAAGGCCTGAAGGCCGAAGAGCGAGGCGGCATGATCCACGTCGTTGAAGACGAAAGAAGCCGTCTGATAGATCGGCGTCACGCGCGCGCCGGTGGCCGGATCAGGCTGCGCGCCCGCGTGAATGGCCAGCGTCGAGAAGCCGGGTGTACCTGCAGTCATTCCATCCTCCCAGGATTTTATGCGGTTCGCCTTCACGGGAAGGCACGATCCGGCGCTGAGTGTGCCCGCGCCGGAGCAGAAGGTCAAAGACGGGATTTGCGGCGCAAGTGTCCGCCGGAGAAAGGATTTGCGCGGGGGCCGGAAAAGCCCCTGCGTCAGCTTCCATGCGCGCGCATTGCGCAATCTATCCGTGATTATGCCCGCAGCCGGAGTGGCCATAGACATCGGCAGGATCATAGACCTTGTGGTCTTCCATCAGACGCAGAGAGACCGAGCCATCCTCATGGCGGGTGAGGGCACGATGGAAGCAGGAGCGGTAGCCGGTGTGGCAGGTGGCGCCGTTGCCTTCCACATCCACGATCAGCCAGATCGCGTCCTGATCGCAATCGGTGCGGATCTCGCGCACCTTCTGCACCTGGCCCGAGGTGCCGCCCTTCTTCCAGTACTCCTGCCGCGAGCGGCTCCAGTACCAGGCTTCGCCCGTGTCAATTGTGCGGCGCAGGCTTTCGGCATTCATGTAGCCGACCATAAGCAGATCGCCGCGCGTGGCATCGGTGACCACGGCGGCGATCAGGCCGTTTTCGTCAAATTTGGGCTGGAACGACAGACCGTTCTCAACGTCGCTTTTTGATCCGCGCGGATCAAATCCGGTCTTGCTCACGTCTACTCTCCGCCGGGGTGGGCGGAGATTAACGGTCTCCGCCGCGAATGAAGGTCATGAAGCGGGCCTGTTCGGCCGGATCGTCCTGGAACACACCGGTGAACTGGGTCGTGATCGTGGACACGCCCGCCTTCTGCACGCCGCGCATGGTCATGCACTGATGCTCGGCTTCGAGCATCACCGCGATGCCGCGCGGCGCCAGATGCTCGTCAATGGAGGAGACGATCTGCGAGGTCAAGTTTTCCTGCGTCTGAAGCCGGTTGGCATAGATGTCGACGACACGGGCGAGCTTGGACAGGCCAACCACACCGCCGGACGGGTAGTAGGCGATATAGGCCTTGCCGATGAACGGCAGCATGTGATGCTCGCAATGGGAATGGAACGGGATGCCCCGGACCATGATCATGTCCTCATAGCCGCCCACATCCTCAAAGGTGCGCTCCAGATGCGCCTTCGGGTCCTCCGCATAGCCGCTGTAAAGCTCGGCATAGGACTTGACGACCCGCTTGGGCGTATCAAGCAGGCCCTCGCGCTCCGGATCTTCGCCGATATAGGCAAGGAGGGTACGGACAGCGGCCTCGGCTTGCTCGCGGCTCGGACGCGCAATCTCGTGCGGTGCGCGGCGTGGGGCCTTTTCGTCAGCAGGCTTCAAGATGGCGTCCATTGGTTTGGTCCTTGAGACAGTGGATGAACAGCCAATCTTACGTTGCCTTGACTGCTCCGGATCACGGCAGGGGAAACTTGCCGCAAACCTCTCACACCTGCTCCTGCAGCTTCAGCCCGGGGCTGAACAGAAGCAAGTCTTGCTCTATATAGGAAGAAGACCCGCGCCGCAAAGCGCCCAGTGGTCCGATTCCGTCTTTTGCTGTCACCTGTCTTCCGTGGCCGGGGGCCGGCAGCAAGGCCCGGACCACTGTCATGAGGATATGGCACGCATGCTTGATGACATCTACAACACCCGCATCCTTGAGCTGGCAGGCAATATTCCGCACCTTGGGCGGCTGGCTTCGCCCGATGCCAGTGCCAAGGCGCATTCCCGGCTCTGCGGCTCGACCGTGACCATCGATCTGGTGGTGCGCGATGGCAAGGTGAGCGAGTTCGCCCATGACGTGAAGGCCTGTGCCCTTGGTCAGGCCTCGTCCTCACTGATGGCCCGGCACATCATCGGCTGCACGCCGCAGGAGCTGCGGGACCTGCGCCGGACCGTAACGGCCATGCTGAAGGAAAACGGCCCGCCGCCGGAAGGCAAGTTCGAGGAGTTCCGCTTCCTGGAGCCGGTGCGCGACTACAAGGCCCGCCATGCCTCCACCCTGCTGACCTTTGATGCGGTTGTGGATGCGCTCGACCAGATCGAGGCAAAGGCCCCGGCTGCCTGAGCAGGCAGGGCTTGGAGTTTGTTTGATGTGCGGTGGGTGCGGCAAGGACAGTGTCGAGGGGGAGGTGAGGTGTGAGCCTGCATCCCCACTGCCGCCGCGCCGCCTGTCTCCGGCTGCCCATGCGGCGCTGGGGCTGATCTGGATCTACCGCCACTCGCTGTCCCTGTTCATGGGGCGCGGCTGCCGCTACGCGCCGACCTGTTCCGATTACACCAGTCAGGCCATCCGCCGTTTCGGCTTTTGGGGCGGCGGCTGGCTCGGCCTCTCCCGCATCCTGCGCTGCAACCCGCTGGGGTCCTCCGGCTATGACCCCGTGCCGGAAGCGCTGAACCCCTCCGCCCGCTGGTATCTGCCCTGGCGCTATGGCCGCTGGTCCGGCAAGCATATCCCGCAGGACCAGCGGCTGGACAGTCAGGACCGGTGAGGGGCCTGGCTGTCTGTTTCCCATCACAGACAGGTGGTGGGGAAGTACTGGTTCCGGTTCGTGGATGATTTCTTGAACACGTGGCACACCCTGACGCCATTGCTGACGGTCACATGCTGGTTGCTCGGGGTGCCCGCCGGGGCCATGCCGCCATTGTGCTGTCCCTTGAGGTAGACGCAGGTGCCGTTGGCATAGGCCGCGCGCAGCGTGGCGTCCGCCGAGTTCGCGACTCGCGCCGGCCATCCGCTCATGCCGCCTTCTGCCTCGTAGTTCCTGGAGTAGGTGCAGGCTGCGAAAGACGCATCGGTGAGGGCGAAAAAGCCGATACCGGCGAGCGCTGCGAGAGCTAGGGTTTTCATGATTGCCTCCAATACTCGTTACTTGGGTGCTGCTCTTCGCCAGGATGAAGGATTGCGAAGGGCACTTCTGTCGACGTCATGGGATGGCCTCCGTGAGGTTCTGCCTGTGATCATGGTAAAGACGGAGGGGAGGTTGCGCCGCAGAGGTTGTTCCTCACGCGCAAATCCCTTATTCAGGCCCAGTCGAAAAACACAAAAGCTTACCTGCCTCGTCTGCAGGAGTGAGCAGGAGATGACTGATGATCAATCTGACTTTCCCCGACAATTCCGTGCGCTCCTATGAGGCCGGTACCACCGGTGCCGCCGTTGCCGAGGGCATTTCCAAGTCGCTGGCGAAGAAAGCCGTGGCAATGACCCTTGATGGCGAGCTGCGCGACCTTTCCGATCCCATCACCTCCGATGCGCGCATCGAGATCGTGACCCGGGAGGACCCGCGCGCCCTGGAGCTGATCCGCCACGATGCGGCCCATGTGATGGCCGAGGCGGTGCAGGAAATCTGGCCGGGGACGCAGGTCACCATCGGCCCGGTGATCGAGAACGGCTTCTACTACGACTTCAAGCGCGTCCATCCGGACACCCGCGAGGACTGGCCCTTCACGCCCGAAGACCTGCCGGTCATCGAGAAGAAGATGCGCGAGATCATCGCGCGCGGAGCGGCCTTCACCAAGGAAATCTGGTCCCGCGAGGAAGCCAAGCGCTACTTTGCCGCCAAGGGCGAGACCTACAAGGTTGAGCTGGTGGATGCGATTCCCGAAGGTCAGGACCTGAAGATCTACAAGCAGGGCCAGTGGCTGGACCTCTGCCGTGGCCCGCACATGGCCTCCACCCGCCAGATCGGCGATGCCTTCAAGCTGATGAAGGTGGCCGGTGCCTATTGGCGCGGTGACAGCAACAACGAGATGCTGACCCGCATCTATGCCACCGCATGGGCGAATGAGGCTGATCTGAAGGCCTATCTGCACATGCTGGAAGAGGCGGAGAAGCGCGACCACCGCAAGCTCGGCCGCGAGATGGACCTGTTCCACTTCCAGGAAGAAGGCCCGGGCGTCGTGTTCTGGCATGCCAAGGGCTGGAGCCTGTTCCAGAGCCTTGTCTCCTACATGCGCCGCCGCCTTTCGGGCGACTACGATGAGGTGAACGCGCCGCAGGTGCTCGACACCTCGCTGTGGGAGACCTCCGGTCACTGGGGCTGGTACAAGGAAAACATGTTCTCCGTGCAATGTGCCGATCCGGAAGCCGAGGACGAGCGCATCTTCGCGCTGAAGCCGATGAACTGCCCCGGTCACGTGCAGATCTTCAAGCATGGCCTGAAGAGCTACCGCGACCTGCCGCTGCGCATGGCGGAATTCGGCGTGGTGCACCGCTACGAGCCTTCGGGCGCCATGCACGGGCTGATGCGCGTGCGCGGCTTCACGCAGGACGATGCCCACATCTTCTGCACCGAAGAGCAGATGGCGGCCGAGTGCCTCAAGATCAACGATCTGATCCTGTCGGTCTACGAGGATTTCGGCTTCAATGAGATCGTCGTCAAGCTCTCCACCCGCCCGGAAAAGCGCGTCGGTTCCGACGAGCTGTGGGATCATGCCGAAGAGGTGATGACCCGCGTTCTCAAGCAGATCGAGGAGCAGTCCGGCGGGCGCATCAAGACCGGCATCCTGCCGGGCGAGGGCGCCTTCTACGGTCCGAAGTTCGAATACACGCTGAAGGATGCCATTGGCCGTGAATGGCAGTGCGGCACCACGCAGGTGGACTTCAACCTGCCGGAACGCTTTGGTGCCTTCTACGTGGACAAGGACGGCGAGAAGAAGACGCCGGTGATGATCCACCGCGCCATCTGCGGCTCGATGGAGCGCTTCCTCGGCATCCTCATCGAGAACTTCGCCGGTCACTTCCCGCTGTGGCTTGCGCCCAAGCAGGTGGTTGTCGCCACCATCACCTCGGAAGCGGATGACTACGCCCGCGAGGTGCATGCGGCACTGGGCAAGGCAGGCATCCGGGCCGATCTCGACCTGCGCAACGAGAAGATCAACTACAAGGTCCGCGAGCACTCGCTGGCCAAGGTTCCGGTCATTCTCGTCTGCGGCAAGCGTGAGTCGGAAGAGCGCACGGTCAACGTCCGCCGCCTCGGTTCGCAGAACCAGACGCCGATGAGCCTTGATGAGGCGATTGCCGCCTTCATCGAGGAAGCCGTAGCACCGGACCTGAAACGCGCCCGCGGCTGAGTGCTGCAGCATACGAACCGACATGAAAAAAAGACCGCCGTGGCGCAAGCTGCGGCGGTCTTTTCATGTCTGCCGGGGTGTGCCTGTCAGTTCTGCGGCAGCTGGCTGACGTTGGAGGTTTCCGTGCGGGCCAGCACCTCGACTTCCTCGTTCTCACCGGAGACGACCATGAAATTGCGGCTGTAGTTGACGCCATTGTTCCGGGCGACCACCTCATACTCGCCTGCCGCGAGCACGAAGGAGGGGAAGGCGCCGTTGCCTTCCACCACCGTGTCACCGCCGGGCGTGAGGATGGTCCAGGCCGTGTTGGCAATCGCCTCGCCGCCCGGATCGTTGACGAGCTTGAGCGTCACGCTGGCCGCGTTCTGGAAAAGTGTCGCCGACGTCAGCTTGCCCGCTTCCACGGAGATATCCGCCCGCACGATAGCGTTCACATCGCCATAGCGGCTGACCACATGATAGGTGCCCGCATTGAGGCGCACGATGGCCTCCGGCTTTACGCCGGACACGATGACTTCGCGCTCGCCGATGGCGTTGAAATTCATGCCCAGAATGTCGAACCGCAGGTCATCTGGCGGCAGCGGATCATCCGGGCCAAGGGCTGCGTTCAGCTTCACGCCCCCTGCATTGAGCACCACCGTCTTGGAATAGACGCCACGGCCGACGACAAGCCGGTTTGTGGAGCCTGCATAGCCATAGGACGTGTGGATGAGATAGGCGCCCGGATCGAGCCGGAACTCCGCATCCCCGCCCATGGCCGTTGCCACCAGTTCCAGTTCGCCGCTGGCATTCGGGGTTTCACCATAGACCCGCCAGATAAGGCCGTCCGAGATCTGGGCTGCGCCTTCCGTCAGCCGGGCAACCAGATAGACCGCGCCTTTTTCGAGGCCGGACTGGGTGCCATCCGTCAGCGTGTTCGACGGGGCATAGGGCACGAGCGCATCGTTGAAGCGGCTGGCGGGATCCTCAGGCGACAGAAGCGGCGGCGCCGCTGTGGCTCCCTGCACCTCGGACGGATCCGGCGAAGTGCCTTCCGCAGGGCCGAAACCATGCGGCTTGCCCAGAGGCGTGGGAGGGGAGAGCGGAGCCGAGAAAGCCGTGCCGGCATCCAGAGAGGGGGGCTGCTGGTCCGCAGGGGTGGCTGTGGCTTCCTGGGCCGCCGCCGCCGTCTGCATCACAAAAAGAGCCATAAGGGCTGCTGTCAGAGCACGCCTTGAAGCACGTGCCAGTCCTGCGCTGCGGTTGTTTCCCGTCATCATTTTTCCTGCGCCGGCCTTCTGCCACTCGCCGCGGATCTTCTGTCAGACCCGCCAAGGCCACTGGATATTCAACGGCAGCACCAGCCATGGGCTGCCGCATCCGTTTCCATTTCGTTAATGGCCCGGAAAATCGGGCGAATTCAAGTCGCATGCAAGCCCGGTTGACAAGTGAGGTTAAAAGCTTACCACTTTCGCCAGGATTTCACCCCACCGTTTCAGAGGCTCCGATGAGCGAATTTGCCAAGCCGCATCCGCATGTTACCGACTTTTTGCTGACCCGCCGGTCGCATCTGGCCATCACCCTGTCCGAGCCGGGCCCGGATGCGGAAACCTTGGAAAAGATCCTCACCATTGGTGCGCGCGTGCCGGATCACGGCAAGCTCGCGCCCTGGCGCTTTGTCGTCTACGCAGGGGAGGCGCGCAGCAGAATCGGTGAGCATCTGGCCGCGCTGGCCGAAAGCCGCAACGGGCCGCTCTCCGAAGCTCAGAGAACGCAGGAACTGAACCGCTTCATCCGCTCGGCAGTCGTGATCGGCGTGCTGAGCCGCGCTGCCGTTCATCCGAAGATCCCTGTGTGGGAGCAGGAACTGTCGGCCGGTGCCGCTTGCATGAACATTCTGACGGCAGCCACGGCAGCCGGTTTCGGCGCGCAGTGGATCAGCGAGTGGTACAGTTTCGATGATGAGGCAGCGCGTTATCTGGGCGCAGCCGAGGGCGAGCGGTTTGCCGGCTTCATCCACATCGGCACGCCGGCGCAGGCGCCGTTCGAGCGTCCGCGCCCGGAGCTTGCCAGCATCGTCACCCACTGGGCCGGGGAGTAAGCCGTTGTTCTATGACACCGTTTCCAATGCTCACGGGCTGGCCTTCAACCCCTTCAAGGCCCTTGTCGCGCCGCGGCCCATCGGCTGGATCTCGTCGCTGAGTGCAGAGGGCACGGCGAATCTCGCCCCCTACAGCTTCTTCAACGCCGTGGCCGATGCACCGCCGATCGTCATGTTCTCCTCCTCCGGCTGGAAGGACAGCGTGCGCAACATCGAGGCGACGGGCGAATTCGTCTGCAACATCGTCAGCCATGATCTGCGCGACGAGATGAATGCGTCTTCGGCACCCGTTGGTCCCGATGTGTCCGAATTCGAGCTGGCCGGCCTCGAAATGGCGCCTTCCAATCTGGTCAAGGTGCCGCGTGTGAAGCGGGCCAAGGCGGCGCTTGAGTGCCGGATGCTGCAGATCCAGCAGTTGAAGGACCTCGATGGCAATGCGGTCCAGAGCTACATGGTTCTGGGGCAGGTGATCGGCGTTCATATCGATGACAGCGTCATCGAGAATGGCCGCGTCGTGCCCTCGCGGCTGGAGCTGCTTTCCCGCCTTGGTTACAAGGATTATGACGTCACCCGTGACGTTTTTGAGCTCACCCGCCCCAAAGGGTGAGTCGCTTTTGCCGGATCGCGGGGGCTTCAGGCTTTGCGATCCGGGTTCTTCCGGTAATTTATCGGTATATTTGTCAGGGCTTTCGCCTGCTTTCCCGTTGAAAGTGGCACTCGTTAACCGGCGCTGGATGTTCGTTAACTTTTTGTTAACCATTTAGGCCGGATGTTAACCGCGTGGTAATCTTTACATCGAGGAGACGGGTTCATGCGTGCAGCAGACTCCACCTCGATCGCGTCGCGGATCGAGCAGGCCTTCCAGACCGCAAGCACAACAACGGGGACGTCCTTCGACTACCTGCTGAAGACGGCTGCGCGGGAATCCTCGTTTCAGCCCGCAGCGCAGTCGAAGACCTCCAGTGCGACCGGTCTGTTCCAGTTTGTCGAGCAGACCTGGCTTGAAACCGTCAAGGACAGCGGCGGTAGGCACGGCCTGCAGTCCTATGCTGACCAGATCGAAAAGACGGCCACTGGCAAGTACCGGGTCAGCGATCCCGATATGCGCCAGGAGATTCTGGATCTGCGCAAGGATCCGGAAATTTCCTCCCGCATGGCAGGTGAATTCACCCGCAAGAATGCCGATTTTCTCTCCAACCGCCTTGGCCGGGATCCGAACCAGGGTGAGCTTTACATCGCCCATTTCCTTGGCGCGCAGGGGGCCTCGCGGCTGATCAATTCCGCGCAGGTGAGCCCGGAGAGTTCCGCCGCCCAGATGTTCCCGGCGCAGGCCAAGGCCAACCGCGCCATTTTCTATGATGGCGCCGGATCTCCCCGGACCCTGGCGCAGGTCTATGACGTGCTGGTCAGCAAACACGATGGGTCCGCCGCCGTGATGGTGGCATCTGCCGTCGGCCAGGGAACGGATGACTTGCCGAAGAGCCGCATCCTCACCGGCTTTGCCGAAGAGGCGGGCTCGGGCGATCCGGTGGGAGCACGGGTGGACAGCGCCTTCCGGGCTGCGGAAACCAGCGCGCCCTTCGAGGCCCTGTTCCGCGATGATGCAGGCTCGCGCACGGCCACCATGTCCGGCAGCTATCTGGCGGCCTTTGCCGGGGTGAAGGACGATCACGTCTTCTCGCGCGCCGTTGGTGGCACCCGGGTGGTGGCCCAGCTTGCGGGCGGGGAAGGGGCGATTGCGCAGACGCAGGAAGGGCCTCTGGACCTCACCGGCTTTCTCAACTATGCGCCGCTTGGCGTGAAGCGCGATCTGCTGCCGCCAGCCTGACGAGGCGCAGGGGGGCGCAAGGCGCGGCCGGTCCGTGCCTCATTTATGGTGAACCGAACGTTAAGCCTTTGCGTGGCACTGTGATTTGCACCTTGTTGAGGTGCATTGTGTGTTCGGGTCACGCGTCATGATCATTCGTCAGTTTCTGTCCTGGGCCGGTACGGCGGCGCCCGCTGAGCGCGCCGAGGCCACCGCTGCGCTTGCACGCGCCTTCCTGCATTCGCCGATGAGCGAGGCAGAGCGGGGCGATTGTCAGGCTGCATTGACCTATCTGCTGGATGATCCGGCACCTGAAGTCCGCTTTGCCCTGGCGGATGTGTTCGCCCGCCGGGACGATGCGCCGCGCCCTGTGGTGCTGGCTCTGGCCCGTGACACGGCGCTGGTTGCCGCCCCGATCCTCGAATTTTCGCCGCTGGTGCCCGATTGCGATCTGATCGATCTGGCCGCCGAAGGCTCTGACGCCGTGCAATGCGCCATTGCCCGGCGCCGGAACCTGTCTGCCCCTGTCGCTGCCGCGCTGGCGGAAGTCGCAGGGCCGGAGGCCTGCGCCGTATTGCTCGACAACCCCGATGCGGTGATCGTCTCCTTCAGCCTGTCCCGCCTTGCCGAACGCTTTGCCGATGATGCTGCCGTGCGCAGCCGTCTGCTGGCCCGGCCGGGCCTGCCTCTGACCATCCGCCACACCCTGCTGACGGCCTTGACCGATGGCCTCAAGGCGCAGGCGCTGGTGCTTGCGGGCGAGGCGCTTCCCGAAAGTGCAGAGACCTATCTTGAAGAGGCCCGCGAGCGCGCAACCGTCGTGCTGGCAGCCGGTGCCACGGATGCGGAACTGGGTGGTCTCGTCGAGCATCTGCGCGCGCGCGGCCAGCTGACGGCACGGCTGATGCTGCGGGCTGCCGGCATGGGTCGGCTGCGGGTTTTGTCTGCCTGCCTTTCCGCCCTCTGCGGCCAGCCGCAGGCGCGGGTGGCGGATCTGCTGGCCACCGGACGGGCCGGAGCCCTGCGCTCCCTGCTCATGGCCACCGGTCTGCCCCAGCGCACGGTCGCGGTGTTTCAGCTGATGGTGGAAGCCTACCGGGCGGCAGACTGCAGCTTCCTGCAGGATCAGCCCCCCGCCACGACCCGCGCGGTGATGGAAGAGATCAGCACCGGGCTTGAGGAGATGGCTGTCAGCGGCGGGGTGGAAGATGTCTTCGCCCTGATGCGGGTGCTGGTCCTGGAAGCGGCCCGTGAGGAAGCACGGCTGCTGGTGAACACGGAACTTCTGGCCGCTGCGTGAGGGCCGAGCCTGTGGGGCAGGCTCAGTCCCTGACAGGCACCGTGCGTTCGATATAGTCCTGCGTCACTTCCTGCAGTTTATGTAGAAGCGCTGCGCCGGTCGGGTTCGCCTCGTCGCGGGCTTCTTCGGCCACGATGGCGCGGATCGCGTCCACATGCTGGCGCAGAAGTGTCAGCGGCAGGTGCTCCGGTCCGTTCACAGCCTCGATCAGATGGCAGAGACTGGCGGCGACGGCTCCGGCCAGCGGATAACCCAGCGTCTGCGCCTGTCCCTTCACATTGTGGGCGGTGTTGTAAAGCTGTGCGAGGGTCGTCCCGTTCAACCCTTCCGTCTCGATGGTGCTCCAGTCGGCAAACAGCTGCTCGGTCTCCCGGTGCATCCAGCCGTCGAACTGGACGGACAGCCGCTCCAGCGCCGCTTCCGCCGCCTTGATGGGATCGAACTTCGCCGCCTCACGCTGGCTCATCACCCGCACCTTCTTGCGCAGGTCCGTTGGCGGCTTGACGAACTCCACATCGCTGCCCTGAAGATCCTCGTCGCTGATCATGATCGGTGTCCTTGCCCTGCCGCCAATACCGGAAGATTCCGCTGATGCACGCGTAAGGTCAATAGCGGAACATTTCACTTAAGATTCGCTCATCCCAGCCATGGCCAGCGTCGGACATGATCAGGCAGGCGGAGCTCTTGTCCTCGCGCACGCTCACCTTCGCCACATTGCGGATTTCCGTGTGATCGGCAGCGGCGCTGACCGGACGCTTGGCGCTCTCCATCACCTCGATTTCCACCACCGCATGATTGGGCACCAGCGCGCCGCGCCAGCGGCGGGGGCGGAAGGCGCTGATCGGCGTCAGCGCCAGAAGCGGGGCTGAAATCGGCAGAATGGGGCCATGGGCGGACAGATTGTAGGCGGTGCTGCCCGCAGGAGTCGCCACAAGGCAGCCGTCACAGATCAGTTCTTCCAGCCGTTCGCGCCCGTCAACGGAAATGCGCAGCTTGGCTGCCTGATAGGTCTGGCGCAGCAGGGAGACCTCGTTGATGGCGCGGGCACTGTATTGCACACCGGCCTGATCGATCGCCTGCATGTAGAGCGGGTGGATCGTCGTCACATCCGCAGCCGACAGCCGCTCCAGCAGGCTGTCTTCCCTGTACTCGTTCATTAGAAAACCAACGGAACCCCGGTTCATGCCATAGATCGGAATGCCGGAATTCATGAAGCGGTGCAGCGTCTGCAGCATCAGGCCATCGCCGCCGAGTGCGACGATCACATCCGCTACGCCCGGTGTGGCATTGCCATAAAGCGCTGTCAGCGAAACGAGGGCCTGATGGGCTTCCTCCGTGTCGCTGGCAACCAGCGCGATGCGGCCGGGGCGGATTTCTCTCTGGGTCATTGGCTCTGGAACTCGGGTGCTGCGTCTGCCGCGGCTCCGCGCCGCCCGCCATTCATCCGCCAGATTGCCCGCCGCTGCAAGGCGCGATTGCCGGAATGGGGAAGTCCCCCGGGCGTTGATCCGGTTTCAGAAATCAAGCCGGGCATTGTCGACCACTTCCTTGATGACAAAGAAGGTCCGCGTCTGCCGCACGCCGGGCAGGGCGATCAGCTGCTCCGCATGCAGGCGGTTGAAATCGGCCATGTCACGGACGCGGATTTTCAGGAAGAAATCGAAGTCCCCCGCCACCAGGTGGCAGTCGAGCACGACAGGCAGCTTGCGGATGGCCTCCTCGAAGGCGGCAAAACTCTCCGGCGTCGAGCGGTCCAGCTCCACCCCAACCATGACCAGTGCGCCCCGGCTGACCTTCTGCGGATCGATCACCGCCCGCACGTCGCGCACATACCCCTCATCAAACAGCCGCCGGATCCGTCTGTGGCAGGTGGCGGGACTGACATTGACCGCTGCGGCAATATCCGCGTTCGACATGCGCCCGTCCTGCTGCAGCAGGTGCAGGATCTTGCGGTCGATCCGGTCGAGGGATTCAGGGGTGAAAGACTCTTTCATCAGAGAGATCAAATCCGGAATAATCGTTATATAAAAGCTCTATATCTGCAATCAGACGATCATTGAAGTACCAAGATTGCAAGCACCTTTCATAACCTTCCTGCTAGCGTTCTGCCACCTTTCAAGAGTGGAGCAGGCAATGCTGAAACTGGATAAATTCGAACGTTACCCCCTGACCTTCGGCCCGACCCCGATCGAAAAGCTGGACCGCCTGTCGGCGGAACTGGGCGGCGCCGTGGAGATCTACGCCAAGCGTGACGACTGCAACTCCGGCCTTGCCTTCGGGGGCAACAAGCTGCGCAAGCTGGAATATATCGTGCCGGACGTGCTGGCCTCGGGGGCCGATACGCTCGTGTCCATCGGCGGCGTGCAGTCGAATCACACCCGCATGGTCGCGGCAACTGCTGCCAAGCTCGGCCTCAAGTGCGTGGTGGTGCAGGAAAGCTGGGTGCCGCATGAAGATGCCGTCTATGACCGCGTCGGCAACATTCTTCTCACCCGCCTGATGGGCGCGGACAGCCGCATCGTTGACGATGGCTTCGACATCGGCATCCGCAAGAGCTGGGAAGACGCGCTGCAGTCCGTCAAGGACGCCGGCGGCAAGCCCTACGGCATTCCGGCCGGCGCCTCCGTCCATCCTTATGGCGGTCTTGGCTATGTGCGCTTTGCCGAGGAAGTGCGGGCGCAGGAAGCCGAAATGGGCATCCGCTTCGACTATATCATCGTCTGCGTCGTCACCGGCTCCACCCAGGCCGGCATGATCGTCGGCTTTGCCGCCGATGGCCGAGCCGACCGGGTGATTGGCATCGATGCCTCCGGCACGCCGGAGCAGACCCGCTCGCAGGTGCGCGAGATCGTCGACCGTACCGCCGGTCTGGTGGAACTGGGCCGTCCGGTGCGTGAGGACGAGATCGTCATCGTTGAGGACTATGCCTATCCGGCCTATGGCGTGCCGAGCGCCGAGACCAACGAAGCCATCCGCATGGCTGCCCGCACCGAGGCGATGATCACCGACCCGGTTTATGAGGGCAAGTCCATGCAGGGCATGATCGACCTCATCCGCAAGGGCAAGATCCCCGCTGGTTCCAAGGTTCTCTACGCCCACCTCGGCGGCGCCCCGGCCATCAATGGCTACAGCTACACCTACCGCAACGGCTGAGTTCCCCATCGACCAGTCTGCGTGCGAAGCGGCAGTTCCCATCCCCGGGAGCTGCCGTTTTCTTTTCCGGAAAGCTGTCCTCGCAGGAAAGAGGCTGCTGCCTTCATGCTGGGGCGCCCTGATACAGGTGAGAACCGAATAGATCTCGGCCATCCCGGCCGTATCAGGCGGCGCGCGCGATGCCTGGCAGCGCCACGGCCTGCTCACCCGGCACGAGCGCTTGCTCGGGCTGTAGCAGGTGACCGCCGAGCTGGCGTTCGAACTGACCGAGGAACAGAGCTGTCTGCTCGAACGCTTCTCGCCGGAGTTCCGCGAGCGCCACATCGAGGCCCCACACGGGCCGCCTCGTCGCCGTCAACACCTTCTGTCCTGAGACGGTAATTACCTGACAGTTGGCTCACCCTCCGGGGTGTGGCCATGCCGCGTTGAAGCGGGTTTGATGGTGTCGCCAAACATCTCAAATCCGAGGACAACGAACATGACCACGAAGGACAAGATAGCA